>Ga0105107_10003462_pt1 | contig 10499 bp, 7 predicted proteins | sample PPLLaktember2015_6_FD_79335 | JGI IMG/M metagenome (GOLD analysis project Ga0105107, IMG submission 79335) | Freshwater sediment microbial communities from Prairie Pothole Lake near Jamestown, North Dakota, USA - PPLs Lake P8 Core (1) Depth... | ecosystem: Environmental > Aquatic > Freshwater >...
GGTAAGGCGGCATTCATTGCCTACTTTCAGAAAATGGCGGAAAAATGGCCGGGGAAAAAGGTTCACTTCATACGCGCGATAGCAGAGGGCGATTTGGTCGTGCTTCACTGCCGTCAGGAATGACCCGGCGATCATGAGTACGCCGGCATCGATATATTCCGATTGGACGAGAATGGAAAAGTAGTCGAGCACTGGGATGTATTACAGATTGTTCCCGAGCATGCCGACAACGAAAACACCATGTTTTAGTAATTCCGGGCGGGCACCAGCCTTATATCAAACCCCCTCTCCCTTGAGGGAGAGGGCGGGGGTGAGGGTGAAGAATCAGGCCGGCATCCGGCGTTTCGCCCCTCTCCCTGGCCCTCTCCCCGGAGGGGAGAGGGAATGGTGGTTCGTGACGGCTTCTGATCCGCACGCGAGTCGGAAGAACCAAAAATATAAGCAGGAACCATGCACATCCATAGAACCCATTGCCACCTGCGTTCAGTTTCTGTCCACTACGCCACCATGGCCGCGAGCTGATAGAGCACAAACGCGGACGACGACAAGAAGCCGGCCCACGGAATCCAGCCCGGGATGACACGCACCCCGGCCGGCTTCGGGTCGCGACGCTTGATGCGCAACAGCGACAGATTGATGAGCGAGAACACGATCAACATGATAAAGCTGGTGATGCGCGCCAGGGTTTCCAGCGGCAGCCATAGCGCCAGGGTCAGTACCGCCAGCGTGACCAGCGCCGTGGCCAGCAGCGGCGTGCGCGTGAATGGATGAACATTGCCGAGCGCCGCGTGCAGCCAGCCGGCGCGGCTCATACCGTACAGCACGCGCGACGACATGATGATCTGGATGAGCGCGCCGTTCACCACCGCAAACAGGCTGATCAGGCTGATGACCACCGGCGAGCCACCGGTGGCGTGCGTGTAAATCATCGCCAGTGGCGCGCGGCTGGTGGCGAGTTCTTCCGGCGGCAAGGCGAGCACCGCGGTCAGTGCCACCAGCAGATACAGCGTGGTGGAAATACCCAGCGCCAGCAGGATGGCGCGCGGCAGGTCGCGCTCCGGATTCTTCACTTCCTCGGCGACATTCACCATGTCTTCGAAACCGATGAAGGCGTAGAAGGCCAACGCCGCGCCGAGCAGGATGCCCTGCCAGATGCCGGCCTGCAGCGGCGGCAGCAGTTCCGGCAGACGCTCCGGCAATTGCCCGAGGCTGCCGCCGGCCACAAACAGAATGAACAACAGGCCGCCGACCTCGAACAGCGTAATGGCCGTGGCCGCCAGCACCGATTCGCGGATGCCCCAGGCGGCGAGGGCGCCGAGCCCCAGCACCACCATGGTGATGGCGAGCCAGTCGGGAATGGCGACGAACACATGCAGGTAGCCGACGAAACCGTTGGCGATGGTGGCGGCCGAGACAATGCCGGTGAGGATGATCAGGCCACCGACCAGGATCGACAGACCGCGCAGGTGCAGACCTTCTTCCACGTACACCGCTTCGCCGGCGCTCTTCGGAAAACGCGCCGACAGTTCCGCGTAGGAGAACGCCGAGAACCCGGCCAGCAACGCCGCCACCAGAAACGCGACCGGCGCATACAGCCCGGCCGTCGCCGCAACCTTGCCGATGAGCACGTAGATGCCGGCGCCGAGAATGGTGCCGAGGCCATAGAAGGTGATGAGCCAGAGCGACAGGCTGCGCTTGAGGGTAACCGGTTCCGTCATCGGTGTTGTTGTTCCGTGCTAATTTGTGTGTGCTGCTGATAGCTCTCTGTCTGTGGAAGCGGCAAGGCAGCGCAAAAAAACGTTCCTCGTCCGATCCTTTTCTCGTGCCGCGAGTGGCTCATATACGCCGGTTGGCGAGTGGAACCGTCATCGGTGGCCTCTGGCATTGGAACGCATCCATGGCCAGCCGGCAAGCCATGCTTCCTGCACACGACGCCACGTGCTACGTTCTTAATAGGGGATTCGGGCGGAGGGTGACAGATGTTGCAGGCGATCGTGTCGGACTTGCACAGCAATATAGAGGCCTTGCGGACCTGTATCGGGCACGCACGCGAGCACGGCGCGACGCACTTTGCCTGTCTGGGTGATTGCGTGGGCTATGGCGCCGACCCGGTACCGACCCTGGACCTGTTATTGTCCCTGCCGAACCTGTTGATCATTCGCGGCAACCACGATGAGGCGCTGTTTCGCGATGGCGTCATCGATGTGCCGGGTATCCGCGAGACGCTCGACTGGACCAGCGCGCAACTCACCCCCGCGCACCGCCGCCTGCTGGGCGATGCGCCCTACGTGCGCAAGCTCGGCGACGCCACCTACGCGCACGCCAGCGCGCACAATCCACAGCAATGGGAATACCTGCGCCAGCCCGAACAGATCAAGGATTGCCTTGCCGCGACCGACACGCTCGTGACCTTCATCGGCCACGTGCATGTGCCCATGGTTTTTTACAGCACCGCCGCCGGCACGCTGCGCGAGTTCAATCCCGAGTCGGGCGTGCCGGTCCCGTTGTCCCCCAGCTGCCGCTACGTGATCAACGTCGGCTCGGTCGGCCAGCCGCGCGACGGCAACAACGCCACCGGTTATGTGTTGTACGACAGCGACGCCGCCACGCTCACGTTCTTCCGCCTGCCGTACGATTACATGAGTGCCGCCGGCAAAATACGTGCCGCTGGTTTGAATCCGCGTTTTGCCGAGCGCCTCGCAGACGGCGCCTGAGCATGGCTGCCTCGCGCGCCGGCCGACGTTCCAAAACACTTGCGAGCATTCGCCCGGGCGTCCGCGTCGGGCGCTACACGGTTGGCGCGCGTCTGCACACAGGCGGCATGGCGAACATTTACGCCGTGGGCGCGGCGCGCGCGCGTCCGCCACTGGTGCTTAAGACGCCGAAGCTCGGCCCCGATCATCCGCTGTCGAGCCTGATGGCGTTCGAAAACGAAATACAGGTGCTTGAGCGCCTGCACGGGCCGCACGTGCCGCGCCTGGTGGCGAGCGGCGATCCGCACACTCGGCCGTACCTGATCATGGAGCGCATCGAAGGCGATGCGCTGGCGCAGGCGGCAAAGCGCGCGCCGATCGAGATCGACACGTTGCGCCAGCTCGGCGCGCGCCTGTGCCGCGCGGTGCAGGCACTGCACCACCAGAATGTGATTCACCTGGATCTCAATCCGTCCAACGTGCGCAACCGCGCGAACGGCGAGATGGTGCTGATCGACTTCGGCCTGGCGCACCACGCCCAATTGCCGGACTTGCACGATGCCGCGTTCGGCGAGGAAGAGGGCACGACACCTTATATATCGCCGGAACAATTGCATCATGTGCGCAGCGACTCGCGCAGCGACATCTACGCGATCGGCGCGATACTCTATCAACTTGCCACCGGTCACTATCCATTCGGTCGTCCGAACCTGTTGTCACTGGCCAGGCGTCTGGCGGTTCCGCCGCTGCCGCCGCGCTGTCACAAACCGGATCTGCCGACGTGGCTGCAGGAGATCATTTTGCGTTGCCTCGAAATCCGCCCGGAGCGGCGCTTTGCCAGTGCCAAGGAAATTGCCTACTTGCTCACGCATCCCGAGGCCGTGCACGTCGGTCAGCGCGGGCGCCGCACCCGCCCGCCCGGGCGCTGGCAGCGCCTGCGCGGCTGGCAACGCTCGGTGTTCCAGAAATTCGATGAGCAACCGGCGCCCCGCCCGTACGAGCTTCTGACCACGAGTCCGCATGTGCTGGTGGCGCTCGATCTCGGTCATTGCTCGGAGGCGCTCGGCGAGGCGTTGCGACGCGCCGTGCGGCGTCTGGCACGCAGCGAACCCAACACCTACTTCACCTGCCTGTCCGTGCTGCCGGCGCAGGAGCGCGCGCGGCGCGGCGCGGCAACCGCGCCCGACGTTGCGCGCCAGGTCGCGATGCGCCACTGGGCACAACCGCTCAAGCTTGCGTCACCGCGCCTGGTGTTCCAGGTGCTGCCCGGCGACCCGGCGCGCGCGATCGTGGATTATGCGCGTCAGCACCAGGTGGATCTGATCGTGATCGGCGCGCGCGCCAGCTCGGCCCTGCGCCAACACCTCGGCAGTGTCTCCGCCGCGGTTGCCGCCCAGGCGCCGTGCAGTGTCACGGTCGTGCGCACGCGCCGGGATATCAAGAAGTAGGGTGCGTTGCACGCACCACCAATAGTCACTTCACCCAGATCGTCTTGACGTTCACGAATTCGCGGATGCCGTGCAATGCCAGCTCGCGGCCATAACCGGATGCCTTGATGCCACCGAACGGCAGGCGCGGGTCGCTTTTCACCATGCCGTTCACGAATGCCTGGCCGCAGTGCATGGCGCGCGCGAAGGCCTCGCCCTTTTCCGGATTGCCGGTGCAAACGCTGCCGCCCAGTCCATAGCGGCTGTCGTTGGCGATGCGCAACGCGTCGGCTTCGTCCCTGGCGCGGATCACGGCCGCGACCGGGCCGAACAGCTCATCCTCGTAGGCCGGCATGCCGGGCCGCACCGAGTCGAGCAGCGAGACCTTATAGTAATAACCCGGACCCGCCACCGGCTCGCAACCCATGAGCGGTGTTGCGCCCTTCTGTATGGACTCGGTCACCTGCCGGTGCAGGGCGTCGCGCAGGTCGGCGCGCGCCATCGGGCCGAGGTCGGTATCGTCGCGCGTCGGGTCGCCTTGCTTGAGCTGCGCCAGGTTTTTTTGGAAGCGCGCCAGAAACTCCTCGGCGATGGAATCCACCAGAATAATGCGCTTGGCGGCGATGCAGGACTGGCCGCCGTTCAGGAAACGCGATGCCGTGGCCAGACGCGCGGCCGCATCGAGGTCGGCGTCGGCCAGCACCACGAAGGCGTCCGAGCCGCCGAGTTCGAGCACGGATTTCTTGAGCCGCGTGCCGGCCGCGGCGGCGATGCGCCGGCCGGCGGCTTCGCTGCCGGTGAGCGTGACGGCGTGGATGCGCGTATCGGCGATCAGTTTCTCGGCCTGCTGCGGACCGATGAGCAGGGTGCGGAACACATTCGGCGGAAAGCTCGCCTGGAAGATTTCCTCGATGGCGAGCGCGCACTGCGGCACGTTCGAGGCGTGCTTGAGCAGTACGCTGTTGCCGGCCGCGAGTGCCGGGGCGGCGGCGCGGAACGCCTGCCAGAACGGGAAGTTCCACGGCATGATCGCCAGCAGCGTGCCAAGCGGCTGGTAAGCGACATAACTTTTGCCGGCGTCGGTGGCGATGACCTCGTCGGCCAGAAGGCGTTCGGCATGCTGCGCATAGAACGCGCAACCGGTGGCGCACTTCTCGACTTCGGCGCGCGCCTCGCGGATCGGTTTGCCCATTTCGAGTGTGATCAGCGCGGCATGGCGATCGCGCTGCGCGCGCAGCTGTTGCGCGGCGCGCTGGAGACAGGCGCTGCGTTCGGCGATCGGCGCAGCAGCCCAGCCGACACTCGCCGTGCTAGTCTGTTGCAGTGCGGAATCGATCTGCGTATCGTCCAGCGCGAGAAAGGTTTTGAGCGTTTCGCCGGTAGCCGGGTTTTGCGTCGTGATGGCCATAAGCTGGTATTCCGCAAGAGTGGGGTTTGCGAAGCCCTGCACGCCTGGCTCCGTTCGTCATGTCAGTACCCATAAGTAACGTAACGCCATCTATACTGAATAACAAATTTCCGATTGGGCAAGTCGCACGTAACGCCGTTGGCTTCGATTATGACCACACGAACTGTCCGTCTCCTGCTTCCGCTTGTCCTGCTGATGGCCCTCGGCCAGCAGGAGGCGATGACCGCGCCCGGCGAAGACGACGTTGCCAGTCCGCGCCAGGACCATGCGGCCGGTGAAAAGCAGCGTCAACAATACACGCAGGCGCTCGCGAGTTTGCGCGCCGGCGACCTGACGCGCTTCCAGCGGCTGCGCGACGGTCTCGACGGTTATGTCTTGCAGCCGTATCTCGATTACGAATTCCTGAAGGACCGCATTGCCACCACGCAAGCGTCGAAGCTGCACGACTTTCTTGAGCGAAATCCGGCAGCGGCGGTGAGCGACCTGCTGCGCAAAAAATGGCTCACGCTGCTCACACAGCGCGGCGACTGGAGCACCTTCATCGGCGAATTCCGCGACATCGAACCCGACGATGCGCTCAACTGCCAACGTCTCATGCACCTGATCAAGGTGAGCCAGGAGCAGTCCGGCCTGATGAACGAGGCCGGCAAGCTTTGGCTTACCGGCAGCCGCCTGCCGGCGGCCTGCGAGCCGGTGTTCGAGGCGTGGCGCAAGGCCGGGCACATGACCTCGGACATGGTCTGGGCGCGCATCCAGATCGCCATGGAGAAACGCAACCTGACGCTCGCCGAGAGTCTTGGCCGCAATCTCGAGAAATCCGAACGCGTGTGGGTGCAACGCTGGCTGGCGATGCATCGCCAGCCGCAGCAGGAACTCCTGCGTTTCCGTTATCCGGTGGAAACGCCCATGGCGCGGGCCATCATCCGGCATGGCGTGGTGCGTCTCGCCTATAACGATCCGGACGAGGCGATGCGTTTGTGGGAAACGTTCAAGGAACGCCACGAGTTCTTCGGCGAGGATGAAAAATACGTGCTGCGGTGGGTGGGTATTCTCGCCGCCCAGGCGCACCACCCGCGCGCGGTCGAATGGCTGTCAGCGGCATCGGCGGACGCAAGCGACGAAACCCTGCGCCAGTGGCGTGTGCGCGCGGCAATTCGCAACGGTGAATGGCAGACTGGTCTGCGCTTCCTGGCGCTGCTGTCCGAGCCGGAACAGAAAGAAGGCGAGTGGCGCTACTGGAAGGCGCGCATGCTGGAGCGAACGGACGAAAAGAGTCAGGCCAAGTCTCTCTACCGCGAGCTGGCCAAGGAACGCAGCTATTACGGGTTTATGGCCGCCGACCGTATCGATCAGCCGTATGCCATGCAGCATGTGAGCGTGCAGGCCAGCCCGGACGAGAAGGACGACATGATCGCGCGCCCCGGTATCCAGATGGCGAAAGAGCTGTTTACCCTCGGCGACACCCTCGCGGCGCGCCGTCAGTGGGCCTGGGCCACGCGCAAGATGAACAACCGCGATCTGGCGGTGGCCGCGGTGCTGGCGCGAAAGTGGGGCTGGCATGACCGCGCGATTCTCACGGTGAACCAATCCGAGCACCTCGACGATCTGGAACTGCGTTTTCCGGTTTTGTACCGCGACATGGTCGAGGCCAGCGCGCAGCGCAACAACATCGATCCCGACTGGGTCTACGGCGTGCTGCGCCAGGAGAGCGCCTTCGTGACCGATGCGCGCTCCGAGGCCGGCGCGCTCGGGTTGATGCAGCTCATGCCGCAAACCGGCCGGATGGCCGGGCGGCGCATCAATCTGCGGGTGCCGAACAACAGCGCGATCCTGAATGTCGAGAACAACCTCAAACTCGGCACCAGCTATCTGCGCACCGTGCTGGACGTGAACCATGGCCACCAGGTGCTGGCAACGGCCTCGTACAACGCCGGCCCGAATCGCGTGCGCGAGTGGCTGCCGGAAAGCAAGCCGCTCGATGCGGATGCCTGGGTGGACACGGTGCCGTACAATGAAACGCGCAACTACGTGAAGAACGTGATGGCCTTCACCACCGTGTATGCTTACCGTCTGGAAACGGCCATACGGCGATTGCAGGAGCGCATGCCCTCGGTGTTTCCGGGTGGCATGGCCGAGACGTCGGATTGAGCGCGACGCCGTAGACGCTGCGCGCGGATTTGCCGCAATCTTTAAAAGAATGGAAAAAGCAGTTTGCCGCAGTTGAACGCAGATAAACGCGGAGATTCAAATATCTGCGTTCATCTGCGGCTAAACACCGTTTTATGCTGAGTTGCCTTGAGGTTTGCCGAACAAAATGAGCATAACGCGCATTGCCATATTGGGCGGTACCGGTTTCGTCGGACACAGCCTGTGTGAGCGCCTGGTCATGGTCGGCCATGAGGTGCGCATCCTCACCCGCCATCGCGAGCGTCACCGCGATCTGCTAGTGCTGCCCACCGCCCAGGTTGTCGAGGCCGATGTGCACAACCCGGCCGTGCTCAAGCGCGAATTTCAGGGCCAGGATGTCGTGGTAAATCTGGTCGGCATCCTCAATGAGTCAGGCCGGGACGGCAAAGGCTTCGAGCGTGCGCATGCCGAGTTGGCGGCGAAGGTGGTGCAGGCCTGTCGTCAGAACGGCGTGGCGCGCCTGCTGCACATGAGTGCCCTGCATGCCTCGCCCGATGGTCCGAGTCACTACCTGCGCAGCAAGGGGCGCGGCGAGCAGATCGTGCAGGCGGCCGAGAGTAATACGCTGCATGTCACCAGCTTCCGGCCGTCGGTGATTTTCGGCCCGCGCGACAGCTTCACCAATCGCTTCGCCGGATTGCTCCGGCAGGTTCCGTTTGTGTTCCCGCTCGCCTGCCCCAACGCGCGCCTGCAACCGGTGTTTGTCGAGGACGTTGTACAGGCGTTCGTGTTGGCGCTGGATCGGCAAGCGACCTTTGGCCAGAGTTACAATCTGTGCGGACCACAGGTGTACAGTCTGCGCGAAATCGTGACCTGGCTTGCCCGTCAGCTCGGCCTCAAGCGCCGGATCCTGCCGCTCAACAACTCGCTTTCGATGCTGCAGGCCGCCGTTATGCAATTTGCTCCGGGCAAGCCGTTTACCCTCGACAACTACCGGTCGCTGCAACTCGCAAACATTTGCGAGGGGAGTTTCCCGGCCATTTTTGGGATTACCCCGAGCCGGTTTGAGGACGTCGTGCCGACTTATATTCCCCGCGTGAATTTGCTCTAGTCCGACCGTTTCAGTTATTCCGCTTGATTTAAAGAATATAATGATAGTGACCAGTAACACTTAAGGCCTGAAAAGGTCATCAAGGCGATATATGTGCAGATTAACCGGACAAATGGACAGTCCGGTGCTAGGCTTTGGTGTTCTTTCTGGCCAATACTCAGAGGCCATGGAGCAGTTGGGCAACCCAACTGCAGCGGGAAACGTCAGGTCAGTTCAAACGTGAAGCAAGGATCCCTGCCCGAAAACAAGGAGGCATTGAATGAATCTATATGTCGGCAACATTTCCCCGTCTGTTCAGCACGCTGAGCTACTGAATATGTTCGAAGGAATGGGCCAGGTACTGTATGCCAAGCTCGGCGCACCAAAGAATGACGACGAAGCCATGGGCTATGCCTTTGTGTATGTCCCGAACGATGAACGCGCTCGCAGCGCGGTGGCGAGCCTGAACGGCACGCTGCTCAAGGGCGAGAAACTGACAGTGAGCCCGATGGTTGAACGCCGCGGCGTGGTCGGTGGTACCGTCAAATAACGATTACTCCTCCAGTGAAAAGGCCGCATATCCTGCGGCCTTCTTTTTTGGTTCTTCCGACTCTCGTGCGGGTCAAAAGCCGTCACGAATAACCACCCCCTCTCCCTCAAGGGAGATGGGGTTAGCTATAAGGCGGAGGACGGTAATACGCCAGTCCCACGCTAAACCCTGCAGGTCCCTTTTTTTCATCACCTGACGGCAGTCTGACCTGCGTTGTTCAGTTCGCTCAGGCGCGCAGTGCGCTGCTCTTTTGGCAGGCGGCTCAGATCGAGTGCCAGCCGATAGAATGCAGGCAAATCTCCCTGTACGCTCGCCAGCAACGCCTGGAATGCCGGAACGTACTGGTGATAGAGACCGACCGAGGCCAGGTGTGCATTGTTGATGCCTTGCGCGAACCAGGCGTCATAGCCATGGTCGACTGCTCGCTCCCGGCGCGGTTTCGACTGCTCGCCACCGCCGTGTTGTTTGCGCAGTTCCATATACTCGGTACGCAATGCCTCGTAGTGGCATGCCTTGGCAGCACGCATCGGTTCTTCCGATAGCGGCGAGGCATACAATGCCTCCAGGCGCGTGCGAAATTTCAGCAGTAACGCTACATATTCTGCATGGCGTGCCTTGTTGCGCAGGTAATTGCCGAGGGCGGCCTGGTCGCTGCCCTGTGCCAGCCAGCGGCGCATCCCTTCGATTTCGACAGTGGTGGCGAACGATTCGTTGAACGTGGCGTCACCACGCAGATACAGCTTCTGGTGCGCAAGCTCGTGGAATATGAGGGCTGCGATTTCGGTGTCGCTGCGCCGCAGCTGCGTACTGAACACCGGGTCGCTGAACCAACCGAGTGTCGAGTAGGCCGCAACGCCCGCCACACGCACGTCCAGCCGATCCTGTTTCAGCGTCTCGGCAAACCGCTGCGCGGACGCGTGTGAAAAATAGCCGCGGTAAGGCACGCAGCCGGCAACCGGAAAGCACCATTCAATCGGGGTGAGCGAGAATTCTGCCGTGGCGACCACATTCCAGGCCGCCTGCGAGCGATCCAGCTCTGCATACACCCGATAGCTGCCGTTGTCCGGCAGGGCGAGTGCCTGCGTGGCGAAATCGCGTACTTGCAAGACAGCAGCAAGGCGTGCTTTCACGGCCGGCGTGAGTGAGGGTCCGGCGGGGTAATCTCCCATATCGTCAGCAGGGGTGTCTTCCAGCAGTTCCGCTA
>Ga0105107_10003463_pt1 | contig 10497 bp, 7 predicted proteins | sample PPLLaktember2015_6_FD_79335 | JGI IMG/M metagenome (GOLD analysis project Ga0105107, IMG submission 79335) | Freshwater sediment microbial communities from Prairie Pothole Lake near Jamestown, North Dakota, USA - PPLs Lake P8 Core (1) Depth... | ecosystem: Environmental > Aquatic > Freshwater >...
CCGATCACCGCCAACCCCGTCGGCGTCGTGAAGAACGACTGCCCGCCAATCACCTGCACGGTGCCGGCACCCGTATCGATGGCCACGGTCCCATTGCCCCACAGCCAGAAGCCGATAATCCGTCGTCTGCAGCGATCCTCCTGCTTCGCGCCAGGCTGGGAAATGAGGACGTGTGTGCCCCCGTTCGGATCGGGACAGTCCTCGACGGCGATTTCCACGCGCACCTTCGGCATGTTGGCGAGGTCCAGCACCAGCTGACCCGACGGGCTCACGGTCCCCACCGGCACCTTGCCTTTGTTGACGAGATTGAGCACGACCTGCATGCCGGCCGCAGGCGCGCCGTTGTTGTTGATGGTGATCTGCGCGGCCGCCGGCTCCTGTGCCCTCAACAGCTCCGCGCCCGAGCTCGACAACAGTCCGACGATCACCGAGATCACCGCCACGGTCCTTCGCATCGTCTTCCCCTTTCAGAGTTGAGTTACGGCGCCCGCAAGGCCTCAGCCGGCGTGACGCTGCCCGCCATATGCGCCGGATAGATTCCAAACGCGAGACCAACGGAAGCCGCCATCGCCAGCGCCGACGCCACACCCGCCGCCGACACGGAGACGGGCCAGCCGGCAAACGCTGCAATCGCCTTCGCCAGCAGCGCTCCCACCAGCACGCCGGCGATGCCGCCACCGACGCACAGCAACGCGGCTTCGATGGCGAACTGCGCCACGACGACGCGGCGCGTCGCGCCGAACGCACGGCGAACACCGATCTCGGCGGTGCGCTCGGCGACGCTCGCCAGCATGATGTTCATGATGCCGATGCCGCCGATGAGCAGGGCCAGCCCGCCGATGCTCATCAGCACGACGTTGAACGTCCGCAGCGCACGGAGCCTGGCGCGCAGCAGCTCGCGCGGCACCACGATCTCGTATGCGGCGTCTCTGCGATGCCTCCGCTCGAGAATCGCGGCCGCCGCGACCGCTGCAGGCTGCACGCGATCGGGGGCGTCCGCGCGCAAGCCGATTTCCTCCACGCGATCGAGGGCATCGCCCGCGCCCAGCCGCGCATCCATGGCGGCCAGCGGCACCGCGGCAATCCGATTCGGATCGAGGCGCTGTGCGGCACCTGGCGACTGCGACCTGGAGCTCTGGCCCGACAACACGCCAGCCACCTCGTACCAATCGCCTGCGATCGACACACGCCGCCCGATCGGCAGCTGCCCGTCGAACAGCTCGCGGGCGAGCTCCTGCCCCAGCACGACGACCCTGCGGCGCTCGGTCAGATCGCTCGGTGCGAGCCATCGGCCCGCGGCAACTTCCGCGTTGGCAACGAGCGCCCATTCGACGTTCACGCCCGCAAGCACGGCATCTCTGCGCCGCGGCGGCGCGGCGACGGTCGTTCTGATCGAACGGACGGTCGACACCGCGGCAATCCCCGGCACGGTGGCCCGAAGCGCCGCGGCGTCTTCGAGCGTCAGTTGCGGCGCGGCCTGCGCCTTCGGCGTACCGCCCGTCGTCGCGCGTGCGAAGACGTTGTTGATGCCGAGGCCGGCGATCTGTTCGGTCGCTTCGCGTCTCGCGCCTTCTCCGACCGCCAGCGCCGCGACGACGGTGGCAACGCCGAAGACGATGCCGATGGCCGACAACGTGCTGCGTAGCCGGTGCATCGCGAGCCCCTGCGCCGCCTGCGCCAGCAAATCGGGAGTCGTCATCTGGTGGGATCGACCAGCAGCACGTCCTCGCCGATGCCGAGGCCGCTCTTGATCAGTGCCGTGGTGCCGTTTGAGGCGCCGATCGACACCGGTCGCCGCACGGGCGCATTGGCCTTCAGCACGACCGCATACATCCCTGGCGCCGAGCCGAAGACCGCTTCGATGGGAACGAGCGTCGCCTCGTCGGCTGCGGCGACTTCGATGCTCACCTGGGCCGTCATGCCGGTGCGCAGCCGCGGATCCACCTCGACGAGCTTCACGGTCACGGGAAAATATTTCGTGCCCGCGCGCGCCGCGTCCTCCTGCGCGAGCGCGCCCACGATCGCGACCGACGCGGGCAATCGGATGTCCGGATACGCGTCGAACCGCACCTGAACGCGCTGGCTCGTTTCCACCTTGTGCAGATCGATCTCGCGCACGCGGGTCTCGATCATCAGTTGAGTGGAATCGGGCAGCGCGATGAGCGGCTGGTTGGGCCAGACTTCGTCGCCGACCTGAGGCTTGCGCTTGTCGGCGCCGAAGAAGAGCTCCCGATACACCACCAGGCCTGCACCATCGGCACGGACGACGGTGCGGGCGAGTTGCTCGTTCAGGAGGCTCACCCGCGCGCGCGTTTCCTCGACTCGCGCCTGGGCCGCGCTCAACGCCGCGCGCCGCTGCGCGAGCCGCGATCCCGCCGTCTCGCTCGAACGATTCAGCTCGCCTCGCGTGCTGTTCACGTCGGCCATCGACCGGTCGATCGCCGCCGGGCGCTCGTAGTTGGCCAGCGTATCGACCTTGAACTGCGCCAGCCTGAGCTGTTCCTGCGCGCGGCGATAGCCCTGCTCCGCTCTGTCCACTTCCGCGCGCGTCACGAATCCTTCCGGCAGCAACGCTTTGATATCGTCAAACGTGCTCCTGGCCTGTTCCAGTTCGCGTGCCGCTTCTGAAGCGGCGGCTTCGGCTTCGATGGTCGCCAGACGGCCCTTGCCCTCCATCTGATTCGCCAGCTCGCGCTCGGCGAAGCTCACCGCCTGCGTCGCGGTTTCGATCTCCCCTTGCGCGCGCAGCTGCTCGATGCGGAGATCCTCGCGGGCGCCGAGCAGCTCGGCCTCGGCCTGCCGCAGCGCGGCCTTCTCCTTCTCGATGCTCTGCGTGACCACAGAATCGTCAAAGCGGATCAGCTCGGCGCCCGGCTCGACCGAGGAACCCTCAGGGACGATCGACACGATCTTGAACTGCCCCCCGCCGACGGGCGCGCCGTACAGCATGAGGCGCGCGGCGGTGACCGTACCCGTTTCGACAATCTCATCGACGAACGCGCCGGAGCGCACCTTCGTGTGGGGCCACGGCGTCGTCGTTTCACGCGGAGTCACGAGAAAGGCCGCGGTGCCGATCACGGTGACCATGCCGACGGTGACGACCCCCGAGTCGCGCGCCTTCAGCCGCCTCATCGCGCGATCTCCTCGGGCGAGAGCGTGCCGAGCGTGCGAAGCAGCGTCAGGCCCGCCAGCTGGCGATCGACTTCGGCGGCAACGAGCGATGCGTGCGCCTGTGAGACGTGATGCTCGGCGTCAATCACGTCGAAGTTGCTGGCAATGCCGCGCTCGTACCGCAGCTGCGCCAGGCGCAGCTGTTGATCGGCCAGATCGACGGCCTTCTGCTGGATCGCAATCGATTCGGCGGCGCGCGTCCACGCGCGATGCGCACGCCGCACGTCGGCTGCGAGACGCCGTTCGGTTTCGACCACGTTGTGCTCGGCGGCGAGCATCTCGACGCCGGCGGTGGCGGCGGACGCGGTCTGCGCGGAGCGATCGAGGGAGTAGCTGCTGGAGACACCGAACCGCCAGCCGCCGAGCAGATCGTTCAGCAATCCGGGTTGGGACGAGCCCAGGCCTCGCCGGGCGTAGCTCATGTTGACATTGAGCTCGGGCAGCAGGTTCCATCGCGCCACTGTCTGATTGCGGCGTGCGTCGTCGATGCGCGCGCGTGCCTCGGCGACGTCCGGCCGTGTCGCCACGGCGAGCATGACGAGATCGTCGACGGGCTGCGACGCATACCGCCCGACGCCGAAGGGGTCGCCGGCGACATCGGGTTCCAGGATCTCCAGGAGCGAATCGGGAGAACGGCCGAGCGACAGTTTCAACAGGTCCATCGCCGAGCTCAGCGCCTCGCGCTGCAGCTCGAGATCGGCCTGCGCGCGAGCGGCCAGCAGCTCGGCGCGAAGCACGTCGAGCTGAGTGGCCAGCCCCACGCTGGCGCGCGCTTCCGACGCCGCGTGGAGCCGGCGCGCCCGCACGAGCGCGAGATCGCTCGTGGCCGCCAGCCTCATCAGCCGCGCAGCCGAAAAGTACTGCTCGGCGACGTTGACGACGATCTGCTGGCGCGACTCGCGAAGCTGACGATCGGAGCGCTGCACGCCGCGCCGTGCGTTGACGAGATCGATGGTCGCCGACGGCCCCGACCCACGCAGCAGCGGCTGCACGACGTTGAACGCGTATCCGCCGTCGCGCGAGGCCCACGGACCACCGTCGGACGCATTCCAGCGCGAGCTGTCGGCCATCAGCGAGATTTGTGTGCCGAGCGGCAGTCTCTTCGAGACCGCGAGACCGACCGACTGCTGGTTGAAACCGTAGGGGTTGTTACCGGAGCCGAACGACGGCGCCACCTTTAAGCCGAAGGTCGACTCGGCGAGCTGCTGCTGAATCCGGCTCAGTGAAACCTGGTCGGTCGCGGGCCGCACGTCGGGGCTGTTGGACAACGCCAGCGAAACCGCCTCGAGCAGCGTGAGAGGTTGAACGGGTTGCGCCCACGCCGGGAGCGGATCGGCAATCAACAGGGCGACGAACGCAATCGCCGCGGCGGCTGGCCGGGGAGGACGTGCGAACGGCTTCACTAGGCGAGTTATCGGGAGTTACCATTCGCCCCCGATACCCCGCCGGACGCTTTGTGCCGGGCGCGCGTGGCGTGTCGAAGTGGGCAGCTCTGCGCCGTAACCGGCGAAGGCGGGAAGTCGTTACCGAGCGCTCCCGCGTGTCATGCGGTACTGCGCGATGATTTTCGCGTAGTCGGCGTCCGTGGTACCGTCCGCACTCAACGCCCCGAGCACCCTCCGAGCCAGCTGTCTCTCTAACGAGTCAACCGGATTGTTCGCCTGGGCCGACAGTTCCATCCACTTCTGGCGAAGTTGGTTGAGCGCCACGAGGCGTTCATCAGAGGAGAGGCGCGCTGTCATCGAGGCGACGTCACGAAGAATGCCGTCTTCGCGGCGATCGTCGTCGCGCTCCTTCTCCAGCGCCGCGCGGACGCCCTTGTCGCGGCCAAGTTCGGTTACCTGCCGCGCAAGCACGGAAACGTCTCTCAGCCCCTGGAAATCATCGACGATCGCCTGCAGGACGCGAAACGTCTCTTTGTCGCTGCGTCCGGAAGCGGCGGCCGCCATGCGCGACGCGAAGAGCCGCTCGATCTCGGCGGTATCCCGAGCTTTGAGGCCCGCCTTCATCGCATGCAGTTCCAACCACTCCACGGCCTGCAGCGCCAGGTCGCTCGACAACCACACATGCCCGCCGTTGAAAATCGCCAGACGATGCGGAGTGGTGAGCTCGCGATCGAGCCGGCGCATTTCCAGATGATTGAAATCGTCCGTTCCTGCCGTCGCGAACATGGGAAACGGAAGGGTCTTTCGCAGACGGTTGTCCGGATATCCCGCGCTCGACGCGATGACGCCCGCGATCTCCTTCGATGCCAGAGCGATGCCGAGCGCCACGCGAGCTCCGCCGGACATGCCCGCCAGGTACACGCGTTTGGGATCGACGGCCAGGCGCGCCGCGACGTCGTTCGTCATGGCCGCCAGGATTCTGGGGATCTCCGTCGATCCGTTCCGCGAGTTGTTCGATCCGACGACGATGTACCCGTACCGCGCAGCAGCGGCCTGATACCGCTCAACCGGAGTACGCCCCCGCCCGCCGGGATCGAACGCGAAGACGACCGGCCACGAACGAGCGGGCGTGTAGTCGGCGGGAACGAAGAGCGCGTAGCTCTGAGATGGATCCGCGGCGCACGTGACGCGATCGATGATCTGGCCCGCCGGGAGATCTTCCGCGTGCGCCGTCGAAGGGGCGGCGAGCCATGCCAGCAGAAGCATGGCCGCATGGCGCGAAAGGACTGCGCGGCCGAGCCCGCTCATTTTGCGGGCGCAGGCGCGGGCGCCGGCCGTGGAACGGTCCCGGTGATGTTCACTTCGACGTAAATCAAGTCTTCGGGGCCGGCATTTTCGTTGGCGTGCGTCGCACCCTCGGCCACTGTAATGACATCGCCCGCTTTGTAGACGCGGACCACGTCGCCCCGATGTTCGGTCAGGCGTCCCTGCACAATCGTGATAATCGACGTCCGCCCCGTGTGCATGTGGGGCGCCATGACTTTGCCTGGTCCGTACACAAAGCGCGTCGCCGACGCCGCTCCGGCGGGCAGCCCGACCTCGGCGAGGCTCACCTTGGCGACCACCTCCGACGCCGGCCGCCCGGACGCCGCCGGTGTTTGCGCGCCCGTGTGGCTGACCGCAAAAACAACAGCAATTCCAAGACCACCCAAAAGAGCACCAATGACTCGTCGAGGTTTCATGAGCAATCCTCCAGGGGCAGATGGTATCCCGCGCCCGGCCGGTTGACAATTGGTTGACAATCGGTACGGCCTCACGACTCGAGCGACCGCATGAAGACGAATTCGATTCACCAGACGTTCCTGGCGGCGCTGGATGCGCTGGTCGATGAGATTAAGGAAGATCGCTCCATCCTGGCCGCTGTCCTGTGCGGCAGCCTCTCGCACGACACCGTCTGGGCGAAATCCGACATCGACCTCGTGCTGGTGACCATCGACGACCGGAAGGTCGAGGCTGCCGACATCGCACTGAACGCGGACGGCGTGAACGTCCATGCGCTCCTCATGCCGCGGGCCGAGTTTCGGAAAACAGTGGAAGGATCCGAAAACAATTCGTTCTTCCACTCGTTCCTTGCGAAGGGGCGTCTTCTCTACACGCACGATCGGACGATCGAAGACTTGTGCGCCCGGCTGCACGCGATCGGCGAGCGCGATACGCAGCTGCAGCTGCTGCGAGCGGCGACGGGTGCCTTGCCTTGCATGTACAAAGCGCACAAATGGTTCACGACGCGCCACGATCTCGACTACACCGCGTTGTGGATTCTCTACGCTGCCACGGCGCTCGCGCGCATCGAGGTCATCGGCCGCCGCCTGCTTGCCGATCGCGAGGTGCTTCCCCAGGCGATCGCGCTGAATCCTGCGTTTTTCACAATCGTTTACGGCGACCTCCTCAATACGAAGAAGACGGAGAAGAACGTGAGGGCCGCCCTCGATGCGGTCGAGGCTTACATCTCGGAACGCGCGCCCACACTGTTCGCGCTCGTCATCGACTACCTGCGCGAGGCTGGCGACGTGCGCTCGGCAAGCGACCTCGAGACACACTTCAAACGGAACTTCGACCTCGGCGGTGTCACCATCGCCTGCGAGTACCTCGCCGATCAGGGCATCATCGGCAAAGCGGCAACAGCGGCCCGCCTGACCAGAAAGAGCAACATCGACGTGCAGGAGCTGGCCTTTTTCTACATCCCGCAGGCCCATGGCCCATAGTCCTGCGGCAAAGCGGAACGGCAGGAAGGCGCCGACGGCCGCGCGGACGACGATCGCGGTGCAGGGGGCACGCGTCCACAACCTGAAGAACATCTCCCTCGAGATCCCGCGCGACAGCCTTGTCGTCGTCACCGGCCTCTCGGGATCGGGCAAATCGAGCCTTGCCTTCGACACCATCTACGCCGAGGGGCAGCGGCGATACATGGAGTCGCTGTCGAGCTATGCGAAGCGCTTCGTGGCGCAGGTGTCGAAACCAGACGTCGACTTCGTGTTCGGCCTCTCGCCGGTGATTTCGATCGAGCAGAAGACGCTCACGACCAATCCACGTTCGACCGTCGGCACGATGACCGACATTTCGAGTTATCTGAATCTGCTGTTTGCCACGATTGGCGAGCCGCATTGCCCGCGGACCGGCGAGCCGACGCCGAGCCGATCGGCAAGTCAGATCCTCGAGGCGATCTCGTCGTTGCCGGCCGGCGCCGAGATCGAGCTGCGCGCGCCGGTGTTCAAGGTGTACGGCGAAGAGCTCGAGTTCGTCTTCACTAAACTGCGAAAGAAGGGGTGCCGCCGGCTCATCATCGACCGCCAGCTGGTGGATCTGTCGGCCGAGGTGGACGTCGACCAGTCCAGGGTGCGGAACATGGACGTCGTCGTGGACCGGTTCGTCGTCGACCGAAAGCACGAGAAGGCCATCAAGGCCGGGATTGCGAGCGCGCTGCTCGTCGGCGACGGCCTGCTGCAAGTCCACATCGTCAAGGGCGCGCCCAAAGCGGACATGGAGCGTTTCTACCGCGCGCTCTGCAGTGCGACGCACCACCTCGTGTACGGAGAGATCGGCCCCGAGTACTTCGTCTTCAACACGCCCGAAAGCGCGTGCCAGACGTGCGGTGGCCTGGGTGTGGACAAGCTCACCCACCCGGAGCTGCTCGTCCCCGACCCGAAACGCAGCCTGCGCGGCGGCTGCTTCGTCCGCGAAGCGTTCAGGTACAACCCGGACACGTGGGACGGGCGGATGATGTACAGCCTGGCGAAATCGCTGGACTTCTCGCTCGACACTCCCTGGCACGAGTTGTCCGAGGCCGCCCGTCAATCCATCCTGTTCGGGATCGACCCGAAGAAGGTCGTGCTGACCTCGCCGCCCGAAGCCAAGGTGAAGCGCGACGATCAGGAAGGCAAGGAGATCGGGTTCAGCGGAATCGCGCGAAGAATCGAGCGCTGGTATCGGCGGTACCGCCAGCGCGGGGAAGCAAATTCGCGCATGGAGGCGTGGCTCGACAAGGTGATGGTCGAGCACACATGTCCCGACTGCAATGGCGCGCGGGTCCGCGCGACGAGACTGCTCTTCACCATCGGCGGCAAGACGATTCACGAGATCGGCCAGCTCAATTTCGACGAGCTGCATGCGTTTCTGGGAACCATCAAGCCGACGGGCCGCGGCGCCGACGCCGGCAGGCAAGTACTCAGGGAGATCAGGGTCCGTCTCGAGCTGCTCCTGGGCATCGGGCTGGACTATCTGAACTTCAACCGTCGCTCGGGCACACTCTCGGGTGGCGAGTCGCAGCGAATCCGGTTGTCGACGCAAATCGGGTCGGGACTGATGGGCATGCTGTACGTGCTGGACGAGCCGAGCATCGGTCTGCACCCGAAGGACAACGTCAAGATGGTCGCAACGCTCGAGAGCCTGCGCGACATCGGGAACACGGTCATCGTCGTCGAACACGACGAAGACACCATCCGCGCCGCCGACCACATCGTGGAGATGGGGCCCGGTCCCGGTGTGCACGGCGGTACCGTAGTCGTACAGGGTTCCTTCGGTGACGTGCTCGCATGCAAGGCGTCACCGACGGGCCAGTTCCTGTCCGGGAAGCGGTCCATCTCGCTGCCAAAGCAGCGCCGCGAGGGCAACGGCAAGACGATGATCGTGCGCGGCGCGAGGGAGAACAACCTGAAATCAATCGACGTGACCTTCCCGCTCGGCAGCCTCGTCGCCATTACCGGCGCGTCCGGATCCGGGAAGAGCACGCTCGTCAACGAGATCCTCTATAAGGCGCTATGGAAGCGCCTCGTCGACACGCGCACGCTGCCCGGCGACCACGATCTCGTGGAAGGTCTCGAGCACGTCCACAAGGTGGTCAACATCGATCAGTCGCCGATTGGACGCAACAGTCGATCGAATCCTGCGACCTACGTGGGCTTCTACGACACGATTCGCGATCTGTTCACGCAGGCGCCGTTGTCGGCCGAGCGCGACTACAAACCCGGCCGATTCAGCTTCAACGTGAAGGGCGGGCGATGCGAGGAATGTCAGGGCGAAGGCGCCATCACGACACAGCTCTATTTCATGCCCGACGTCGAGGTGACCTGCGGCGTCTGCAAGGGTGCGCGGTTCAACAGCGAGACGCTGGAGGTCACACTGCGCGGCAAAACCATCGCCGACGTGCTGAACATGTCGATCGAAGAAGGCGTGAGCTTCTTCGCGAACGAGCCGCCAGTGCGCAGGAAGATCCAGGTGCTCGCGGACCTCGGGCTGGGATACCTCACGCTCGGTCAGTCTGCGACGACGCTCTCAGGGGGCGAAGCGCAGCGAATCAAGATCGCCACCGAGCTCAGCACCCTGCAGCGCTCGAAGCACACGCTGTACATCCTCGATGAGCCGACGACGGGCCTGCACCTGGCGGATGTGGAGCGGCTGCTCGCGTCGTTGAACCGGCTGGTGGACGCCGGCCACACGGTGCTGCTCATCGAGCATCATCTCGATGTCATCAAAACCGCCGACCACGTGATCGATCTCGGGCCCGAGGGGGGCCATGCCGGCGGCCGGGTGGTGGCAACCGGTACGCCTGAAGTCATCGCCGCGTGCAAAACATCGCACACAGGCAGGTTTCTCAAGGCGCATCTGCGCGCGTGACCATGTTCCTCATCGAGCTCATCTACAAGGCGGATCTGGCCGAGATTGACGCGCACATGAAGGCGCACATGAAATTCCTCAGGAAGTACTACGCCACGGGCAATTTTCTGGTCTCGGGCCGGAAAGTACCCCGGGACGGCGGAATCATCCTGGCGGTCGGCACGAGTCGCGCTCACATCGAAGCGATCGTCGGCGAAGATCCGTTCGTCGAGCACGGCCTCGCCGACGTTCGCATCATCGAGTTCAGAGCGAGCCAGCGTGCCGATGA
>Ga0105107_10003464_pt1 | contig 10496 bp, 10 predicted proteins | sample PPLLaktember2015_6_FD_79335 | JGI IMG/M metagenome (GOLD analysis project Ga0105107, IMG submission 79335) | Freshwater sediment microbial communities from Prairie Pothole Lake near Jamestown, North Dakota, USA - PPLs Lake P8 Core (1) Depth... | ecosystem: Environmental > Aquatic > Freshwater >...
ACCAGCCAGATTTCCTCCGGCGTGCGCGGCGTTTCGATGACTTGCGCGCCGACCGATTTTTTGGCTGTCCACTTGGAGATGGCGAGCGAGATGAAGGAGCCGCCCATGCCCATCACCGCCGCGAAAATCAGCAGCGAACTGAGATTCAGCCCCTGTGCGTTGAGGTAAGGCTCTACGCCCAGCAGGCGCATGGAGATGGACAGCACCAACACGATGGCCATGTTGGTGGCGAGAAAGAGAAAAACGCGTTTCATGGCAAACTCCTTGATAAAGAGCGGTGTGGGGTGCGCCGCCACAATCGACGGTCGAATTAATAATATTGTAGGGCCGGAAATGCGAAATAAAAGTCGAATATTTATGGTTTATACTTCGTAAAAACCGATGAGTCGGATATGAACCTCAAACACTTGCACTATTTCTGGAGCGTCGCCCGCAGCGGGAGCATCGCCGCCGCGGCCGAGCGGCTGCATCTCACGCCGCAGACGGTGAGCGCGCAGATCAAGCTGCTGGAGGACGCCTTGGGCGCGCCGCTGTTCCAGCCCGCCGGGCGCGGCTTGCAGCTGACCGAGGCGGGGCGGCTTGCCTTAGGCTATGCGGATGAGATCTTCGCCTTGAGCGATGCCCTGCAGGCGAGTATGGGCCGCCAGCACGGCGTGCCCAGCTTGCCTTTTCGCGTCGGTATTTCGGATGCGGTACCGAAGAACATCGCCTATCGCTTGCTGGCGCCGGTGACCGAGCTGACCGAGCCGGTGCGCTTGATTTGTCAGGAGGGCAAGCTGGATCGTCTATTGGCGGAACTGGCGCTGCACCGGCTCGATATGGTGGTGGCGGATCGCCCCCTGCCCAGTGGCGTGCGGGTGCGCGGCTTCAATCACAAGCTGGGGGAGAGCGATGTGGCTTTTTTCGCCGCGCCAGCGTTGGCGCGCACGTGCAAAAAATTTCCCGCCTGTCTCGATGCCAAGCCCCTGCTCATCCCGGGCGAGGATTCCAGCACCCGCGTGCGTTTGGAGCAGTGGTTGGAAGCAGAACGGCTGGTGCCCCGGGTTGTGGGGGAATTCGACGACGCGGCGCTGATGAAGGCCTTCGGTCAAGCAGGCCGGGGATTTTTCCCGGCGCCGGCGGTACTCGCCGAAGAAGTGGAGGCGCAGTACGGCGTGCGTGAAGTGGGGCGCACCAGCGCGCTGCGCGAGGCATTCTACGTCATCACTGGCGAGCGCCGCATCACCCATCCGGCGGTGCGCATCGTCACCGAAGCGGCGCGCGACAGTTTGTTTTTACACTAAGGACTCAGTGCGGTTCTGCTTCACTTTCCGGGCCATGCCCTTCGGATTTATGCGAGAAATACAAGGCTATGCCGATCAGCGCGATGGCGCCGCCCAAATACAGTAGATCCAGCGGGGTGGTGAGATTCATCTTCAGCGCCTCCTCGAACAGGGTGACGATCAGAATCATCAGGATGACTTTGGCCAAGCGCGACTTCAAGTCATCCAAGCTTTCGATCACCAGAATCTTGCTCGAAGCTTTGCTGCCATGCGCTTCGTCAATGTCGCTGACGAAAAGCTCATACATGCCGAGTGCGAAAATCAGCATGAAAGTTGCGAGTAGATAGCCATCCACCACCTCCACCACATGTGTGATGGTTTCGTCGTGCAGGGCCTTGCGCACCTCGGTCGCCAGCGATGGATCGGCGTAATTCAGCATGTGGCCGATGAGATAGACCACATCCACCGTGGCCATGTAGAAAATCGCCGTAGCGGCAGCCATGCTCGCCACGACCGCAATGACCACTACGAAGCGGCCATTCCAAAGTGTTTTTTCAAATAAGCGTTCGAAGAATCGCATGTATTGCTCCCTTGAAATCTGATCCGTTGAGAACGGCGAATTATAGTGAAGTTTGGCGCCGCTTGCTGACGTGGTTTACTGCGGATAGACGGGGAGTGTGATAGCGTTTTTGACTGAATAGGCTTGCTGCGCCGGCGAATGGTTGGCCGCAAAATCGAGGCTGATTCTTTCCTGCGCAACCGGTCGGAAGAATTGGTCGGCAAAAGCCACGTGATCGGGATGATGGCGATAGCTTTCGATTACCTTCGCGTGGGCAAACTTCACCAGCCAGCAACAGCGGTAGGGCGCTGGCTCGGCCACCGCCCAGCCGGTGAACACGCGGCGCACACCCGGAATGGCGCTGAGCACCTCGCGCCCGCGCGCCATGATGGCGTCGATTTGCGCATCCGCAGCGCCTTCCACGTTATACATAATGACGTGCTCAACCGGCTGCCAGGGATCGCATTGCATCAGCACCTCGGCGGCGCGCCCGGCCGAACCCCACAGCCGCATACTGAGCTCGACTTGCTCCTGCAAAACTTGCCGGATGCCTTGCATCGTCTCGAGGTAGCCGCCGCCATGAGTTTGCGCGCTCGTACGAAGGTATTTTGCGGCGACATCGGACAAGCCGGTGTAGCAGTTGATTTTGGCGATGCCGTGCAGAATTAATTTATGGTACTGCTCTTCAGTGAGTCCGCTACCGCCATGCAGCACCAGCGGCAGGCGGAGCGCGTCATTGATGCGTTTTAAGCGTTCGAAATCGAGCTTGGCTCGGCCGCGTAGCCGCCCATGCACGGTGCCGATGGATACCGCCAGACAGTCCACGCCGGTGCGCTCGACATAGGCTTTCGCTTCTTCAACGGAGGTGTAAATGATTTCGCCCGGATGCTTGGCCGCGTTTTCGCCTTCGCCGCCGGCAACGTAACCCAGCTCGCCTTCCACGGTCACGCCGCACGCGTGCGCCATTTCCACGACACGCCGGGTTTCGGACACATTGACGGGGAAAGCCTCGTGCGACTTATCCACCATGACGCTGTTGCAACCGAGGTTGATTGCGCGCACCGCAGATACATAGCTCGCGCCATGCTCGAGATGGATGGCGACCGGCACCGAACAATTCGCCGCGGCGCGTTCGACCACAGCCATCATCAGCGTGAAGTCGTAACTTTCGAAATGGGGTTCGGCAAGGCCGAGAATCACCGGCGAACGGCAGTGTTCCGCCGCTGCGATAATCGCCTCCAAAAAATCCAGGCTCACCAGTTCGAAGCTGCCCACGGCATAGCCGTTGCGGTAAGCGTGATGCAGCATGTCGCGCATGTCGGCTAGCGGCATGATTTCCCCTCGTTAGACCCAAATTGTTGAGCCACTACTTGATGCAGATCATCCAGCGCCGATCCTGTAATGAGACCGGCACAGTGATGGTATAGCCATAGCTGGCACGCGATGGGCTCAACCAAATTATCGCGCGCGTGAACTTGAAATTCGCGCCACGCCATCACCCACTGGTCCTCGGCAAAGCTATCGACACACAGCCAGCTATCGTCGCGCAGAATGATTTCTAAACCGCGATGACGCGCCAGCGCGATGCGTAAGGGGTTTTCTATTCGCAGTAATGCGAGCCGCACCCGGTTGTAACACGCCGCCTCGATCTGCTTGGGGAAAATGCGCCAAGGCGGGATGTCGTTCGGCGTATCCATAATTCCCCAAGCTTTAAGGCGACAACGCCATCGGGGTTTACGCCTGTTGGCCCGACTCGGGTTCGCTGTCGAGCTTGCCTTCGAGGAACACGCGGCTGGCTAAAATATCCTCGGCTTCGATCGTCATCAGATCGGTTTTGCTCAGGGCTTTGCGCGCATTGGCAAACAGCCGGTTGGCTTGGCGCAGGCGCGCACGATCCAAGGCATTGCGCACCGAGCGCGCGTTGGCAAAATGCGGGAGCTTCATGCGCAGCGAAATATATTCAAAGAAAGCTTTTTCGGCATCCGGGCTGAAACGATAATTTTGTGTCGCCAGCATTAGCTTGGCGATATGCAGCAACTCATCCGCACTATAGTCGGGGAAATCGATATGGTGCGCGATCCGGCTGCGCATGCCGGGGTTGCTGTGGAAAAACTTATCCATGCGATCTTTGTAACCCGCGAGGATCACGACTAAATCATCGCGGTTATTTTCCATGACCTGGAGCAAAATCTCGATCGACTCGGCGCCGTAGTCGCGTTCGTTCTCGGGTTTATAAAGATAATAGGCTTCGTCGATAAACAGCACGCCGCCCATGGCTTTTTTGATGACCTCTTTGGTTTTGGGGGCGGTGTGGCCAATGTATTGACCCACCAAGTCATCGCGCGTGACGGAAACCAAATGGCCTTCGCGCACATAACCTAAGCGATGCAATATCTCGGCCATACGCAGGGCCACCGTGGTCTTGCCGGTACCGGGGTTGCCGGTAAAGTTCATATGCAGGGTAGGGGTCTCGGAGGTCAGCGCAAATTGTTTGCGCAGCCGATCTACCAATAGTAGCGCCGCGATTTCGCGGATGCGCGTTTTGACGGGCTTCAACCCGATCAGCTCGCGGTCAAGCTTGTCCAGTACTTCTCGTACATTCGAGGCTTCGAATTCCGCCTCCAGATTAACGGGGGTATCATCAGCTAACACCGTTGTATCCTGTTTTACATCATTCATTGCAAGCGCTCCGATCCTAAGCAGGTGAAAAACGGTGACGGATGAGATGTCTCAACCGTCACCGCTCAGCTCACTTAATTAATAACGCTCGGCTTCCGGCTTGTCGGTCGCGTAAGAGTGGATGGTGTAGCGCATGGTGCGGCCATCGGTCTCCTGACGTACCAGACCAAAGCCTGGTTCCTTCTTAGGACGATTCACAATGTAGGACATGGTCACGCTCTCTACCCCACGCACGGCGCTAAACGCGGTGACGCGGATGTAGTGATTCGGGAAAGTCTTACGGCAGTTGTTCACTTCCATCAAAATCCCGGCTGGATCTTTCAGGTCGAACATAGGGTTGCCAAACATCTCCCAAAACGTGTTGCGCGGGTGTGGATCGTCGGTGTATTCGACGCTCAGCGCCCAGCCCTTGCTCAGCGCGTATTTGATTTGCGCAGTGATTTGCGCATCGGTCAGATCAGGCAGAAAGGAAAACTGCCCTTGCGTGACGCGATTGCCTTGATTGGTCATCATAATCGTTTCTCCTTAATCGTATTAAACGCTGGCCGTGGTAGTCGGCACAAAGTCGGGGCTATCGGTGGACTCGTAGTTAAACGTGACGTCTTTCCACGTATCCAAACCGGCTTTGAGCGGGCTGCACCATTTGGCTGCGTCGGCCAGAATCTGCGGGCCTTCATTCCAGATATCGCGACCTTCGTTACGTGCTTGGATCATGACTTCCAGCGCGGTACGGTTAGCGATTGCACCGGCTTGAATACCATCCGGGTGACCGATGGTGCCGCCGCCGAACTGTAACACTACGTCCTCGCCCAAGTAGGTCAACAACTGGTGCATTTGGCCTGCGTGGATGCCACCGGAAGCGACTGGCATCACCTTGTTCAGGCCTGCCCAGTCTTGTTCGAAGAACAAGCCTTTTTCGAGTTGCACATTGGTGTGCGTGTCGAGCAAGGTGTCGTAGTAACCGCGAATCATCAAGGGGTCGCCTTCCAGCTTGCCCACCACGGTACCGGCATGGATGTGATCCACACCCGCCATACGCATCCACTTACAAATCACGCGGAAGCTCATGCCGTGATTTTTCTGGCGCGAATAGGTCGAGTTACCCGCACGGTGCAAGTGCAGAATCATGTCGTTCTTCCGTGCCCAGATCGCCATCGACTGAATTGCGCTGTAACCGATCACGAGATCAATCATGATGATGATAGAGCCTAAGCTCTTGGCGAATTCGGCGCGTGCAATCATTTCTTCCACGGTGCCAGCGGTCACGTTCATGTAGTGGCCTTTGACTTCGCCGGTCGCAGCAGATGCTTTGTTCACTGCATCCATGCAATACAGGAAACGGTCACGCCAGTGCATGAATGGCTGCGAGTTGATGTTCTCGTCGTCTTTCATGAAATCCAAACCGCCCTTGAGCGCTTCGTACACCACGCGGCCATAGTTGCGGCCAGACAGACCCAGCTTCGGCTTGGTGGTCGCACCCAATAGCGGACGGCCAAATTTGTCCATACGCTCGCGCTCAACGATCACGCCGGTCGCAGGACCTTGGAACGTTTTCAGGTAAGCGACGGGAATACGCATATCTTCTAAGCGCAATGCTTTTACCGCTTTCATGCCGAACACGTTGCCAATAATCGACGCGGTCAAGTTGGCGATCGAGCCGCCTTCGAATAAATCTAATTCGTAAGCGATGTAAGCAAAATACTGTGCTTCATTTTTAGTGCCTGGACCGGTGTTTGGAACCAGGTCAACGCGGTATGCTTTGGCGCGATACATTTCGCAGGCGGTCAAACGATCGGTCCACACCACCGTCCAGGTCGCGGTGGAGGATTCGCCTGCAACGGCAGCGGCGCACTCTTCCGGCTCTACGCCTGCTTGCGGGGTCATACGGAACATCGCGAGGACGTCGGTATCTTTAATCTTGTAATCGGGCTCCCAGTAACCCATTTTCTTATAGGGAATCACGCCAGATTTGTAGCGTTCCTTGCCTTCTTTAATCGTTTCAGATGCCATGGTGTTCTCCAGAAGTTGAAAAAACCGCACCGTGCCTCCTAAAACACCAGGGGCAATACCCATTTACATAAAAAGGTATTTGTTTCAGCGCGTTGCAGGCATCATGCAAAATATAATCCATCAGTAACAGTCAATTATTTCGATAACATTGATAGACTGATGTCTATGATGTAACGGAGCCTGCTATGCGTCACAGTACTTTGCGCCAGCTGGAAGTGTTCGAAGCCATTGCCCGCTTAGGCAGCTTTACGCGTGCGGCGGAGGAGTTGTATTTGACTCAGCCCACGGTGTCGATGCAGATCAAGAAGCTGGCCGACGCAGTGGGCTTACCCTTGTTCGAACAAGTCGGTAAAAAAATGTATCTCACCGATGCCGGACACGAATTACACCAAACCTGCCGCGGCATTTTTGAACATCTCGCGCACTTCGAGATGGTTACCTCGGACATGAAGGGCTTAAAAACCGGCAAGCTCCGGCTCGCGGTGGTGACGACTGCAAAATATTTCGCGCCGCGCTTGCTGGGTATGTTTTGTCAGCAGTATCCGGGCGTCGAAGTCTCGCTCAAAGTATCCAACCGCGAACGCGTGCTAGAGCGGTTGGCGGGCAACCAAGATGATCTTTATATTTTGGGTCAACCGCCGGAAGAAGCAGATGTGGTGGCAGAAGCGTTTTTGGAGAATCTCCTCGTCGTCTTAGCACCCGCCCAACATGCGCTCGCCCACAAGAAAAAAATTCCACTCAAACGCATTGCCGAGGAGCCCTTTTTATTGCGTGAATCAGGCTCGGGCACGCGTATCGCAACCGAGCGCGTGTTTGCCGAACAGGGACTCAAGCTGAATATGCGTATGGAGCTGGGTAGCAACGAAGCCATCAAGCAAGCGGTGATTGGTGGTTTGGGGGTTTCAGTATTGTCCAGTCAAACGCTGGCGCTCGATGCGCCGTCCGGGCAATTTGTGATTCTGGATGTGCAAGGTTTTCCGATACATCGTCACTGGTATTTTGTATATCCCGCCGGTAAGCAGTTATCCATTGTGGCCCGCACTTTCGTCGATTATCTGCGTCAGGCGTCGAGCCTGATGGTCGCGCCAACGCGCTAATCCGGTTTCGGGCGGTATACAATTTCCGCTAAGCTGACCCTAAGAGGAGAGGGCACGATGGAGATCACTTGTTATCGCGATCAGGAATTGTCTTCTGAAACGCGGCATCTGCCGGCCGCCACTTACAACCTGGCGCTGACGCTCCTGGCGCGCAGCGCCACCGGCAACTTATTCGTCCCCATCCGCAGCATGCAATACCTCGCGATTCTGGATCACGAGGAATGGGTGTTCCTGGACGGCGAACGCAAATGCTGGATCGACATTGCTTGGCGGCAATTTCGCCCACAGGCCCGCACTGCGCTGGATGAACCGGTGGAATACGAAGCGGTTTTTTACCAAACGAATGCGCGGGAGCTCATGGTGCGCTTGCTGGCGGAATTGCCGCGTGCGCTGCATGAGTTGGCGAAAAAGGCGCACGTCGAAGGCCCGGCGCGCGTGCTTAAATTTCCCGCACCCAACGGTCATGGCAGTGGCGTTACGAAAAAATAGAATTCACCATGACCGTTTCCCCTCTCTCCTAACTCTCTCCCACACGCGGGAGAGAGGGACTCAGGCTCGCTTCGCGAGTTACATAATAGCCCCGGCTAAGCTTTAATCGTCCTCACCCAGCTCTGGGTTCCAGCCTTTTTCCCGTGCCAGCGCCATAGCCTTGGCATAAATCTCGGTATGGCGTTGTTGCAGTTCCGGCGGCAGGCGGCTGGGCAGGTTGGCGTATTTGTCCCATTCGGCGCCGACTTTATCCATCAGCGCTTGCATGCGACCCATGTCCCAGCCGGTGCAGTCTTCGGTCTCGGGGATGAGGCCGAACAGCCAGCCATCCAGCACCATGCGCCCGAGTTGGGTGATGCCGTGCGTATCGTGATGGAAACCAACGTAAGTGTTGCTCATAGGATGATATTACCGGGTTAGGCCAGCGTAGAGCAGCGGCAGGTTTTGGCTACGGCCGCCGCTGCGCAAATTAGCCTGCGCCGAAAGCTACCGTTCATCTTGTTAAACCTGCATAGAGTAGCGGGAGTTTTTCAGGCAGCCGTTGGACGTGATCCACGACCATAAAGTTTTTCTGTCCGAAGATGCGCGCCACATATTGATCGGCGCGCGGATCCAGGCTCATGCAGTAAGTTACCACGCCATCGCGGCCCACTTCTTCCACCGCCTTCTTGGTGTCGTAGCGCAGGTATTGCGGATCGCGCACATCCACATCGGCCGGCTCGCCGTCGGTGATGACGATCAGCAGCTTCTTGGCGGAACGTTGCAGTTTCAAATGATGGCCGGCATGGCGGATGGCGGCGCCCATGCGCGTGGAGAGCTGGCCGGTCATGCCGGCAAGTTTGGCCTTGGGCGTCTCGTCCCAGTGCTGGTCGAAATCCTTGAAGCGATAGTATTCGACATCGTGACGGCCATCCGAGCAGAAGCCATGAATCGCAAACGGATCGCCGACCTTGTTGATGGCGTCGGCCAGCAGCACGCAGGCTTGCTGGGTGAGCTCGCGCACCGAGTATTCTTGATCCTGCACTTTTTCGTTGGTCGATTCGGACAAATCCAGCAGCACCAGGATCGAGAAGTCGCGCGTCTTGCGTACCGAGCGCATCATGATACGCGGGTCGGGCTGGTTGCCCAGGCGAATGTCGATGAAGCTGGCGATGGCAGCATTGATGTCGATTTCGTCGCCGTCTTCCAGCTTGCGGATGCGCTGCACGCCCTGCGGCTGCATGGCGTCGAGCAGGAATTTCATGCGATGGATTTCGCGCTTGTACTGCGCGGTGATGCCGTCGATCACCTGCAAATCGCCGGACTTGGCGCGTTTTTCCTGCACCGTGGCCCAGCTCGGGCGCTCCAGCTGGATCTGGTAATCCCATTCGGAATAGTGGAAGGGCTCGGATAGCGGTTCCTTGCCTTCCAACTCGTTAAAGCTCTTGCCGTTGCTCTCATCGCCGATATTTTCGTAAGGAAAGAGTTCGGTGCCCAGCACCCAGATTTCCCCGGCGTCGTCCCCGGCGGTCTCGACATCGATCTCGTTCGCCATCTCCATCACGCTGACGTGCTTGCGCACCTGCTTGATGGTGTCGTAGCCGGCATTCGCGGCCTTGTCTGAATTCCATTCCTCGAATTCCCAGAAGTAGCGGTTGTCATCGCGGTACGGCGCGCTGAGCAGGTCGGTGCGCGCATTGAACGGAATTTTTTTCTGGGTCAGGCTGTGCGCGAGCTGGGCGCCGATTTCCCAGGAAGTCTGGTTGTTGTCCAGCTTGTCCTGCGCAGCGGCGAACAGCGCGCGGCCTTCCGCGATCCATGGATCGTTGTCGACATAAGTCTCATCCAGCAGCGCGCGCGCCAAGCGGTTGAGATAGTCGCCCACGCTCTTATCCATGGCGGGAGTGGCGCTGTGCAGCTTGCACCACAGTTGCTTCAAGCCGGGAAAGCGGCGGATCGTCAGCGCTTCCACGCGCGCGTCTTCGATCACGGCAATCACCGCCATCTGCATCGGGTTGAGTGCCTCGGCGGAAATCGGCTGCTTGGTCTCGACCACGTGCGCGGCGCAGTGCGCAGCGGTGGCGCGATAAAGTTCCAGTCCAGAAATGGACTCCTGTCCTTCGACTTTGAAATCGTCGAAGGCGTCGGGCAGGTGCAGCAGGTAATCCTCGATGTAGGGCCGGTAGCCCTCGCGCGTTTCGAAGTCGCCGGAAGTCGGGCGCATGAAAAAGTCGCGTGCCCATAGCGCGCGCAGATACATGTTGATGCGGCGCTGCACGTCCACCAGCAGCGTGCCCTTGCGCTCTTTCTGCAACATGGCGAGCGACTCTTTCGAATCCAGATTGAAGTAGCGAATCTGCTCTTCGTAATTGGTGCGGTGCGCGTGCGCGCCCCACAGCGCCCAGCGCCGCAGGCCGCCCA
>Ga0105107_10003465_pt1 | contig 10494 bp, 5 predicted proteins | sample PPLLaktember2015_6_FD_79335 | JGI IMG/M metagenome (GOLD analysis project Ga0105107, IMG submission 79335) | Freshwater sediment microbial communities from Prairie Pothole Lake near Jamestown, North Dakota, USA - PPLs Lake P8 Core (1) Depth... | ecosystem: Environmental > Aquatic > Freshwater >...
GATCTTTCGAACATGGAGATCCACTTCTGCGACTTCCACGGGCCAATGCAAGGCCTCGGAAAGAAGAAGGCTCCTCCTCTTGGTTTCCTCGAAGGAAGCATTCGGCGCCCGGATCAGGGAGGCCATGATCAGGGCCTCTGATCGAAGCAGGCCATGGGGATTTTTTCCAAACATCGCTCTGGATGCTGCTGCGATTCCCTGCAGTTCACCACGATAGGTCACCAGGTTGAGGTAAGCTTCCAGGATCTGCTCCTTGGACCAAGCGTTCTCTATGTCGTAGGCCGCCCCCATTTGGTTCCATTTCTGAGACAAAGATCTCTTTCCCTTGACTGGAAGGAGACGGCGATCGAGCATAGAGGCAAGCTGCATCGTGATGGTGCTGGCTCCTCTGTAACTCGCCGATGTCATGCCCCTGATCAGGGCGCCGGTCATGGCCAGGTAATCCACGCCGGCGTGATCATAAAACCTCTTGTCCTCCGCTTGGATCACTGCCTCCTGCAAGGCAGGGGAAATGTCTTGAAGGGCTGTCCAGTCCAGCCGCCTCCCGACGGAGCTCACTCTCAACTCGTGAATCACTTCTCCGTGACGATCAAGAAGAAGACAATCGGATTTGCGATGGGATGCGCGGACCTCCTCAAAAGAAGGCACGGCTGCGGCCTGACCGCTCATGAGCAGAGATGTAAACACGACAATGAGAACCCGAGCAATCATGGTTGAACCTCGAATACAACGTTCGGAATCTCCCCCATCATCTCCGGGAAATAGAGTGCCTCGACTCTCGTGGAAGGCAGCTGGAAGGTCCCTGACTGGTTCAGCCGCACGGTGTACTCCACGACCCACTTTCCCTTTGGCACATATTCGTAGTAAGCCTTGAATGCGTCAAAGGATCGCTCTTCATAGGCCGGCCACACAACCCCTTTTCCTTCCTCTCCCTGAGTCAGCAACCTGGAATCCCTTCCTAGTCCGGTGCCAAGAATCGTCGCGCCTGCAGGGATCGGGTCGGAAACAACCACCCAGGTCTGATCCGACTGTGCCTCCAGGTCCAATCTCATCCGGACCAGGTCCCCGCGGCTCCACCGGTCTGGGTTTTTCTTTTCCAGGGGAATGACCTTTTTTTCGATCCTGTAGCCGTTCGAAAAGGGCTCTTTCAAGGGAATGGCTGCAAGGCTTTGAACGGTCACCCAGGGTCTGCCTGTTCCTGAATGGGAGAGGGTCAGTGCTTCCCGCCTCTGTCGCCATGGAAAAAGAAATGCGCCCCCCTTTGGCGATTCACCCCAGTCCACGCTCTTGCTCTGGTCTGACAACCGGCCTGTGGAAATCCCTGAAACCGGTTCCGCCTCAAAAGCTTTGGAAACCTTTCCCATCGCCAGCACACCCCAGGCGTTCGCAAGGGTGAGATCCCATCGGCCTCTCTTCTGCCGTCCCAGAGCTCCCTGAACCACTCTAGCCATGTCCTCTTTCCAGCTTTTGAGGGGAAGCAGTGTTAGGACCGTGCGAACCGCATTCACATCATTGGAAACCATGAGCCACCACAGGGTATCTGTTCTTTCCGTGGAAAAGGTCATGGTGGTTCCTTGGAAATTGAGACGGGATCTGAGGATCTGCTCCGCCTCTTTCAGCCGGGACCCACGGTTGGGAATTTTCTCCTCCTTCAGAAGGATATTGAGCCAGTCGATCAGAGCCGAGGTGGGCCACAGGTTCGGTTCGATCGCAATGGAGCCGAGCAGCCTGGGCTCCATTTTGTCCACTCTGGACAGGGCTTCCATAGCCGTGAGTTTCCGGATGGAAAGATCGGCCGTTGCAAGGGGCGAGCCCCTGTTGATGCTCCCCTCCACAAAACCTCTGAGCCCGGTTTCCATTTTCTCCCTGAGTCCTTCTGGGATCTCCCTCCCTGCCTCGTGGGCAATGGCTACGATGTAGGAGGTGAGCACAGGGCTCCCTAGGGTCATGGTGGGGAAGTACTTGACCAGGCCGTCAGAGTCCATGTGCGAGGCAATCTGCGCCATCAGGCGTTTCCAGAGGTTCTCATCCTGAAGGGCAATGGCCACGGAGATTTTCTGCTCCATGCAACCATACGGATAAGACGTCATGTACTCGGTCACTCCGTTCAAGCTCTCAGCGATCCTTGGGCTGAGGCTGACCCTGACCCCACCGCGCTCCGGTAAAGCATCCTGAGGCCTTTCAATCTCCAGCAGCACTTCCTTCTCCAGCTGAGCAATCGTGGCCTGGAAGGTTCGGTCGGCCACTGCAGGAATGACTTTTTGCGAGACCTTGATGCGATCATTCTCGGGGGAGCCCTTCTCGCCGACCTCCACCTCCCAGTGGATCGCGGAGAGGCCGACAGGGACTCGGATGTCCCACCCGATCGTCTTGGCTTCCCCTGCCGCAAGAGGCGCAATCAGCGGGGCAAAAGGATCGAAAATCCCTTTCGCCCCGGCAGAAGCCTCGACCTCCATGCTCTTTTGCATCGTATTCCGGATGGTGAACTCTGCCCGGAATCGGTCTCCTTCTCGGACCAGCGGAGCGAGGCCCGAAAAAATCATCAGATCCTGCGTAGACTGGATCGACGCTGAGCCTGCGCCGAATAGACCCTGGCCGCCTGTTGCCACTGCAACAACCCGAAAGCCGGTGATGGAGTCATTGAGAGGGATTTCGACAGACGCTTCCCCGTTTGCATCCAGCCCTACACGGCCCTTCCACAGAAGGAGCGTATCAAAGAGCTCGCGGGTGATCTGCCGCCCGCCTCCCCCTCCGGAAGGCAACGCCTTCAACCCGTAATGCCGTTTACCGATGACCTGCATCTGGGCTGTGGCGGTCTGCACTTCATACCCTCTTCGACCCATCATGGCAGGAAGGATGTCCCAGCTTTTGTTGGGCATCAGTTCCAGCAGCCCCTCGTCCACAGCCGCCAAGGCGACTTCGCTCCCGGCGGGCGGGGCCTTGTCATCCACGGTTCTCGCTCTGATTCTCACCTGTGCCTTTTCCCTGACCTTGTAGATCGGACGGTCAGGGCTCACGTTCACCTTCAATTCATGCTCTTTCCACCCTACCATGATCTCGGCAATGCCCAGCTTGTAGGAAGGCTTCCCCAGATCCGCGAGAGCCGTGGGCTGCACGTCACCCACGCGCCCCCTAACGACGAGGGCGGAGACAAAGACATTGGGAGCATAGGAGCCCTTGACCGGAACCTCGATCACAGGCTTTTCGCCTGAAAGCTTTGTGACCCAGCTCTCCATCACCCCTTCCCGTTCGATCGTGATCAGCGCGGTTGCTTCTTTGAATGGCATTCTCGCCTGAAGCACAGCCGTTTCTCCGGATTCATACCTCTTCTTCTCCGGAATAAGGTCCATTCGGTCGTGATCGGAGATGTCGAACCACCATCTCCCCTTTTCTGCAATCCACACCTCCCGGTTGGCTGAAGCCCTGTTGCCTGCGCCGTCCGCACACTCGGCCTGCAGGATCACGTTTCCTGAAACAGGGGAACGGACTTCGCAGATCAGCAGCCCTCTGGAATCGGTTTTGCCTTCGAAGATCGTTCCAACCCGTTTCACTTCCTGCGAGTGTTCGTAGGAATAGAAACCGCCCACAATACGCTTACGGTGGCTGTAGTATTTTCTTTGCAGGAGATCGATTTTCACCGATGCGCCCGAGACTGGTTGTCCCGCAATGTCGAGCGCCGCCACATGAAACTTGAACGCCTCCTGGGATGCGGCCCAGGAGTCGGGTCGGATACCGATGAGAAGTTTGGAGTTCCATAGAGGAATCCTGGAAGAGGCAGTTTGAACATCGCCGTTCGGGTCGCGATATTCCATCTCAGCCAAAAGCTCTTTTGGAGAATCCGCTTTGGGAAGATCAGGGATAATGACTCGAGACGATCCTGATGCGTCCAGGACAAGCTCCATGCTCTTCAGTCTGCCCCCTCTAGCCTCCGGTCCGGCGCCTTCCTCTTCCTCCCATTCCCTTCCCCTTTCCTGGATGCCCTCTTTCACGCGGCCGTTTGCAAACACGAATCCGTCAAACCCCTCAAAAGGAGGCAAAGGTCTTGGCCGAACGTCACTTCTCACTTTGACGGGAAGCTCACCGGCTCCTCCTCCGCTGAGGTATTGAACCCCGAGGTCCAGAGTAACCTTGTCCGGGTTGATCAGCGGCTCGCTAGGCGGTTTGATGAGAGCCTTCATCAGGGGCACGCGGAACTCCTCCACCCTGAAAGTTCCGGAACTCCGTGATTCCGGGACCTCATCGCCGTAGAACTCCGAATCCTCTTCACGCGCAATGGCCGGCAGCCTTTGGCCGGCAGAGGCCTCTTTCCTGACTAGTGAAACGCCATAAGTCCCCAGTTTTGCCTCTCTAGGTATGGCCCACTCGGTTTCAGCCACACCGCTCTGATCCCATTTCAACGGGAAATCATAAGTCTGGAAACTGCCTAAATGGGTGATGGACACGGTGTTTGGTGCCTGTGCTGAAGGAGCCAGAACCATTCCGTTCATGGTGTGCTTGCGCAGAATGTGCTTCATGTGAAGGGTTTCGCCGGCACGAAGGAGAGTCCGGTCGAATACGGTATGCGCCATGACACCATGAGGATAGGGATCATTGGGAAGCTTGAACCGGAAAGGCTCAATCCCGTTATCCCAGCTTGAGTGAACAAACGCCATGTCGCTCGAGGTTTGCGCCACGACAAAGAGCCCTTGCTGAAGCCCGGCCAGAGCGCCCATCTGAGGGTGGGCCTGGGAGTCCGTCTGGTATCGGCAGTTAGGAAGATTCGTCAGCGAGGGGAGCTTCTCCTGGATCATCGCCATTCCATTGCCGTCCGTCTTTCCGCTCCAGAGCACGCTTTCTTTGCAGTCCATAACGGTCACGACGGCATCGCTCACAGGCTCTCCCTTGTCGAGGCTCGTCACCCAGACCAGGGAGGATTCCCGTCCCCATTTGAAGTGGACCGAAAGGTTGGTGACCAGCACTGAGGTAGGAACATACATGGGTTTCGGGGCACCCAGAAGGGCCTGACCCAGAAGGGTGCTCTCGAGCTCGACGAGATAGAGGCCGGGGTCTTTGAAAGGAATCCCCACCACTTCGAACGCCTTGGATCCTGAAGGCTTCGGTACTTTGAACTCCTTGATTTCCTGATCCCATGTCAGCATCGGCCGCTCCCTGGAGGCTGAAGCCACTCTCCTCAGCGCTGCCTGGAGATTGGCCGGCCTTTCAATGGGGACATTGCGAATTCTCGCGATGATTCGAGCCATCATCCCCTCTTCCTTACCCAGCTTCAGGGATTTGGCCTTGAGCTCCGGCTCCACATTTCGGAGCGTGACAGGGAGCAGTCTGTCTCCCTTCAATTCCACGATACCGAATCGCGCCGGGAACTTGGCCAGAGGTGGGTATCGGTCCGTCCTGATAGAAAGAGGAAATCTGTCCGCATTGGCAAGCGGCCTTTCCGCTTCGTCCTTCAAACTGGCCGGCAGCTCGATCGTAAACGCGGTCTGCTCCGGGAAGGGCGGCCTGAAGGACACACCGTAGACGACGTTCTGCTTATCCTCCTGGGGTTTCCACGTTTTCCCGTCGGAACTTATGAGAAGAATAGTGCCGGCCTGGTCCTTTGGAATGGGTGCTGAGAATCGGAGATGCATGGCAGAAAGTGGGGAACAGTCCGCCTTCGGGTTTTCCCTCTCACACTGAAAGGAGACGGTGAACTTGGGTCTCGTGACAAAGGAAAGGATCTGGTCGCCTTCCGTGGGAATCAAGGTCTTTGACAGCACCCCTTTTCCCCAGATAAGCCTCACCGGTGTCTCTGCTGGAAATCGCTGTTTGCACTGGAGGAGAATCAGGGGCACGTCGGGACGCTTCATCCACCGGTATCGTTCCTTGAGGATCCGCTCTCTCTCCTCGCCTTCGATGAGTCGTATACCCACGAGATCCTCGATGCCCTGAATGGAAAACGCGACGTGCCCGAGCAAGGATTGCCCATCAGGTTCACCGTCGAGTGTCAGGATGAAAACCTGTTCCTCGTCTATCTGCTTGGTCCCCTCGTAGGGGTGGGAGGCTTTGATGACCGGGCCGCCGGTCGAAAAGGCAAAGGTTCTCTGGCCTTCAAGCTTCACTCCTGCAAAAGTTTTGAGATCAGGCTTCAATCGGAACTCGCAGCGTACCCCTGCAAACAGGTCCTTCTCGAAATCGTACACCCAGTTCCTTGTGTCCGCCCACCGGCCTTCGCCTTTCACGGCGCATTCCACCTCAAAGGGCGTGATGACGCTCCTTGGATCTCCAAAGGCGACCATGGGCTGCGTGAAGCGCACCTTCACCTGCCGGATGTTCTTTATGGTCCCCTGTGGCGAGAAGGATTCCACCTTGGGTGCCTGCTGGCCGGAAGCCGCAGAGACAAACAGAAACAGGGAACAGAGGGTGAACCAGAGACTTTTCTTCATATGATCGCCTCCTGCAAACAGCGTAAGAGGTAGGACATGTTTGATTATCGTAGAAAGCCGTGTGGGGGTCAACACGAGAGATGCGGGTTGCTCCCATTAAAGCCATGCAGGATTATTGATATCCATCTTGGGCTCCTACGCTTTATCCATGTGGAGAGACAATCTGCCTTTGAATGGGATGCCACCAAGGACAAAGTGAACCAAAAGTAGCACGGCGTCTCTCTTGCCCTGGCACACATTGCTTTCCTGGAGAGGCGTTGCGGCGTCTCGTTGTCCACTGTCAAGTTGGATGTGGAAGTTTTTGCCACTTCGTGGAATGAATTTACCCTTGAAAGGCGAATGACCGTACCAAACTTGATTAATTTACGAAAGGGAATTGTGGTATCTTGAAGGAACTTGAAATATCCGGAAAGATTGTCTCTGTGGGCGCACAAACGAATGGCTTGGACCTCATCATTCAGACGAGTGGCGCTACCGAGGTGAACGATTTTGTGCCTAGCAGCACCCCAGTCTATCTTGAGGGTGACGGTGAATTCCCTCTCTCTCTTCTCTGCGCGGGTAGGGAAGTGCGCGTCACCATTGATCCGGGCGGTTGTTGAGTCGCCTCTGACTGCTAAGCTGGTGCGAGTCACATCAGAGACCCTGGAAGGCGAGGTTATTCAAGGATCCAATACATTACTATGCCTCGAAGACACATCGGCTGTTTTAAATGAAGATGCAATGAGAGGACCTGTTATCGCAATGGGGCTTTTCCGAATCTGAATAAGCGATCCAGGGGCCGGTGTATGTGGGCTACGGCGATTCGGGGCGCTGGTCTGGACTGGACATCCCTGAGAATAAGGTGCTTAAGGATTTTTCTCATGAACTCTTCGTTCTGGATTAGTCTTCTTAAGTTCCTCCTCTACCGTCAATGACCACAACTGCTGCCACTTAGGGCTGAAAAATAAGGACGTGTCCTCATCGAACTCTGCTTGTCGCTTTAAGTTGACCTCCATGGCGGTGTTAATCCGGTCCTTGATCTGCCGAGACAATTCCGCTCGCACCTCTTGAGGCGTCGGCTCCATGACCAAAACGTCCGATGCCCATTTTTGGATGTCGATGGTCAGTTGCCGCGCTGTAAGTTCCGTGAGCGCAAAGTGGATTTGTTCATGCTGCAGCACATAGCCCCGCATGTTGGCCGGTATCTTGGGGTTCCACCATGATCGATCGGGCAGCATGACGGCTTCAAAGGCAAGACGTTCAATTCTGCCGAAGAAGTACCTCTGGCCGTACAAATTCCCGCTCGTGATTCTGAAACTTGAATCAGTGGTCAACCGAATTAGGGTGGCGGTGTGGGCGTTGATTCGCTCCGCATGCTCCGCCTCTTGCTCCGATAAGGAGGCTGCGCGAAAATCATCCGGGGTCAACAGCCGATAGGCAAAACCCGTCGGGAGTGTCTTCTGCAGTTCGTCCGCCTGAACCATGCGCGGCTGGGCATATTGCGGCAACCGGGCGCATGTGGGAACAAGGGCTAGCGACAGGGACAGAACCACGTATCTGAGGAAACGATTCATATGAAAGCAATAATGGCACCCCTCACCCGCCTGTCAAGCGCTTTCGTATCGTTAAATCATAACCGGCCCATTTTCAAGTATTGGAACGGTAATCAAAACCGCATGATGGCCATTGTCGGTAAGTCATCCGGCAGTTGTAGTCAAATTCATACGTGGTAGCCTCCATCCAGATGGTAGGAGATCCGGCAATCCCACCACAGACATAACCCGTTGAAGTATTCTTCTGGCATAGTAGAACTTAGTCCATTACATTCGCTCTCTGCGTAATAGTAGATCTTACTGATGAGAACCCATCTTGGGATGAGTTGAATACACAAAAACAGAAAATCGTCTGTCGGAAAAAACTGATCCCAAGATAGGGTATCCCCTCATCAAAAGTCTACAACTTCACTCCTAGGCTCTGGGCGGTCTCAGAGGTGATGCCTCCCACGGGCAGGCCCTTCTTTTGTTGATACTCCCGCAAGGCCCGCATGGTTTGCTCTCCGGCCACGCCGTCGATGGGTCCTGGGTTGTACCCTGCCTTTTTCAGGGCCTCCTGGATCGATTGGATGACGCCCTTGTTCATCTCCGTCTTCGCGTTTGTTTCACAACGGATTGAACGCCACTCCATCTGCCCCTGGGTGACTTTCTCGACCTTCGTCACCACCTGGTACTCAGCCGGGATCTGGATTCGTTTCACCTGTGCAGGGGTCACGAGCTTGCGGACCTTAACGGTGGAGTATTCGGCAGGGATCTCCACAGTGCGGGTCGTGGGAGGAGTCAGCATGACCTGTTTGCGCACCATCTTGTACACCGCAGGGATTTTTACTTCTTTAGTTGTGGTGGGTTTGTCCAACACGGTCTTTGTGACCTTTCGGTACTTCGCGGGAATCTCCACGAGACACATGATCTCTCCCGTAGCGTTGTCAAGCTTCTCAACGGGGCCGCGTCCCTTCTTCCACATGGTTTGCGCTGGACTCTCGAGGACTTCCTCGGTCACGGTTTTGTAAACCGCCGGCACTGTCTCCATGACGGTCGACTCTGGTTGCACAAGGACTTTTTCTTCTTTCCATCCGTATGTGGCGGGGAGCACTTCCAGCCGCTGCGACGCTTCCTTTACTAGGACGCGCTCCTCCACCAATTCGTATTTTGCGGGGATGATTTCCACTTTTTCCGAAGCTTCTTTCTTCAACATCTGTTCTTCTTTGGTCTTGTAGGTGGGAGGAACGTAAACGCGAGCATAGCACTCGCCCGGCTTTGCGTTGGGTGGCAGCATTTCCTGCCCGGCCATGACCTTTTCCTCGCCGGCAGCCATAACCGGCGCTGTCCAGTCGGGATGCACTAATACTGATGTTATTGCCACCGCAAATACCATTAATGCCGTAATGCTTAGTCTCTTAATTGTATTCATTGACTTAGCCTCCCTTAATAAAGATTTTTTGGATTTAAAGAAAAGAACATTCGACTCAGTCTCTGACACTAACTGCCCTCTCCTTAGAGACGAGGGTCGTTCAGTTCCTGGATTCAAACCAAATGCATTCCTAAAAAGTTCTCACCATCGGCTATCAGAAGGCCCCAAACCCCTGGCTTGCTTAAGCAGCCTTTGCCGACCTGCTTACAACTGAGATGTGCAATGAGCGCACTTCTTCGCCTTGATCGGGATCGTGGAGAGGCAGTGAGGGCACTCTTTGGTTGTCGGCGCAGCAGGGGCCGCTTCCTGCTGTCTCTTGAGCTTGTTCATGCCCTTGACCAATAGGAAGATGGAAAAAGCCACGATCAAGAAGCTCACGATCGTGTTAAAAAAAGCGCCGTAGTTGAGAGTGACCGCGCCTGCTTTTCTGGCCAATTCGAGCGTAGCATAGGGACCTGCAGCAGCCCCTTGCTTCAAGGTAATAAAGAGGTTTGAAAAATCGACATTACCGAGGAGAAGGCCGATGGGCGGCATAATGACATCATCTACCACGGATTTGACGATCGTCCCGAAAGCCGCGCCGATAATAATGCCTACAGCCATGTCCACGACGTTACCCCGCATTGCAAATTCTTTAAATTCTTTTAACATGGCGTTTCCTCTTTCTTTGCTATGAAATCATCCCGGAACGCTGAAACCTGTACCACCGGCATAGCCGTAACCTTAGCAGAGGAGTTACTCCTTCGGTAAAATAGAGTCAAGGCAAAATTCTTATTTTTGTGATAGCCGAATGAAAACGACAGTAGCATTAAGCCTGTCTGAGAGACAGGAGGAAGCGAGTGCTACTGACGATGAAGGAAGTGAATAGGCTAAGGGTTGTGCAGGGATACATGGACGGGAAGATCCTGATTGAAGAGGCAGCAAGGATTTTGAAGCATAGCTCCAGGTCGGTGTACCGAATGGTGGCCAAGGTGAGGGAAAAGGGGCCAGAGGGGGTCCTACACGGGAACAGGAATAAGGTGAGCCCCAGGAGAGTGCCGGAGCTCATCCGGAAGAAGGTGATTGAATTAGTGCTGGAGAAGTACCGGGACATCAACGACACGCACCTCTCTGAAATCCTGAGCAAAGCGGA
>Ga0105107_10003466_pt1 | contig 10493 bp, 7 predicted proteins | sample PPLLaktember2015_6_FD_79335 | JGI IMG/M metagenome (GOLD analysis project Ga0105107, IMG submission 79335) | Freshwater sediment microbial communities from Prairie Pothole Lake near Jamestown, North Dakota, USA - PPLs Lake P8 Core (1) Depth... | ecosystem: Environmental > Aquatic > Freshwater >...
CGACCTGGACGCCGGCATAACGTAGGCGGGATGGGTCGGGACCTCGTGCATACCTACAACCTCGAACGCTGCACTTCAGGTCCCAGCGCTTCGACCCCGGCCCCGCTGTACACCGATTGCCATTCCTCCCGCACTGCCGCCCATGTGAAGCGGTCGAGATCGTCGTGGGCCTGCTCCGCCATCTGGAGCGCACGCGCGGGCCGGTGGAGCGTTTCGGCGATCGCGCCAGCCATCGCCATCGGCGCTTCCGGCGGAACAATCAGCCCTGTCTCGCCGTGACGGACCATCGACGCGATATCGCCCGTCGGCGTCGAGATGACGGGCATGCCCGACGCGAACGCTTCGAGAATCGACACGGGCTGATTGTCGACTTCGGAGGCGTTCAGATAGATATCGGAGTCGGCATAGAGCCTCGGCATCCACGCCGGATCGATCTTGCCGAGAAACCGAACACCGCCGCGGGTCAATTGCGCCGCCATCGCTCGAAGCCTCGACTCTTCGCTCCCGTATCCGGCGATCGTCAGCATCGCATCAGGGTTCCCGGCCTGATAGTGCGCGAATGCCTCGATGATGACGTCCACGCGGTAATGGCGCTCGAGGTTGCGCGTCGACAATAGCCGCGGCCGCAGCGGTCTTCGTTCGCGATAGTCAAACGTCGTCAGATCGACGACGTTGGGAATGACGCGCGCGCGATGGCCGAACCGCGCGAACACCTCGCGCAGATAGCTCGAGGGCACGACGATTTCGTCGGCCAGCGCCAGCCAGGGGTGAACCAGCGCTCCCCAGTTGGCGAGGTGATCCTCCGCTTCGCCGCTGTGATAGTGCAGCACGACGCGCTTGTTGAGCATGCGCGCGACGAGCATCGCCGGAACCGGCGCCAGCAGAAACGACGCGTACGACGCGGAAAATACGTGGGCGACGTCGAAGGCGGCCAGGTGGAGCAGGCCGGGGAGATACAGAAGCTCGTTCAGCACCGTTCGCGCGTACGGAACGCGCCGCAGCAACTGCAGACCGGCCGGAAACCTGGGATTGACGGCGATGAGCCGTGCATCGACGCCGTCCTCGCGCAGCGACCGCACGAGAGCGTGCGCCTGCACGCCCTGGCCGCCCAGAATGTCGAGGCTCGCCGCGACAATCGCGACTCGCATCAGGCCGCCACTTTCGGAATTGCCAGCGGCCCGTCCAGGAACCGACGGCACCACATCTCGAACGAGAGAATCGTCCAGAGCTGCAGGTCGAGATCGCGGCCGCGCTGATTGAGCCTGAGCAGACGCTCGACATAGCCGACATCGAAGACCCCTCGTTGACGGCACGTGTCGGAGAGCAGAATGTCGCGGGCATATCCGGACAGCTCACCGCGGAACCAGCGGGCGATCGGCACGGCGAAACCCTGTTTCGGTCGATCGATGATCTGGTCGGGCAGAATGCCGCGCATCGCCTGCTTGAGCAGATACTTCGTCGTGTTCTCCCGCAGGCGCAGATGCGAGGGAATCCGCGCGGCGAACTCGACGAGACGATGGTCGAGCAGCGGAGGCCTCGCCTCGATCGAGTGGGCCATCGTCATCCGATCGACCTTGGTGAGGATGTCGAGCGGCAGATACGTATGCAGATCGCAGTATTGCGCGGCCGACATCCAGTCCCGTCCGCCCTGCAGATACGTCAGCCGATCGGACCACGGATCGAATCGCGACACGTGCTCGAACGCATCGCGCCGGAACAGATGCGCCATCTCGTCCCGGCGGAACAGCGTCGACGCGTCGAGATATCGTCTGGGTCCATCCAGCGCGAGGTGGCGCAGGAACCTGCGGCCTTTCATGCCCTCGGGCATCACATCGCCGATCGCGCCGGCGACTCCGCGCAACGCGGCCGGCACGCGGTCGTACTCGCGCTCCCGCCGCTCGACGACGTACTTGTCGTAGCCGGCGAACAGCTCGTCTCCGCCATCCCCCGTCAGCACGACTTTGACGTGTTCGGCCGCCAGCTTCGACACCATGTAGGTCGGTATCGCCGACGTGTCGCCGAACGGTTCGTCGAGGTACCAGGCAAGGTCTTCGACAATCGACACGACGTCGGGCCGGAGAACCGTCTCGTGATGATCGGTGCCGAATGTTCCGGCCACGATTCGGGCGTGCGCGAGCTCGTCGTACCCCTCTTCGACGAACCCGATAGAGAACGTCTTGATCGTCCGCCCCGGGCGCCCGGCGGCCATCGTCGCCACGACGGCGCTCGAGTCGATGCCCCCGCTCAGAAACGCGCCGACCGGCACATCGCTCGTCTCGTGTGCCGCAACCGAGTCGGCAAGCACTTCGCGGAGCCGCTCGACGAGCTCGCCCTCGCTCGACACCTCGTCTGGCTCGAACTCGACGTCCCAATAGCGCTCGACGCGCAGCGACGAGCCCCGCTCGGCCACGGCCAGGCGTCCGGGCTCGAGCTTCCGGACGCCGTTGACGATGCTCTGTGACGAAGGCGTCGCGAGAAACGTGAACAGGTGGCTCAGAGCGCGCCAGCTGACGGTGCGATCAACGTCCGGCAGGGCCAGGATGGGCTTGAGCTCCGACGCAAACGCGACGCCGCCGTCGAATTCGGCGTAATACAACGGTTTGATACCGAGCCGATCTCGGGCAAGAAGCAGACGCTTGTGGCGCATGTCCCAGATCGCGAACGCGAACATGCCCCGGAGGTGATCGATGCAGCGCACACCGTACTCTTCATAGAGATGGACGATCGTTTCGGTGTCGCCGGCCGTGCGGAACGCATGTCCGGCGCGCGCCATCTGCCGGCGCAGCTCCCGGTAGTTGTAAATCTCGCCGTTGAACACCACGCAGACCGTGCCGTCTTCGTTGAACACGGGCTGCTGCCCGCCTTCGAGATCGATGATGCTGAGCCGCCGCATGCCAAGCCCGACGCCGTCCTTGACGTAGATGCCCTCTTCGTCCGGGCCTCGATGCACCATGAGCCCGCACATCGCGCGGATCTCCTGCTCGGCGACGGGAGCATGGTGCCAGCGGATGATTCCGGCAATGCCGCACATGGGGTTCCTGGTTCCTGGTTCCTGGTTCCGGTTCTTGGTTCTTGGTTCTAGTTCCCGGTTCCTAGTTCGACGTTCGGACTGCCGACCTTCGCAGCTACGTGGAAGCTGCGGCGAATGACCTTCGGGTTCCGCTGCTCCCAGCGGAACGCCGCATAGGCGAACGCCGCGTACGCGACCCAATACGTGGCGCCTGCCATGACGAGCACGACAGGCCTGGGAAAGATCAATGCATGGCTGAGCCAATAGGCCGGGGCAGCGGCGGCGATCGCACACACCGCGATGCCCGCAAGATTCCTCCACGGAAGAATGCCGGAGATCGGGGCCTTCAGCAGATACGCGATGCGCGCGATGCTGAGAATGCGCACGACCGTGGTGGCGACCAGGGTCACGAGTACTGCGCCGACCAGCCCGAACGACGAAAGGCACCACGAAATCAACGCGACCACGAGGCCGAGCCGCAGGAGGTTCATCGCAAACAGAAACCGAGTCTGCGCGTAGGCGCGCAGCACGGCGTCTACACAGAACACGGCCGGTAGAATCGTCAGCGTCCACATCATGAAGATAGGCACGCTGGCCACGTAGGTACTGGTGAACAGCGTGACGATGACGTCGCGCGACAGCAGGAGAAGCACGACTGCGAGCGGAAAGATCAACAGGGCGAGCCTCGACATCGTGTGGTGCCAGAGCTCGAGCGCGGTATCGCGACGCTCGTGCAGCCCGTCTTCGGCCATTTTTACCATCATCACGTTGGCCGCCGACGTGGTGATGAGATCGACCAGCGGAATCTGCAGACAGCCCACGGCGTAAATCGCGAACGTCGCCGCGTCGAACCTCGACGCAACGACATACGAATGGAGATTGGCCTGCATGACTTCGATGCCGACCGCCAACGCGAACGGCAGCGCATAGGCCAGCTGGCATTTCCAGAGCTTCCGGTTCGGCCGCAGCTTGGCGCCGTACTCACGACGCAGCCAGTAGAGCATCGCGATGACGCGCAGAGCCGCGAACGCAATGCCGCCCCACAGCACGCCACGGAGGCCGCCGTGCACGAACGCCGGAATGACGAGCAATGTCGTACGCACGACATCCGATGCCCCGTAGGTCCACGCCGCCGTCCGGTGCTGTTTGCGCGCGACCTGGACGATCTCGAACGCGGCCGACACGAGCATCAGGACGAGAAACGCGCCGAGCAGCGCGACATGGTCGGCCAGCTGCGGATTGCCGAGCCACGAGACAATGCGGTCTTCGGCGAACCACAACAGGCCCATGCTCGCCGTCCCCGCGAGCGCGAGCGTGATGAGCGCGTTGGCAACGAATGGTCCGGCCTCCTGGGGCCTGCGAGGGACGAAATAGTAGAGGCTCTCGGCCATGCCGAGCTGCGCGAGGCCGTACAGCGTGCCGTAGATGAGGAAGAGCTGTTTGTAGGTGCCGAACTCCACCTGGTTGAACGTGCGCACCAGGAGCACGGGAATGATGAACGACGCCGCGAACCCGATCGTTCTCCCGAACACCAGGAGAAATGCGGGCCGTGAAATGGCGTCGCGGGTGATGTGGCTCATACGTGATGCGTCCGCTCGCAGCGCCGCGCCGGCGGCCAGAGGTCGTGGATCTGACAGTTGAACACCGCCGACGAGAAGTGCCCGTCGGCATCGCTGGACGAGCCCTCCCAGAGGAACAGCCGTTCGAGTGTGAGCTCGGGATGTCGCATATCGCCGTGCCGGCACGCGGTGTACGCGTATCGATACCCGGCATCGCGAGAGGCGCGGACGACCTGCGGCGTGAACTGCCCTCCCGGGTATGCGAAGTGATCGATGCGCTCGCCAAGTTGCGCCTCGAGAAACCGCTTCGAGCCCTCCAGTTCGTCCCTCACCGAATCGTCCGTCTCCATCGGAAGCGAGACGTGCGTCCTCGTGTGCGATCCGATCGTCATGCCGCCGCGCCGCATCTCGTGGACCATCGGCCAGGTCAGCGTCGCCGCTTCAGCAGAGGCTGGACCGACTAGTGTCTCCAGGCAATTCATCAACCGAATCACATCGGCCTGCGGCAGAACAGGAAGCAAGGTGGATACCGCGGTCATCGCCGATGAGAGCGCCTCGCGGTGGCGGAGGATCTGCGCCGAGGGAATGGTCAACTTGTTCATCAGCTCGACCAGCTCGCGGCGGGGGTCGTTCCACGTGGTGAACGCGCGTTCGACGAGGTAGTACAGCCTGTCATGTGTCTGACACAGCGGGCGGCTGACGAGATCGGTGACAAGGAACATGGCCGCCGGAATCCCCTTGCGACGGAGGAATGGAAACGCATTCTCGTAAACGTCCCTGTATCCGTCGTCGAAGGTGATCGCTGCGACCGGCCCCGAGAACGGCCGGCCGCTCGACATCCGCTCGCCGATCTCATCGAGGCTCGCGAAACGGAAGCGCCTGCCCACCCACTCGATGTGACGTTCGAACATGGCGCGGCTGATGAGCATGCTCGGCATCTCCGTCTGCGACGCCTCTGCGAAGTCTTCGACGACGCGGTGATAGCCGAGAATCAGCGGGCGCCGCTGCTCGCGGGATCTGCGTGCCTCCTGTTCGAGGCGCCACGTTCCGGCGATGGCCGAGGCCAGCTTCACTTTGAGGTGCCATCGCCAGCGGTCCGCGTGCCTGGGCAACGCGGGCACTCTGGGGCTGGCGGCAGGGGACATCTTGCGCCGTTTTCGCGCGAGGAGGTTCAGGTAGAGCTGCTCGGTCGCGAACACCATTCTTTCGACCGAGTAGCGGTCTTCGATATGCCGCCGGGCGGCCCGGCCGAGGCGGCGGGCGAGCGCCGGGTCCCGCACAAGTCGCGCAATGGACTCGGCGAGCGCAGAGGCGTCGCCGGGCTCGACGAGCAGCCCGGTCACGCCGTCCATGATCGCTTCCGGCGTTCCGCCGACGCGGGTCGCCACGACGGCCGCTCCGGCCGCCATCGACTCGAGCAGCACATTCGACAGCGCTTCGTTGAGCGATGGCATCACAGAGATGGTCGCGGCGGCCAGCAGGGCCGGCACATCCTGCCGCAGGCCGGTGAAGATGACGCGGTCGGTCAGTCCTAACCGGCCGGCCATCGCCTTCAAGGTGTTCTCGTAATCCTGTTCGGCGGGATGGGCGTACCCGACGACAGCGAAACGGGCGGTTGGAAACCGGGCGGCCAGCAGTCCCGCTGCCTCGAGAAACTGTTCGAGACCTTTTTGACGCGTCAGCCTCGACACGACCATCACCAGCGGCGCGCCATCGGGTACGCCGAGCTCGAATCGAATCCGGCCAGGCTCGGGCAGCGCATCGAATCGATTCAGCTCGACGCCGTTCGGAATGACGATGATCGTCGAGGGATCGTAGCCCTCGCTGACGAGCCACGCCTTTACGGCGGTGGCGTTGACGAGCACGCAGTCAGCGAATCGGCACACGAACCGCTGTACCCTCTTCTGCATGGGCGTCAGATACGCGCCGCGATCGCGAATCGACGCGATGACGACCGGCGTCGCCGCCAGTCTTGCCGGCAGGATGCCGAACACGTTGCCGTAGAAGCTGTAGGAGTGCATCACGTCGATGCGGCATTTCACGATGTGGCGGAGAAACCGGGCCTTCTGCACCAGCGCCGAGACGCTGTAGAACCCGGAGATGTGGTACTCGGAGAGGGGAATGCCACGGTCGCTGATCTCCTTGACGAACGGGCCCAGACGCCGCAGGCACGCCACCTCGACCGCATAACCCTGTTCATGGAGCGAGCGCGCGAGCGTAATCGCCTGGTTCTCGGTACCGCCGCACAACAGCGTGGGAACGATCTTCAGCAGCCGGATCGGAGCGCCGGTTCTGCTCATTGCACTGTCTCCAGCGCGCTGGTCTCCGACAGACGGCTCATCTCGATCTCGGTTCGAAACGTGTTTTGGAGAGCAATCGAAAGGCCGCCGACACAGAAGAAATAGAACTGGTAGGCGACCGGGTGAAAAAAGGATTCCACCGCGAAGGCGACGAGCGCGATCTGAACGCCGCCCGCAAGCACCGCGAGCTCGCGCAGAGACGGCTCGCGCGCGGCGCGAAGCCGCACACGCGTGGCGCCACGGAACGTGGCCGTGAGAAGCCAGATGAACAGCACAGCACCCGGCACGCCGAGATCCACGGCGTACTGCAGGTAGACGTTGTGGACCGATCGCCACGTCTCGCCGCGCTCCTCGTTCAACGCGAGTATGTCCTGTCCGAGTCCTACTCCTGTGACCGGGTGCTTGATGATGACGTCGACCGCCGCGCGGAAGTCCCGCCAGCGGCCCTGCGCAGATCCGGTGGTGTCCTTCTCGATGTCGGTAATCGTGTTCAGGCGATCGAGATACCCGGGAGGCAGCATCGGGGGGATCACGAGCGCCGCCACCACGACAGCCATCGCGGCACCCGGAAGGCGCCGGCGAACGAGAGCGACGAGCGACAGGATCGCGACGACGACCAGCGCGATGAAGCCGGCCCGCGAGAACGTGATGATGACGGTCGTCACCGACAACAGCAGCGCGAGCGCCGCAACACCCTTGAGCGTGATCTTCCTCGTGATGAGAACCAGCGCACCGGTCATCGGAATGAGCAGGTTCAGCATCAGCGCGAGATCGTTGGGATTGCTCGCGACACCCGACCCCGCATACCCGGCGATGCGCTGCACCACCGCGCGGCGGCTCGTGACGAACTCGCCCGACAGGAAGTTCAACACCCCCGTGGCCGCAAGCGGAATCGAGCACAGCACGAGCGTCCACGTGAACACCACCAGGCGATGCCTGGTGATGACGAGCGTGCCGATGAGCCAGAAGAAGACGACGGCCTTGAGAAAGTGCTCGGTCAGCTCCGTCACGCTGCCGCCTGGCCAGTAAGACAGGGGGATCGTCAGAATCGACCACGTGACGAGCGCCACACAGATGCCCATCTCAGACGTGAACGTCGAGACGGGCCGCCGCGTGACGGCCGAATCGAACATGTAGGCGACCAGAGACACCGTGGCAGCCAGCAGCGCGATGCGCAGGCTCTTGAGCACGGGGAACCACTCCTGCGGGGCGACCAGCAGGATGGCCGTGAACGCCACGAGCGCGTTGAAGGCGACGTCTGCGTCCGGCACGCGCGCGGACGGGGCGGTCGCCGGCGCCTCAGGACGCCACCAGTCTTGGGAAACGTCGGACGTCAGCACCCGCATCCGTCACCTTTTTTCCGCTCATCCGGATCGGACCGTCGAAGATCTCGATGTCGCGGAATCCGTTCTCGCGGAACCATCGGAAGATTTCAGGATAGAGATATTTGAACTGGTACTTCGGCGTGTACCAGTCGAACGTGTCGAGCCATCGCCACCGCGCCGCCGGCTCCATCGAGATGGGAGCGGCGAGCTGGAGCGCCTTGCCGATGCCGGGCACGCGATAGAGGTAGTAGAGCGGAATCGCCACGGCCGACAGCCCCCACATCACCTTCAGGGGCAGCCGGGTCGTCAGCGCGCGAATGGCGTCGGACGCCTTGTGTGACGGCCCGTAGCGCGCATACAGATACACGGCAAGCTTGCCCCCGGGCCGCACGGTCGAGGCGACTCGCGCGAACGCTTCCCTGGGCGCCGGTGTGTGATGCAGCACGCCAATCGAATAGGCCAAATCGAACGTGCCGTCGCGGAACGGCATCGCGAAAATGTCCGCCTGAAACAGGTGCACATTCGGGCGCATGCCGATGTTGCGGTAGGCGGCATCGACCGCCATCGTCAAATCGACGCCGAACACCTCCGCCCCTTTGGCCGAGGCCCGATCGGCAAAGCGACCGGCGCCCACGCCGGCGTCGAGCAGCCGGCGGCCGCTGAATTCAGCATCGGTCCAGCCGGTCGCGCCGGCAAGCGCCCGATCCGATTCGGACGTCCGATTGAGCGAATCGAGCTGGACGGTGCGGAACCAGTTCCACTGATACCCGAAGCTTCTCGCGTAGGCATCCTGCGGCACGAAGCGCGGGACGCCGTTCGTGATCGGAAACATCGTTTCGCAGAGGCCGCAGTCGAGCTGGCCTTCCACAATCTCTTCCCGCTCGGTCGTGCTCGCCCGGAGCGTGAGCTCGCCTTTGCATGCGGGGCACACGATGACGTCGAGCGCCGAACGCTTCATCGTTCCACCGCCTGCGCCGTCACGAGCGCCGCACGGAGACGAGTGGCTTTCTCGCGTCGTGCGCAGCGGCGGACTTCCGCAGCGCCCTGCCCGGACGCCATGATGAGGATGGTCTCGAACAGAATCCTCATATCGAGCCACAACGTGTGGTTCTTGATGTAGTAAAGGTCGTAGCGCATCTTCTCGGTCTCCTGCTCCAGGTTGTTGGCGTAGCCGTAGCGCACCTGGGCCCAACCGGTGACGCCCGGCCGAATCGTCGAGCGCAGGCCGTAGTACGCGATGCTCTCGACGAAGATCTTCTGGTTGCTGCTCGGATGCGGCCTCGGACCGATCAGGTTCATCTCGCCCCGAAGCACGTTGATGAGCTGCGGCACTTCGTCGAGGCGGAAGCGTCGCAGCCACTTCCCCACTCGCGTGATGCGGCCGACGTTGTCCTGTACCCACTCCGACGGCCGCCCCTCTGCCGGATGCATCGTCCGGAACTTGAGAAGCTCGAACGGCCGGCCATTCCAGCCGGCTCGCTCCTGAACGAAGAACACAGGACCGCGCGAGTCGAGCTTGATGGCGATCGTGACGAGGAGCAGCACCGGCGCCAGCAGAATCAACCCCGCAAAGGCGAGAGTGATGCTGATCAGGCGTCCGACACCCTGACCGAATCCGTCGTGATGAAACCCTTTCGACAGGATCAACGTGCCCGGCGTAAGCGCCTCGATGGCCACCTTCCCCGTCAGGCGTTCGTAGAACTCGAGCGCGTCCTCGACGACGACGCCGCGGATTCGGGATTCCAGGAGAGACTTCATCGGCAGATGTCCGCGGCGGTCGGCCAGCGCCACGACGATGCGCGACGGCCGCACCTCCTCGACGATCTCAGTCAGGCGATCGAACGATCCGAGAAACGGAACGATTGGCAGTGAACCAGTCTCGGGCCGCTGGTGGTCGACGAGCCCTGCCAATCGGCAGCGGTCGTCCGATAGGTCGACTTCTTCGATCAACTTCGACGTCATGGGCCCGGTACCGAGAATCACGATCGGCCTGGCATTGAGCCGGTGCTGCCGGAGGGCCAGAACAATCGTGCAGGCAATGGCGATGGAGATTGCAGCCAGGAGAGCCATCTCGAACCTCTATTCAACGGTGACGCTCTTTGCGAGATTGCGCGGCTGATCGACGTCTGTGCCGCGGAGGGTCGCCAGGTGGTACGCGAGCAGCTGCAGCGGTATGGCGGCCAGGCACGGCTGCAGCCAGTAAGGCGCGCGTGGAATCGGGATCTGCACGTCGGCGACGCCGCGCATGGCTTCGTCCTTTTCGGTCACGACGGCAATCACGAAGCCTTCGCGGGCCTTC
>Ga0105107_10003467_pt1 | contig 10492 bp, 7 predicted proteins | sample PPLLaktember2015_6_FD_79335 | JGI IMG/M metagenome (GOLD analysis project Ga0105107, IMG submission 79335) | Freshwater sediment microbial communities from Prairie Pothole Lake near Jamestown, North Dakota, USA - PPLs Lake P8 Core (1) Depth... | ecosystem: Environmental > Aquatic > Freshwater >...
CTCGCGGCGGGCGTGCTCGCGAGCCGCGGGGTGCTGCTACCGCCGGCGGTCGCCGCGCTCCTCATGTCGGAGCGCCCCGTCCTCGTCGCGGGCAACGCGCCGCTGCTGAAGCGCCAGAGAATCTGAGGGCGCCCGGTCGTCGCCGTCCTACATGCGGATGACGACCTTCCCCATGAAGTCGCCGTTCTCGATGAAGTCGAACGCCGCCGGCGCGTCCTGGAACTCGAACACACGATCGATGATCGGTCGGATGCCATGACCCTCCAGGAAGCGGTTCATCTCCTCGAAGTCGGCGCGTGAGCCGACGAAGAACGCGCTGAAGCGGAGGTCACGGCTCGTGAGTCCTCTCATCGGTATCGAGCCACCGCCGCCGCTCAGACTCCCGACCAGCGCCATGTGGCCGCCGACCGCGAGCGTAGCCAACGCGCGGTCGCGCGTCTCCACGCCGCCGACCTCGATCACCTGCTGCACGCCGGCGCCGCCGGTGAGGGCGAGCACCTCCTCCTGCCACTCGGGGTTGGTCCGGTAGTTCACCGTGCCGACGGCGCCCAGCTCGCGGGCGCGCGCGAGCTTCTCGTCGCTCGAGCTGGTGATGATCGGTCTCGCGCCGGCGGCTGCGGCGATGAGCAACCCGAAGCTCGACACGCCGCCCGTTCCTTCGAGCAGCACGTAGTCGTTCGGCTGGAGGCCGCCGTACTTGAACAAGCTCACCCACGCGGTGACCGCGGCCGTCGGGAGCGTCGCCGCTTCTTCATGGGATAGATAGTCGGGCGTGCGTACGAATCCTTGCTCGCTGCCCACGACGATCTCGGAGAGCATGCCGGGTCCGGGCCCGCCGCGGATATGCTCCATCGCCTCGGGGGCCCTCGGTCCGTCGATGAACGCATCGGCGAAGAACGCGCCGACCACGCGGTCACCGACCTGGAAGCGTGACACGCCAGGTCCGACCGCGATCACCTCGCCGGCACCGTCCGCGAGCGCCACCTGGCCGTCCGGCCCGGCGGGCTCGCACGCACGCCGCAGTGGACCGGGATCGTGTCCGTTCAACGACGTGGCGAGCACGCGCACCCGGATCTCGCCGGGCCCGGGCTGCCGGACCGGTACCTCGACCAGCGTGAGTTGGCAGCCCTGCCCACCGGGGCCCGCGCCGTACTGCCACTGGCGAGTGGTCGCCTGCTGCGCGGAGGCGGGCCCGACGAGGCCCAGCACGAGGGCCGTGCCGATGATCGGGATCCAGCGCGTGGTGTCGGGTGCCAAGCCATGCATCGTTTTCGGTCCGGCCGGAGGGAGGCAGTCGCTCGCTGCAAACTACCGGCTGGGCGCTCGGACGATACGGGTGGTCGCCGCCGGTCGCGCATGCGACTATGGTTGCGGCGAGGACCGCGTCTCGGTGAACCGGGGAGGGGAGGAGCGATGGCGAGCAGACGGGAGTTCTTGGCGAGCGTCGCGGCGGCGGGCCTGACGAGCTCCGCAGCGACACCTGGCGTATCGGCCGCGCACTTCGCGCGATGGCTGCAGCAGGGCCGGTCCCTCCGCATCCTCATCCTCGGCGGCACCGGCTTCTCGGGTCCGCATCTCGTCGCGCGCGCCCTCGAGCGCGGCCACTCGGTCACCACATTCAGCCGCGGTCGCACGGATCCGCCGGTCCATACGCAGTCGTTCCGCGACGTCGAGCAGCTGATCGGCGACCGGGCCACCGATCTCTCCGCGCTTCGGACCGGCACGTGGGACGCCGTGATCGACAACTCCGGCTTCCGCGAGAGCTGGACGCGCGAGTCGGCGGAGCTCCTGCGCGACCGCGTGGGGCGCTACGTCTACACGTCCTCGACCGGCGTCTACTATCCGTACCTCGGCGACGATATCCGTGAGGAGACCGCCTCGGTCCTCGCGGTGCCGGGCGGCATCACGGACGTGCAGCGCATCGAGTACGACTACGGGGTGATGAAGGCGCGCTCGGAGATCGCGGTGCGCGAGGTCTTCGGAGACGAGCGCGCGCTGATCGTGCGTCCGACCTACATCATGGGGCCCGGAGATCCGTCGGATCGCGTGACGTACTGGCCGGTACGGCTGGCGCGGGGCGGAGAAATCGTGCTGCCGGGGCGACCCAACGACCCGGTGCAGTACATCGACGTTCGCGACCTCACCGCGTGGATGATCCACCTGATCGAAGAGGACGCGGCCGGCTCGTTCAACGCCGTCGGCCCGGCGGCGCCCACGGGCATGCACCAGTTCGTCCACGGCGTGCATGCCGCGTTCTCCGCGGCGGTCACGTTCGTGCCGATCGACGACTACGAGTTTCTCGCCGAGCAGCGCGTGCTCGACGCCATCCCGTGGATCATGCCGGTGGGTGACAACTATGGATCGGCGCGCGTGAACAACGAGCGCGCGCTCCAGCGAGGTCTCTCGTTCACGCCGCTCGCGGATAGCATGCGTGATCTCTACGAATGGTGGCTCACGGACGCCGTGTCGGCCGAGCGGCGTGCGGCGCTGACGACGGCCGCGACGTCGCTGATGGCGAGAGAGCCGGCGATCATCGCCGCGTGGAGGGCGCACAGGTAGCTAGGGCGTCCAGCTGACGCCCCTCAGCGGCCACCCTCCGCAGGCGCCCGCAGGCGCTCCAGCTCGGTCCAGATGGGCGACAACGGATCGGCCACGCGCATCCCTTCGATGAGGACGGAGCGCGCTCCGGACGGGTCTCCGGTGAGGCGGAGTACGCGGCCCAGCACGACGTACCCATGCGGGCTCGTCGGATACACGTCGATGGCGCGGCGCGCGAGCCGTTCCGCGACGTCCGCGCGACCGGCGACCGCCTCGAACTGCGCGACCTCGGTCAGCAGCGCGAAATGCAGCGGCTGCAGCTCGAGCGCGCGCTCGAAGCCCGCCCGCGCCTCGGCGAAGCGACCCTGCTCCATCGCGCGTATGGCCTGCACGCGGATCACGACGTGGGACTCCGGGTGGGATCTCTCCAGGCTGGCGAGCACCGATTCGGTGTCCTTCCACACCGGCACGCGCCAGGCGGAGCGAAGCGCGTACGCCGCGCACACGACGGCTACCACGGCGATGAACGTGCGCCACCGATCATGATCGAGCATGCGCCCACCGACCGCGGCGACCACGAACGCCAGTCCCACCGACGGCAGATAGAGCGTGCGCTCCGCCAACATGACGCCGGCTGGCACGATCAGGTTGGAGACGGGAAGGATCACGACGAGAAACCAGGCGAATCCGATCGCAGTGAGCGGCGCGCGGGCCCGTAGCTTCCAGGCAACGGCCAGGGTGGTGAAGAGAATCAGCGCTCCCAACACGACGAGGAGATCGGGGCCCGTGGCGGGGAAGCGCACCGCCGGACCGTAGTCCACGGACAACTCGAGCGGCGCGACGAGGAGGCGTGCGTAGTCGGGCCACAGAGACAGCCCGGTCCACACGCGGGAGGCGTAGGACAGGCCGGCGAGCTCCGGGGCCGTCACTTCGCCGCGCAGCGACCCCACCACCTGCAGCCTGAGCGCCAGCATGGAGACCAGCACGCCCCCGAGAAGCGCCAGGACCGGCAGAGCGCGGACGACGGGGCGCCGCTCGGCGATCGTGATCAGCACGACGAGCGCCGGAAGGGTGACCGCGATCTCCTTGGATCCGATGCCCAGCGCGTAGGCTGCGCCAACGCCGAGCATCAACGCGAGGCGGTAGCCGGGCGTCTCGGTGTCGAGCCAGCGTCGATACAGCAGGCAGGCGGCGAGCGTGAACAGCGCGGCGAGCAGCTCCGCCTGCCCGACCACGTTGGCCACCGCTTCGACGTGGACCGGATGGACCGCGAACACGGCCGCTCCGGCCGTCGCCGCCCACGTCGAAGCCCAGCGCCGGAGAAGGACGAAGACGAGCACGACGACGCCGGCGTGGAGCACCAAGCCGACCGCGTGAAACCAGAGAGGACGCTCGCCCCAGAGTGCCCACTGGAGCGCGAGTGCCGCGGACGCGACGGGTCGATGGAGTCCACTGCCGGTGAACGTGGACGCGTCCGGCCACCAAGGGGCGCCGAGCGCTCCGAGGACGTCGCCCGCACGCACGATCGGGTTGGAGAGGATGATGAAGGCGTCGTCCCACGCGAACCCGTTGGCCAGCGCCCCGAGGTGCGGGACGATGGCAAGTAGCAGCAAAAGCGCCAACGCTGGACGGTCCAGCGTCTTCGACGACGTCACGACGCGGAGGCCGCCGAGCGCTGCCGCATCTCGACGCGCGCGGGCGCGAGGAAGCGATCCACGAAACAAGGGTCGTCGCGACGAATGCGGAAGATCGCGACCCGCGCGGGCTCCTCCGTGAGCGTGAGGAACTGGAGCGCCTCGGGGCACGTCTGCTGGACCGTCGCCGCGTCGCGTGTGATGAGGAAGTTGGGATTCCAGAGCAGGAGCAGCGTCACGTCGTCCTCGACGACACGGCTCGCGAGAAAGCGGCCGGGCTCGTCGAAGACGGACGAGCCCACGTTGGGCAGGGCCGGGATCGAGTTCACGCCGCGCCGTCCCGTGTAGAGCCAGAGTGCGGACGGGAGCGGCGTGAGCAGGCGATCGTCCGGCCGAGCCGCCGAGCCGACCCAGCGGCTCGCGGCGATCACGAACTCCGTGTTCGCCGGCAGGAGCTGCGCGGGGTGGAAGCGCACGGCGGTGTCGCCGGGCTCCGCCGCTTCGGCGAGTCCGCGGATCTGGACTTGGCGGATCGCTACGACGCCCACCATCACGGCCAGCGCGATCGCGAGCGCCCGACGCCGTGACGCCGCGAGGGATCGATATCCGAGAGCGGTCACCAGACCCGCGAACGGGAGGATCGCCAGCACGAACCGGTCCTGCGTGAAGGGCCAGACGAGCACCGCGGCGCCGACCGCCGCAATGGACAGGACGAGCGCTGGATGATCACGGCCGTGCTCGACGACGCCGAGCAGGAAACCCGCCAGCATGATCATCCAAAGGAGCGCACCGAGCCAGATCCACGGCGCCAGGTTCGCCGGCAGGACGTCCCAGTATCCCGTCGTGTGCGACCACAGGACGCGGCCCGCATCGCCCACCGCGCCCATGAGCGAGTCCGGTGCCCAGCTGGCGTACGCCCCTTCGTCGGGTTGCGTGGACACCGGGCCCGTGGTGACCAGGCTGCGGTGCATGAGACTCCACGCCGCGAGCGGGAGGATGCCCGCGACGACGAGCGCGCCGGCCTTTCGCGAGTCGCGACCCTGGAGCCACACCGCGGCCGCCAGAGCGGGGAGGAGGACGACCGCCTGCGCCCGGAAAAGCGCCGTCGTCCCCGCCAGGCCCCCGACCGCGACGGCCCAGCCGAGTCGGGTGCTCGCTCGAGGGGCGAGGAGGAGGCAGCTCGCCCATCCCAGCATGAACCACGGCTCGCTGATGGCGAGGTTGAAGTACTGAACCGAGCCCTCCAGCAAGAATGGGCCGACGACGAGCACCCCGGCGAGGAGCGCGGGAAGCTCGAGCCGCGCCCGCGCGACCCACCACAGGATCCCGGCCGCGGCTGCGGTCGCGAAGAGGCTGAGGAGGAGCGCGGCCGCGTGCACGAACGCGAGGTCGTCGCTCGAGCGCCAGAGCAGGGAGTGCAAGAGGGGAAGCGCGGGAGGATACTTGAGATGGACGGGCGCACCCACCGCGTACACGGAGCGATATCCCTCGCCGTCCGCGAGCGCCTTCCCGAGCGACAGGTAGACGCCGTCGTCCATGAAAGCACCGGCCGCCAGCGCGGGGGCCGTTCGCAGGAGCAGGTATGCGAGGGCGACCAGAGCGGCGACGGCCAGCGCCTCCGTCGCCCGAGCCCGGCCGGGCCATCGCTCTCCCAAGCGTCGAACTCCCGTCCGAGGTGAGGGCGCCGTCTGGTGTCCGCGGAAGGATAGTCGCGCGCGCCGACCGGGAGTAGCGAATCGTGCGGCGCCGCTCCGTCGATCTTGTGGACGTGACGCTTCGCGCGCAGGTATACGACGTGTGCGCGGGCGCGGTGAGCCTTCGCGAACTTCCCCTCGTACCTCCGGAACGCGGATGACCCAATCGGCCGGACAGGATCGCTCACCTGTCGTATCGGTGGTCATGCCGTGTCTGAACGAGGCCGATACGGTGGTCGCCTGCGTGACCGCGGCGCGAAAGGCTTTCGCCGACGCGGGCCTTCACGGTGAGGTCATCGTCGCGGACAACGGAAGCGGCGACGGAAGTCGGGAGCTCGCTCGCGCCGCCGGCGCCCGCATCGTGGACGTGCCGCGGCGGGGCTACGGCAGCGCGCTGATGGCGGGCATCGAAGCCGCCGCCGGCCGCTACGTGGTCATGGGCGACGCCGACGAGAGCTACGACTTCTCCGAGACGCCGAAGTTCGTCGCGAAGCTCGAGGAGGGGCACGACCTCGTGCAGGGGTGCCGGCTGCCCGCCGGCGGAGGCCGCATCGTGGCGGGGGCGATGCCGTTCCTGCATCGCTGGTGGGGGAACCCGATGCTCTCCTGGCTGGCCCGCTGGTGGTTCCGCGCGCCCGTGACCGACGTCTACTGCGGGCTGCGCGCGTTCACCAAGGAGGCTTACGCCAAGCTGAAGCTGCAATGCACGGGGATGGAGTTCGCGACGGAGATGGTCGTGCGCGCGTCGCTGCTCCATCTGAGGGTGGGTGAGGTGCCCATCACGCTCCATCCTGATGGGCGGAAGAGGCGCTCCTCGCACCTACGCACGTTCCGCGATGGGTGGCGGACGCTCCGCTTCTATCTCCTCCTGAGCCCGCGTTGGTTGTTCTTCGTGCCCGGCCTCGGCCTCGCGGTGCTCGGCGCGACCTCCGCGCTCGCAGGATATCTGGGCGTGCGGATCGGCGACGTCGGGCTCGACGTGCACACCCTCCTGTTCGGCTCCCTGATGGTCATCGCCGGATATCAGGGGGTGATCTTCGCGATTCTGACGAAGACGTTCGCCATCGACGCCCAGCTCCTCCCGCCGGACCCGCGCGTGCAGCGGTTCGTCGATCTGGTGTCCCTGGAGCGCGGCCTTCTGGTAGGTGCCGCCTTGGTGGCAACAGGGCTCGCGTTGCTCGTCGTGACGATCCTCACGTGGGTGGAACGTGACCTGGGGACGCTCGATTACCCGCGCACGATGCGCATCGCGATCCCGGGCGTGCTGTGCACGGTGGTGGGCCTACAGACCATTCAGTTCGTGTTCTTCGCCGGCGTGCTCCAGCTCGATCGCCGCACGCGGGCGTGACGGGAGCCGTGACGGGGTTCGGCGAGGTCGGTGGCGGCTATGGGTCGCAGCTCGCTCGTGGGCTGCGCCTGACCGGCGAGCCCGCGGAGTACTACGCGCGCCGGCGTATCACCCGCGTGCGGGACCTCGCGCGAGAGCTGGGGGTGTCGCCGCGGGCCGTGCTCGATTTCGGCTGTGGGGCCGGAACGTCGCTCGGGATTCTCCGGGAGGCGTTCCCGGATGCTCGCATCGTCGGGTTCGAGCCCGAGCCGGAGCTCGCCGACGTCGCGCGGCCGGCCGCGGCGGCTGCGCGCTCGGAGCTCGTGGGTCGCGAGGACCTCGTGGAGGCGCGCTTCGCCGACGTCGTGTACTGCAACGGCGTCTTCCATCACATCGCGCGCGAGGAGCGGCCCGTGGCGGCACGGAGCGTCTCGCGTGCGCTGCGACCGGGAGGGCTCACCTTCGTGTGGGAGAACTCTCCGTTCAACCCGGGGACTCGCATGGTCATGGCGCGTATCCCCTTCGATCGGGACGCCGTGCTCCTGCCGCCGAGCGAGCTGAGATCGCTCCAGCGCGAGGCGGGGCTCACACCCGTCACGACCGAGTTCCACTTCGTGTTCCCCCGGCCGCTCCGCTTCGCCCGGCCGTTGGAGAAGGCGCTCAGGGCGCTCCCGCTCGGTGGGCAATACGTCGTCGTCGGGCGTTTCGGCGGACATGACTGAGCGGCGCGTCGTCGCCAGGGAGGGGGTCCTCGCTGCGCTCCTCGCCGTCGCGGCTATGATGCTCGTGTACAACACCTGGGGCGGTCTGGACCGGCCGGGCCTGTACTACGACGAGAAGGCGATCGTCCTCCAAGCGCGCGTCTATGCCGGGCTGCAATGGACGGAGCCGAGCCCGCCGGTGCCCATTCTCTGGGAGCAGGTGCACGTGTTCACCGAGCCCCACTTCGCCTCGCGGTATCCGCCGGGATATCCGGCGGTTCTCGCGCCCGGGGCGGCGATCGGCATGCCAGGCCTCGTGCAGATTCTGCTGACCGGCGCGACGGCGGCGCTGCTCTTCCTGTTCGCCTCGAGGCTCGTCGGGACGTGGACGGCTTTCGTCGGCACGGCACTCTGGATCTCGGCGCCGATCAACTCGATCTGGCGCGCGGGCTACTTCTCGGAGACGCTGACCGGTCTTCTCTGGATCGCCTGGAGCTGGCTCGCTTGGCGTTACCGCCGTGACGGTCGGTCGAGGGATCTGGCGCTCACCGCCGTGCTGGTCGCGTTCGCGGGCATCACCCGTCCCGTGACCGCGATCGTGCTGTCGCTGCCGCTGATCTTCGTCCTCTGGCCCCGATTGCGGGCGCCGGGTGGCCTACGCGCCGCCGCGCTCGCGGTTGCCGCCGCGCTCCCGGTATGCGCGGTCGTACCGATCTGGAATCACGCGGTGCTCGATTCGTGGAGCACCGTGCCGTATGCCGAGTACTCCGCGCGCACCTACCCCTTCGACATGCCCACGCTCGACACCGACTGGTCGCCGTCGCCGCGCGAGCTGCCTCCGGACATGGAAGCGCTGGGCGCCGAGCAGCGGAGGCACTACCTGGAGCGCCGCGTGTCGGACATGCCGCTCCAGTTCTTCGCGCGGCTGGATCGCATGGCGAGCGCGGCGCTGCCGGCGGACCTGGGCGCGCTCCGCTACCTCGCGCCCCTCGGTCTGCTCGCGGCCGGGGGCGCAGGATGGGTCGCGCTCGCGAGTGTCCTGCTGCTCGTCCTGGGACACCTGACCATGCCCCACGAGTCCGGGTGGACCGTCTATTATCTGGAGATCTTCCCGCTCGTCGCGCTCGGTGTGGCCGTCGCGGTGACGCGCGCCGTCGCGATCGGGACACGGGCGCTGACACTCCGTGCGCCAGAATTAGCGTCTACGCTGCGCCACGCTCCGTGGGCCGGCTTCCTTACGGGGGTTCTGCTGCTCGTGCTGGCGGCGACCAGGTGGGAGCCCAACCGGCGGGACATCAGCCCCTGGATGCAGGCCGAGATCGACTTCCGCTCCGGCGTGTGCTCGCTGCCGCCCGGCGACAAGATCGTGTTCGTGCAGCGCCGGCCGGACTGGTCGCCGCATCACAGTCTCGTCGACAACGACCCTCGGTGGCGCACGAGTGACGCCTGGGTGGTCCGTGCCTGGATGCCGGATCGTCATCGCGCGCTCATGGACGCGGCGCCCGAGCGGAGCGCGTACCTCTTCGACGCGATGAGCGGTTGGTTCGTCGACATGGGACGCGACGGAACGCCGGGATCGAATCGAATCCTCCACGTGCTGGACACCGACCGGCGGATCGGTCGAGGGATCGAATGCCCCTGAGCGGGAGGGCCGAGGTGGTGCGAGGAGCGAGCGAGTCGTCGGTTCCCGCGGAGCTACGGGACGCGCGTATCCCCCTCATCGCCACCGAGGACGTACCGGCGTGCGCGATCTGCGGTGGCCTCGCGACCACGCCGTATGCGCGCGGCTACGACTACGAGCTACGCACCTGCCGGAACGACTGGCGATTCGTGCGATGCGCGGCATGCGGCCACGTTTGGCTGAATCCGCGCCCTGCGGTGGGCGCCCTGAGCGTGATCTATCCGCCGGAGTACTACGCATACGACTACGAAGGGCGTGTCCATCCCGTCGCCCGCTGGGCCAAGTCGCGCCTCGACGATCGCAAGCTCGATACGATTCTGAAGCGCCTGCCGCGCCCTCCGCGGACATATTTGGACATCGGATGCGGTTCGGGACGCTACTTACACGCCATGCAGCGGCGCGGGCTCCGGCCTCCGGACATCCACGGTCTCGAGCTGGACGCCGGCATCGTCGCTCGTCTGGCGAAGGAGGGCTTCTCGGTCGCCGCGAAGCGCGTGGAGGACGCCGACATCGCGTCGCGCTCCATCGACCTCGCCACCATGTTCCACGTGCTCGAGCACGTGGATGCCCCTGATCGGGTCATGAAGCGCGTCGCCGATTGGCTGTCCCCGAATGGGATCGTCGCCGTGGAGACGCCCAATCTGGACTCGCTCGACCGGCGCCTGTTCACCGACAGCTTCTGGGGCGGTTACCATATTCCCCGGCACTGGCATCTCTTCACACCCGAAACACTCGGGCGTCTTCTCACCGCGGCCCGGCTCGAGCCGGTCGCGACCCTGTATCAGACGGGACACTCGTTCTGGATGTACTCGATCCATCACCGACTCCGTTACGGGCCGACGCCGCGTCCGCGGCTCGCGCGCTGGTTCGACCCCTTCGGAGGCGTGGGCCTGCTGGCCGCCGCGACCGCCTTCGAC
>Ga0105107_10003468_pt1 | contig 10492 bp, 6 predicted proteins | sample PPLLaktember2015_6_FD_79335 | JGI IMG/M metagenome (GOLD analysis project Ga0105107, IMG submission 79335) | Freshwater sediment microbial communities from Prairie Pothole Lake near Jamestown, North Dakota, USA - PPLs Lake P8 Core (1) Depth... | ecosystem: Environmental > Aquatic > Freshwater >...
CCCTTCGCCATCGCGTCGGCGGCGAGCCGAATCATGTTGAACGTCCCGATCAGGTTGATCGTGATCACGCGGGTGAACGAGGCAAGCGAGTGGGGGCCTTCCTTGCCGATGGTCTTCTCCCCGATCGCGATGCCCGCGCAGTTCACCAGCCCCTGGAGGCCGCCGAAGGTCTTCACCGCGGTCTCCACCGCGGCCTTGCCGTCGGCTTCGCTCGTGACGTCGCACTTCACGAACCGCGCCTTCGCGCCGAGTTCCTTGGCGAGCGCCTCGCCCTTGTCCGCCTGCAGGTCGGCGATCACGACGTTGGCCCCGCCCGCGGCGAGGGTACGGACCGTTCCCGCCCCGAGGCCCGAGGCGCCGCCGGTGACGATAAACGTGCTCTTTGCGAGATCCATCTCGATGCCCCTTAGGTTGGTTGATTCAAATCCGTTCGATGATCGTCGCGGTCGCCATGCCGTGACCGATGCACATCGTCTGCAGGCCGATCGTGCCGCCCGTGGCTTCGAGCCCCGCGAGCATCTTGGCCATCAGCCCGCCGCCCGTCGCGCCCAGCGGGTGCCCGTGCGCGATCGCCCCGCCCCACGGATTGACCTTTTCGGGCGCGGGCCCGAACTCGCGCGCCCACGCGAGCGGCACGCACGCGAACGCCTCGTTGACCTCGAACCAGTCGACGTCCTTCACCGCGAGCTTCGCGCGCTCGAGCGCAAGGCGCGTCGCGGGAATTACGCCGTCGAGCTGCAACGTCGGGTCGGAGCCCACCACCACCCGTGCGAGGAAGCGCGCGCGCGGCTTTAGGCCGTCCGCCTTCGCGGTGTCACGGTCGGCGACGAGCACGGCGGAGGCACCGTCGGAGATCTGGCTCGAATTCGCGGCGGTGATCACGCCGTTCTCGCGGAACACGGTCTTGAGCGTCGCCATCTTGGCCGGATCGATCCTCTCGCGAACGCCCTCGTCGCGGGTGAGTTCGATCTTGCCGCCCGCCTCGTCCACACCCGGCGCCGGGAGGATTTCGCGGTTCCGGCCGCTCGCGAGCGCCTGCCACGCGCGGCGATGGCTCTCGGTTGCAAACTCGTCGAGCGTCGTGCGGGAGAGCCGCCACTTCTCGGCGATGCGCTCGGCGCTCTCGCCCTGGTGAATGATCTCGTGCTTCTGAAAAAGCGCGGGGTTCAGCCCGCCGAAGCCGCCGTGCCGCCCGTCCGGATCGATGTCGGAGAACATGCGCACGCGCGTCATGTTCTCCACCCCGCAGCCGATCGCGTAGCGCGCGTCGCCCGCGGCGACCGCCTGCGCGGCGAAGTGGACGGCCTGTTGGCTGGAGCCGCACATGCGGTTGAGCGACACCGCCGGCACCGACACGGGAAATCCGGCGAGCAGCACGCCGAGGCGGCCGATGTTCGCGCCCTGCTCGCCCGCCTGCGTGACCGTGCCGCAGATGACGTCCTCGACGCGCTCGGCAGGCACACCCGCCCGCGCCACGAGGCCACGCAAGGCGTGCGCAAGCAGCGCGTCAGGACGGTAGTCGCGGAAGGCGCCGCCGCGCTTGCCGAAAGGCGTGCGGACGGCGGCAAGGATGACGGGCTCGGCCATGATGGGATACCTCCGAGCCTTGAATTATGCCGCCGGACGGCGGCCGACGACTACTTCTTGCCCTTCGCGCCCTTCGCGCCCTTCGCGTCCTTTGCGTCCTTCGAGTCCTTCGCGTCCTTCGCGTCCTCCTGCTCGACCGCCACCAGCGCGCTGCGCTCGCGCAGCAGCGGGTCCACCGTCGATTTCGGGAGCAGCACGGTGAAGGCGCCGAGCGCCTGCTCGCGCTCGAGCTTCGCCTTCATGGCGGCCTGGCGCTCGGCGAAGGCCTTGTCTTCCTTCTGCGTGTCCTCCGCCTTCTCGTCGGCGCGCGGAGTACGCTTCTCAGGCACGGCGCCCGACACCGACGCCTTCGCGTAGTAGCGGTCCTCGGGGGCGGCGTTGCCGATCCGCAGATCGTAAGTCCAGCCGTCGAAGGTCTGCGCGCGCACCGTGACCGGCTTGTCGAGCCCCGCATCCGCGTCGCTCACACCCGCTGCGGCGTCCGCGATCTGCATCGAGTACAGCGCGCTCGCGCCGTCCTGGGCCTTGCCGCCGTCGAGCTTGCCGGACGCCGACCATGTCCAGCCCGCCGCCTCGTCCGGACGCCCGATGCTCCAGCGCTCCTTGCCGTCCGGGCCGAGGACCGTGAGCGACTTGATCCGTTCGACCTTCAGGTAGTCGCGCGCAAGCCATTGCTGCGGTTTCGCCGTCACGGTGGTGAAGGGCTCGGCCACGACGTTCATCCGCTGCGGATCGGACGCGACGAGCACGTAGCGCCCCGACGGGATGCTCTCACCGGCGAGTCCGGGCAGGTTGACCTGCTTGGTGGCTTTCTTGCCCAGCACGAGCGCGGCGATCGGCTTCCCGTCCCGCGCCTTCAGCTCGAGCCCGGTTCCCGTCTCCTCGGGCTTCGCGGCTCCGCCGGGCGCCGCGAGTTGCAGGCGCGGCCGCAGCGCGTCGGTGATGCCCTCGGCCTGGGCCACCTTCAGCGCCTCGAGTTTCACCAGCAGGTCGCGGATCGCCTCGAGGCTGGCCGGATAGCCCCCGCGTTCCTTGACCGTCCAGCCCTTGTCGGTCCGGAGGAGCGTGAGCGTGGCGCCCGGCTCGACGATCGCGATCTCCGCGACCTCGTCGACCTTGAAGCCAGGAAGCAGCTTCTGCCCGACGCGGGTGTCGGCGACTTCGTAGCTCCCGCGCTGCCACTTCATCACACCCCAGCCGCCCGCCACGAGCGCCGCGAGCACGACGAGCACCAGGATGAACTGCTTTCCATTCATCGTTCGACGCCCGTCAATGAGCCGCGCGCCGCCGCCGGCGCACGAGCGCGATCGCGAGGCCCGCGATCGCGACCAGCAGCGGCATCGCGCCGATGTTGACGACCTTGGTCCAGAACTCGAGCGCCTCGGTCTCCGAGCGCAGCTCGCGCCGGACGTCCTTCAGCTCGCGGCGCGTCTCGGTCGCGCGCTTGCGGAAATTCTCGATCTCGGCCTGTTGCTCCGGCGTGAGGATCGCGCCCGCAGCGGCCGGACCCTTGGTCTTCTGCAGGGATTCGAGCTTCTTGCGCGTCTCGTCGAGGCTCTCCTCGAGACCCTTGATCTTGCCGAGGTACGCCTGCGCGGCCTCCGCCTCCATCTGCTTGACCACGGTGAACGGGCGCGCCGCGGTGGCGCGGCCGCGCAGCCCGATCAGGTCCGGGTCGCCGGCGAGCTGCTCGACCAGCGCTTGGATCAGGGCGAGATTGCCGTTGATCGGGATCGCGACCCGCTGGCCGAAGATCTCGCGGATCTGCACCGCGGCGCCGTCGTTCAGGAGATCGGTGTCGCCGATCAGCACGACGGTGTTGTCCTCTTTCGCTTCCTTCAGCGCCGGGCCGGCGTCGGCGGCGGGCGCGGGCGGCTTGCCCTTGCCGTCGTCCTTGGGCGCCGGCCGGCCGTCCGGGAACGCAGTCATGAATTTCCCGGACAGGCGCACCGCCAGCGCGAGCTCCTTGCCGTCGGGCTTGAAGCCGCGCACCGCTTCCTCGCCGCGCTTCATCGCGTCGGCGTTGTCGACGAGGTTCACGAGCGGCGACGTGTGCATCAGCGTCGTCTGCTTCAACCCTTCGACCGGCGTGCCGCTGTAGACGCCGGCGAACGCCATCAGCACCGTTCCGAGCGAGCTGGTGACGACGTCATCGCGGTTCAGCGCGTCGCCGTCGAGCTGGATCACGGTCGGCACCGCACGCGGCCCGGAACCCGCCATGTACTTCATGTCCAGCACGACCTTGTCGGCCGAGAACTGCAGCCCCCAGCCCTTGAGCAGCTTGTCGAGATTGGACGAGCTCGGGCCCATCGCGGCCATCGGGCCGGGCTGCTGGTCGAAATAGGCGTACGGATCGAGGAACACGACGAGCTTGCCGCCGCGCAACACGAACTGGTCGAGCGCGAACTGCGCCTGCTCGCCGATGTTCTTCGGATGGATCACAACGAGGGTCTTGATCGCGTCGTCGATCCTCTCGACGCCCATGCTGACGGACTTCACGTCGAAGTCCCGTTGCAGCTCGAGGATGAAGACCTGCGGCTCCGAGCCCTGCATGCCGAACATCGGGTTGCCCGGCATGCCGAATACCGGCAATCCGCTCATCACGCCCACCACCGGCTTGTCGGTCTTGGTGACCCGCCCGATCGCGCGCACGAGGTCGTACTCGAGCAGGCGCTCGCGGTCGGGCGCGAGCGCCGGGATCGCGATCTTCTGGTCGGCCTGGCTGACCGCGAGCCCGAGGTAGAACTTCTCGCCGGAGGGCGCCACCTGCGCCTCGACGCCGTCGACGTTCGCCGAGTCCTCGGCGTCGGAGTCCGGCTGCGGGTTGAGCTTCTCGATCAGGACCTTGCCGTTCGACACCGACCGGAACTCGCGCAGCAGGTCATCCACGCGGGCGGCGAAGGCGCGGATCGGCACCGGTACGTTCTCGTCGCCCGAGTTGAAGTAGAAGCGCACCCGCACCGGCGCCTCGAGCTTGCCGAGCAGCTTCTTCGTGCCGTCGGACAGCGTGTAGAGGTGGCCGTCGGTCAGATCGACTCGCGCAGGCACCACCCCGAGGATGAAGTTGAGGGCGACGATGCCCGCGAAGACCGCGAGCACGCCGCCGATCGAGTACACCCAGCGTTCCGTGTTTTTCTTCATGTCCGGCCTATCCAACGCGCTGGCCGCGCAGCACGACGCCGGTCACGAACAGCGCAAAACCGATCAGCGACGCGAAGAACACCAGATCGCGCGAGTCGAGCACGCCTTTCTGGAAGCCGTCGAAGTGGGTGAGCACGCTGAATGCCGCGACCGCCTCCACGAACCACGGCGCGGCCCAGCGGGCGACGAGATCGGTCACCGGCTGGAATCCGACCAGGACGAGCAGCAGGCAGATCACCACCGACAGGATGAAGCTCACCACCTGGTTGCGCGTCATCGCCGAGGTCGCGGAGCTGATCGCGAGATAGGCCCCTGCCAGGAGAAAGCTCCCGACGTAGCCGGCGACGATCACGCCGTTGTCCGGATCGCCGAGGAGATTCACCGTGAGCCACACCGGGAAGGTGAGCGCGAGCGCGATGCCGAGGAAGAGCCACGAGGCCAGGAACTTGGCGACGATCGCCTGCCAGGTCGTGATCGGGAAGGTGAGCAGCAGCTCCATGGTGCCGCTGCGACGCTCCTCGGACCACAGGCGCATCCCCACCGCCGGTACGAGGAAGAGGAACAGCCACGGCATCCACATGAAGAAGGCCCCGAGCGAGGCCTCGCCGCGGTCGAAAAATGCGCCGAAGGTGAACGTGAAGAAACCCATGAGCAGCAGGAAGATGACGATGAACACGTACGCGACCGGCGAGTCGAAGTACGCCGCGAGCTCGCGCTTGGTCACCGTGCGAATGTTGCTCCAGGTGCTCATGCCGCGGCCTCCGGACTGCCCATGCACGGCAGGAGTGTTGCGCGTCGGCCGCAAGCCGCATTCGACTTACCGTCGATCCCCGTCCTGTGGACGGGGCCCCTCGCCGGGTGTCTCATACGGCTACCTCCGCGGGCGCTTTGACGTCGCGGAGCGTATCGGGCCGGGTGATGGCGCGGAACACGTCGTCAAGGCGCCCCTCCTCCGTATGCAGCTCCTCGATCGTCCAGCTCCACCGGCTCATGACCTCCTGCGCGACGTGCGCCGCGAAGGCCGTCTCGAGTTGCGTCCGGTCGGGATAGGCCCGCACCGCGACCTTGCCGCCCGCGTCCGACAGGATCTCGGCGCGCGCCACGCCGGGCAGGCGGGCGAATGCTTCGCGCACCGCGTCCGCTTGCGGCCCGCGCAGGGTCATCAGCACGGCGCCGGCGCGATCCGAGCGCGCCTTCAGCTCGTCCGGGGTGCCGTTCGCCACGATCGCGCCGCGATCGATGATGATGGCGCGGCTGCAGACGGCTTCGACCTCTTCCAGGATGTGGGTCGAGAAGACGATGGCCTTGTTCGCCCCCATGCGCTTGATCAGCGACCGGATCTCGTGCTTCTGGTTCGGATCGAGGCCGTCGGTCGGCTCGTCGAGGATCAGCACCTCGGGGTCGTGGATCAGCGCCTGCGCGAGGCAGGTGCGGTGGCGGAAGCCCTTCGACAACGTGTCGATGCTCTGGTGCAGCACTGGCTGGAGGAAGCAGGTCTCGACCGCGCTTCCGACCGCGCGCTTCTTCGCGTCGCCGCGGAACCCGCGCATCTCCGCCGCGAAGCCGAGGAACGACGCGACGCTCATGTCGTGGTACGACGGCGCGGACTCCGGCAGGTAGCCGATGCGGCGGCGCGCCTCGATCGGCTGCTCGGCCACGTCAAAGCCGCACACCGTGACGCGCCCGGCGGTCGGCGGGATGTAGCCGGTGATCATCCGCATCGTCGTGGACTTGCCCGCGCCGTTCGGCCCGAGGAAGCCGAGCACCTCGCCGCGACCGACCTGGAACGACACGCGATCGACCGCGGTCTTCGGCCCGAACGTGCGGGTCAGGTTCTCGACGTTGATCATCGTGCTCCTCAGTACTGGATCGGCTCGGGCGGTCCGGGAGTGCTGCGGGACCGGGCTCCTGCGTCGCCGCCCGGTGACGGAGGCCACTGGACATCATGGCCCCGGCGCGGGCGCGAAGTTAGGCTAAACCGCGCCGCAAGGCAAGCCCCGCCTGCGATCAGGCCGGTCCCCCACGCAGCCGCGCGGTCCCGGCGGCGTCGACGCTCCCGTCCTCGGACAACGCCACGCCGTACCAGTTCACTGCTTGCGCGCGGGTGTAATAGCCCCGCGCGACGTCCCGTGCGACGCGGTCCGGCGCACGGCGGAACGGATCGCCGAACCCCCCGCCGCCGGGCGTGGACACCTCGATGACATCGCCCGCGTCGAGGTGAATGTCCTGATCCTTCGAGAGGTGGGGCGGCTCGTAGGCGCTCCCGTCATGGAGGACCCGCACCCGGTTGACCCCGCCGTCGCGCCCACCGCGCGCGCCCTGCGGGCCGTAGCGGCCGTGGTCCATCACCATCGAGGCGCGCGCCTCGCCCCGCCGGAGACGGAACTTGTAGTTGACGCCGAAGCCACCGCGATGCTCACCGGGCCCGCCGGAGCCCTCGTGCAGCGAGTACTCCTCGAACAGCACCGGGTAGTACTGCTCCATCACCTCGATCGGGGTGGTCTTCGAAATGCCGATCGTGGAGCAGCCATTCGAGATCCCGTCGCCATGCGCCGACCCGCCGTAGCCGCCGCCCGAGATCACGTACATCACGTACGAGCGCTTGCGCACCGGATCGTAGCCGCCGACGGACAGATTCCCCGAAGTCCCTGCCGGCGCGGCGAAGAGCTGTTCGGGGATCGCCTTGACCAGCGCGCCGAACACCGCCTCGGCGATGCGCTGGCTCACCTCGGCCGCGCAGCCCGAGACCGGACGGGGGTACTTCGCGTAGAGGAACGTCCCCTCCGGATCGACGATTTCGAGCGGTTCGAAGGTGCCCGAGTTGATCGGCACGTCCGGGAACACGTGCTTGATCGCGAGGTAGACCGACGACTTGGTGGTCGCGAGCACGCTGTTCATCGGGCCGCGGCACGGCGGCGAGGAACCGACCATGTCGAAGGTGAGCGTCTCGCCGCGCTTCGCGACCTTCATCGCGATGCGCAAAGGCTCATTGACGACCCCATCGGAGTCGACGAACGCCTCGCCTTCGTACACGCCATCCGGAATCGCGGCGATCTTCGCCCGCATCTGCTGCGCGGCGCGCGCCTTGAGCTCGCCGATCGCGCCGTCCACCGTGTCCGCGCCGTAGCGATCGAGCAGCGCCGCGAGCCGCCGCTCGCCGATCGCGAGCGCCGCGGCCTGCGCCTTGATGTCGCCGATGCGCTGGTCGGCGATGCGGATGTTGGACAGGATGATCGAGAGGATCTCCTTGTCGAGCTCACCGCGCTTGTAGAGCTTCACCGGCGGCAGGCGTAGTCCCTCCTGCTCCACCTCGGTGGCGTTGGCCGAGAACCCGCCCGGCACGATGCCCCCGACGTCGGGCCAGTGGCCGGTGTTCGCGAGCCAGCACCACAGCGCGCCGCGGTAGAAGAACGGCTTGACGAACTTCACGTCCATCAGGTGCGTCCCGCCGAGGTACGGGTCGTTGACGATAAAAATGTCGCCCTCGTCCAGGGTGACGCCTTCCGCGCGCACCCGGTCGATCACCGCCTGCGTCGAGAACTGCATCGTGCCGACGAACACCGGCAGCCCGAGCTCGCCCTGCGCGATGAGCTCGCCCGAGTCGCGGTGGTAGATCCCGTCGGAGCGGTCCATCGTCTCGGAGATCACCGGGCTAAATGCCGCGCGGCAGAACGCGAGGTCCATCTCGTTGCAGACCTGCTGCAGGCCGTTCTGGATGACGGCGAGCGTGACGGGATCGATCGTGGGCATGACGCGTCAGACCGTGATGATGAGATTGCCGAGCCGGTCGCGCTCCACCCGGCAACCCGGCTCGATCAGCGTGGTGCAGTCGAGCTGCTCGATTATCGCGGGACCGTCGAAGCGCGCGCTGGCCGGCAGCCACTCGCGCCGATACACCGGGGTCTCGGTCCAGCCGGCGCCGAACCATACGCTGCGGCGCTCGACCTCCGCCTCGCGGAGCGTCGCGCGCGGCTCGCCCTGGGCGACGGCCTCGAGCGAGACCGGGCGCCGCCGACCGATCGCGGCCGTGTGGAGATTCACCAGTACCGGCCGGATCTCCTTCAGCTCGACCTGGAACCGCTGCCAGTAGGCCGCCTCGAACAGCCGGTGGAGCGTATCGCGCGGAACGTCGAGGTCCGGCAGCGCGACGGTGAGGATGTGGCTCTGCCCCTGGAACTGCATGTCCGCGCGGTGTACGAAGTCGATGCGCTTGACGCTGACGCGCTCCCGCTCGATGGTCGCGCGCCCTTCGGCGATCTGTTCGCCGAGGACGCGCCGCACCAGGTCGTCGGCGACCTCCGGGAGCGAGCGGTTCACGGTGCGCACGAAGTCGTGCCGCACATCCGCCGCCGCGCAGCCGAGCGCATTGGTGAGACCCGGGCGCGCCGGGATGAGCACCTTCGGGATCGCGAGCTCGCGCGCGAGCGCGACCGCGTGCAGCGGCCCCGCTCCGCCGAACGCGAACAGCGCGAAGTCGCGCGGATCGTGGCCGCGCGCGAGGCTCACCATGCGGATCGCGCCGGCCATCCGGTCGTTCGCGATACGGAGCACCGCCGCGGCCGCCTGGTCGGCGCCGAGGCCGAGGGGCTTGCCGACCTGGCTCTCGATCATGCCGCGCAGTCGGTCCATCGCGACGGGTCGTTCGACCGCGAGCAGGCCCTTCGGGTTCAGGCGGCCGAGCGCAAGGTTCGCGTCGGTGATCGTCACGCGCTCGCCGCCGCGGCCATAGCAGATCGGTCCCGGCGCGGCGCCCGCGCTTTCCGGGCCGACCTGGAGCATGCCGGCCTCGTTGATGCGCGCAATCGAGCCGCCGCCCGCTCCGATCGTGTGCACGTCCACCATCGGCACGTGGATCGGCAGGGCGTACTCGAGCTCGAGCTCGGTCGAGACCTCCGGCAGGCCGTCCTGGATGAGCGCGACGTCGGTCGAGGTCCCGCCCATGTCGTAGGTGACGACGTTCGGGATCCCCGAGCGGGTCGCGGTGTACGCCGCGGCGATGACGCCCGACGCGGGACCCGACATCACGGTGTTGACCGCCGCTTCGGCGGCGATGCCCGCCGCGACGGTGCCGCCGTTGCCCTGCATGACCAGCAGCTCGGCGCCGAAGCCCTGCTTCGAGAGCTCGCCCTGGAGCCGCTCGAGATAGCGATGGAGCACGGGCTGGATCGCCGCGTTGACGGTCGCAGTGACGCCGCGCTCGTACTCGCGGTACTCGGACAGGATCGCGTGACCGACCGTCACGTGGCCGTTCGGCCACAGGCGCCGGACGATCGCCGCGGCGCGGTTCTCGTGCGCCGGGTTGATGTAGCTGTGCAGGAAGTGGATCACGACCGACTCCGCCCCGAGCTCGGCGAGCCGCCGCGCGGCCCGATCCACCGCCGCCTCGTCGAGCGGGCGCACCACCGCGCCGTCCGAGTCCATGCGCTCGTCGACCTCAAGGCGTAGCTCGCGCTCGATCAGCGGATGGAATGCGCCGATCAGTCCGTAGGGGCGCGGCCGCGTGCGCCGGCCGAGCTCGAGAATGTCGCGGAACCCCCGCGTCGTGATCAGGCCGACCTTCGCGATTTTGCGCTCGAGCATCGCGTTGGTGGTCGTGGTCGTGCCGTGCACGATCGCGCCGAGCTTCGTCAGCCCGACACCGGTCTGCCCCAGCGCCGCCAGCACGCCGAAAGCCTGGTTGTCGGCCGTCGTGGGCACCTTGGCGAGACGCACCTCGCCGTTCGCCTCGTCGACGAGGACGAGATCGGTGAAGGTGCCGCCAACG
>Ga0105107_10003469_pt1 | contig 10492 bp, 9 predicted proteins | sample PPLLaktember2015_6_FD_79335 | JGI IMG/M metagenome (GOLD analysis project Ga0105107, IMG submission 79335) | Freshwater sediment microbial communities from Prairie Pothole Lake near Jamestown, North Dakota, USA - PPLs Lake P8 Core (1) Depth... | ecosystem: Environmental > Aquatic > Freshwater >...
CGGCGGAGAAGCGGAGATGAAGGTCCTCATCATCGACGACGACGCGGGCCTCCGTAAGTCGCTGTTGCTCATCCTGAGCGACGCCGGCTACGAGGTCGTGCAGGCCGAGGACGGCGAAGCGGGGCTCGCCGTCGCCAAGGAGCAGTCTCCCGAGCTGATCCTGTGCGATGTGCGCATGCCCAAGCTGGGCGGCATCGAGTTCGTGGAAGCGTACCGAGCGATGGGGGGCACCGCGCTCGTCATGGTGATGACGGCGTACGGAAGCCTGGATCTCGCGATGGAAGCGATGAAGAAGGGCGCCTACGACTACATCCCCAAGCCGTTCGGCGCCGACGAGGTGCTGCTGACGGTGCGGAAGGCCGAGGAGCGCGAGCAGCTCAAGCGCGAGGTCGGTCGACTCCGGCAGGAGGTGCGCGCGGACGCACGCTTCGGCGAGCTCGTCGTGGGCTCGCCTGCCATGCGCAAGGCGCTCGAGATCGTCATGAAGGTCGCGCCGCACGATTCTCCGGTGCTCATCACGGGTGCGAGCGGCACGGGCAAGGAGCTCATCGCGCGTATGCTGCATCGCGAGTCGGCGCGCGCGGACCGCGCGTTCGTGCCGGTGAACTGCGGTGGCGTTCCGGAGCAGCTGCTCGAGTCCGAGTTCTTCGGGTTCGTGAAGGGCGCGTTCACCGGTGCCGATCGTGACAAGGAAGGGCTCTTCGAGGCCGCCGACGGCGGGACGCTCTTCCTCGACGAGGTGGGCGAGCTGCCGGGCGCTTTGCAGGTGAAGCTGCTCCGCGCTCTGCAGGAGGGCGAGGTCCGCCGCATCGGCGCCACCGACACGAAGCGCGTCGACGTCCGCGTGATCTCGGCGACGAACATGGACCTCGAGGAAGCGGTCGAACGAGGCACGTTCCGCAAGGACCTCTACTACCGCTTGGCGGTCGTGCCGGTGCACCTGCCGCAGCTGCGCGCGCGTCGTGAGGAGATCCCGCAGCTCTCGGCGCACCTGCTCGAGCGTCACGCCGGGCGGTTACGGGTGCCGGTCGAGAGCATCGCGCCCGAGGCGATGGAGGCGCTGCTGGCGTATCCCTGGCCGGGCAACATCCGCGAGCTCGAGAACGTCATCGAGCGGGCGCTGGTTCTCACGGACGGCTCCGTCATCTCGCTCGACGACCTGCCCGAAGCCGTGCGGCGGCCGGCGCCCGAGGGGACGACGCTTCCCGCCGATGGCGACGATCTGTCCGTGAAGCGGCACGGCGCGCGGTTGGAGCGGCATCTCATCCAGCTCGCGCTCGACCGCACCGGGGGGAACAAGACCGCCGCCGCCGAGCTGCTCGAGCTCTCACCACGGGCGCTGCGCTACAAGATCCAGGAGTACGGGATCGGCTGAGGGCTCCGGGCGCGCCGATTCGACCATCGGCCGATCCGTCCATCGAAGCGCCCCGCGGCACCACGCATCTTCGCGGCATGCGTGGACACACCCGTGGTTTCACTGTCGTCGAGCTGGTTCTCGTTCTGCTGCTACTCGGCGTCACGACCGCGTCGGTTGCGCCGGCCGCCAGGCGTCAACGAGACCGGGCGCTGGTCGTCGGAGCTCGCGAAGCCGTCGTGGGGCTCATCGCCGAGGCACGCACGGTCGCCATGGAGTCGGGGGCGGCGAGCGTGCGCATCGCCGCCATGCCGGCTCGGGCGGAGGTCGTCAGTCAGGCGCGTATCCTGCGCACCGCCGCGATCGCCGAGGACTTCGGCGTGAGCATCGCCATCGGCGGGTCGTCGCAGGTGGAGCTCACGTACGACGCGCTGGGACTCGGTCGCGTGGCCAGCCAGACGATCCGGTTCTCCCTGGGAAGCGAATCCACCGAGCTGGTCGTGTCGGGCTACGGGCGGGTGCGCCGGCGATGAGCGTGCGGCAGCCGCCCTGCCGGTCGGGGTTCACGCTCCTCGAGGTCGTCATGGCGCTCTTGGTGCTCGAGGTCTCGGTCGTCGGCCTGGTGGGCTCGCTGGTGCTCGCGTCGTCGACGCTCACGCGGGCCGAGTCGCTCGAGCGGGCCGTCGCCACGGCCGAAGGGGTGCTCGATTCCCTCGCCGCGTCCGCGAGCATCCTGGCCGATAGCGTCCCCCACGCCGGGGGCGGAACGGTGAGATGGTCCGTCGATGACTCCGGTCGCGTGAGCCTGCAGGCGACCGGGGCCGACGGTGCGGTCGTGCTCGACGTGCTCTCCGTGGTGGCTCGGCCGCGATGATCGACACGCGATCGAGCGAGACGGCCGGGGCGTCCGTCATCGAGGCGGTCGTGGCGTTGCTCGTCGGGCTCCTCGTTCTCCAGCTCGGGCTCTCGACGCTCGCCCACTTCCGCTCGACGCAGCGTGATCTCGTGGAACGCGCCGACGCGCTCGTCACGCTCCGGATCGGTCGGCACGTGATGCGACGCGAGCTACGGCACGGCGTGCCAGGAAGGGACTGGATCGCTGAGGGCGACTCCGTATCGTTGCGCGCCTTTCGCGGGGCAGCTGCGGTTTGCGTCAGCGACACGGTCTCCGCGCAGCTCGTCGTGTCGTATCGAGGAGATCGCGCTCCCGATCCTTCCAAGGACTCGGTGCTGCTCCTCGGTCGAGACGGAACATCGGTGCCACGCGCGCTCGTCGGAGCGGGCGTCTCGCCGTCGCCCTGCGTCGGACCGGGTGGCGGCGAGGCCCAACGCTGGACGCTCGACCAGCCGGCGCCACCGGAAACGGTCGCGGCGAGGATCTTCGAGCGTGGGTCCTACCATCTCAGCGGCGCCGCGCTCCGTTACCGGAGGGGCGCGTCCGGCCGGCAGCCGCTCACGCCGGAGGTGCTCTCGGCCGCCACCACGTGGGACCTCGCCGGCGAACGGATCGGCGTGGAGCTCGTGCCGTCGAGAGCGGGCGGCCCATGGAGCGGCTTCCTCGCGTGGATGAGCATCGAATGAGGCGCGAGGACAGCGGAGCGGCGTTGGTCGCCGTCGTGTTGATCACGCTCGCGCTCTTCGCCATCGGGCACGGGCTGCTCGGACTCTCGCTCGGCGAGCTCGCCGCGTCTCGGGCGGCGATGAGGCTCGTCGAGTCGAACACGGCAGCCGAGTCGGCCGTGAATCTCGTACTCACAGGGTCGGGGCCGTCGTGGCTGGACTCGGTCCCCGTGGGTGGGGAGCGGACCGCCATCAGCCGCCCGTTCGGCAGGGCGGAGGGGTCCGCGACCGTGTGGAGGCTCTCGGCCGAGTCGTGGTGGGTCGAAGGGACGGGCCGCGTCGGGATCGCGGAAGCGCGCACCCCTCGTCTGGCGTGGGCCATGGATCCGCTCACCCGAGTGCTCGCGTTACGGGGAGCGATCAGCGTCGGACTCGGAGCCCCCGTCACGATCGCCGGCAGCGTCGATGCGAGCGCGCCGGCGGCCGTCGAGCTGCCGCTGGATCCCACCGTCTGCGATCCATGGATGACGCAGCTCGACGCGCATTACGCGCTCGAGCCGCTCGCGCCGGTCGCGACGCTCGTAGCGGATACGCTGCCGCCCCTCGGGATGCTCGACTTCGCCGGCCTGCTCGATGCGGCCGACGTCACCGTGGCCGCCAACGTTTCGCCGTCGCCTTCCGAGGCGCTCGGGGCGTGCGTGATCACGGAGCCGACGAACTGGGGTGACCCCGAACGGCCCTGGCGTCCTTGCGGCCAGCACTTCGCGCTTCGGAAGGCGGTCGGCTCGTTACGAGTAGCCGGCGGCGCTGGTCAAGGCGTCCTCATCGTGGACGGCGACCTCGTTCTGGACGCGGGGGCTCGCTTCTACGGGCTCGCGATCGCGAGCGGTGCGCTGCGCGTGGAGAGCGGTGGAGAGCTCGTCGGCATGGCCGTCACGACGGGAGGCGCCGATGTCGCCGCCGGGGGCCTCGTGCGAGCGTCGGCCTGCTGGGCGGCGCTCGCCCTCGCGGCGAACCGCGCGCAACTGGGCCGCCTGCGACCCATGCCGGGGCAGGGGGCTCTGGGCCCGGTCTAGTTGCCGCCCGACACGGCGGTCTCCGCCTCGGTCACGAGGGCTTCGAGCAGGCGGTCCCGCAGGTTGCCGGGAGCACGGGCGCTTCGCGGTGCGAGCGCATCGAGTGCGTCACGCGCGGCTTCCGGTCGACCCGTGCGAACGTAGGCCAGAACGGCCGCGTCGAGCAGTAAGCCGGGCTCCACCCAGGCCTCGCCCACCGCCGCGCGGACCACGAGCACATCGGCCGCCGACGCGACCCGGTCCCACTCGAGCATGGAGAGCCCGTGCATCAGGTCCACCGTCGCTCGGGCGGCGGCGGGCGCATCGGTGCGGTCGAGGAAGTCGTAGACCTCGCGGTAGAACGTCGTATCCACCCAGCCGATCGTGCCCCAATGGATGTCCGCCTCCGTCATCCCGAACGCGGCTGCCCACGTCTGCCAGGATGCGACTGGATCGGCCTGGCGAGTGCGAACCAGGAACGCCTGCATCGCCACCAGCGCGTCCTGCCAGCCAGGATACTCCTCGGGAGCGATTCCACCGCCAGCGGCACGCACCGAACGCAGCCAAGCCGCGCGGCCCCACAACAACGCCGGCGTGAGCCCGCGCGCGGGCACCAAGTGGTAGTCGATGGGCTCCACCCGCTCGTCCCGTATCATGCGCGCCAAGTCGACCCGGCTGACTCCGAAGCTGAAAAGGCCTTCCGCGCGGGAGCCCTCGAACCGAGCCCGCTCGGCACCGAGATCGAGCACGGGGCTGAAATCCGAGTTGGTCGTCACGCCCCGGTCGAGGAGCGGCTGGAACGTCGTCTCATCGAAGAGCAGCAGAGGCGCCATATGCTCGGCGTGAAAGGGCGGAATTCCCGACGTGAGCTGCCTGAACGACGGGCTCGCGAGCACCGCCCAGTCCGGCTCCACTGGCTCTTCCCCCATGCTCGCGACGATGGCCACGTCGTTGTCACCGACGAGGTACGCGCGATAGGAGGGGAACACGGCATCGAGCGCTGCCACGACCGAGAAGAAGAGGTCGTCCGTCAGCTCGTAGATCTGCATCCACTGTGCGAGGATGCCCCCGGGCGCGAGGAATTGGCTCACCTGCTCGTAGAACTCCACCGTGAACAGATCCGCCGTACCGCTCACCCACGGGTTGCTCGGCTCGGCGAACACGACGTCGAAGCGCTCGCCCTGGTAGGAGAAGTACGACTTCGCATCATCGAACACGTAACTCGAGCGCGGATCGGAGATCGCGGGACCGTTGACGGGCAGGAATACGAGCGAGCCCTCCACCATCAGCGGCTCGATCTCGATCGTCACCACACGCCGTACGTCGGGGCTCGTCAGGAATGTGGTGGCGCTCAAGCCGGACCCGTGACCGATGTTGGCGACGTTGCGCGCGCGCGGGTGGTGCGCCATCGCCACCGCGGGAGCGAGCACTTGCGTGGTGAAGTCCATGCCCTCGTCCAACGGACGGACCGGCATCGTATCGGTGCGCTCCGCCAGCCAACGTGGATCGAGCGAGGCGTCGGGCTTTCCGTTGGTGGATAGCGCGATGATCCCGTCCTGCGCGCCGACGTGCGCCGACACCGTAGCCGTGCGGCCGTCGGCGTAGTACAGGCCGATTCGGTCGCCCTCCCCAGGCAAGTCGCCGTAGCGATAGACCCCGCTCCCCATCACGATTTGATCGAGGGTCACGCCGAAGCCCACCGCGGCGAATGCCGCGGCGCCCGCGAGAGCGGCGAGCGCTGCCGCCCGTGGCCGCGCGCCCCGCCAGCGAGCGGATCGCTCGAGGAGCCACAGACCCAGGACGACGTCCAAGGCGGCGCCGGCAAGGATCAGTCCCTTGAGGCCGAGCCACGGCAGCGCCACCAGCCCCGCGAGACCGGCGCCAGCCACCGATCCCAGGGTGTTCAGGCCATACACCCGTCCGATCGCGCTCTCGCTCCCGCTTCGACGGAGCAGAGTGAGGGTGAGCAGCGGCACCGTCATACCGGCGAGCATCGTCGCAGGCAGCATGACCATCAGGCTCAGCGCGAAGCGCGCGACGCCGAAGAGCGCATAGCCAGCGGGCCGGCCGGGCAGTGTCCCCATCAGCCACGCCATCGCATCGAAAGAAACCCAATAGAACAAGGGGACGGACGCGAGCGCGGCGATGCCCATCGCGACTTGAACGACGCCGAGGAAGTGGATGGGGTCGCGTGCCGGATCCGCTCGCCTCGAAATCCACCAGGATCCGAGCGCGAGACCGAGGATGAACGCGGACAGCATGAGCTCGAACGAGTGCGTGGCGCTGCCGAGGACCAGCGAGAGCATCCGAATCCAGCCGATCTCGTAGGCGAACGAGGCGAGAGCGGTGCAGAAGCTGACGACGAGCACCATCGCGACGAGACCTCGCCCGGGCACGACTTCTTGCGGCTGGCCGGCCGGCGGTGGCCCGTTGGCCGCCTCGTCACCCGAGATCGGTATCGGGGAGGGACGTCGCTGAACCCGAAGCGCGAGCGCCGCGGCGAGCAGGTTCACCATCGCAGCCGCCACGCTCGTCCCAGGCAGCCCGAACGCCCCGATCATCCAGAACCCGGCCAGGAGCACGCCGGCTGCCCCACCCAAGGTGTTCAGGAGGTAGACGCGAGCGATCCCTCGGCCCGGGCGGCCGGCGTCCGCCCGTACCAGACTCGCCGCCATGAGAGGGAACGTCGCGCCGAGAATCATCGCCTGGGGCAAGATCAACAATCCGGCTATCCCCCAGCGCAAAGATCCCACCAGCCCCGCGCTGCCCACCGCGGGGAAGATCACTGTATAGCTGAGATCGGTGACCGTGAGGTAGAGCGGATGGAAGAGGAGCCCGAACAAGGCGAGCAGCGCTTCAGCCCCGGCGTACCAGAGGAGAGGCCTGGCGATCCGTGAGGACACGTCGGCCACGACGAACGAGCCCACCGCCATCCCACCCAGGTAGACGCCGAGCACCAGGACCTGGGCGTAAACGCCATGCCCGACGTACAAGCCCAGGTAGCGCGTCCAGAGGACCTCGTACACGAGGCCCGCCACGCCCGATGCGATGAAGGCCGCGTTCAGCGACCGGCTCGTTGTGCTCAGGGATCCTCGGATTTCACGGCCGAACGACGGGACAACCCTTTCCGTCGCTCGGCAAAATGTGCGCGTAACAATCCTTTGCGGCCAAGGACGGCCTCATGAATATTGCACCATCCGGTGGCACGGAACTTGGTTCCCCGCCATCCCCATGCGGCTCCCCACGGGCAACAGCGTCATGACGCAGAAACGGGCAGGGTTTACGCTCATCGAGCTGCTCGTCGTCATCCTGATCGGGAGCATTTTGGTGACCATCGGGCTTTCGACCTTCCAGAACGCCCAGACTGCGCTCGCCGCGAGGGGTGCGCAGACCATGTACGCGACGCTGCACCAACGCGCTCGCGCCAAGGCAATCGAGCTCGGGAGGACCCAGCTCTTCATCGTGGATACCGCTGGAGACTCCGCGTTCATCTATGACTGGAACCCACCCGCGACGCCGGTGATCACCGACGTCACGCGCTTCCGCGAGCAGATGAACGTGGACCTGCGCGCGAGCATGTCGTCCTTCATGATCTGCATGACCCCTCGCGGGTACGCCGATCCGACGTGTCCTGCCTTCGGGTTCTCCACGACCAGCGTGCCGATCAAACTGGAGTTCTGGCTGAACGCCGACTCGACGAGCGTCACGATCCTGCCCATGGGGCAGCTGGTGGGCATGTGATGAGCGAGCGCGCAGCGTCCGAAGCCCGCCGATCACCGCGGAGCCGCGAGGGCGGCTTCTCGATGATCGAGGTCATCGTGGCCATGATGATCCTCACCGTCGGCGTTCTCGGACTCGCCGGAACCACCGCATACATCGTCCGGCAGGTCACGCTCGGCGACCTGATGACCGAGCGCTCGGCCGCGTTCCAGACGATCATCGACCGGCTGCAGTCCCTGCCATACGACAGTGTGGCCTCCGGTAGCACGACGGTCGGCGTGTTCGCCATCTCGTGGACGTCCACGAACGACGGGCCGCAGAACAAGATCGTGCAGATGATCACGGTTGGGCCCGGGCTCGGCGGTGCGCTCGTCCCCACCAACGACCCACAGGCCATCGATACCTTCACGTTCCGGGTGCTGCGGCGATGACGCGCGACCGCAGAGGCTTCACGCTGGTCGAGCTGCTCATCGTGACGGTGCTGGGCTCGCTCGTGCTGCTGGCCGCGCTCCAGGTCCTGATCACGAACCAACGCACCTACACCGCGCAGAACGCGACGATCTCGGGCCAGCAGAGCACCCGTATGGCGCTCGAGGTGCTGTTCAACGAGCTCAGGCAGGTTAGCCCCCAAGGTGGGGACATCCTGATGATGAGCTCCGACTCGTTGCGCGTGCGGATGATGCGCAAGTTCACGAGGGCCTGCGCGGTCAACAGCGTGATGGGCGTGCCTACTTTGACTACGGTGGACATCGGTCCCGTGGATTTCGCCGGGGGCGACTCGGTCTTCGTCTTCGCGGACAACGACGAGCGAGACGACGACGACGACGTCTGGATCGGGGCGCAGGTAACGGGTGTGGCGGCCGGGGTCTGTCCGCAGGACGCCTCTGTGGCACGCGTGCTCAGCTTCGCGGGCCAAGGCGCCCTATTCATCGCCGATTCGGTCCGGGTCGGGGCGCCCGTGCGCCATTTCACGACGGTCCGGTTCGGGCTCACGACGCTGTATGGCGACACGTACCTGGGTCGAGCCGAGGGGAACGCGGCGTTGACGCCGGTGGCCGGTCCCCTTCGCGCGAACACGGGCATCCAATTCGTCTATCGCGACGCGCTGGGCGCGGTGACGGGAACGCCGGCCAACGTGAGTCAGATCGTGGTGACCGTGCGGAGCGGTTCCGGCGTGTTGAACTCGCTCGGACAGACCGTATCCGACTCGATCACCGCGTGGGTGTACACGAGGAACTGAGCGGTCGCTCCTCTTGGAGAGGAACGCAATGATGCATAGACGACGAGGACAGGCGGGCTTCGCGATGCCGGCTGTGATCGGTGCGCTGGTGATCATCGGCATTCTGGTGACGGCCGGCTTCTACATGGCGCGCCAAGAGCTGCGCATCGGCGTGGCGAGCAACCATGCCAACATGGCCGTGAACATCGCACAGGCCGGGGCCAACGAGGTGATGGCGAACTGGAACGGATACCAGCTCGGAAACATCGCCGCGTGGGCGGATACGGTGCTCACCGATACGCTCGCCAACGGCATTTGGACAGTGACGATCCAGAACGCGAACAACTTCGTGTACTTCCTGACCGCAACCGGCCAAGTGACGGAGGGTGGTGCTCTGTGGGCCGGGGCCAGCCGGACGATCGGTATCGCGACGAAGATCCTCTTCGCCAACATCAATCCGCCGGCTGCGCTGACGACCCGCGGCCAGGTGAAGGTCGGCGGCACGTCGGACATCATCGGAACGAACTACACGCCGCCGAGCTGGGGGTCGTACTGCACTGGGTCGATGGGCGCGACGTACGACACCACGGGCGTGCTACTGGACAACGGCAGCCCCAGTGTCAGCGGTTCGGCGACGGTCCAGGGCACTCCTCCGTTCACCACCGACCCTTCGATCGTCGACTCGACCTTCACGAACTTCGGAGACATGGACTGGAATGAGCTCGTGACCTTCGCTCAGATCGAGGGCAAGGAGGTGACCTCGCTCGGGGGTAACATCAACGGTACGGGGCCCGTCGTGACATCCGGCCGATGCGATACCGGAGTCCTTTCGAACTGGGGTGACTCGGTACCGACGAACCCCTGCGGAGCCTACTTCCCGTTGATCTACCACGCCAACGACGTGGCCATCCAGAGCAACGGGTTCGGCCAGGGCATCCTGCTCGTGGAGGGCGACTTGCAGCTGAGGGGTGGCTACACCTTCTTCGGCATCATCATCGTGCAGGGGACGTTCTCGACGGGCTCGGGCAACAACCGCGTAATCGGTGCGGTGATGGCGTCGAACGCCGCCGACCTGAACCAGAGCTTCCTGGGGACCGGCACCATCCAGTACTCTGCCTGCGGCGTGAATCGGGCGGTGCTGAACAACGCCTCGCTCGCACGAGCCCGACCCCTCGACGATCGGAGCTGGGTGGACCTGACCGCCGCCGTGAACTGAGGCCATCCGAGGCGGGCGGAGCCAAGCTCCGCCCGCCTTTTCATGCCCCCGTCCCAAATCAAATGTTTACCAATTCTTCCGTCGCGCCGGATAGGCACTTTTTTCTTGACATTGCCGAACTTTCAGTGGTACCCTGGTTCGCGACATTCGCAGGAAATTCGGTTTCGATCCCTCGGTTGAAGGCGACGAATGGCCCTCTTCGGTCGCAAGCGTAGCTCGATCGGGCTGGATATCGGCTCGGGCTTCGTGAAAGTCGTGGAAGTCGATCATTCGGGTGACCAACCAGAGGTCACCCGCGTCGCTATGCGCCCCCTCCTCCCGGACGCCATCGTCGAGGGGGAGATCATGGACTACGGGGTCGTCTCCGA
>Ga0105107_10003470_pt1 | contig 10487 bp, 10 predicted proteins | sample PPLLaktember2015_6_FD_79335 | JGI IMG/M metagenome (GOLD analysis project Ga0105107, IMG submission 79335) | Freshwater sediment microbial communities from Prairie Pothole Lake near Jamestown, North Dakota, USA - PPLs Lake P8 Core (1) Depth... | ecosystem: Environmental > Aquatic > Freshwater >...
ACTTCCGCGTCCCAGACCTGCGTGGCGCGGCCCTTGTGGGCCGGCGTCGCCACGACGACGACGTCGCCCTCGAGCGTGGTGCCGAGAAAGTTCGCCTTCAGCTCGACGGTCGTGAAGCCCGTCGCGTCCTCGGGCAGGTTGCGCACGGTCGCGTAGCCGCACGCCGTGTCCGCGAGCGTGACCACCGCGCCCGCGTGGAGGAAGCCGTTCCAAGCGCACTTCTCCCGGTCGACGTGCATGCGGGCCCGCACTTCGTCGGGCTCGACGAGGAGAAACTCGATGCCGAGATGGCCAGGCAGGTACTCGCGGCCGCGCTCGTTCCACTCGGCCAGCGTTTGCGGAATCGTCAGTCGTTCCATCCGGTACTCCCTCGCCTTGCGACCCAACAGAGCCGGTCGTAGCCTGATATGGCCGGCATCGCTACGCGTCGATGAACCCGCGAATGAGCGCATTCACACGCTCGGGCTGCTCGTGAATCACCCAGTGCGTGCCGTCCTCGATGCGCTCGATGCGCAGGTCCGGCACGCATGCGTCTAGCCCGTCGAGCAGGCTCGGCCGCAGGAACTCGTCGCGCATGCCCCAGATGACAAGCGTCGACACGCGGACGACGAAATCCTTCGGGTCGAGCTTGAGGCGCGCCGCGCCGGGATCGTCGCCGATCGGCGGATAGAACGGGGAGGCGCGATACCAGTTGAGCATGCACGTGAGCGCGCCGGGCTGTGCCCACGCCTCGTGATACGCGCGCCGCTCTTCGTCGCTCGCGTTCCACCCGTCGACCGACATGCGCGCGAGCCGCCGGTAGCCGTCTTCCGACATGACCCGCTCGGCCTTCGCGTCGCGGAAGAGGTTCATGTAGCTCGACGCCTTCTGGTGCTCGGGGTTCCCGCCGAGCTCGCGCGCGAACGGGATGGGATGCAGTGCGTTGACGATTACAAGTCTGTCAACCATCTCGGGGTGTGCGATCGCTAAGCTCCACGCGATCGCGCCGCCCCAGTCGTGCGCGACGAGCGTGAACCGCGGGCGGTCCAGAGCGAGCGCGAGCGCGCGGATGTCGGCGATAAGATGCCGCGCCTTGTAGGCGTCCACGCCCTCCGGCTTTCCGGAAAGGTTGTGGCCGCGCTGGTCCGGCGCCACCGCCAGCCGGTCGCGCCCGAACTCGAGAAGCTGCGCGCGCCACGCGTACCAGAACTCGGGAAAGCCGTGCAGGAAGAGGACGAGCGGGCCGCTGCCCGCGGCGGCGTAATGCAGCCGGATGCCGTTCGCGTCGGCGTAGTGGTGCGTGATCTCCGGCGGCTTCAGCACGGCCCGCGCGCGCACTGAACGACGCGCTCGCCCATGAAGCGCAGCAGCTCGCCGGTGAACTCGAGCTGCGCGTTCGGGTCCTTGAGCGCCGTCGCGAAGCCGTCCGAGCACTGCTCGAGGGCGCGATCGCGCTCGGCCGCACGCGCCTTGCGCCCGCCCGGGTCGATCTTGTCGAGCCGGGCTTCGATGCTGACGACGTCGCCGAGCCGGTTGAGGAACCGCTCCTTGCCCGCCGGATTGCCGACGTTGGTCGCCTCCGCGACCAGCTGCTGGAGCAGGCGCGTGCGTTGGCGGTCCATCTCGAACGCGTGCGGGGGCAGCGTGGCGGCGGGCTTGCCGTGCGACGGGGCCACTGGCGGTTGCGCCGTCGCAGGTACCGCCTGCGCGGCCGCACCCTGCTTCGTCCCTGGCGGCGGAACGTTCGTGAGCTTCGTCTGGCCGGTCTCTGGATCGCGGTAGTGGTACAGCTGCGCGGCCGCCGGCAGCATGAGCGCCGCCAGCGCGAGAATGAGGACTGGCCGCAGCATCGCCGCCCCGCTCAATCCAGGAAAAGATCGACCAGGAACTTGGTGTTGCCGGGCATCATGGCGTACTTCCCGAGGTCGGTAACGCCCTCGACCGCGAGCACCTGCTCGTCGATGTAGAAGTGGCCGGTGTGCTTGCGCGCGTCGCGGTTGAAGATGACGCACGCGGTGTCGGCGAGGATCTCCGGCTTGCGGCAGAGCTTCGGGTCGATGCCGGGCAGCATCGCGAGCGCCGCGGTCGCGATCACCGTGCGCGGCCAGAGCGCGTTCACCGCCACGCCGTCGGCACGCAGCTCCTCCGCCATCCCGAGCACGCACATGCTCATGCCGTATTTCGCCATCGTGTAGGCGACGTGGCTCTTGAACCAGCGCGGGTTCATGTTGAGCGGCGGCGAGAGGTTGAGGATGTGCGGGTTGCGGCCGGCCTGCGCCGCCTGCTTGAGGAACGGGATGCACGCCTGCGACACGCAATAGGTGCCGCGCACGTTCACGCCGAACATGAGATCGAAGCGCTTCATTGGCGTCTCGAGCGTGGGTGTGAGGCTGATCGCGCTCGCGTTGTTGACGAGGATGTCGATGCCGCCGAAGTGCTCGGCGCACCGCTTCGCGGCGGCGGCGACGCCGGCCTCATCGCGGATGTCGCACGGGATCGGCAGCGCCTGGCCGCCGGCAGCCGCGATCTCCTCGGCCGCGGTGTAGATCGTGCCGGGCAGCTTCGGGTTCGGCTGCTCGGTCTTGGCCACGACGGCGACGTTCGCCCCGTCCTGCGCCGCACGCTTCGCGATCGCAAGGCCGATGCCGCGCGAAGCGCCGGTGATGAAGAGGGTCTTGCCTTTTAGACTCATGTCGTTCTCCTGCGGGGGATCGGGAGCATTCTAGGCCAGTCCCCACTGCGCCACCCAGAGGGCGAGCATCCCGGCGACGATGGTCCACAGGATGCTCCGCGTGAGCCGGGCGACGACGATCGCGACCAGCGCCGCGACGAGGCGCGGGTTGTCGAGCCCGGCGTAGAGCGTGCCCTCGCGCGTGAGCACCTGCGGCAGGACGATCGCGGCGAAGACGGCCGGCGGAACGTAGTTCAGCATCACGCGGAAGCGCTCCGGAATCGCTCGCGGCTTCAGCGTGCCGAGAAACGAGAAACGCAGCGCGAGCGTGACCAGCGCCGTCGCGACGATCATCGCCCAAACCATCGGACCTCCATTGCGCGCCAGGCCGTGCCCGCCGCGATGCCCGTCAGCGCGGCGACGATGAGGCCGAGCTTCAGGGGCAGGTGGAACGCGAGGATCGCGGCGATGCCGCCCACGACGGCCGCGGCGACGCCGGGGCGGTCGTGCAGCACCACCATCAGCAGCGCCAGGAACGTGAGCGCGAAGGTGAAGTCGAGGCCCCACGCCGGCGGGACCTGCGCGCCGACGACGATGCCGGCGCCGACCGCGACCAGCCACACGACCCAGGAGATCGCACCGCCGCCCGCGATGTACCAGTGCCGGTTGCCCCGATCGGGATGGTGGGTGAACTCGACGATCGAGAGCGCATAGGCGTGGTCGGTGAGGAAGTACGCGACGACGAGTTTCCAGCGCAGCGGCAGGTGCGCAAGCCACGGCGCGAGCCCGGCGCTGTAGATCACCAGCCGCAGGCTGAGGACCGCGACGGTGGCGACGATCACGACGAGCGGCGCGCCCGCGGCGTAGAGCTGCGCCGAGACGATGTGGACGATGCCGCTGAACGTCGCGATCGCCATCACCATCGTCTCGAGCGGCGAGAGTCCGGCGGCGGTGCTGACGACGCCGGTGACGAGACCGAAAGGCACGACGCCGACGAGCGGCGGCGTCATCGCGCGCATGCCGGCGATGAACCGGGCGCGCGGGGCGTCGGCGGAACCGGACAACTATCCGAACTTCGAAAAATCCGGCTTGCGCTTCTCGAGGAAAGCGCTGAACGCCTCCTTCGCCTCCGGCGAGCCGAGTCGCTCGCCGAAGTTGCGGATCTCCTCCGCGAGCGCCGCGTCGATCGCCGGCATCCAGGCGCGTTTCATCAGCTTCTTGGTGATGCGCACCGACGCGGCGGGCTTCTCGGCGAGCCTTCTTGCCGCGTCGCCCGCGCGCATCATGAGGATCTCGGCCGGCACGACCTCGGTGACGATGCCGATTTCATGTGCCAGTGCCGCGTCGAACGGCTCGCCGAGCAGCAATAGCTCGGCGGCGCGCTGGTAGCCGACGATCGCCGGCAGCAGGAAGCTGGAGGCCGCCTCGGGGCACAGCCCGAGATTGACGAACGGCAACGCGAACTTCGTGCCTTCGGCCGCGTAGACGAGATCGCAGTGCAGCAACATCGTGGTCCCGACCCCGACCGCAACGCCGCTCACCGCGGCGACCATCGGTTTCTCCACGTGACTGATCGCGTTGAGGAAGCGGAACACCGGCGCATCCGCGTAGCGCGGCGCGTTGGCGAGGAAGTCCTGCAGGTCGTTGCCGGCGGTGAACGCGTCGCCGGCGCCGTGGATCAGCACGACGCGCACCCCCGCGTCGGCGTCGGCCGTCTTGATCGCCTGGGCGATCGCGGCATACATGTCCGCGGTCAGCGCGTTCTTCTTCTCCGGGCGGTTGATTTGGATGCGCTGGACGGCGCCTTCGCGTGCGGTGAGGACGTGGCTCATCGTTGCCGGGACGAGTGATCGGACGGGGGTTGCGATGATAAACTGCCCGCGCAGCAGCCGCGCGCCGCGCAATCTTTCCAGGAGGGCACGCCATGAAGGTCTACTACCACCCCGCCTCGACCACCAGCCGCATTGTGATGCTCTATGCCGGGGAAGAAGCGCCCGAGATCGAGTTCCAGGTCGTCGATCTCTTCACCGGCGAGCACATGAAGCCGCCCTACTCGACGATGAACCCGAGCTGCATGGTCCCGATGCTCGAGGACGGCGACTTCCGGCTCACCGAGTGCTCGTCGATCCTCAAGTACCTCGCCGACAAGAAGGGCTCGGCCTCATACCCGAAGGACCTGCGCGAGCGCGCGCGGGTCAACGAGATGATGGACTGGGTCAACACCAACCTGTACCGCGACTTCGCCTACGGCCTGGTCTACCCGCAGGCGTTCCCCACCCACAAGCGCCGCAGCGACGAAGCGCAGGCGTCGACGCTCGCCTGGGCCAAGGAGAAGTCGCAGGGCTGGCTCAAGATCCTCGACCAGAGCCTGCTCGGCCCGAAGAAAGCCTACTTGTGCGGCGACAAGATCACCCTCGCCGACTACCTCGGCGCGGAGATGATCGGCCTCGGCGAGCTGATCCGTTGCAGCTTCTCGCCTTATCCGAACGTCGAGCGCTGGCTCGGAAGGATGAAGGCACTGAAGAGCTGGCCGAAGGTGCACGAGGTCTTCCACGGCTTCGCCGGCTCGATCAAGGACACGCCGTTCGTCGCGATCTAAGGTGAAACCCGCTGCCGCGGGCAGCGGGTTTCGTGGGATTGGGGAGTACGAGGGGGTGTGGCCCCTCGTGTCGTGACAACCAGGAGTGCCGCCATGATCAAGGGACTGCACCACAACGCCTATCGCTGCCGCGACTCGGAGGAGACGCGCAAGTTCTACGAGGACTTCCTCGGCCTGCCGCTCGCCGGCACGCTGTGGATCAAGGAATCGAAGAGCGGGCGCAGCACCGATACCCTGCACACCTTCTACCGCCTCGACGACGGCTCGTACCTCGCCTTCTTCGAGGCGCCGGACATGCCGTTCGAGTTCAAGCCGCAGCACGACTACGATCTGCACATCGCGCTCGAGGTCGAGCGCTCGGTGCTCGAGCCGATGATGGCGAAGGGGAAGGGCGCGGGCATCGAAGTGCGCGGGATCTCCGACCACCGCTTCATCGATTCGATCTACTTCCGCGATCCGAACGGCTACGTCATCGAGCTGACGGCGAAACGGCCGAGTCACGATCGCGAGATGGATCCGGCCACCAACGGCGCGCGGTCGAAGCTCGACCAGTGGCAGGTCGCGAAGCGGGAGCGGGCGGCGAGCCCGGGCTGAGCGCTACCCCACCGGAGCGCCGCGGCACAAGCGGCGCCCGCGTTCGTGCCGCCCGACAAGGAACCCGCGCCGCCCTTCGTGCAGTTCCCCGCGCCGCCGAAATAGCGCGGCGGGGACCCTGCCCTCCTCCGTCGGCCTAGGCCGACGGAAGCTCGTAGTCCTTCATCTGCTGCCGCAGCGTGAGCTTTGACAGCTTGCCCGTCGCAGTGTGCGGCAGCTCGGCGACGAACACGACGTCGTCCGGAATCATCCACTTCGCGACCTTGCCGTCGTAGAACTTCAGCATCTCCGCGCGCGTCACCTCCGCGCCCTGCTTCTTCACCGCGACGACGATCGGGCGCTCGTCCCACTTGGCGTGGTGCACGCCGATTACGGCGGCCTCGGCAATCGCCGGATGGGCGACCGCGATGTTCTCGAGGTCGATCGAGCTGATCCACTCGCCGCCGGACTTGATCACGTCCTTCGAGCGGTCGGTGATCTGCATGAAGCCGTCGGCGTCGATGGTGGCGACGTCGCCGGTCGGGAACCAGCCGTCGCGCAGCGGGCTGCCGCCCTCGTCCTTGAAGTAGCCGTTCGTGATCCACGGCCCGCGCACCAGCAGGTCGCCGAACGCCTTTCCGTCGCGCGGCAGTTCCCTGTCCTCACCGTCGACGATCTTCATCTCGACGCCGTAGATGGTGCGGCCCTGCTTGCACCGCAGCTCGAACCGTTTCTGCTCGGGCAGATCGGCGTGCTTGGTCTTCAGCGTGATCAGGGTACCGAGCGGGCTCATCTCGGTCATGCCCCAGGCGTGCTGGCAATCGACCCCGAACTCCTCGTCGAACTGCCTGATCATTGCCGGCGGCGCCGCCGAGCCGCCGACGATGGCGCGTCGGAGCGTGGAAAACTTGAGGCCGTTGCTCTTCATAAAGGTGAGCAGGCCGAGCCAGACGGTCGGCACACCCGCGGTAACGGTGACCCGCTCCGCCTCGAACAGCTCATACAGGCTCTTGCCGTCGAGCGCGGCGCCGGGGAAGACCAGCTTGCAGCCGTTGAGCGTGGCGAGATACGGAATGCCCCAGGCATTGACGTGGAACATCGGCACCACCGGCAGGATCGTCTCGCGCGCCGAAGCCGCGAAGACGTCGGGCAGCGACGCCCCGAACGCGTGGATCACGGTCGAGCGGTGCGCGTAGAGCACGCCTTTCGGGTTGCCGGTCGTGCCCGAGGTGTAGCAGAGCCCCGAGGCGGTCCACTCGTCGAGCCGCGGCCACTCGTAGGCGCCGCTCTCCCGCGCGATCAGCTCCTCGTAGCACAGCAGGTTCGGCACGGAGCTCTGCGGCATGTGGGCGCGGTCGGTCATCGCGACCCAGCCCTTCACGCCCGGGCACTGCGGCGCGAGTTTCGCGACGATCGGACCGAACGTGAGGTCGAAGAACACATACGCGTCTTCGGCGTGGTTGACGATGTACTCGATCTGCTCGGGAAACAGCCGCGGGTTGACCGTGTGGATCACCGCGCCCATCCCCGACACGCCGTAGTACAGCTCCAGGTGGCGGTAGCCGTTCCAGGCGAGCGTGCCGATCCGGTCGCCCTGCTTCACGCCGAGGCGCCCGAGCGCCTGGGCGAGCTGGCGCGCGCGCTTGTGCGCATCGGCATAGGTGTAACGATGGATCGGACCCTCCACCGAGCGCGAGACGATCTCGGTGTCGCCGTGGCAGCGCTCGGCGTGCACGATCAGCGACGAGATCAGAAGCGGCATATCCATCATCAGGCCGCGCAGCATGGGAGTCCTCGATCGGTGGCCGGGATGGGCGGGCAAGTTACCTGCGGGGCGGGAGTCGTGTCAACAGTCGCTCCCCCGGGCTGATCCGCCGACCGGCTCAGAGCGGCGCTGGACCGGTGCCCCAGCCCCCCCGCTCGAGCCACTCCGCGAGCGCCGCGCCGCCCTGCGGGCGGGCGATGAAGTAGCCCTGCGCCTCGTCGCAGCCGAGCCGCGCGATCATCGCGAGCGCATCCCCGGTTTCGACGCCTTCGGCGACGACCCTCAGGCCCAGGTCGTGGGCGAGGTTGATCGTCGAGCGCACGATCGAGGCGTCGCGGACGTTCGTCGTCATGCCGGCGACGAACGAGCGGTCGATCTTCAGGCTCTCGATCGGCAGCTGCTTGAGGTAGACGAGCGACGAGAACCCGATCCCGAAGTCGTCCACGCTGAACCGGACCCCGAGCGCGTGCAGCCGCTCGATCGTCTCGAGCGCACGCATCGGGTCGATGAGCATCGCGCTCTCGGTGATCTCGAAGACGACCGCGTCGCCGGGCACGCCGTGGCGCTCGAGGACGCTGCGGGTCTCGGCGGCGAATCCCTGGTCGATCAGGACGCGCGTCGAGAGATTGACCGCGATCCGGAGCCGGATTCCGCGCCTGTGCCAGGCGTTCCACTGGCTCGCGGCGTCGCCGAGCACCTTCAGCGTCAGGCTGCGGATGTGGTCGCCCATCTCGGCGAGCGGGATGAACTCGTCGGGCGCGACGTCCCCGTACTCCGGATGCCGCCAGCGCACGAGCGCCTCGACACACGCCACCGACCGGTCGGCGAGCCGCACGAGCGGCTGGTACTCGACGTGGATGTGCCCGTTGCGGGCCGCCTCCCCGAGTGCGTTGGCGAGCGCGAGCCGCCGCGGCGAGTAGCGGTCGAGAGCGGGGTCGTAGACCACCGCGTGCAGGCCCTTGCGCTTCGCCTCGTACATCGCGACGTCGGCGTAGCGCATCAGCGTCGAGGCATCGAAGCCGTGCGCCGACGCGATCGCCGCGCCGATCGAGGCGTCGATCCCGAGCTTCAGCATCCCGACCTCGAACGGCGCGCGCAGGCACGCGATCATCTCGTTCGCCACGGCCAGCGCGGTACGCGGGTCGCGGCAGCCGCGGACGATGACGGCGAACTCGTCGCCGCCCAACCGCGCGAGCTCGCCTCCGCGCGCGGCGAGCAGCGGCGCGAGCCGCGGGCCGATCAGCTTGAGCACCTGGTCGCCGGCGAAGTGCCCGAGCGCGTCGTTGATCTCCTTGAAGTGATCGAGGTCCATCATCATCAGCGCGAGGCCGTCGCCCGCGACGCGCGCCTCCTCGGCCGCCGTGCCCAGCCGCTCGGCGAGCCACTTGCGGTTCGGGAGCCCGGTGAGCGGATCGTGGCGCGCCTGGAACTCGAGCGCCCGCACCGCCTCCTTGCGACGGGTGATGTTGCGCCACGTGCTCCACAGCGCGACCAGGTGGCCGTCGGTCGCGACCGCGATCATCGACCCGAGCAGCCACAGCGGCCTGCCCTCGACGTCGAGCACGTCGACCTCGTACTCGCTGAAGCGGTAGCCGGCGCGGATCCACTCGGTGAGCAGCTTCTCGGCGGCATCGGGACGGATCAGCGACTCGATGGTGCGACCGAGCAGCCGGTCGGGCGAGGCGGCGCCGATCAAGCGGGCGACCGCCGGGTTCGCCTCGGCAACCGTACCGTGCCGACGAATGTGTGCGACCTGCTCCTCGACCGGTGCGTCGGTCGCGACCGGCGGCGAGATCTCGACCCGCAGAATCCCCTCGGTGGACAGGTTCACGAAGGTGCGATAGCGCTCTTCGCTCCGCCCGAGCCGCTCGACAAGCCCCCTGCGCTCGTCGGCGTCGAGCACCATCGCGACCAGATCGGCAACCGAGGCGGCGAAGACTTTTTCGTCGAGCAGCCATTGCCGCGGCGGGCCGACGTGCTCGTGGCACACGACCCCGACGAGGCGACCGTCGTGCCGGACCGGGGCTTCGAGCATCGCGCCCACGCCGAGCGGCACGAGATAGTCCGCAACGAGCTCCGCGGTCCGCGCATCGCGGTGCGCGTCGGCCGCCGCGATGGCGCGGCCGGACTCGAGCGCGCGGAAGTACGCGGGGTACGCGCCGGCCTCCAGCGTCGCGCCCGCCATGTGCTGCCGGAGGCTGCGGCGATAGAGTTTGTGACAGCGGATGTGGGTGTGCTCCGGCGTGAACAGCCAGACGCTGGTGCGTTCGACCTCGAGCGTTCGGCCGGCGACTTCAGTAATCAGCCGGAACGCCTCGTCGAGCGGAAGCTGCGTGATGCGATCCTCGGACAGCAGCCGCAGCAGCGCGGCCTGCTGCCGGCGCATGCGGCGCTCGGCGATGACGGTCGCGGGGACCTCCTGCATCGTCCCGACGATGCGGACCGCCTTGCCCGCAGTGTCGCGCAGGACTCGGCCTTTGGCGGTGAACCAGCGTGCGACGCCGGTCAGATCAACGACGCGCAGCTCCAGGTCGGTCTCGTTGCCGTCCGCCGCGGCGGCGGCGATCGCCTCCTCGACCCGGACGCGGTCGGCGAGCACGAGCCGCGCAAGAAACGTCTCCGCCGCGCCGTCGAACCCGCCGGCGGGGTAGCCGAGCAGCGTCTCGAGGTGCGGCGAGAGCGCCAGGCTACCGAGCCGACGTGCCACTCCCACAATCCGATGCCGCCCGCGATCAGCGCGGTCTGGACGAGCGCCTCGGGCGCGCCGCCGAGGGCGTCGGGAGAAAGGGTCGGACCCGAGACGCGTGTCATGCGTGTGCCGAAGAGGCGGGGCGCAGGCCCACCAGTCGCGATTCTACGGGGAGGACATTGCGCCTCCGCCATACGCCGTTTGGTCTATG
>Ga0105107_10003471_pt1 | contig 10487 bp, 12 predicted proteins | sample PPLLaktember2015_6_FD_79335 | JGI IMG/M metagenome (GOLD analysis project Ga0105107, IMG submission 79335) | Freshwater sediment microbial communities from Prairie Pothole Lake near Jamestown, North Dakota, USA - PPLs Lake P8 Core (1) Depth... | ecosystem: Environmental > Aquatic > Freshwater >...
AGCAAGCCGGCATGAAGACGACGCAGCCTAGACGATCCGCCGCCCTTCTCTCCAGACGGAGAGCACGGTGGGAATTCCTCCGGTCAGCCGCACGCGGCAGAAATCGGCGCGCTTTTCCGGCGCGATCTCGCCGCGATCGTGCAAGCCCGCGAGGCGAGCCGGATTCGCGGTGACCGTCGCGACCGCGTCGGTGACGCTGAACTGCGCCTGCTCGATCAGGAGGAATGCGGCATGGAGAAGACTGGCGGGCACATAGTCCGAGGACAGCACGTCGAGGAGACCTTTGCGCGCAAGGTCGACCGCGCCGACGTTGCCCGAGTGCGAGCCGCCGCGCACGACATTGGGCGCCCCCATGACGATGCCGATCGCGTGCGATCGCGCCGCTCGCGCCGCCTCGACGGTGGTCGGAAACTCGCTGATGGTGATGCCTTCGTCCAGCGCCTGCTCGACGTGGCCCACGGTGGTGTCGTCGTGGCTCGCAAGCGGGATGCGCCGATCGCGCGCATAGCCGAGGAAGTGCCGACGGTGCGGGAGCGCGTATTCCGCCTGCAGCGCACGCGACTCGGCGACCACGCGATCGAACTTCTCGTCGCTCCACCCTTTCTTCCCGGTGTAGTAGATGCGTGCCTGGCCGATATCCGTCCACTGGCGCTGTCCCGGCGTGTGGTCCATCAGCGACATCAGGCCGACGCGCGCGTGATCGGCAAAAGGCTCGAAGAGCGTGACCGCGTTGGGCGCGGCGATCTCGCAGCGGACATGGACGCGATGATCGGATCGCAGGAGCTGCGCGCCGACCGCGTGGTCCATGGCGTCCAGAACGCCGCGCATGTGCTGGCCGCGCAACGCCTGCTCGTCCGCGTCTCCCACGCCCAGCGCATCGAACACCGTGGTTATTCCCGCGGCGGCGATCTCGGCATCGTGTGCGATCAGTGCCGGAATTTCGGGCCAGCGCACTTTCGGGCGCGGCATCAGGTGCTTCTCCAGGTTGTCGGTGTGCAGCTCGACCAGCCCCGGGAGCAGGAAGTCGCCGCCCCAGTCGTCGGCGGCCGGGCAGGCGACGGGGCCGCGGTCTACAGTGCGGATCGTGCCGTTCAGCACGCGGAGGCTGCCGGTAAAAACCGCCTCGCGCGTCACCACGCGGGCGTTCGTGACCACCATGTCATGCGCCATGTGCGCACCCCGCGTCCAGAGGGAACAGCCGCGTCGCGGCCGCCGCGCGCACTTCGTCGTCGTGAAAAATGCCGAGGAGCGCGGCGCCGCGCGCCTTGGCCTCCGCGATGAGGTCGACGACCGCGCGGCGGTTCACCGCGTCGAGCGCCGCAGTGGGCTCGTCGAGCAGCACGATCGGGAACTGGGCTATGAAGCCGCGCGCGATATTGACGCGCTGCTGCTCGCCGCCGGAGAAAGTGGCCGGCGGCAGATGCCAGAGCCGGGCGGGAATGTGCAGGCGCTCGAGCATGGTCTCGGACCTTTGGCGCGCGGCGTCGCGCGCCACCCCCCGCGCGAGCAGCGGTTCCATCACGATGGTGAGCGCGGGCACGCGCGGGATGACACGCAGAAACTGGCTCACGTAGCCGACGGTATGACGACGGACCGCGAGCACGTCGCGCGGAGCCGCGCAGGCCATGTCGATCCAGTCACCGCGATGCCGCACGCGGACCGCACCGCCCTGGGAGCGGTAGTTGGCGTACACGCAGCGCAGCAGCGTGCTTTTACCCGCGCCCGAGGGGCCGTGCAGGACGACGCATTCGCCGCGGTCCGCCGCGAGCGAGACGTCCTCCAGCACGGACAGGCTCACACCGCCCTGGTTGTGCAGCGTGAAGCGCTTGCTCAGCCGCTCGACCTCGATCATCGTGGTCATGATCAGGCTTGCAGCACCGAAGAGACCAGCAGTTGCGTATAGGGATGCTGCGGGTCGTCGAGCACCTGATCGGTGAGGCCGGATTCGACGACGCCTCCACCGCGCATGACGATCATGCGCTGCGCCAGCAGGCGCGCGACGGCGAGGTCGTGGGTGACGATTATCGCGGCGAGCCCGAGCTCGCCCGCCAGGCCGCGCAGGAGGTCGAGGAGGCGCGCCTGCACCGAGACATCGAGGCCCGCCGTCGGCTCGTCCATGAAGACGAGCCGTGGCCGCGTCACCAGATTGCGGGCGATCTGCAGGCGCTGCTGCATGCCGCCCGAAAACGCGGTGGGCAGCTCGTCGATGCGCGCGCTGTCGAGCTCGACCGCGTCCATCCAGCCAACGGCCTCGGCGCGTATGCGGCCGTAATGGCGCGCGCCGAGCGCCATCAGCCGCTCGCCGACGTTCGCTCCCGCGCTCGCATCGAGCCGCAGACCTTCGCGCGGGCTCTGGTGCACGTAACCCCAATCGGTGCGCGCGAGCATGCGACGCGCAGCCTCGGAAAGACGCCAGACGTCGAGCGGCCCGTCGATCCGCGTATTGAAGACGACCGTGCCGCTGTCGGGTTTGTTGCGGCCCGAAACGCAGTCGAGCAGCGTCGTCTTGCCCGAGCCGGATTCGCCCACCACCGCCAGGATCTCGCCTTCGTCGAGCTCGAAGCTCACGCACTCGCAGCCCGCGCGCGCGCCGTAGTAACGTGACAGCCCTTCGACTCGCAGCAATGCCGTCACGCGCGGGCCTCCAGCGTTTCCGCCGCGCTCGCGCGCGCCTGCCGGGTCGTGCAATGGTCGGTGTCGGAGCACACGTGCATGCGCCCTCCGCGATCGTCCATCACGATCTCGTCGAGGAAAGTGTCGTGCGCGCCGCACAGCGCGCAGCTCTCGTTCCACTTTTGCACCTCGAACGGGTGGTCCTCGAAGTCGAGGCTTTCCACGCGCGTGTGCGGCGGCACCGCGTAAATGCGCTTTTCGCGCCCCGCGCCGAAAATCTGCAATGCCGGGCTCATGTGCATCTTCGGGTTGTCGAACTTGGGGATCGGCGAAGGGCGCATGAGATAGCGCCCGTTGACGACGACCGGATAGTCGTAGCTCGTCGCGATGCGGCCGTGGCGCGCGATGTCTTCGTAGAGCCGGGTGTGCATGAGGCCGTATTCGCGCAGCGCGTGCATCGTACGCGTCTCCGTCTCGCGCGGCTCGAGCCAACGCAGCGGCTCGGGTATCGGCACCTGGTAGACGAGGATCTGGCCCGGCGCGAGGGGCGTTTCGGGGATGCGATGGCGCGTCTGTATCAGGGTCGCCTCGCGCGTGCGCTCGGTCGTCGCGACATTGGCGGTGCGCGCGAAGAAGCGCCGTATGCTGACCGCGTTGGTCGTATCGTCGGAGCCCTGATCGATCACTTTCAGGACGTCGTCGGGCCCGATGAGCGCTGCGGTCACCTGGATGCCGCCCGTCCCCCAGCCGTAAGGGAGCGGCATCTCGCGGCTGCCGAAAGGCACCTGATAGCCGGGGATCGCGACCGCTTTGAGGATCGCGCGGCGGATCATGCGCTTGGTCTGCTCGTCCAGATAAGCGTAGTTGTATCCGGTGCCGCTGATTGCGCTCACGCCGCACGCTCGCGCGCGCGCTCCGCGCGCAGCGTCCTCACGAGCTCGAGCTCGGACTGGAAATCGACGTAGTGCGGCAGCTTCAGGTGCTGCACGAAGCCCGACGCTTCGACGTTGTCGCTGTGATAAAGGACGAACTCCTCCTGCTGCGCCGGTGCGCTTACCGTCTCGTCGAGCTCGGCCGCGCGGAGCGACCGGTCGACGAGGGCCACCGCCATCGCTTTTCTCTCACAGTAGCCGAAAGTGAGTCCGTAGCCGCGGGTGAACTGGGGCGGCACCGCGCCCGTGCCTTTGAACTGGTTCACCATCTCGCACTCCGTGACCGCGATCTCGCCGATCTCGATCGCAAAGCCCAGTTCTTCCGGAACGATCTCGACCGCCACGCTGCCGTAGCGTATTTCGCCCGCGAAAGGATGCGTGTTCGCGTAGCCGCGCTGGCTCGAGTACGCGAGGCCGAGCAGAAAGCCTTCGTCCGCGCGCGCGAGATTCTGCAGCCGCACCGGGCGGCTCGCAGGAAACTCGAGCGGCTCGCGCGTCAGGTCGCCGGGCTCCGGATCGCCGTCGGGGACGTACTCGGGCTCGATCAGCCCCTCGTGGTCGAGCAGACCGACCACGCGCGGCGTCGGCATGCTCGTATTGCACTCTGCCGGCGCGAGACGCGGCGTCTCACCCTCGGCGGCGAGCGTGAAATCGAGCAGCCGCTGGGTGTAGTCGTAGGTGGGGCCGAGTATCTGCCCGCCGGGGAGGTCCTTGAAGGTCGCGGAAATGCGCCGCTCCAGACGCATCCGCGAAGTCTCGAGGGGCTTGCTCGCGGCGATCCGCGGCAGCGTCGTCCGGTACGCGCGCAGCAGGAATATCGCCTCGACGAGGTCGCCCTGCGCCTGCTTGATCGCGAGCGCAGCGAGCTCGGGATCGTAGAGCGAGCCTTCGCACATCACGCGATCCACTGCGAGCCCGAGCTGGCAGCGGATCTGGTCGAGCGCGATTTCGGGCACTGCCGGGTCGCCGCGGCGCGCTTCCGCCAGCCGCTTCCACGAGTTGAGGATGGCGGTCTCGCCGCCTTTCACCGCCACGTACAAATCACACCTCCGCCTGTGTCGTTCGCGGCATACCCAGGAGCGTGGCGCCGCACGTGAACAGCACGTCGACGCCGCACGGAAAAGCCGCCGTGTTGCGTTGCCACTGGCTCCAGAAATCGGGGCGCAACCCCGACGGCTCTATATGCGCCTCATGGGCTATGCCCGGCCCGGTGAGACGCGCACGCCGCCCCCCTATGAGCCGCGGCACCTGCACGATGACCGTGGCCGAGCGCTCGGGGTAGTGGTCGGTGCCCGAATCGAAAGCGGAGAGGTCGGGCATCACTGCGGGATCGGTCACGAGCGCATAGCGCGCGCCGCGCGGCTCCTCCACGAGCGGCGCGCCGCAATGAAAGCGCAGGTACTCGCACATCCGCTCGCTGGAGTGCTGCGTCCAGAGCGGCGTCTCGAAATCGAGCATCGTCAGCACGAAGGCCACGCTTGCGGCCGCGAGCGGCGGCGGCTGGTCCAGAGCGACCGGAAGATGAACCGGCCGGCCCGGCTGCGACAATGCCTGCAGCGCCGCGCGAAACACGCGCTGACTGTCGAAAACGGGATCGCCGAGACCTGCGGCGAGATGCGCGGAGACACTCAAGACGCCTCCCGGGCGACGGTGTAGAACTCGACCCGCGTCGCCGCCGCTTTGCCTGCGGCCAGGGCGCGCCGCGCGTTCTGTAGGCGCTCGAGCGGCCCGATGACTGCCGATTCGACGACGGCGCGGCGCGTGGAGTCCTGCATCAGCGCATCGACGAGCGCCGCGAGCTCGGCGTGCCGCGGATCGCGCCCCCGAACGTATGCGATTCCTGTGAGTCCCGCAGCAGTGCGAAGCGCGCAGCGCGTGACAGTCATCTCGCCCACGTTGAATTTGGCGCCGGTGCCTCCGATGCGCGAGCGCACCATGACGAGTCCGCTCTCGGGCTTGCGCAGCCAGTCATATGCGGGCAGCGGGCGCAGCCCGTCGCAGACCGCTTCGAGCTGCGTGGTGGCGGCTTTTGCGAGCACGGCCATCCAGCGCCGCCTGGCGTCAGCAGGGTTTTCCATCGCTTCAGTCCGGCGCCGGAACGAGCTCGCCGTTCAGCGCCTTGTAAGGGTCGCCGAGCGGCACGATGTCGATGCAGAAGCTCACGCCGTGCTGGCGGAAGCCGAGCGAGCGATAGAAGCGGTGTGCGTCCTCGCGCTTCAGGTTGGATGAGAGCATGAGCTTGTAGCAGCCCGCCTCCGCGGCCAGGCGCATCGCCTCCGCCATCATCGCGCCGCCGATGCCGCGGCCGCGCCACTCGGGTGCGACCACCACAGCCTCGACCAGGGCTTCGAAAGCGCCCCCGTGCGCCAGCGTGGGGAACACCAGCAGGCTGAACGTGCCCACGGGCTCACCATTCATGCAGGCGAGGTAGCCCGCATAGGAGCGATAACAGGACATCTCGCGGAACACCCGCTGCGCGTGAGCGAGCCCGGACGGCGCCTCGCCGTCCAGTCCTGCCATCAGCTCCACCAGCACTGCCAGATCCTTGCGGCGAATCTTTCTGATTTCGAGCGTCATGGAAGCACTTTCTCGACAAGTGATCAGATGAAAGCCCTGCGCACCCGTGCGGATGCGACATCGATCAGGCTCACGCTCACCACGATCATCAGCATCACCGCGCACGTCTGCGCGTACTCGAACGCGCGGATGATCTCCCACAGCACCACGCCGATCCCTCCCGCGCCGACGATGCCCACGACCGACGCAGAGCGCACATTCGATTCGAAGCGGTAGAGCGAGTACGAGATCCACAACGGCATCACCTGCGGGATGACGCCGAACACCACCTCTTCGAGAGGCGTGGCGCCGGTCGAGCGTATGCCCTCGACCGGCTGCGGATCGATCGCCTCGACCGCCTCGGAAAAAAGTTTCGCGAGCACACCCGTCGTGTGCACGAATATGGCGAGCACGCCCGCGAAAGGCCCGAGACCGACGGCTACGACGAAGAGCATTGCGAAGACGATTTCGTTGATCGCGCGGGCCGCATCCATCACCCGCCGCATGGGGTGGCGCACCCACGCGGGTGCGATGTTGGACGACGAGAGCAGGCCGCAGGGGATCGCGCACACGATTGCGAGGAGCGTCCCCCACAGAGCGATGTGCAGCGTGATCACCATCTCTTTCAGATAAAGGCGCCACTCGCTGAAATCGGGCGGGAAAAACCCCGACGCATACTCGCGCATGTTGCCCGCATCGCGCACGAGATCCAGGGGGCGGATATCGGCGCCCTGCCACGACCAGCCGAGGAAGGCGATGAGGAGCGCCCAGCCCGCCAGCCGTTTCCACGAGCCGCCGGGATGGGCCGCCGCCGGAGGCGAGAGTGCGCCGCTCACGCTCATGTGTTTACTTCGCCGCGACCTGCGTGTTGAGCTCGGCGAGCTTGCGGTTGATCTCGGCAAGCTTCGCGGTGCGCTCCGCCGCGTTCATGGCGGTGTCCGCTTCGAGCTTCACCTTGTCCTTGAAGAGCTCGAGCTGCCGGATCGGAATGAGCTGCCGGTCATCGGACGGCTTGAAACCCGCGGTGGTGAGCTTCTTGAGCACCTCTTTCTCGCGCGCGGCGTCCGCTCCGGTGCCGTAGGTCGTGAAGAAGGTCTTCACTTTCGCCTTCACGTCCGCCGGCAGGTCCTTGCGCCACACCAGCGGATCGTTCGGGATGAGGGGGGATTTCCAGATCACGCGCACGGTGGCGATCCGGTCGGGGAAACGCGCCGCGAAGCGCTCGAGGTTCTCGTTGTTGTTGGTCGCCACGTCGACCTGCTTGTTCACCACCGCGAGCAGGTTCGCTTCGTGGTTGGCGCCGCGCACCGTCTTGAAGTGCGCCTTCGGCTCGATCTTGTTGAGCGCGAACACGTAATACATGGGTACGAGATAGCCCGAAGTGGAGTTGGGATCGCCGATGCCGAAGTTGAGGCGCTTACCGTTCTTCAGCATGTCCTCCACGCTGCGGATCGCGCTGTCCTTGTGCACGACGAGGAGCGAGTGGTAGCCCTGACCGCCGTCAGGCGCCACCATCTGGGCGAAAACTTCCCCGTTCGCACGGTCGACCGCCTCCATGCCCGATTTGTTGCCGTACCAGGCAACCTGTACCTTGTTGAAGCGCTGGGCTTCGATGATTCCCGCGTAATCCGAGGCGAAATAGGCGTTGATCCTGAGGCCCGTGCGTTTCGCCATATCGTCCAGCAGCGGCTGCCAGTTCTGCTTCAGGTGGGAAGATGTCTCGGTCGAGATGATGCCGAAGCTGATCTCCTTCAGGTTTTGGGCGTGGCTGGGCACCGGGGCCAGAAGCGCCGCGAGCGGCAGTGCAAAAGCGATGATCCATCGACGTAGCATGGGGTCTCCTTCAGGCGCACATGCGGGCGGCAGCGGTCAGCCTGTCGCCGGCGGGTTGAAAAACGGGGAAAGGCACGGGTAACGGCTTGTTCTGCGCCGGCTCTCGATCAGGCTCGGACGGCGCGAACGATTCCAGATCAGCGCCGTAGATCTCGCGCAGGCGTTGCGGCGAAAGCAGCGCCGACGGCCCATCGAAGGCGACGCGTCCCTCGTGCAGCGCGACCGTGCGCGGACAGTATTTCAGTGCCACCTGCACCTGGTGCAGCGATACGACGACGGTGGCGCCGTCCTCGCGGTTGATCGCAGCGAGTATTTCCATGACGCGACGCGACGACTCCGGGTCGAGCGAGGCGATCGGCTCGTCGGCGAGAATGGCGCTTGCGCGCTGCACCAGGGTGCGTGCGATCGCGGCGCGTTGCTGCTGTCCGCCTGAGAGCGTTGAAGCGCGCTGCCACGCCTGCTCCGCGATCCCGACGCGCTCGAGCGCTTCGATGCCCCTCGCGATCTCCCCCGCGGTAAAGCGGCGCGCGATGCTGCGCCACGCCGGAACTTCGTACAGCAGCCCCGCCATCACGTTGGTGATGACCGGCAGCCGGCCGACCAGATTGAATTGCTGGAAGACGAAGCCGATTCCAGCGCGCAGATCACGCACATCGTGTGACAGACAACCGCCGTTCTGCACCGGGCGGCCGCCTACGTAGATGAAACCGCCCGATCTCGCATCGCCGGTCGCAAGCCCTGCGACGTGGCGCAGCAGCGTGGATTTTCCGGAGCCGGAGGCGCCGATCAGCGCGACCATCTCTCCGGATTCGATGTCCAGCGTTACGCCGTCGAGCGCGCGCCGGGCGCCGAACGTCTTGGTGAGTTCACGTACGCGAATCGAGCTCATGTGTCGTTCTCCCGTGTGTGCATGCGGAGATCATGGCCGAGTGCTGTGACAGTCCGGTGTCGCTTTCGTGACAGTTCGATCAGTCGACGGTGATGTTCGCGGCCCTGACCACCTTCGCCCATTTGTCGATCTCCGACTTGAGGTACGACTCGAACTCCGCAGGCGACGAGGCGTAGATCTGGAGACCCTGCTTCGTGAATCGCTGCGCGATGGGTGCCGACTTCAGCACCTCCGCCGCCGATTTCTGCACGTAACCGACGATGTCTTTCGGCGTGCGCGCGGGCATCAGCATTCCGTACCACGTCGCATACTCGAAACCGGGCAGGCCCGACTCGCTCAAGGTAGGCACCGCCGGCGCGAGCGCGGAGCGTTTCGCGCTGCTGATGCCGAGCGCGGTCAGGCGGCCCGAGGCCACGTGCGGCAGCACGCTCGCCATGTTGGTGAGCAGCACCAGCGTTTCGCCGGAGACGAGTGCGCTCGTCGCAAGACCGGCGCTCTTGTAAGGCACGTGCAGCATTTCGACTTTCGAGGCATACAGCAGAAGCTCGGTGCCGAGGTGCGTTGCGCTGCCTATGCCAGCGGACGCGTAAGGCAGCTTGCCGGGGCTCGCTTTCGCCAGCGCCAGCAGGTCCTTCACGGTCGCGGCTTTCACCGACGGATGCACGACCAGCATGCTCGGCTGGCTCGCGATGAGCGTCACGCCCGCGAAATCGCGCGAGACGTCGAAATCGAGGTTCTTGTAGAGTGCCGGCGAAATCGCCATCGAAGAGCTCGACACCAGCGTTGTGTAGCCATCGGGCGCGGCTTTGGCGGCGATGGACGTGCCCACCGCGCTGCCGGCGCCGGGGCGATTGTCGACGACCACGCTTTTGCCCCAACGATCGGAAAGCGCTTGAGCGAGGATGCGGCCGACGATGTCGCTGCCGCCGCCGGGTGCGAGCGGCACCACCATGCGCACGGGCTTGGTCGGATAGGCGACAGGGCTTTTCGGCGCTTCGGATGCTGCGGGGTGCGATGCGAACGCGACTGCTGCGCTCATTGCGAGCGCGGCTCGAGCGGCTGGTTTCATGCGGATAATCCCCTCGCGCTCTCCCGGCGCGCGGGACCCGCGGCCGCAGAACGATGCGCTGGAGACTAATGAACGTTTATTGCGGCGTTGTTACAGAGACGCGGTCAGCGTACGAGAGCGATCGCACCCGAAAGGATGTACACGCCGAGTGCGATCAGCACGATCGGAAGCGCCACGGCACCGTAGCGCCGCACCTGATCGCCGACGAGCGGATTGTTGACCAGCAGATAGCCGAGGGCGCACCACGCGAGCGTCATGACGGCAAAGGCCGCGACGTAGACGGGAATCGCCGCAGGCGCGGTTGCGAAAAGCGGGATGTAGACGCCGAGATTGTCGCCGCCGTTGGCGAGCGTCACGCCCGCGACGGTGAAAGCCTGGGCGACGAAACCGTTGCGGCCTTTCGCGTCGAGGTTCTGCGCAGGCGCGCCCTCGTCTTCTTCCCTGCCGGCGCGCAACGCGCGCAGCGCCCGCAATCCGAGGAACAGCGGAACGAGCCCGAGAAGCGCGATCCAGCCCGGCGGAATCGCGAGTGCGAGCAATGCCGCCGCCGCGCTCGCCAGCACCAGCGCGGCGAGCCCGATGAAGCGCCCGGCGA
>Ga0105107_10003473_pt1 | contig 10485 bp, 10 predicted proteins | sample PPLLaktember2015_6_FD_79335 | JGI IMG/M metagenome (GOLD analysis project Ga0105107, IMG submission 79335) | Freshwater sediment microbial communities from Prairie Pothole Lake near Jamestown, North Dakota, USA - PPLs Lake P8 Core (1) Depth... | ecosystem: Environmental > Aquatic > Freshwater >...
GCAGCTGGTGATGGCGATGCTGCTGCTGGCATCGCTGTTTTCCTGGTACTACATATTCCTCAAGGTGTTCACGCTGCGCCGTACTTCAACGCAAACCGCGGAATTCGAGCGCCAGTTCTGGAGTGGTGCCGACCTGAAGGAATTGTTCCAGCGCGCGGTCAATGCGCGCGAATCGGCGGGCAGCCTGGAGCGCATTTTCGAAGCCGGTTTCCGCGAATTCACCAAGCACCGGCGTGAACCCGGCACCGACGTCGGTGCACTGATGGACAGCACGCGGCGCGCGATGCGCGCCACTTACCAGCGGGAAATGGACAAGCTCGAATCCTCCCTGTCATTCCTCGCCACGGTCGGTTCAGTCAGTCCCTACGTCGGACTTCTCGGCACGGTGTGGGGCATCATGAATGCATTCCGCGGGCTGGCCAACGTCGCCCAGGCAACGCTGGGCCATGTTGCGCCGGGCATTGCCGAAGCGCTGATCGCCACCGCCATCGGCCTCTTTGCGGCGATCCCGGCGGTGGTTGCCTACAACCGTTTTGCCGGCGACGTGAACCAGCTCGCGATCCGCTTCGATTCGTTCACCGAAGAGTTCTCCAACATTCTGCAGCGCCAGGTGCATTGATCCCATGCTGATCGAAAAGCGCGGCGGCCGGCGATTGATGAACCAGATCAATGTCGTGCCGTACATCGACGTGATGCTGGTGCTGCTGGTGATTTTCATGGTTACCGCGCCGCTGATCAATCCCGGCCAGGTCGAGCTGCCGTCGATCGGCAAGACCTCGGCGCCGCCGGTAGCGCCGCTCGAAGTTTCGGTGGACAAGAATGGCAATTTTTCGCTGCGTGATCGCGACCAGGGCGCGGCCGAGCGCAAGGTGACGCGCGATCAACTGGTCGCGGCGGTCAGGGAAAAGCAGAAACGCAATCCGGACCAGGCTGTCGTCATCGCCGCCGACAAGGACGTGCGTTACGAATCCGTGCTCGAGGTGATGGACATGCTGCAGCGGAACAATGTGCAAAAAGTGGGCCTGCTCGCGCGCCCGAGGAATTAAATGGCTGCCGCCGCGATCAGCTCCCGCGAACAGGCCCTCGCCGGCGGGCTGGCCTTCGCGATGCACGTGCTGTTCCTGGCGTTGCTGGTATTCAGTGTCAGCTGGCAGCATAAACAGATCGATACCGCAGTGGTCGTCGACCTGTGGCGCGACCTGCCGGCGGTGACGCCGCCCAAGGCCGAGGCGCCGCCTCCGCCGGCAGTAAAGCCTGAACCGCCGCCTCCGGTGCCGAAAGTCGAGATTAAACCGCCGCCGCCACCGAAGGCGGAGCCTGCGCCCACGCCCAAGCCCGACATCGCATTGAAGGAAAAGCTGGAGAAAGAGCGCAAGCTGAAAGAACAGGCGGCAGCCGAGGCCAAGAAACGTGCAGTGGAAAAGGCGCGCGAAGAGGAGGCCGCCAGGAAAAAGCGCGCCGAAGCCGAAGCGCTGAAACAGCAGCAGGCCGCCGATGCGGCAGCCAAAAGCCTCGCGGCCCAGCAGCAGAAAGCGCGCGAAGCACTTGCCGCCCAGCAGGCCGCGGCTGCGCAGCGGGAGATCGACAGATACATGGACGGCATCCGCACCAAGGTCAAACGGTTCGTGCTGGTGCCGCCGAGCCTGCGCGGCAACCCCGAAGCCGAGTTTGTCGTGACGCTGTTGCCCGGCGGGGAGGTGCTGGACGTGCGCCTTGGCAAGAGCAGCGGCAACGCGGCCTATGACGCCGCCATAGAAAGCGCCATCCGCAAGGCGCAGCCGTTCAGCGTTCCTGCCGGAGACCAGTTTCAGCAGTATTTTCGTCGTTTCACCATGGCGTTCAGACCGGTTCAGTGATGCGGCCTGACACTGACGAGGAACCCGGACGCCGGTTGGTGGTCACACAGGTCAGCATCGACATAGACAAAAAAATGAAAATTCCGAAAATACTGATATTTTTCTGCGGGTTGTTTTTCCTGGTCGAGGCGTCGTGGGCCCAGCTCCGGATCGAGGTGATCGGTGGCGGCGCGACCCAGATACCGGTGGCGATCGTGCCATTTCGCGCCGAAGAGGGACTGGCCCAGCGCCTGACACCGGTGGTCGCTGCCGATCTCGCGCGCAGCGGCCTGTTCAAGATCGTCGACCCGGGCGGCATGAATCCGGTGCCGCATGAGCCCGAGCAACTGAATTACCCGCAGTGGCGCGCGCGCGGGGCCGACGCCGTGGTGATCGGCGCGGTGACCAAGACACGGGACGGCCGCTATGACATCCGTTTCCGGGTCATGGATGCCGTCAAGCAGACCCAGATTGCCGGTTTCGTGTATTTCGCCACCGAGAGCCAGTTGCGGCTGACCGCGCACAAGATTGCCGACGTCATTTACGAAAAGCTGACTGGCGACACCGGCGTGTTCGCGACCCGCATCACCTACGTCGTCAAGCGCGGCCCGCGCTACGAGCTGCATGTTGCGGACGCCGACGGTTTTGGTGCGCAGACTGTGCTGAGTTCCAACGAACCCATTATTTCCCCGGCGTGGTCGCCGGATGGCGCGCGCCTCGCCTATGTTTCGTTCGAGCAGAAGAAACCCATCGTTTACGTGCAGTCGCTGACCACCGGCAGTCGCCGGGCGGTCGCCGCGTTCCGCGGCAGCAACAGCGCGCCGGCATGGTCGCCGGACGGACGGCGGCTGGCGGTAACCCTGACCCGTGACGGCGGTTCGCAGCTGTTCCTGATCAATGCCGACGGCTCGGGTGCGCCGGTGCGGCTGATGCAGAGTACGGCGATCGACACCGAGGCCAATTTTTCGCCCGATGGCCAATCGATTCTGTTTACTTCGGACCGCGGCGGCGGTCCGCAGATCTACCGCATACCGGTCAGCGGCGGTGCGGCCCAACGCGTGACTTTCGAGGGCAGCTACAACGTGTCGCCGCGGCACAGCCCCGACGGCAAAGGCTTTACGTTCATCCAGCGCAACAACGGCCGCTTCAACGTCGCAGTGCAGGATTTTGCATCGCGCCAGGTACAGGTGCTGACCGACGGTGGCGTCGACGAATCACCGAGTTTTGCACCCAACAGCAAGATCATCCTCTACGCAACCGAGGTTGGAGGCCGTGGTATATTGTCCGCCGTTTCCAGCGATGGCCGCATCAAGCAGCGTTTAACTGCCGATGTCGGGGATGCGCGTGAACCCGCATGGAGTCCCGTGGTCAATAAATAAGACGCAGAACTCTCAGCAAACCACCCCATTCGACAAGGAGCTGACCCATGAAACGATACCTGATCGCTGTAATCACGACCGCCTTTCTGGCCGCCTGCAGCAGCACGCCCACCAAGGAGCAGGATGCCGCGGCCGTGGAAGACCGCGGCGGCGCAGCGGCTTCGCAACAGCAGCAACCGCCCCGGACGACCGGCCCGACGACCACGCCGCTGGAGCCGAAAGGGGTTTCGGGCAATCCGCTGAAAGATCCCGCCAACATTCTCTCCAAGCGCAGCGTCTACTTCGAACTCGACAGCAACATCGTCAAGGAAGAATTCAAGCCGATGGTATCGGCGCATGCCCGCTATCTGCAGCAGAACCGCGGCGTCAAAATGACGGTGCAGGGGCACGCCGACGAACGCGGCAGCCGCGAATACAATCTGGCGCTGGGCCAGCGCCGCGCTGATGCCGTCAAGCAGATGATGCAGTTGCTGGGCGCGCAAAGCGAGCAGGTCGAGACCATCAGTTTCGGCGAAGAAAAGCCGAAGGCGACCGGCCATGACGAGAAAAGCTGGGCCGAGAACCGCCGCGCCGACCTCGTTTATCCCAACGACTGACGCTGTACATCATGGGGTATCAGGGATTGCGCACGGCGCTGTGCGCGCTCGTCTTCGGCGCCGGTACGCTGGCGGCGGGGCCGGTCGCTGCCGGTCTGTTTGACGACGAACTTGCGCGCAAGCAGGTCGCGGAGCAACAGAAGCGCGTCGATGAACTGCGCCAGCAGGCCGACAGCATGACCGCGCGGATCACGAAAATCGAGGAAAACGCGAAATCACAACCGGTGCTGGCGCTGATGTCCGAGATCGAGAAGCTGCGCGACGAAGTCCGCGGTCTGCGCGGTCAGATCGAGGTGCTGGGCCACAACATCGAGGGTGTGTCCAAGCGGCAGCGTGATATGTACGTAGACCTCGACCAGCGCATGCGCCGCTTCGAGCAGCCGGGCGCTGCCACTGCGCCCGCCGCCGCAGGTGGTGCGCCGGCTGCGGCAACGGGCGCCGCCGAAGCGCCCAAGGTGGCGGTTGCGGCTACTGCTGCGGTGAGTGCTGACGAGACCCAGGCCTACGAGAGCGCGCAGAACCAGCGCCGGATCGGCAATTACCAGGGCGCGATCAGTGCATTCCAGGGCTTTGTCGCGCGTTTCCCGAAGAGCACGCTGGCGCCGCGCGCACAGTACTGGATCGGCGATTCGTACTTCAACCTGCGTGATTTCAAAAACGCGATTGCGAGCCAGCAGAAACTGATTGCGGTCTATCCGAACAGCTCGTCGGTGCCCGACGCGCTGCTCAATATGGCGAGTTCCCAGCTGGAACTGGGTGATACACCCGCTGCCCGTAAAACCATGGAAGGTCTGATCGCGCGTTTCCCGGCATCCGATGCAGCCGAGAAGGCGCGCCGGCGCCTCGCCAACCTGCGCTGAACGCCACGGCACTGCACGGCCCGGCAGTTCCGCATCGGGAGTCCCGTCGTGAACCATTCCTTTGCCGATTCGCCGGCCCTCGACACACTCACGCTGCGCGTCACCGAAATATTCTATTCACTGCAGGGCGAAACCAGCCGCGTCGGTCTGCCTACGGTTTTCGTTCGCCTGACCGGCTGCCCCCTGCGTTGCGGCTATTGCGATACCGCTTATGCTTTCCACGGCGGTGTAGCCTTGTCGCTCGCCGCAATCCTGCACCAGGTTGCCGCATACCCTGCGCGCTATGTGACGCTGACCGGCGGCGAGCCGCTGGCACAGAAACACGCACCGGTGCTGCTGCAGCGACTGGCTGATCACGGCTATTCGGTGTCCCTGGAGACCAGCGGCGCGCTGGATATCGCACCGGTCGATCCGCGCATCTCGAAAATCCTTGACCTGAAGACGCCGGGATCCGGCGAGTCGGCGCGCAACCTGTGGTCCAATCTCGCGCACCTGACGCCGCACGACGAAATCAAGTTCGTGATTTGCGACGAAAGCGATTACCAGTGGGCGAAAGAACAGTTGCTTGCCCGCCAGCTCGATGCGTTGTGTCCGGTGCTGTTCTCGCCCGTGCATGGCCGCGTTGAGCCGCGGCAGCTCGCTGACTGGATATTGCGCGATCAACTGCCGGTGCGCTTGCAGGTGCAACTGCACAAGTTGCTGTGGGGCGAAGCGCCCGGACGCTGAGCGCAAATGAGAACGCAAGCCGTAGTATTGCTCTCTGGCGGTCTCGATTCCGCAACGACGCTGGCGATTGCCCGCGCCGATGGGCATGACTGCCATTGTCTGTCGATCGATTATGGCCAGCGGCACCGCTCCGAGCTCGACGCCGCCGCGCGCGTCGCACAGGCGCTCGGCGCGGCATCGCACAAGGTGGTCCGCATCGATCTTGCCGCGATCGGTGGCTCGGCGCTGACCGACCGTGCGATCGCGGTGCCGGTCGCCGGCGTGCAGCCGGGGATTCCCGTGACTTACGTGCCGGCGCGCAACACCATCATGCTGGCGCTGGCGCTGGCGCATGCCGAAGTCAGCGGCGCCGACCACATCTATTTCGGCGCCAACGCAGTCGACTATTCCGGTTACCCCGACTGCCGGCCCGAATACATGCGCGCGTTCGAAGTGCTCGCCAATCTTGCCACCAAGGCCGCCGTCGAGGGCCGTACGCTGCGCTTGCACACGCCGATCATCGAATGGCGCAAGGCGGACATCATTCGCCGCGGCGCTGCACTGGGTGTGGATTACGCAATGACCGTGTCGTGCTACCAGGCTGACGATGAGGGCCGCGCCTGCGGCATCTGTGATTCCTGCCGGCTGCGCCGCGCAGGCTTTGAGCAGGCGGGCATCGTCGACCCCACGCGCTACAAATTAATCAATAAAAACAATTGATTACCAGGGGCGCGCGGGTCCACAGTACACTCGCAGCATAATGCAGCAGCAGCCGGGCATGACCCCGTGTCGCGGGTCGGCAGGCCAGCCGTGCGGGAGGGGTCGAAATGGAATTCAACGTACATCATCAGGTGCTGACTGCGGTGTTCGCCGTTGCCGTGGTGCTGGGTGCCGTCGTCAACAAAACCAATTTCTGCACCATGGGCGCAGTGTCCGACTGGGTCAACATGGGCGACAGCGGGCGCATGCGCGCGTGGCTGTTGGCGATGGCCATTGCCATTGCCGGCGTCACAGTCCTGGAAACTGCGGGCATGGTCAGTCTGGCGGGGGAAACTTTTCCGCCGTATCGCACGGCCAATTTCGGCTGGCTGCGGTATCTGGTGGGCGGCGCGCTGTTCGGCATCGGCATGACGCTCGGCAGCGGCTGCGGCAACAAGACGCTGGTGCGTGTCGGTGCCGGCAATCTGAAATCGCTGGTGGTACTCGCCATCGCGGCTTCCATGGCGTATCTGATGCTGTGGACGCCGTTCTACGAAAAACTGTTTCATCCGTGGGTGTCCGCGACAACCATTGATCTGGCGCAGCACGGCGTGAATTCGCAGGAACTCGGCGCGGTCATTGCCGGCATGTTCAGGCTGCAGCCATCGCGCAATCTGAATGCGGCCGTCGGCGCGCTGCTGGCGCTGGCCCTGTTCATCCATGTGTTCCGGTCAGCGGATTTCCGGGGCAGTTTCGACAACCTGCTCGGTGGCGCGGCGGTCGGCCTCGCGGTGCTCGTCGGCTGGTATCTCACCGGCGGTCCGCTGGGTCAGGCGTGGAAGGAGTACGCCGAGTTTGCGACCCAGGTGCCCAGCCGTGTCCAGGTCCAGTCCTACACGTTCATCAGCCCGATGGGCGATACCGTGCGTTATCTGCTGAACCCGGGCACGACGACGCTGGTCAATTTCGGTGTGGTAGCGCTCGCCGGAGTGATTTTCGGGTCATTCATCTATGCGCTGGTCGCAAAGAGTTTTCGCCTCGAGTGGTTTGTTTCGGTTAAGGATTTTGCCAATCACGCGGTCGGCGGCATGCTGATGGGTGTCGGTGGCGTATTGGCCATGGGCTGCACCGTCGGGCAGGCCATCACCGGCATGTCCACCCTCGCGATCGGCTCGATGCTGACTTTTCTGGCCATCGTCATCGGTGCCGCCGGTACCATGAAATACCAATACTGGCGCATGATGCAGGAGGCCTGAGCGCATTCCGGGACTGTATTCCGGTAATGCGGTTGACCCCCATGTCCTGCACGGTTAAAATTCGCCCCTTTTTGGGCGGTTAGCTCAGCCGGTAGAGCAGCGGACTTTTAATCCGTTGGTCGCGAGTTCGAATCTCGCACCGCCTACCAATAATCAAGCCCTTAGCGAAGGATAGCCATGCAGGGCGCTCAATAACCGGGCGACTGCTAAATATTCTTGGCTAGGGGCTTAACTTTTAGACCTTCCGCACCCTCACATAGCGGTCCGTCATGGCCCGGCTTTGGTGGCCTGGCCGTTGCTGGGCATTCAAGGGATCATCCGTTGCCGACTTGGCCCGGATACCGTGCTCGGTAAAGCGTTCCCTGAGGTAATAGCCTTCCGTACAGCCCTTTGCCAGATAGAATCAAACCCACTGGATGCCTTGATGATGGCGGTAGGGCCCCTCGGCGGACCCGAGACACCGTTGCGCTACCCCGACAAAGGCAGCCAATACCGCAGCGATGGAGAGTTTCTGCTCCACGTTGAAGTTGGAACGGGTATACCGGCGCCGCTACGACACCCGAGATGAAGCGCGTGCCGAACTGTTCGATTACATCAAGCGGTTTTACAATCCCCGGCACAAGCACTCAACGCTGGGTAACGGCAGCCCAGGCGAGTTTGAGCGGTGGTTTGGCGGCTAAGTGAAACGGCCCGGAGAAACCGCGGAAGCCCAATTCTAGACGCAAACACAAATGGCCATGCCAAAACCCAACCGCACCAAGTTGTCCTCGCATCGAAAAGTTACGAAAGCTAAAAATTTTGTGAATGCACAGATGCAACAACGTTTGCAGCATGCCGTTGCTTATCATCAGCGTGGTCAGTTGAAAGCGGCAAAGGCCCTGTATGAAGAAATCTTACAGGTGCAGCCCAACTGTGCAGATGCCTTGCACCTTTTGGGTGTGATTGCTGCTCAGGTTAGACAAGCACATGTCGCGATAGACTTGATTGGCCAATCAATCCAAATTAACCCTATTAATGCTACCTATCACAACAGTCTGGGCAACGCCCTCAGGGATCTCAAGCGGTCGGAGGAAGCGCTAGCCAGTTTTGATCGTGCCATTGCGCTGCACCCTAAGTTTGCGCAGGCTTTCAGCAATCGAGGCAATGCGCTCCAAGACCTCAAGCGGCTGGAAGAGGCGCTCGCCAGCTATGATCGTGCGATAGTTCTGCAGCCGGAGAATGCGGAAACGCACAATAATCGCGGTGTTTTATTAAAGGATCTCAAGGGGCTGGAGGAAGCGCTAACCAGTTTTGATCGTGCCATTGCGCTACAGCCTAAGTATGCCGAGGCGTATAGCAATCGAGGCAACGCACTCAGGGATCTCATGCGATTGGACGAGGCACTCGCCAACTACGATCGTGCCATCGCGTTAAGACCTGATTATGCGGAGGGATATTTCAATCGCGGCAATGCGCTCCAGGATCTCAAACGGCTGGAAGAGGCGCTCACCAGTTACGACCATGCGATAGCTTTGCAGCCTGATTATGCGGAGGCCTATTTGCATAAGTCATATGCGCTGCTCTCTTTCGGAAATTTTGAGAAAGGCTGGAAGTTACATGAGTGGCGATGGCTTAAAGGGGAACGCACCGCCAAAAGGCAGCTGGCGACTGATTGGGACGGTCAAACGAAATCTAACTCACTTCTCGTTCTGCCAGAACAGGGCGTGGGCGATGAAATTTTTTATTCCAGCATGCTCTTGGATGCCTTGCCATTCACAAACACACTTACGGTTCCCGTCGATGCTCGACTGGTTGCATTGTTCGAGCGATCGTTCGGTCCATACGGTGTACGAATAGTGGACAGAAATTCTGAAATCTCTCCTCATCAACACCAGATTTACATGGGTTCTCTGGGGCAGCATTTTCGTGCATCTGTCGAGTCGTTTGAGAGCGCTAGATCGCCGTATCTAAAAGCCTGTTCTGATCGACGTGCAATGCTGCGCAGTCAACTGACTGGTTCTGGCAATTTAATCTGTGGCTTGTCATGGGTGAGTAAAAATGAAAAGGTGGGGGAAAAGAAGAGCCTGTCGTTAAACGATCTGACACCAGTTCTATCGGATCCTGGGGTTCAATTTGTGAACCTCCAGTATGGTGATACCAGCGAAGAACAGGCATGGCTACAGAAGACTGCTGGCGTGTCACTCACTAACGTCGATAGCGTTGATAATTTCAAAGATTTGGATGGACTGGCTGCGCTGATTGATGTTTGCGATGTAGTCATTACGGTCAGTAACACTACAGCGCATCTGGCGGGAGCACTGGGCAAACCGGTGTTTGTAATGCTGCCGTATTCGTCGGGCTTATTTTGGTATTGGCACCAAAACCGGTCAGACAGTCCGTGGTATCCGACCGCAAAACTATTTAGGCAGAAGACTAGCGGTGATTGGTGTGGCGCGATTGACGATCTCAAGCGAGCGTTGCAGCAGTTGATGCAAAGCTAAATATTCTTTGCTAAGGGCTTTATTCTTTCAATCTTCCGAACCCGGACATAGCGATCTGTCATCGCCCGGCTTTGGTGGCCTAGCCGCTGCTGGCATTGATCGGGTCATCCGTCGCTGTCTTGGCGCGGATATCCGTGTTCCGTGAAGCGTCCTTTGAGGACGCCAGCCTTAATGGCCTTCCTCATTGCCCTTTGCCAGATGGAATCAAACCCGCTGGATGTGTAGGGCTGGCAATTGCGGGTGCAAATCAGGTGAAGTCCCCGGATTGGCCGACGCATGGCCTTAATGCGGTCAACGACCGATTGAAGCTCCGAGTCCCAGAGATAGACCAATCTCCCGCCAGTTTTTGACTGTGTAACGACGATACCTTCGTCCGTCAGAGCATCAAGGCGGAGATTGAGAATGTCTCCTTTGCGGATCCCGTCAGATACTTGAAATCCACGTAGTAGCGCACGAAGTCGCTAGATGCACTTTTGAAGGCGAGAAGCTCCGCATCCTCAACTTAGCGGGTTCGAGATTCTTCTGCGTTACGCTTTACCTCACAGCGTGGATTGTTTTTTTGCGACACCCCACCATATGGATCAGAGCCAAACTTAACAAAATGGTAGATTTTACATTGGCCTTCTGGGTACTTACGATCGCCAAGTAATGATGGATAACAATCGATTATCCACA
>Ga0105107_10003474_pt1 | contig 10485 bp, 7 predicted proteins | sample PPLLaktember2015_6_FD_79335 | JGI IMG/M metagenome (GOLD analysis project Ga0105107, IMG submission 79335) | Freshwater sediment microbial communities from Prairie Pothole Lake near Jamestown, North Dakota, USA - PPLs Lake P8 Core (1) Depth... | ecosystem: Environmental > Aquatic > Freshwater >...
ACTCCGCGAACAACTGCGCCAGGTGGAAGCGGACAAGAGATATATCGAGACCCAGAAGATCCGGTACGAACGGGAAGTGCGAAAGCTCAAGAGCGAGAGCGAGCAACTCCGCAGTCCCCCGTTGATCATCGGCACGATTACCGATGTGGTCGATGCATCCCGCGTCATCGTGCGGAGCAGCGCCGGCCCGCGGTTCCTGGTGCGGAGTTCCCCGTCGATAAATGCAGAAGATCTCAAAGCCGGCGTACGATGTACGCTCAACCAGCAGTCACTGGCGATTGTCGAGCTCCTCCCGATGGGGTTCGATGCACAGATCTACGGGATGGAGCTGGTGGATTCCCCGCAGGAAACTTACGAGGATATCGGGGGTCTCGATGCCCAGATCAACGAGATAAAAGAGGCAGTTGAGCTCCCGCTGAAACGCCCTGAACTGTTCCTGAGGATCGGGATTGACCCGCCAAAAGGAGTCCTGCTCCACGGGCCGCCGGGCACGGGTAAGACGCTTCTTGCCAAAGCCGTTGCTCACGAGACAAATGCGCATTTCATGCGGGTGGTAGGATCCGAGCTGGTCCAGAAATATATCGGGGAAGGTGCACGCCTCGTCCGCGAGTTGTTTGATCTTGCACGGAAGAAGGCCCCGACCATTATCTTCATCGATGAGATTGATGCCGTTGGTGCTTCACGCACCGAAGCAAACACGTCCGGGGACCGCGAAGTGCAGCGTACCCTCATGCAGCTCCTTGCCGGCATGGATGGATTTGATAACCGTGGCGATGTGAAGATCATCGGCGCCACAAACAGGATAGATATCCTGGACAGGGCGTTACTTCGCCCCGGGCGGTTTGACCGGATCATCGAGATCCCCCTGCCGGATGAAGCCGGGCGACTGTCAATCTTAAAAGTCCATTGCCGAGCCCTCACTATTGAAGAGAGCGTGGACCTGACCGAAGTAGCAAAACAGACGGAAGGCAAGAACGGCGCAGACCTGCGGGCAATCTGCATGGAGGCGGGTATGTTTGCCATCCGCAAGGACCGTCCGGCCATCACCCAGGAAGATTTCCTTTCTGCAATCACCAAGATACGCCATGACTTCCACCCTACTTCCGGCGATGTTGAAGGCGCGATGTTTGCGTAAGGGATAGTACTTTTTTTCTGCTGAATTTCTCGGGTGTATTTTCTATGATAGAAAATATATCTGCGTGAGTGCAGCCATCAAATGCAAAAAACCCCTCAATGGGCTTTTCAATGTTTTTTCCTGTAAATCATAGAATATTTGGAGGGATACCCGCCTCAGGGCCTCTCCGAGGCACGGCGGGGCAGAAAGGTTTTTGAGATTTTTTTTTAGTTACAAATCCGCCGCTGAAGCGTCCATCGTGGGCGGCGGAGCTCATTCACACAGAAGTGTCCCGGTCACGGCTGTAGTTATTAGAATGAAAAAATGTTCAAGAAATTTCAATTGATTTTCCCTGACTTCATAGAGTATATTTTGGAGAGATACCCGCCTCAGGGCTTCTCCGAGACACGGCGGGGCAGGAAGGTTTTTGAAATTTTTTTTAGTTACTGATCCGCTGCGGGGGCGCCCCTCAGGGGCAGCGGGGCTCATCATTATAGAAGTGTCCCGGTCAAGGGTGCAGTTATTAGATGAAAAAACGTTCAAGAAATTTCAATAGATTTTCCCTGACACCATAGTATATTTTTGAGAGATACCCGCCTCAGGGCCTCTCCGAGACACGGCGGGGCAGGAAGGTTTTTGAGATTTTTTTCGTTATTGATCCGCCGCGGGTGCGTCCCATCGGGGGCGGCGGGGTTCATCCTTAATTTTGAGAAATCATCCGCTCATCAGAATTTTGAATACCAAGATTTTTCAGGAAATGTGCGATTCTCCAAAACCTGAAATATGCTGAGAATGTGATCTCAGAGATAATCTAAAAAAAAACAGAACAACAAGCTTGTTAACCCTTACTTTTTCTCCCAGCCGAGCTTGGCGATCAGGTTTCTGGTCTCATCCTGGGCTTTACTTCCGATTACACGTGGCTGGATCACGAGGGTTATGGCATCTCTCAACGGGATATTTTTCCCTTTCTCCTTGCACAGGATGTAATCACCATTGAAACGCCTGAGGGCTTTTTCAAATGCATCGAGGATTCTTTTTCTGCTCCTGAGATCACTTTTTTTGAGTTTCATCAGGTGTTCGAAAATCGAAACATCGATAAGGGTACTTGCCATCCAGCCGATTTCACAGGTATACCCGAAGATCCACGCGATATGCGAGTTGCTTGTCGTCGAGATGAAATCATCGATATTGTTTCCCACGGCGCAGGAACCGATGAGGACTCCTTCGATATTGGAATAGTTGGCGGCATTCTTTACGACCCTGAACATTGCGGGGAGTTTCATCCCGGTTTTCGCTTTTAAGCCGCCAATCCGTTTACCCGTACCATGGGCTGCAACATACAGAAAGAGACGGTCTTCACGGGTATTGGTCAGGTCATCCTCAAGAGCCCTCCGGAACCCGGTTTTTTCGTAAAAGTTAGCATAATAGATGTTAAAATCACCACGGTAACTTTCGAGTCCTTCCAGGAACTGCAACACCGACGGCCGTTTGGGTTTTTGCTCAGGAGTCCACCAGAGCCCTTCGATAACGAGGAGAGCGGTATTTGACATGGGATCACGTTTTTTATTGCAAACAGGAGAGAACCGGGATCAGCATAAACCTTTTTGGTCAGATCCGCCTGCACGAAAATATAAATTCTTTCCTGCGAGACGCTATGTATCCTCCAGCCTTAATCCGGTCTCCTGCAGGAGCGGGTTATGGTTGCAGGGAGCGATTACGATGCCTGACCAGGACCCTGAGGATACCGGTGAACCCGGAAGTGATACCCAGATGTCAGAAGACCGGACTGTCCCGGCAGGAATGACCCTCGAGAACATCATTGATTTCTGTGAAGAATTCGGACACCTCAACGAACTGGTCATGCTCCATCTGGAAAAGGAGGGGGGTTTTACCTGTACAGAATCGTATTTTAATACCGTTCATCCCATCCTGGACCTGCTCGAAGTAGAAATACGGATCCGGTACCATACGGGCATGAGCCGACAGGAGATGAAACTGCTCATACAGGACTGGATAGATGAAGAGGTCTCGCTCCTGAAATCCGGAAGAGAAAGATAAGAATAAACCTGTTCACTTATATCCAGCCGGTGGCAAAAACCCACATGTTGTGGAGACCCGAGGAGATTACGATTCGGGGGTCGATGCCGAGTACGGGGAAGATGATGATAAAGTAAATAACCGTACCCAGCATGCTCCCGAGGTTTGCAAGCGCGGCTACCAGCACGACCCGGAAGAGCGGGATTTTTGACATGTCCGTCAGACTTTCGGCCTCATATATTTTCCGGAAATCTGAAACCGGCGGTTTCCTGACCTTTGCTTCGACATATGCACCAATCCAGCCCGCGTGGATCATGGGGTTTAAGGAGGTGAACCAGGCAACACAGAAACAGACAAGCGCCGAATACGGGTGGCCTCCGGCAAGGAGGGTGAAGAGTGCAGCCAGTACTCCGTGAATGATTACCCAGAAGAGGAATGCATAGAGCAGCACATTCAGACCGACACCGGAAAAGGCAATTGCAGCGAGGAGCAGGAAGAAGACTGCGGTCACGCCAAAACCGAAGACCTTGCCCCAGGGAAATGATTTCGGTTCCCTTGTAAGTGGATCGAACGGGGGAAGGGTCTGTGGGTTGTCGAGATAATCCGATATCCCCTGGCGGTGCCCGGCACCTACAACCGCGAGGATACGCCCTTCCGGCCTTTGCGCCTTCAGCAGGATAAGCTGGTGAGCGATGTACGCATCCCGCTCGTCAATGAGAGCCCGTGCACCGTTGGGCGAGAACTTCCGGAATTCTTCCATGACCACGTCGATCACATTCTGGTCCTTGAGCGACTCGATGTCGATCTCCTGGCCATTGTCCACTTCGGCAATCGATGCGATGAGTGCCCAGAACATTTTGATCTTTTCGATGAAACCCAGCGAGCTCCAGAACCTCAGGAGGGTAAGGCGGATATCACGGTCAACGAGAGCGGTGGGGATACCCCGTTGCTCCGCTTCGGCAATCGCAATCTTCATTTCGGCGCCGGGTTCAACACCGACATCGATACCGATTTTTCGCTGGAGGTAGGCCAGCAGCCACTGGACGAGCAGCGAATTGAAGTTCCGGACTTCAAGTACATCGCTCACGGAAGGATCGCGGCCCTGTTTTTTCAGTGCGGTAAATCGTGCAGGATCGAGTTCAATCGCAACGACATCCGGCCTGAATTCCTCGATAGCTCCCCGCACTTCGTCGACACTCTGTTGCGAGACATGTGCCGTCCCGACTATTTTGATCTCTGCCATTTAACTCCGGTATTCCACCATTATTTGTGTTTCATCCTCATTAAGAATGAGGTGGGACAGCCCGGGTGGAATTCAGATGTTTTATGCTGTAATGAAACGATGGGCGGGTTCACGTTACTGGTTTTCGTATCCGGAGAAGACCGGGTAGTTGTCAGAATTTTTAAAACCTTAAAAGAGAAGCTGACATTTGGTTTTTTTTTAAATTTTTTGATAAACATACTTCAGAACTCTATATTTTCGATTCAATAACATTTATAATATCACAATGGGAGTATTCAATCAGTGGTGGAATAGTATGGCATGTGAGCAACAAAAATCATGGAATTATTATTCAAGCGGCGGTACTGTCGGAACATTCGGCACTCCTGATGTCAAAGATCCGGTGCAGGGAAGATTCCTCAATAACTGCTCATTCACCGCTGCACTCGCGTCCCTTGCCTGGAAAGGGAAAATCAGTGCCCAGCCGGCAGGCCCGGCATACACGTACACTTTTCAATTCTATGGTGTCTCGGGCGGATCACAAAAAACAGATGGCATGCTCCCGCTGGATTCCCTGGGAAAACTGATGCATGCAAAATCGGATACTCCGACCGAGATCTGGCCTGCCCTGTATGAAAAAGCGTATTACCAGTGGCTGGACAAACTCGGACTCAACAATGCATCAGCCCGGCCTGATTATTGCAGGCATACCGAATTTCAAAGCCCGGTCACGGTTTTATCCCAGCTCACGGGAAAGACGGTAAGACAGAAAAGTTGTCCGGGTGCAGACACGGTCTTTTCTGATATCGATGGGTTCTGTGCAAACTGTGGCAGAAGCACGACGAACCGTGCAATAAACTCACCCGCGGTTGCATGGACGTACGATCCAGCAGTCTCCAATCCCAACGGAGCTGCATATTCCGACACAACAATCAGAGGTCAGCATACCTATTCACTGCTTGGGGTTGCCGGTAAGAAAGATGCGAATGGAAAATGGACTGAAAGATATTTTGTACTACGCAACCCGTACGGAATAGGTAAAGGGGATCCGAAAATGGACGGACTTTATACCGGTGCGCTCTGGTGTAATAATATCAACTTTGGCGATGCAGACGGGATTTTCGCGTTCCGAATCGATCTGTTCGTGAAGTATTTTGCAGGATATGCATGGGTGATCTGATCATTCAGGAGTAAAGATGATCTATGCAAACAACCGGAGGTGGGTGTGAAAGGAAACCTCTCCACATGCACACATCAATTGTTTTTTTTGCATCTGTTTTTCTGGTATTCTCATGCGTCATTTTTCCGGTTTCCGCAACGCTGAACGGAACAGAAACGCTGATTTCAACAGATTTCTACAAGACTTTAACCTATCCACCAGCGATTTACAAGGACCTGATTGCCTGGTCAACGCAGGAGATCAATGATGATCCGTCCTCAGGCTACAACAGCAGATATATCGCGATCACGAACATGACAAGCGGAGATCAATTTCCAATTCCTTCCCCAATAACTTCATGGAATTCTGCACCATCCCTAGACAACACTACCCTTATCTGGATGCAGGATCCGGATGGTGTGAATTTTAACATTATCGCTTACGATGTAGCTGCCTCCAGCCAGCTCGCTGAAATTCCGGTAACCCCGGGTGACTACTATAGTGATCCGAAGAATAACGTCTTCCCGGAAATATCCGGCACTTCCCTTGTCTGGCAGGACTATGCCAACAGCAACTGGGATATTTTTTATTATAACCTGACCTGGACCCCGGGTACACCCCCACAACAGATTATTACCGGCGTCGAGGACCAGAAAAATCCCGCAATTTATGGAGATTATATTGTGTATGAGAACCGGAGTGGATTCAGCTCAACGATTGATCTTTACAATATTTCAGCCAGCACATCTGTTCAGATTTCAACATCTGCTGATGATGTTACTCCCGTTATTGATGGCACAAACATCGTCTGGCAGAACCTCAGTCCAACAGGAAATAAAAGGATAATCCTTTACAACATCACAACCGGAGAGACCCGCCTGATCCCTCCGGCAGGTACATTATCCGACCAGACTAATCCCAAAATCTCCGGGAATTATATCGTCTGGGAAGATACCCGGGATCGCAATCCCTGCACGGATATCTATCTCTATGACCTCACCGATGGTTCTGAACGCCTGCTCACACCAGGATCCCCCGGAGATAAGTCCATGCCGGCAGTCTCCGGTAACCGTATTGTGTGGCAGGACACCCGTGCGATGTTCAACGGGGGATACCATGAGGATATTTACCTGCTGACCCTGGGTGCAGCTGAAACCTGCCCCGGAGCAGATTTCACCGCCAATTATCTTGCGGATCCCCCCGGGGGTCTGGTAACTTTCACCGATACCACATCACCGGGAACCAGTCCCATAACCTATCGTCTCTGGAACTTCAGCGATGGATCCGCATGGGAAAATGACCCTGCTCCCGTTACCACTCACACCTTCAGCCAGGATGGAATATTCATGGTAAAAATGACCGTGGGGAATGCGAAGTGCAGGAATATTTCATCAGAAGGTCCCGGCCATACAATCTTTATCAACAGCCCCCCGGTCGCAAATTTCACTGCGGTACCGCCTGAGGGATTATCGCCACTTACCGTTACGTTCACTGACGCGTCCTCAGGTGCCCCCACAACTCTTTCCTGGGATTTCGGCGATGGCAGCCCGCTTTCTGCTGGTAGTCCGGTGACACACACGTTTACCGAAACCGGAAAAGAATATAGTGTGGTATTAACCGCAACGAACGGACATGGATCCTCAACCGCGACAAAAAATATCCGGACCCTGATGGGAGCTCATGCAATCGCTACGATACCGGTCAATGGCATCTCCATTGATAACCGGTTTGGTGGCCAATTTCTTACCTATGACCCCAATTTGCTGCCGGATGTATCATTATCAGGTTCATCCCTGGTATCTCATCCGCCCCCGCAGTCCGGATGGCAGAATATTACCTTTGTGACTGCGGATGGCACAGGCATCAGCACGGATCCCGTAAATGGCACCTATTACGCAAACATATCACGGATCTACTTAACCTCGAACGATACTATTGCCACCACAACCGGCTCAGTTCCGGCTATTGGCAACAACTGGGGTGTCACCTTTCAGATAAATACTACCGGTTATCCGTTAACCGCTGCATTCGAGACTGATATCCGGGAAGGGGCATCGGCACATGATCGTGCTGTATTTGATGACCTGGCCTCAAAAGTCCAGCCTTCGGGGACTCTGGTACGGGATATCGCCTATACCGCAACATTCACAAGGCAAAATATCACCAGCGAAGGAATTTCCCTTATCACGATGAGTGTCGCTGAAGACTGGGTAAAAGGCCCGGCTTCATCCGTTGCTGAAGGCCGGAACTATACCTATGTTATTGCATACGGGTATGACTCCTTGGGGAACAAGCGGGGTGGGATTCTTTCCCGGCAGTATATTTTTAGCCGGAATGGCCTGGATTATTATGAAGTTGCCGTGCCGGAATCTGCAGGTTATCTTTCCACCTTTGCCATGGCCAAACTCTCCGGCTCGGGAAACCCGATCCAGCTGGTTACTCTTACCCTTGTATCCATTATCGGTCCTGAAAGCGATACCGGCGGTTCAGGTGACGTTATATTTACACCAGGCGATGTGAAGGTCACACAAACCCCGGAGATCAAACCGACGTCATTACCAGGAACCGGAAAGACCGCCAGACTGTATACCAATGACCATGGCATCATAACCCAGGCAACGACGCTGCAGGCAGCGGATGGTCTTGGAACTGTGTTTATCGGGAGGGGAGTTGTCGTAAAAAACAGCACCGGTACAGCTCCCTCGTCAATAACAATCAATTCTGTGCCGGCAGACACGCTCCCCGACATTCCCGATGGTTCCGGGTTCAGCTACGCGGGCATGGCATATGACCTTCAGCCTGATGGATGCACGTTCTCTCCGGCAATTTCTCTCAATTTCACGATCCCGCAGGCAAGCCGGGGACAGGAATTTTTGGCCAGAACGTATGACGAGACAACCACGACATGGCTGGAAGTTCCCACGACTTACTACCCGGACAACGGAATCGTTACTGCGGAACTATCCCATTTCTGTCCTGTCGCACTGTTTGCCAGAGCTGTACTTCCGGCACCTCCCGATGGCACAACAGATACGCCAGCGCAGATTCCGGCGATGCCAGACGCTCCCCCGGCTCCTACCGCATTTTCCACGTTTTCCAGTATGATTCTCTGGGTCATTGATAGTGCGATAAAAAACATTATACTCACCTCAGGGCTGGTGATTCTTGCAGCGGCCATCTTCCTGTACGGCCGGAAGCGGCGGCGTGACCGGATCATGTATCTCCTCTAGTCGAGTTCATGGTGATCGTACACAAGAGGCGCGGGTTTCTGTTTGGTGATATCCTCCTGAATACCCTTTACAAAACCCATGGCAATGATAATCACCGGAACGATCTCGAGTCTTCCCAGCCACATCAGCAGGATAAAGATCCATTTAATCGAAAGCGGACTTGCTTCCGAGATGAAACCGACCGTGAGCCCCACGTTGCTCAATGCGGAGACCAGTTCAAAAATCACCTCTTCGAGGCCGAATGATGTAATATACACATGCAAAGAGACGACCGTGGCAACGAATATGGTCAGCACGTAGACCACGATTACGAGCATATTGCGGGAGATTGCCAGATCAGAGATCTCCTTTGAAAGAGTCCGCTTGCCAAAACGGAGAGGTACCAGCACATGGCTGCTCACGAAAAACCTGCGGAACCACCACTTCACCCCTTCGTACGCGAGCATCACCCGGTTTACCTTGATCCCCCCTGCAGCACTCCCCATGGCCCCGCCAATGAACATCATCATCCCTACAACAGCGATCGGGATCGCCACCCAGGTATGGGGATCTGAGTTCTGGAGACCACAGGTGCACAGTCCTGATACTGCCGTGAAAATTCCCTGCCGGAGAGCTGTGCCGATGGGCAGATTGCCAAAGAGAAAGAGATCCCATGATGTCACAAGAGAGCCAGCGAGAGCAATCAGGAGCAGGACTTTTACGGTCGGGTCGCGGAACATATCCCGGATTTTTCCGTTATAGAGAAAAAAGAAGATCTTGAAGGGGATTGCCCCGGCAATCATCACGGGTATGAGCAGCATTTCCAGGAGAGGATTATTGTAGAATGCAAGCCCACCCGTGTGGATCGTGAAACCTCCGGTGGCAATGGCAACCATGACAAGATTCAGTGAATCCCAGAGAGGGATTCCCGCGATCATGATCATCCCGGTGAATGCAAAGGTCAGGACAAGATAGATCATCCACATCCGCCGGCTGGTTGTCATTGCAGAAGATACCAGCTCCTCTTCCCGTCCTTCGGCGCGGTACAGCCGGAAGAGCGAGACCCGGGTCTTCCTTCGCAGGGAAATGCCGAATGCAATGATACCAATACCTCCGATCCACTGGGTGAAGGATCGCCAGAAAAGGAGCGTTCTGGGGGTGGTGTCGAGGGAGGTAATCATGGTGAAGCCGGTGCCTGTCCAGCCTGACATCGCCTCAAAGATGCTGTCGGTGTACGACATGTTCAACCCGAATACAAAGGGAAGTGCCCCGATGAGCGCAATAGCCAGCCAGGAAAACGCGACAGCGACAAGGGTACCGGAGAAGGACGGTTCGAGATCCTCATACGAGATGCGGGAGAGCAACCCGCCCAGGACGAGGAACACGAGCGGGGCTGAGGCGACAGGAAGGAGCATATCCCATTCACGGAAAATGACGAGTACGAGAAACGGCAGCAGCGAAACGAAGCCGAGAAACTCAAAAATGAGACCCATGTCGTGCGCGATCATGGCGATATGCTCGATGCGCTTCATCTGATAACCAAGATGATTGGTCTTTTTATATTGTTATGGGTATCGCTTTTCAAAAGTTCCGTTTTTCCGTGAGTAACCGCACGTATTAATTTCAGGGATGGTATAATAGGTATTCAGACATGAAGACGCAGCGTAGTGACCTTTTTTTATTCGTGTTCATATTCATCCTCTTCATTTTTGCTTTTTTTGTGTTCTGGGTAGTGACCGATATG
>Ga0105107_10003475_pt1 | contig 10484 bp, 8 predicted proteins | sample PPLLaktember2015_6_FD_79335 | JGI IMG/M metagenome (GOLD analysis project Ga0105107, IMG submission 79335) | Freshwater sediment microbial communities from Prairie Pothole Lake near Jamestown, North Dakota, USA - PPLs Lake P8 Core (1) Depth... | ecosystem: Environmental > Aquatic > Freshwater >...
AAAACAGTGATCTTTTCAGGCTTGGTGGGGCTACTTCCTTAAGAGGTTACAGGGAAGACCAGTTTCTCGGTGCAAGGATTTTATGGACAAACCTTGAGTATCGCCTTCTTCTTACAAGAAGAACATTTGCATTCCTTTTTTTTGACACAGGATATTATTTACGTGAAGCTGATGTTGAAAGAAGCATCCTAAAAAATGAAGATTTTCTTTATGGTTATGGTTTAGGTTTGAACTTAGAAACCGGCTTAGGAGTTTTAGGTGTAAGCTTTGCTCTTGGCGAGGGAGATTCATTTTCGGAAGGTAAAATACATTTCGGACTGGTGAATGAATTTTAGTTTTAAAGAGGCTATCAAGAAAGTAAAACCCGTCAGTCTGAGCAAAGTCGAAGACTGACAATGTAGAACAAATTCACACTTCGACTTCGCACAGTGAGACGATAAACTTACCCTATACCTTTTAATACTTTACTTTTAGATAAGCCTTTTCTAATTTCAATTACATCTAAGCTAAGAATTCTACGATGTGTAAAATGAAATTTTTTCTTTTATTCTTTCCCAGCTGGCTTGGTATCGTTGTATCACTTCAATCGCAATCTCTTTCCTATACTTCTTACACTACCAAAGATGGAATTCCCTCAAATATAATTACAGCAATATTCCAGGATTCAAAGGGATATCTCTGGATAGGTACAAATAACGGTCTGGCAAAATATGATGGTGCAGAGTTTACTATTTACTCAACCTTGAACGGATTAAGTAATAATTGGATCACAACTATTAAGGAAAATCCATTTCAGCCCGGAAGTATCTGGGTTGGAACAATAGCTGGTGGAGTAAATAAATATCAAAACGGGGTTTTTCATTCTTATAAATTTGGCAGCAATCCTGACTGGAATAATGTCTCGGGTTGCTGTATTGATAAAAAAGGGGTTGTTTGGATTGTTGTTAAAAATGGCTTCCTAAAAATATCAGATGATTCTATTAAAATAGTATCGGATGAAGATTCTCCTAAAAATCCTGATATAATTTATAGTACCAAAGACGGAAATATCTTGTGCTCCGAAGGGAATCATATCTTTATTCACAATCCTGATTATTCTTCCTGGACAAAACTTGATCTTCAACTTCCTAAAACAAGCGTAATTACAAGTATTATACAGGATTCAGAAGGTAAAATCTGGTTTGGAACTTCGGATAAATTAATTATAGAACTATACGATTTGGGTATTGTCCGAAAAGAAAAAACTAAATATGGAATTCCTTACCAGCTGCAGGATGATGGACATGGTTCTCTTTTGATTCGGGACCGCGATATTTTTTTCTCTATATCAAAGGAAAAATTGCTTTATCAGAAAATTCTTCCGTTACCTGAGAACAAAGAGATGCCGGAGGATGTTACCTCTCCTTTTCTCATTGATACAGAAGGAAATATATGGATCGGTACTTGGTTAAAAGGATTGCTGAAAATATCTGATCTTTCTCTGTATCATTTTAAGTTTTATAGCACATCTAAATTAAGCTGGACAAGTATTGATCGGCAAGGCAATATCTGGACTGGTACAAATGGAGGTGTTTGGGAAGTATATTTAAATAAGGAAAATCAATGGCAGAAAGAATTTCACCGCATTATTGATTTTGCGGGAGATTCTAAAATTTATATCTCTTCCATCGATTCCCAAAATAATTTGTGGCTAAATTTAAAGGGAAAGACTTCTGTTTATAAAATTATTAATAGAGAATTTTCTTCAAGCACTCTTGCCTCTGCTAATATGAAAAATCTTTTACATCTTATTAATAAAGGAACTCTCCTTGCATTATATGATGACAAGCAGAATCGTTTATGGTTCAGTACTGCTGAATCAGGCGTTGGTGCAGTTGATTTAAAAACCGGAAAGTTAATTAAGTTCTATACGGTTGAAGATGGAATCCCTGGCGTAGCAGTGCGGGCAATTTTTCAGGATAGTAAAAATCAAATTTGGATGGGAGGATGGCAGCAGGGAATAAGTATTTTTTCAAACAATCCTTTACCTTCTCTTAAAAGAAAAATAACCATCGCTGATGGCTTGCCCGATAATATGATTCGGTCAATTTATGAAGATGACTCAGGAAAGATGTGGATTGGAACAAGACATAATGGAGTTGTTATAATTGAAAACGAGTTGAATAAAAGCTGTAAAAATATCTCGATGAAGGATGGTTTGTTAAGTAATTCCATCTGGGGTATTATTGAAGGACCGGACAACAAAATGTGGCTAAATACGGACGTAGGGATTGAAGAGATTGATATTCGTACTTTAAAAGTATTACCTCCTAAAAAGGAATTTCTCGTTAGCTTTGATCAATCATTATCGTTAGGCAGCTATAAAAGTAAGCTCTGGTGCTTCTCTTCAAATGAAGAATTATTCATTTATGAAAATCAAAATAGAAAAAGAGAAACAATCTTTCCTCCGGTCGTTATAACAAACATAACTGTAAACGGGAATGACTTTTCCGATGCCGGGCTTTCAGATCTTTCATATACTCAGAATAATATCACGATAAAATTTACCGGTTTAAGCTTTAAGGAAGAACAGGCGGTAACCTATCAATACAGATTAATAGGAACATCAGACACAAACTGGACCTCGCCTTCAAATCATCGTAATATCTCCTTTGCTTCGCTTGCGCCCGGAAAATATTTATTTGAAGTTCACGCAATTAATAGCGACGGCGTTAGAAGTAAATCGCCTGCTGTTTTATCTTTTATAATTTTGCCGCCATTCTGGCTTCAATGGTGGTTTATCGCTTTCATTATATTGATTCTGTCCGGATTTATTTTTTCAATTTACAGATTTAGAGTAAAGCGGTTATTTGAAATGGAAAGATTAAGAACTAGAATTGCAAGCGATCTTCACGATGATGTTGGTACAAACCTGAGCAGCATTATTCTTTCGAGTCAGATTATTGAGAAAAAATTTTCTTTCGGCGCTGAGGAAAAAGAATATCTTCATCAGTTAAGTTCGATAGCTTCAAAAACACAGGATGTTTTAAAAGAGACTGTTTGGCTGCTCAACCCGATGAATGATTCATTTGCTGATCTTGTATTAAGACTAAAAAGTATTGCTTCACAAACTTTGCAGGAAATTTCATTTTCATTCACTTCAGATGAAAATTTGCGGCATGAGAAATTATCTCTTGAAGTAAAAAGAAACATCCTGCTTATGTTTAAAGAAATATTGCAGAATATAATAAAACATTCCAGCGCTAATACAGTAAAGATTGAAATAAGAAAAGATAAAGATTCTTTGGTGTTAAAAATTTCGGATGATGGAATAGGATTTAATATCAATGAAGTAAAGAGAGGCAACGGTTTGACTAATTTATTTTTCAGAACAAAAGCAATTGCCGGTAAGTTAGATATTGACAGTAAAACAGGACAGGGTACCGAAGTAGAATTAAAATTAAATATTACGCAAATGCGTACTGGTAGAAAAGCTGTAGCCGGATTAACTTAAGGTATGAAAACAATTCCAAAAGTCATTCTTGATGTCTGGATAATAGAAGATGATGAACTATTCCGGGAAAAATTATCTGAGTTAATCAGCTTGAGCGATGAGTTTGTATGTTCTAATATTTTCCCTGCCTGCGAGCCCGCTATAAATTTACTTAAGTCAGAAGATCCTCCTGATATTTTCCTAATGGATTTAGGATTGCCCGGTATGAATGGAATTGAAGGCATCAGGCAAATAAAACAAATTGTTCCCGGCGTTACAATGGTTGTTCTTACGGTTTTTGAAGATACGGATTCTATCCTGCAGGCTATAAGCAGCGGCGCTTCCGGGTATTTACTTAAAGATTCTTCTCTCGATTCAATCATTAATTCTTTAAAAGCAATCCTCTCTGGTGGTGCGCCAATAAATCCACAGATTGCAAAGAAAATTTTACAGTTGTTTGCAAAAACTCATTTGGAAAATACTTACGATTTAACACCTAGAGAAAGAGAAGTTCTTTCCCTGCTGGTTGATGGTCTTCCTAAAAAACAAATTGCTGTTAAAATGGCTATCACTTTTCATACTGTTGATAAGCATCTTCGAAACATTTATACAAAACTTCAGGTTCCATCGCGCAGCATGGCAGTTGCCAAAGCGCTAAAAGAAAAGCTTTTCTAACTTCAACCAAAATTGCTTGCATGATTGGAGGCAGTAATGTTGCTGCATGCATTTGCAGTCATGCATCCGATAACGTCTTATCAAAATGGTACGCAAATGCGTACTACCACAGACAATAATTTCGTTATAAACTTGTCCTAAGATATTCTTCCTTTCAAGGTAAATAAAAAATTTAGAAAATTTAGGAGAAGTTTAATGAAGGTCCTCTTTGTTTTTGTATTCTCAATTCTGATTACTTCAGTTATCTTTGCACAAATTCCACGCACAATTTCTTATCAGGGAGTTTTAACAGACGAATTTGGTAATCCCAAACCTGATGGTGATTATAATTTTATCTTCATGCTTTATGAAACAAGTACAGGCGGAGATACAATCTGGAGTGAAAGTAAAACTCTTAATGTAAGTAAAGGGCTCTTCTCCACTTCCCTGGGAGAACCAACACCATTTGGCGCTGAAGTAAAGTTTGATAAACCATACTGGCTTGGAATAAAAGTAGGGACTGACCCGGAACTTTCGCCAAGGATCGCGCTGACCTCCTCAGGTTACAGCTTAACATCCGATAATGCTTTGAATATAGTTGATGGAAAGGTGGTCAAGTCGCTCAATAATCTGAAAGATAACATCACAATGGAAGGCGCAGGTGGAACAACTATAACTACAAATGGAAATACTATTATAATTTCCAGCACAGGCGGCAGCGGTTCAGGAATACAGGGAGTGCAAAACACAAACAATACAATAGATATAGTAAACCCAAATGGACCAACTGCAACAATAAATCTTAAAGTGCCGCTAAGTATAAATGGAGTTGTAAACATGCCAGACTATCTTATTGTCGCCGATGTAACAGGAACAGGTGGAGGAATAATCGGAACAAGCACAAACGGTTTTGGAATTGTCGGACAAGGTCTAGGAACATCGGGAATAAATTATGGAATAGCAGGAAACTCAAACAGTCCCGATGGATTTGCAGTATCCGGATGGAATACTTCAACAACTGGAGATGCTGTAGGTATTGTGGGCAGAACAAATTCACCGGATGGTGTTGGAATTGAAGGGTTCGGCGGCTCAAGTGGAATTGGAGTACAAGGATTAAGTATAGGAGGTTACGGTGTGTATGGAAAGAGCGATAATTTGGTAGGGGTTTATGGTTATTGCCCTAATAATGGTTGGGGTGTTTTTGGAGAATCTCCATCGGGTTATGGGATTTACGGATTCAGCAATAGTAGTAGAGGAGTATATGGTTTTAGTGTTGAAGGTTATGGTGTTTATGGACGTGCTTCAAGTGATGGAATAGGAATTAGGGCAGAAAATTCTACTGGCAATTATGCACTATTGGGAATGAGTAGTTGGGCGGGCTTTTTTAGCGGAGAAAGTTATTTTGATGGAGGTGTTTATATTACTGGAGACTTTAGCGTTAATGGTACTAAAAACTTTAAAATAGACCATCCTTTAGATCCGACAAATAAATACCTCATTCACTCTTGTGTAGAAAGCTCTGAAAGAATGAATATCTATAACGGAAACATTACCACAGATGGAAATGGATTCGCTTTGGTAGAATTACCGGGATATTTTGAAACATTGAATATTGAATATCGATATCAGTTAACTGTAATTGGTCAATTCGCTCAAGCCATAATTGAAAATGAAATTTCCCAAAACCGGTTTACTATCAAAACAGATAAACCAAATGTTAAAGTCTCCTGGCAAGTTACTGGTATCCGTAATGATGAATATGCAAAACAAAATCCTTTTGCTGCTGAGAAAGAGAAAGAAGATTTTGCAAAAGGAAAATATTTAATCCCAGAATTGTATGGGCAGCCGAAAGAAATGGGAATTAATTATGTGAAAGTACCGGAGTTTGATCAGCCGCAGTTTCAAGAAAATTAGAGGGATGAGAAATGAAAAGAAATAATTTTAGTCTCCCTGAACCTGTTTCGGGGTCTTTTACTTTTAGAAATAAGATGCTATCCAAAGGACTCCTTTCGGAGAAACAACTTCAGCATGACATTCTTAAAAACAAATCGACATTTTTAATTATTTCAATATTTATTTTATTTCTCACGGTTCCATCTTTAGCGCAAAACAGCCAGATAAACTGGTATTCCTTTTCTTCAGGGTTCAACACATCTGCTACCGTAAATACTACCAGCATATCTTCAGTTGGCGAATCGTTCGGCGGGAAAATCAGCAATGGCAGCAGCAGTATTATTACCGGATTTCTGTCATATCAAGCTAATGGTTCTATCATTGGTGGTGTGATTCCAAACCTTCCAATTCCAATAGGTACCGGAAGTGCTGAAGTGTGGGGAGATTCTATTTATTATTTCGGCGGATCTTCTAACTGGACAGGTACAATAATTTATCAGCGAATATATAAGTTTGACGGAGTTAGCTGGAGCTATTATGATTCAATTCCTGATTATAGTCTATGGGGTATCGAAACTATTCTGGTTGATAATAATGTCTATCTTTTGGGAGGGTATCCTAGTGGTACATCCCTTAATAGAAAATACAATTTGACTACTAAAGAGTGGTCTAACCTAACTGAAAGTCCGAATGTTAGTCAGGCCTACGGTTTGACTTCTGAATATTATAATGGGAAGATATTTTTGTTTAATAATGAAGGAAGGGTGTTTGCTTATGATATAGCGGGTGATAGTTGGGAAACGAAGACACCAAATTCCGTTTCAGGAAGTTATCCGAATCTAAGATCAGTTCTTTATAACGGTGAAATATACATTGTGGGATTGGGTGGATTGGGGGTTCCGGGTTTCTATAAATACACTCCTTCTACAGATCAGTGGACTAAGCTTGAAGATTCTCCTTATCCGGTTTATGCTTGTGAAATGGGAATTATAAACGGTCTTATTTATTGTGTCGGAGGGAATAACAATACTTATGCTTTATATAAGAGCGCAGCAATTTATAACACGACAACTAATTCCTGGACAGTTGATAGTATTTCAATCAGTTCCAACCGTGATTGGATGGCATCAGTAAAATACCGGGGAAGTTTTTATGTTATAGGAGGCTTAGGTGCGACTTCTTTTGCCGTTAACATTGTTGAAGAAATTATACCTCACGGTACTGTGGATATTGATGATGAGGAGGAATTAGTTCCTACAGAATATAAGCTTCAACAGAATTATCCTAATCCATTTAACCCAGGTACGATTATCAGTTGGCAGTTGCCGGTCGGCAGTCTTGTCTTACTAAAGATTTATGATATCCTTGGAAGGGAAGTTGCAACCTTAGTAAATGAAATCAAGGGAGCAGGTTACTACAAAGTAAACTTTGACGGCTCATCACTTGCAAGTGGAATTTATATCTACAGGTTGACTGCTGGGAATTATATATCAACAAAGAAAATGTTGATGATTAAATAATAGAGCAACCTTCAAGGTTATCTCGTTGCTTTCACTATCCTAACCCTGAAGGGTAGCTTCTGTGTTATTAAGAAAATTTAAAAATATATTCCGGCTCTTATTGCAAAAAAGCTTGCATTATCCATTAAGGCGTAACGGGCTGAAACTTCAAACATAGTGAATTGCGCCGCAACTAAAGGAGTAAAAGCAATTTTATTCTCTGTATTCTTATTTTCTGTCCCGTTAGTCGTTGTTGCAGTAATCCAGTAATTGCCAATCTCCGCACCTGCAGAAATAAAAGGGAAGACGCTGATTCTTGCACCGGCATTTAAACTCCACATAGTTGCACTTGATTTTATACTTCCAATTTCTTTCTCAGAAAAACTTAAATATTCAACTGAACCGGTCAGATCAATAACAGGCAGACCGAACTTTGCCATAAAAACACCGCCATAACCTGTGCCTGCTATGTCAGAAAAATTTCCAACAGGTGTTACCGCAGTAACGGCAACTCCGCTTTCTAAAAATTGTGCAGTCGCCTCATTAACTAAAAGAAAAATCAAAAGAGCTGTTAAGGTTAATCTTTTCATTTTTATTCCTTTATAGAGATTAAATTAATAAACTGTATATAAATTTAATGTTTTAATTTTTAAATTTATTGATTATTATCAATCAGTAAAATTATTCAATATTAATGTTCTCAGGAAGAAAGATTTTAGCTTACCTTCAAATTACCAGGTTTCTTAATTTTGTTATAACCTTTTTAGTTATCATAGTTGCAACTGTCATAAGTATTGAAGGGGCATACTCAACTTTTAAAATAATTTTCGCAGGATTATCGGGAGCTTTAGCTGCATCTGCCGGAAATGTAATAAATGATTACTTTGATATTAACATTGATCAAATAAATAAACCAGGCAGGGTTCTACCATCGGGCAGATTAACTAAAAAAGAAGCTTTTTCTTTTTACATATTTCTTTCAGTCTCGGCACTTATCGTTTCATCATTTATAAATATTAACGCATTTATTACAGTATTTACTGCATCTGTTTTATTGTTTTTTTATTCATACCAGGTTAAAAAAATTCCTTTGCTTGGTAATACTCTCATTTCGTGTTTAACAGCTTTAGCTTTTATTTATGGAGGAATTGCCGTTAATAATATTGATGCTGCATTAATTCCTGCTTCATTTGCATTCGTAATCAATTTCATAAGAGAGATTATTAAAGATATGGAAGATGCTGAAGGCGACAGGCAGCAGAATATAAATACTTATCCTGTTAAATATGGTTTTAGAAAAGCTAAAAATATTGTTGTAATTGTAACGGCAATTTTAATAATTTTAACTCTGCATCCGTTTATATTTAATATTTATACAATTGAATATTTTCTTGTTGTTATGGTTTTGGTTAATCCTTTATTGATATATATTGTTAAGTCTCTGTTTGAAAATGATTCCATAAAAAATCTGAATAAGTTATGTAATCTTTTAAAGCTTAATATGATAATAGGTCTTACAGCAATATTTCTTGGCAAATGAATGCATTTGATAAAACATATCTGCGCGACGATATTAAATTAATTGCCGGTACTGATGAAGTCGGCAGAGGACCACTGGCAGGACCCGTTGTTGCAGCTTCAGTAATTTTCCCAGAAGGGGTAAGGATAAGGGGAGTTAAAGATTCAAAACTTCTTACAGAAGAAGAGAGAGAAAAACTACTTCCGAAAATTTTAAATAAAGCTCTTGCATATTCTGTCGCAGTTGTTTCTCATGGTGAAATAGACCGCATAAATATTTTACAGGCTTCGTTGCTTGCAATGTCATTATCAATAAAAAGATTGAAAATACAACCCCACCTTATTTTAGTTGACGGTAATAAAATTTTCGGATCATCCATTCCGGCACTGCCTATCATTGATGGAGATGCAAAGTCATTTACCATCGCTGCAGCATCCATAATTGCAAAGGTAACAAGAGATAGAATAATGAAAAGGTTATGCCCGAAGTTCCCGGTTTATAATTGGTCGTGCAATAAAGGTTACGCAACGCGTGAACACATCGAAGCAATAAAAAATTTCGGTCCCTGTATACTTCACAGAAGAACATTTCTTTCGAGAATTCTTACAGAACAAACCGAATTCGAATTTGAAGAACAATATATAGGTTAATATTTTCTAATTTCTCAGATTACAACATTTCATTCAAATGATTGTTGAGTATGTTTCAATCAACTAAACAATTCGGAGATGAAGGTGAGGAGATTGCAGTTTCTCACCTTGTTGAAAAAGGTTATGAAATAATTGACCGCAATTATAGGTTTGGTAAAGGCGAAATCGATATTGTTGCAAAAGATCCTGAGAACGGAGATACGGTTTTTATTGAAGTAAAATCAAAAAAGAATCTTGAATTCGGTGATCCTGTTTATTCTGTAACTAAAAATAAAATGAAGCAGTTGAAAAGAATGGCTGAGCTGTACCTTTATGATAAAGAGATTGATGAAATTGACTGCAGGTTTGATGTTATTACTGTCTTGTTAAGAGGAAATCAAAAACCTGTTATTGAACATTATGAAAATGCCTTTATGTAATACAACCTGCCATCCGCAGCAAATGAAATCTTTTTAAAGCGTAAAATACTGTAATGGAATCTTTTATTAAACTAGTTGATAAACTGAATAATAAAATTGGAATAGCAGTATCATGGTTAACAGTTGTTCTTGTCCTTATAACTTGTTACGATGTTGCTGTTCGTTATATTTTTGAGGAGAGCAGTGCAGCATTCCAGGAAATTGAATGGCATTTATTTGCAATTATATTTCTGGCTGCCGCTGCTTATACATTAAAATCGGATGACCATGTACGTGTTGATCTTTTCTACTCCAGGTTTCCTATAAAAAGAAAAGCACTTATAGATTTTATCGGTTCGATTTTATTCCTGATCCCTTTTTGTATGCTCGTAATCTGGT
>Ga0105107_10003476_pt1 | contig 10484 bp, 7 predicted proteins | sample PPLLaktember2015_6_FD_79335 | JGI IMG/M metagenome (GOLD analysis project Ga0105107, IMG submission 79335) | Freshwater sediment microbial communities from Prairie Pothole Lake near Jamestown, North Dakota, USA - PPLs Lake P8 Core (1) Depth... | ecosystem: Environmental > Aquatic > Freshwater >...
CGAGCGGATCGATGTCTGGGCCGAAGATGCGCTCCGCGAGCTGAAACCCGAGCACGGCAACCGGCCTGGCGACGTCGACCTCGGTCGGGCTCATCAGGCGCCCGCGCTCGGCGTCGTAGTTCGAGAAGTTGACGTACTCCTGCGTGACGCCCCGGATCTGGATGTTCTCAATCGACGCCGCGCGGTACGTGACGCGCCCGCGCCCCTGCGAGCTGAGCATCACGGCGGAGACGAGCGGGCTGTTCCTGCGGACGGCAGCCGCATCCAGCGGCGTGATGCGCGGGTTCGACTGCACCTTGAGCCACTCCTCGTCGCTGCGCACGATGCCGAACTGCTGCACGATGAAGGAATCGGCGCCGGCCTGGTTGAGTATCGCATCGCGAACCGACGCGTTCAGGCCCTGGATGAGCGACACCACCGCGATGATGGACGTGACGGCCACGATATTGCCCAGCACCGTCATCAGCGAGCGCAGCTTGGACGCCCAGATGGCGCTCAGCGCGATGCCCGCGGCGTCGAGATACTTGTTCACGTTGGACGGCGGGTCTTGAAGAGCAAGACCTTGCCTACGTACTGGGTTTCGCGGCCGGAGTCTGGCCGGGTTGCACGCGCACCGGATCGCCGTCGGCCATGCCTCTCACATTGTTATAGGGACCGGTGATCACCTGGTCGCCCGCCTTCAGGCCCGAGAGCACCTCGAAGAAGCGGTCGCCCGCGATGCCGATCGTAATCGGCAGGAACGCCGCGCGGTTGTCGCGCACGACGAACACGCCCTCGGTCTCTTTGCGCGTCTGTCCCGGCTCGAGCTCGAGCGGCATCGCCGCCTGGGGCTGGTTGCCGCGGCGGGTCTCGGTTCGCGGCGGCTTTACGATCTGTCCCTGGGCGTCGTAAATCAGCTCGCGCACGGCGACGGCTGGAATGGGAACCGCAGTCACATTCTTCCGTGTGGCCGTCGTAATCTCGGCTGTTGTGGTGAAGCCGGGGCGGACCTCGGGAACATCCTCGTCGAGCACCACCACCACTTTGAAGTTGGTCGCCTGCTGGTTGGTCGCCGCCTGGCCCGTGGTCTGAATCGGGCTGTTGCCGATCTCGGTGACGTGTCCCTTGAACGTCTTATCCGGAATGGCGTCGATCGTGATCTTCGCCTGTTGCCCGACGGCCACGTTGGGGATGTTCGTCTCGTCGACCTCGACCTCGGCCTGAATCACCGACATGTCGGCCACGGTCAACAGGACCGTGCCCGCGTTGTTCATCGTGCCCACCACCGCCGTTTCGCCTTCCTGAATGTTCCGGCGTGTGACGATGCCGGCGATGGGCGACTCGATGCGAACTTTGCTCAGATCGAACTGGGCGCTTTCGAGCTGCGCGCGGTCCTGCCCGAGGCGCACCTCCTGCGTGCGCACCTGCTTCTCGCGCTCGACGAGCGTCGATTGGGCAATCCGCGCGTCGTTCTCGGCGCGCTCGAGCACTTCGCGCGGCGTGAGCTTCTGCTTCCATAACTCCTGCTGGCGGTGCAGGGTCTGCTGCGCGACCTGCAGCTGAACGCGGGCGGTCTCGACACCCTGCCGCGCCTGGTCGAGCGCCGACTCGGCGCCGCGCAGCGCGGCCTGCCCGCTTTCGACACGCGAGCGCAGCGTGCGCGGATCAATCTGCATGAGGAACTGGCCGACATTCACCCGATCGCCCTCGTTGACGGCAAGATCGACAACGCGCCCCGACGTGTCGGCGCTGATGTTGACGAAGCGCTTGGGCTGAATCTTGCCCGACGCCGACACGACCGCCTCGAGATCGCGCGTGCGGATCGTTTCGACCGTCACCGTTGGGGCGGTCGTCCGGCGCGTCCACCACGCATAGCCGCCGGCCGACGCAATGGCGACGAGCGCCACCACCGCGATGACGATCTTTCGGTTTCGAGACAACTACAGGCCTCCTCGCAGCGCCTGCGTCAGTGCAAGCGCCATGGCGCCCGCCGCGTAGGCGCCGAACAGCCAGCGCGCAATCGGCAGCGTGCGCGTCCGATACAGAATGCTCAACCCCATCGCGACCAGCACGACCCACCACAACACGAACACGTCGACGGCGCCCAGCAGGCGCGCGGGAAACGTGGACTCGCCGAACGACGGCATCACCATGCTCAGGCTCGTCGCGCCGCCGAGCGACTCGCGCGCGTAGTTGACGGGCGCAGCGACGAGCGCCCGGACCGCCAGAATCGCCGACGCATGCACGACGATCGTCAGGACCTGAGCGAACGTCGCCCGCCTTCGCGGCGTATCCTCATCGCTTCGGCGCGGCAGGCTCCGCCTTCGCGGCGTATCCTCATCGCTTCCGCCTTCGCGCTCCGCGCTCTGGCGGACAGGTCGGCGCGGCAGGGTGTCTGCGAACCGATTGCCGACCAACTGCAGGATGCCGGCAACGACCAGCCAGAGCGCCGGCCAGCCAGCCAGAATCGCTGCGGCGGACATCGCAGGCCGGTACGGCACGAGGCGACGCAGCTCTGCGTATGTCCGATCGTCGACGACCGCGCCGAATGATTCGAGCTGACGCACCTGTTGGTCGAGCGCGGCGAGCTGACCGACCCGCGTCAGCAGAAATCCGACACTGCACGCCGCCGAGATCACCACGATGAGAATTGCCAGATCCAGGGACCGTGGATGCAGAATGGCGTGGGTCAGCGTTGCGCGCGGCGAACGCACCATCCCTATTAAACGCTGTACTGCATTAGAGGACGCCGCCGTCAAAGGGTTCCCGTTTCCTCTCGTAAGACGTGCGCGGCAGCGGCCTGGTTCCGTGATACATTCCGCTCGTGTTCAACCTCGTTCCAAAGGAGATGTTCTTCACCAAAGGCGTCGGCAAGCATCGTGAAAAGCTGACCTCCTTCGAGCTCGCGCTCCGCTCGGCCGGCATCGCCGCGTGCAACCTCGTCCGCGTGTCGAGCATTTTTCCGCCCGGGTGCCGCATCATGTCCCGAAGCGAAGGGATCAAGCGCCTCAAACCTGGTCAGGTGACCTTCGTCGTGATGTCCGAAGCGGCGACACGCGAACCGCATCGTCTCGTCGCTGCCACGGTCGGCGTCGCCATTCCTCGAGACTCGAAGCTCTACGGCTATCTCTCCGAGCACCATAGCTTCGGCGAGAACGAAGATACAGCGGGCGATTACGCCGAAGAGCTGGCGGCCGAGATGCTGGCAACCACCCTGGGGCTCGAGTTCGACCCCGACAAGAGCTGGGACGAGAACAAAGAAGTGTACCGGCTTTCGAATCAGATTGTCCGCACTCAGAACGTCACGCAGACGGCTGTCGGCGACAAGAACGGGTTGTGGACCACTGTGGTGGCCGCAGCGGTGCTCATCGGCTGAGCCCTGTGGGATCCTAGCGTCTCCCCGCCCCGACGCACAAACAGCGCGCTTCCACAGCAGGGCGGGTCTTGTAGTGCAAGTCCCGCCCTACGTGTAGTGCAAGACCGACCTGCCTGCATAAGTCAGGGGCCGCCGCGCGGGCTGTAAACTGCGCGGATGCGCATTTCAGCGTCTCTGCTCGATCTCGCCCTTCACTGCCTATGCACACAAAAAGGGGTCAGACCCCTTTTTTTGTGTGTAGGGCTGGTTTCTGCGTTTCCTGTCACCGCGCCGGCGCAAACCTTCGGCGGCATCGGCACGCGGGCCGAAGGCATGGGAGGCGCGTTTATCGCCGTCGCCGACGACGCGAGCGCCGTCTACTGGAATCCGGCAGGCATCGCGACTGGAGCGACGTTCGACCTTCAGGTATCGGCCGCCAAGGGGGCGACGATTTTTGTTGGCGCGGCGTTGCCCGTCCTGGGTCTGAGCTACTACCGCACGCATCAGGACACAGCCTCACCTACAGTATCGCCCCCGGTTGACCGACAAAACGGGGGATCGGGAGAGGTACGGGTGCGTCCTCTCACGACCACGAACGTCGGCGTCACGGTCGTACAAACCGTTGTATCCGGGCTGGTTATCGCAGCCACGACGAGATTGGTGAGGGGCGGGGTCGAGACACGCGATGCCCGCACGACCGTCGATTTCGACGCAGGGGCCATGGTGTCGGCATGGGATATCAGATTCGGTCTGACAGCACGAAACCTCCGGGAACCGGAGTTCGAGGGGGAATCCGGGCCGCTGACGATGAAGCGGCAGTTCCGAGTCGGGGCCGCTCTGGTCCCGCGCTCGCTGCCGACCGGCGTGCATGGTCCATTTTCGGTGGCGATCGACGCCGATCTGACGACGACGCCCGGACCGTTCGGCGACCGAAGGGGAGCAGCGCTCGGCGGCGAATACTGGCTGGCGCAAGGGCTCGTGGGCGTTCGGGGTGGCGTTCGGTGGAGTACGTTAGGCGACCTGAACCGGGCATTCTCCGGCGGTTTCACGGTGAGGTTGCCGCGTTCCGTCTATGCCGAAGGTCAGATGACCAAGGGCGAGGAGGTGGACGAAGAGCAGTGGAATATCGGCGTCCGAGTAACATTTTAGGTCACTTATTGACAAATAATGTCATAATCGCAGGCTCGACATGGCCGTTCGCATCGGCGAACTTCTTCTAAAAGAGAAGCGGATCACTCCCGCGCAACTCCAGGAGGCCCTGAACTACCAAAAGGCCAATGGGGGGAAGCTCGGCTTCAATCTGGTCAAGCTCGGCTTCGTCAAGGACGAAGAGCTCACGGCGCTTCTCAGCAAGCAATACGGCGTTCCCTCGATCAACCTGGCCCAGTTCGAGATCGATCTGGCCGTCATCAAGCTGATTCCTGCTGAAACCGCGCAGAAGTACCAGATCGTCCCGCTCAGCCGCTCGGGCGCCACCCTCACGATTGCGATGACCGATCCGACCAACGTGTTCGCCATGGACGACATCAAGTTCATGACGGGCTACAACGTCGAACCGGTGGTCGCCTCGGAAACGGCGGTCGGCGAAGCCATCGTCCGTTACTACGCGATGGCGAAGACATCGGCGGCCGGCAATATCGCGGCGGGCGGGCACAGCGCCCTCGAGATGGCCGCGAAGTCGATCGAGGAGATGTCGATCGCCGGGGCGGAGGACGTCGAGGTGCTCGACGACCTCGAGGAAATCAGCGCCGAGTCGCTCGAGAAGCAGGGCGGCGAAGCGCCGGTCATCAAACTCGTGAACGTCGTGCTCATGTCGGCCATTCAGAAAGGTGCGAGCGACATTCACATCGAGCCGTACGAAAAAGAATTCCGCGTCCGTTACCGGGTGGACGGCATTCTCTACAACATCATGGCCCCGCCCATGAAAATGCGCGACGCGATCACCTCGCGCATCAAGATCATGGCGAAGCTCGACATCGCCGAAAAACGGCTGCCTCAGGATGGGCGCATCAAGATCCGCTTCTCGGACAACGGCAACTCGAAGGACATCGACTTCCGCGTCTCGTGCCTCCCGACGCTCTTCGGCGAGAAGATCGTCATGCGTCTGCTCGACAAAGACAAGCTGATGCTCGACATGACGAAGCTCGGTTTCGAGCAGGAATCGCTGTCGCGGTTCGAGGTGGCCATCGGCAAACCCTGGGGCATGGTGCTCGTGACCGGTCCGACGGGCAGCGGCAAGACGAACACGCTCTACTCGTCGCTCGCGAAGATCAATACGCCAGAAACGAACATCATGACCGCCGAGGACCCCGTCGAGTTCAACCTCCCGGGGATCAACCAGGTCCAGGTACGCGAGAACATCGGCTTGAATTTCGCCGCGGCGCTGCGGTCGTTTCTCCGCCAGGACCCCAACATCATCCTCGTCGGCGAGATTCGCGACTTCGAAACGGCGGAAATCGCCGTCAAGGCCTCGCTCACCGGACACCTGGTGCTGTCGACCCTGCATACCAACGATGCGCCGAGCACGATCAACCGGTTGATGAACATGGGCATCGAGCCGTTTCTCGTCGCGAGCTCGGTGAATCTGATCTGCGCGCAGCGGCTCGTGCGCCGCATCTGCGCCAACTGCAAGGGCGATCATCCGCTGCCGGCGCCGGCGCTCGTCCAGGCGGGATTCTCCGCCGAAGACGCCAAAGCGGTCGTGCCCAAGAAAGGCAGCGGGTGCGAGAAGTGCAACAACACCGGCTACAAGGGGCGCGTCGGCCTCTACGAAGTGATGGAAGTCACCGACGAGCTGCGCGAGCTCATCCTCGTCGGCGCGTCCGGTCTCGAGCTGCGCCGCAAGGCAATCGAAGAAGGCATGCTGACGCTTCGCATGAGCGGGCTCCGTAAAGTCAAGGACGGGCTGACGACGATAGAAGAGGTAGCGCGGGAGACGGTCAAGTAGAAACCTGTCAGGGGCAGGGGGAAGATGGCTGATGGCAGAGAGAACCTTCTGCCCTTTGCCATCTGCCCTTGGCCATGACAGCCGAGTCTGAATGGAGCGAGGGGATCAAACGATGCCACCCACACTGCCCGAGTTACTGAAGATGACGGTCGACCTGGAAGGCTCCGACCTTCACCTGACGATCAACACACCGCCGCAAGTGCTCATCCACGGGAAGCTGCGCCGCTTTGACATTCACGAACCGACGACCACCGAGACCAAGCAGCTCGCCTACAGCGTCATGACCGACGCGCAGAAGAAGCGTTTCGAAGAGACGCTCGAGCTCGACTTCTCGTTCGGTATCCGGGGCCTCGCGCGGTTCCGCTCGAACGTCTTCAACCAGCGCGGCGCGGTCGGCGCCGTGTACCGGTTGATTCCCGAGCAGATCAAAGGCTTCAGGGATCTGGGCCTGCCGCAGGTCCTCGCCACGTTGTCGGAGCGGCCGCGCGGGCTCGTGCTCGTCACCGGTCCAACCGGCAGCGGCAAATCGACGACGCTCGCCGCGATGCTCGACAAGATCAACGACGAGCGGAACGAGCACATCCTCACAATCGAGGATCCGATCGAGTACATTCATCAGCATAAGGGCTGTCTCGTGAACCAGCGCGAGGTGCACAGCGACACCAAGGGCTTCAGCGAAGCGCTGCGGGCCGCTCTGCGCGAAGACCCGGACATCGTTCTCATCGGCGAGTTGCGCGATCTCGAAACCACCGAAGCGGCGCTTCGGATCGCCGAGACGGGGCACCTGACGTTCGGCACGCTGCACACCAATTCGGCGGCGCAGACGATCAACCGCATCATCGACATGTTTCCCGCGCATCAGCAGTCGCAGATCCGCACGCAGTTGTCGCTCGTGCTCGAAGGCATCGTCTGTCAGGCGCTGCTGTCCAAGATCGGCGGCGGCCGTGTGGTCGCGCAGGAGATCCTGGTGCCCACGCCGGCGATTCGCAACCTGATTCGCGAGGACAAGATCCATCAGATCTACTCGTCGATGCAGGCGGGCCAGGAGAAGCTCGGCACGCAGACATTCAACCAGTCGCTCGCGACCCTCTTCATGACCAGGCAGATCACGCTCGAAACGGCGATGGGCGCCTCGTCATTGAAAGACGAGCTCGAGCAGATGATCGCGCGCGGCGCGGGTGTCGTGCAGGGCGCGGGGCTCGGCGCCCGCCCGGGCATGCCGCCGAGGCCGCCGGTCGGGACGGTTCGGAGATAGCTTCGCAGTCAGGGAAGACGGCAGATGGATGAGGGCAGCAATGCCCTCTGCCCTGACAGGAAGAAAGCGTGCCATCTGCCCTGAACGCGAAGCGGGTTGCCATCTGCCATGACTGCGAAGTGAGCGAAGAGAGCGAAGGTACCTAGAGATGCCTACATTTGCGTATTCGGGCCGCACGCGCGCGGGAGAAACGGTCAGTGGCGAGCGCATGGCCGATACGGCCGATGCCGTGGTCTCCGCGCTGAGGCGCGAGCAGGTATTGGTCACGCGGATCGCGCCGACCAAGGAGAAGGCCACCGCCGGGGCGAAGAAGGGCAAGCTCGGCAAGAAGGTCAATTCGAAGAACGTGGCGGTCTTCGTCCGCCAGTTCTCCGTCATGATCGATGCCGGGTTGCCGCTGGTACAGTGCCTGGAAATTCTCGGCAACCAGGAAGAGGACAAGAACTTCGCCGAGACGATTCTGGCCACCCGGTCCGACGTGGAGAGCGGCGCGTCGCTGGCCGACGCCATGAAGAAGCACCCGAAGGTGTTCGATCCGCTGTTCACGAACATGATCGCGGCCGGCGAGGCCGGCGGCATTCTCGACACCATTCTGAAGCGCCTGGCGACCTACATCGAGAAATCCGTCAAGCTGAAGGCCCAGGTGAAGTCGGCGATGATCTATCCGATCGCCGTCATCGTCATTGCCGTGCTCGTGGTCGGCGTCATCCTGTGGAAGGTCATCCCGACCTTCGCGGCGCTCTTCGCGGGTCTTGGTGCGCAATTGCCGCTTCCAACCCGCATCGTCATCGCGCTCAGCGAGTTCCTTGTCAACTTCATGCCCTTCATCATCGTGGGCATCATTGCGATTGCCTATGCGTTCAAGACCTACTACTCCACCACGGGGGGCAAGTATCAGATCGACGGCATCACGCTGAAGCTGCCTGTGCTCGGCCTCCTGATGCGGAAGATCGCGGTGGCGCGTTTCTGCCGCACGCTGTCGACGCTGTTGAGCTCCGGCGTGCCCATTCTCGACGGGCTCGAAATCACGGCGCGCACCTCGGGCAACTCGGTCGTCGAAGAGGCCATTTTCAAGACGCGGAAGAGCATCGAGGGAGGCGAGACGATCTCGGCGCCCCTCAAGGAGACCGGTGTGTTCCCCGCGATGGTCACACAGATGATTTCCGTCGGCGAAACCACCGGCGCGCTCGATACGATGCTCTCGAAGATCGCCGATTTCTACGAAGAGGAAGTGGACACGGCGGTGGCCGGCCTGCTGACGCTGCTCGAGCCGATCATGATTGCGTTCCTCGGCGGCGTGGTCGGCGGCATCGTCATCGCGATGTACCTGCCGATCTTCGATCTGATCAGCCAGCTGGCCGGGTAAGGAGCATCCGGTGGCGGAGCGCGACCTTCGTCGCAAACTCTTCTGGCTGATTTCGATTCGCGTCGGCATCAGCACGCTCCTCCTCGGCTCGGCGATCTTCGTGCAGCTCGCCGCGCCCGGCACGGTCGCCGGCGAGCCGCTGTTCCTGCTCATCGGCGCCACCTTCGGCCTGAACATCCTCTGGACGCTCACCCTCAAGTGGGCGCAGCGCTTCAACTGGCTCGTGGATCTCCAGCTCGCGTCCGACGCGCTGGTCGTCTCGGGCTTCATCACGGTCACCGGCGGCATCACCAGCTACTTCGCGGCGCTCTACGTGCTGCCCATCGCGGCCGCCAGCAGCGTGCAGTTCCGGCGCGGCGGGATGATGATTGCCACGCTGAGCGCGGTGCTGTATCTCGGCATCGTGCTCGTGCAGTATTACCAGCTGGCCGGGCTGCTGGGATTCCCCCTCCTCGGTCACGAGGGCACGCTGCCGCCGCCGCGCATCGTTGCCTATACGACGGGGCTGAACGTCTTTCTGTTCTTCTCGATTGCGTTCCTCAGCGGATCGCTCGCCGACCGCCTTCAGCGCGCGGGCGCGCAGATCGAACGCGCGTCGAACGAGATCGCCGATCTGCAGGCCTTCAACCAGCACGTCATCGACAGTCTGACGAGCGGGCTGGCGACCACGGATCGACAGGGCCGCATTCTCACATTCAACCGCGCCGCCGAATCCATTACGGGGCACACTGCGCTGTCGGTCGTGGGCCGGCGGATTGAGGAGGTGCTCGATCTGCCGGCGAGCGTGGCCTCCGGGCTGACGAGCGCGGCCGGGCCGGGCCGCGGCCGCCGGGTCGAGAGCCCGTACCGGACGGGTGACGGCCGGCGGATCGAGCTGGGCTTCACGGCCACCGAGCTGCGGGCCCCCGGCGGAAACGCCGGGCTCCTGTTCGCATTCCAGGACGTCACCGACATCAAGAAGCTCGAGCGCGACGCGCGCCTGCGCCAGCGGCTCGCGGCCGTCGGCGAGATGGCGGCGGGCATTGCGCACGAGATCCGCAATCCTCTCGCGTCGATGTCCGGATCGATTCAGATTCTCCGGCAGGAGCTGCCGCTGACCGACGACCAGGCGCAGCTGATGGACATCGTGCTCCGCGAATCGGAGCGTCTGAACGACACGATCCGATCGTTCCTCGCGTATGCGCGCCCGCAGCGATTCTCGATCGTGCGGCTCGATGTGCGGCGTGTGTTGAACGACGCGGCTCTGCTGCTGCGCAACAGCGCCGAAGTCCAGGACGGGCATATCATCGACGTTCGCGTGCCGAACGAGGAAGTCGCGTTCGAAGCCGACGAGAACCAGATCAAGCAGATCGTGTGGAATCTCGCGACCAACGGCCTCCGGGCGATGCGCAATGGCGGCCGGCTGACGCTCGGCGCGCGCCTCGAGCCGGGAGCCGACGGCGGCCAGGAAGCCGTCGTGCTGGAAGTCGCCGATGAGGGCGTCGGCATCCCGCCCGACGAGCTCGACGCGATTTTTCAGCCCTTCCGCGGCACGTTCACCAAAGGGACAGGCCTGGGGCTGGCGATCGTCCACCGCATCGTC
>Ga0105107_10003477_pt1 | contig 10483 bp, 7 predicted proteins | sample PPLLaktember2015_6_FD_79335 | JGI IMG/M metagenome (GOLD analysis project Ga0105107, IMG submission 79335) | Freshwater sediment microbial communities from Prairie Pothole Lake near Jamestown, North Dakota, USA - PPLs Lake P8 Core (1) Depth... | ecosystem: Environmental > Aquatic > Freshwater >...
CCGCTTCGCGATGTGGCTCGCGCAGGCGAAGGCGAGCGAGAGCCCGTCGTAGGTGCTGGTGCCGCGGCCGATCTCGTCCATCAGCACCAGGCTCCGGTCGGTCGCGGCGTTCAGGATCACGGCCGCCTCGGTCATCTCCACCATGAAGGTTGAGCGCCCGCCCGCCAGGTCGTCCGAGGCGCCGATGCGCGTGAAGATGCGGTCGAATGGCCCGATCACCGCCCGCGTCGCCGGCACGAAGCTGCCGATCGAGGCGAGCACGAGGATGAGCGCTGCCTGGCGCATGTAGGTGGACTTGCCGCCCATGTTCGGGCCGGTGATCACCAGCATGCGCCGGCCGTCCGTCAGCTCGAGGTCGTTCGGCACGAACGGGTCGTCCAGCACCCGCTCGACGACCGGGTGGCGGCCGCCCTCGATGCGAAGCCCGGGCGCGTCGGACAGTTCCGGCTGCACGTAACGCAGGCTCACCGCGCGCTCCGCGAGGCTCGCGAGCACGTCGACGAGCGCGAGCGCCGCCGCCAGCCGCTTGAGCGGCGCGAGGTCGCCGATCAGCCGGTCGAGCAGGCCGTCGAACAGCTCGCGCTCGCGCGCGAGCGCGCGGTCCCGGCTGCCGAGCACCCGTTCCTCGAACAGCTTCAATTCGGGCGTGATGTAGCGCTCGGCGTTCTTGACGGTCTGACGGCGCTGCCATTCGATCGGCGCGCGCTCGGACTGGCTGCGCGGCAGCTCGATGAAATAGCCCTGCACGCGGTTGTAGCCGACCTTGAGCTGGGTGAGCCCGCTGCGACGCCGTTCGCGGTCTTCCAGCTCGAGCAGCTGGGTGTCGGCGCCGGTCGCGATCGAGCGCAGCTCGTCGAGCGCCGCGTCGAAACCCGCGGCGATGATGCCGCCCTCGCGCAGGAGCGGCGGCGGCGTCGCGACGATGGCGCGCTGTAGCAGGTCATGCAGTTCCGTCTGCGGCGCCAGGTCCGTCGCTGCGGTCGCGAGCAGCGGTGCGTCGAGGCCCGTGAGCGCGCCTTGCAGTCGCGGCAGCGTGCCCAGCGCCTCGCGCAGGGCCGCGAGGTCCCGCGGCCGCGCCGAGCGAAGGGCCACGCGCGCCAGCACGCGCTCGACGTCGCCGATGCCGCGCAGGATCTCGTGCAGCCCGTCGTAGCGGTCCGCCTCGATCAGGCACGCGATGGCGCCGTAGCGCGCAGAGAGCGTCACGCGGTCACGCAACGGTCGGCGGATCCAGCGACGCAGTTCGCGCGCGCCCATGGCGGTCGTCGTGCGGTCGATGACGCCGACCAGCGTCGCGTCCTCGCGCCCGGCGAGGCTCACGTCGAGCTCGAGATTGCGCCGCGTCGCGGCGTCCATGACGAGCGCGTCGTCGCGTGACTCGCGCGCGAGCGCGGTCAGGTGGGGCAGGGCGCCCTTTTGCGTGTCCCGCGCGTACTGCAGCAGCGCGCCGGCCGCGCCGACACCGAGCGTCAGGTCCTCGCAGCCGAATCCCGCCAGGTCCTGGGTGCCGAATTGCGCGGTGAGCGCGCGCCGCGCCGTGTCGACGAGGAAATGCCAGGGCGCGCGCTCGACGATGCGCGCCTGCACCGCGATCTTCAGGCCCTCAGGCACCAGGATCTCCGCCGGCCGCAGGCGCTCGAGTTCGGCCGCAAGCGACTCCTGGCCCTCACCCTCGAGCACGCTGAAGCGGCCGGCGGCGAGGTCGAGCCAGGCGATGCCGAATCGCTCGCCATCCACGGTAAGCGCGGCGAGCAGGTTTTCGCGCCGCGCGTCGAGCAGCGCATCGTCCGTCACGGTGCCGGGCGTCACGATGCGCACGACTTCGCGCGTGACCGGTCCCTTGGTCTTGCCGACCACACCCGTCTGCTCGCAGATCGCCACCGGCTCGCCCTGCTTCACGAGCCGCGCGAGGTAGGCGTCGAGCTTGTCGACCGGCACGCCCGCCATCGGGATCGCGGCGCCGCCGGACTCGCCGCGCTGGGTCAGGACGATGTCGAGCAGCCTGGAGCCGCGGCGGGCGTCGTCGTAGAAGAGCTCGTAGAAATCGCCCATGCGGTAGAAGAGCAGGACATCGGGATTCTCCGCCTTGATGCGCAGGTACTGCTGCATCATGGGGGTGTGGGCCGCGAGCCCCTCGAAGAGCTGAGCAGTGCCGGGCCTCGTTTCCGGATTCCTCATTTGAGGCATTATGACGACTCGATACGAGGACATCATGAGCATCGATTACCAGACTGACCAGGGCATTGCCCGGCTGACCTTCGACCGCCCCGCGAAGAAGAACGCGATCACGGCCGAGATGTACGAGCAGTTCGTCGCCGGCCTGAAGCAGGCCGCGGCCGATACGTCGGTTCGCGCAGTGCTCGTCTCGGGTGCAGGCGGCACCTTCACGGCCGGCAACGACCTCAAGGACTTCTCGAACCCCAGGTTCGCGCAGCCGGATTCGCCCGTGCTGTCCTTCATGCTCGGTATCGCCGCCTTCGAGAAGCCGGTGGTCGCGGCGGTGCACGGCATGGCCGTCGGCATCGGCGTGACGATGTTGCTGCACTGCGACCTCGTCTACGCCGCGGACGACGCGACCTTTTCGATGCCGTTCACCAGCCTCGGGCTGGTGCCGGAACTCGCCTCGACCCTGCTGCTTCCGCAGATCGCGGGTCGCGCGCGGGCGGCGGAGAAGCTGCTGCTCGGCAGGCCCTTCCCGGCGCACGAGGCGGTGGTCATGGGGATCGCGAACGCCGTGCTGCCTGCCGCCGAGTTGCTGCCGCACGCCGAGAAGATCGCGAGGTCATTCACGAAGCTGCCGCCCGGCGCGGTGCGCGACACCAAGCGACTCCTGCGCGAAGGGCTCGGGTCCAGCGTGAAAGAAGCGATCTTCCGCGAGGCCGCGTGTTTCGGCCCGCGGCTTTCCGGCGCGGAGGCGCGCGAAGCCATCTCGGCCATCCTGGAGAAGCGGGCGCCGGACTTCTCGAAGTTCCAGTAGGGCCATGGCCCTGCTCAATCGCACGACCGAATCGCTGCCGGGCGCCTGGTACTACGACCCGGCGCAGTACGCGCGCGAGCTCGAGGCGATCTGGTATCGCGACTGGGTCTGCGTCGGCCGCATCGAGGAGCTGCCCGAGGCCGGCGACTATTTCCTTGCGGAAATCGGGGCCGAGCGGATCATCGTCACGCGCGATCGCGAGGGACGGCCGCGCGCCTTCCACAATACCTGCCGGCACCGCGGCTCAACCCTTTGCACGACGCAACGCGGTCGCTTCGCCGGCGGCCGTATCGTCTGCCCGTACCACGCCTGGAGCTACGCGCTCTCGGGCGAGCTCGCCGCGACGCCGAAGATGGAACTGCCGGCCGATTTCCGCCGCGAGGACTTCCGGCTCTACGCGGTGCACGCAGACACCTGGGGCGGATTCCTGTTCGTGAACCTGGCCGAACGGCCGTCCGCGACGCTCGCGGAGTTCCTCGGCGAGGAGGCGGGGAACGTCGAGCGCTGGCCGCTCGCGTCGCTCGTCTCGGTCCACCGCGAGTCGACGACGCTCGCCTGCAACTGGAAGGTGTTCTGGGAGAACTATTCCGAGTGCTATCACTGTCCCGGCATCCATCCCGAGCTGTGCCGCGTCATGCCGCTGTACCGGGAAGGCGTACTGAGCTATGCCGACAGCCGTGCGACGCCGGCGTCCGGCGAGTCCGCGGACACGCGGCCGCGCGTGGCGGACGGCTTCGTCACCTGGACGCTCGACGGCCAGACGAAATTGCCGCTCATCGAGGGTCCGAGTGCCGCAGACCGCGTGCCCGGAGTCGTGTTCGCCTCTTTCACGGCGAGCTTCTTCATCGTCGCGCACCCGGACTACGTGCGCAGCGTCCGCATCCTGCCGAGAGGACCCGAAAACGTGGAGCTGACGGTGGACTGGCTCGTGCCGCCAGGCGTTGCCGAGCGTCACCCGGGCGAGCTCGAGAAGATGTGCGCGCTCGGACGGCTGGTCGTCGCCCAGGATGGGCGCGTCTGCGAGCTCAACCAGCAGGGCTTGCACTCGCGGCGCCATCGCGCGGGGGTACTGATGCCGCAGGAAGAATCGCTGCACGAATTCCACGAATGGCTCAGATCCCGGCTGGCGGAGGTTCCATGACACGCAAGATCGCTGTTGACGATGCGGCGCTTCGCAGGCTCTCGGCGCGCGTTGCGAGCAGGCTGCGCGCGGCCGGGGAAACGATCGTGACGGCGGAGTCCTGCAGCGGCGGGCTGCTCGCCAAGTGCCTGACCGACCTGCCGGGCAGCTCGGATTACTTCGATCGCGGCTGGGTCACGTACTCGAACGAATCCAAGCAGGCGGAGCTCGGCATCGAGGCTCGGACCCTGGCCAGCTTCGGGGCCGTCAGCGAGACCGTGGCGGTTGCCATGGCACGCGGCGCGCTGAAACACAGCAAGGCCCAGCACGCGGTCGCCGTCACCGGCATCGCGGGACCTGCAGGCGGAAGCAAGGCCAAGCCGGTGGGCCTGGTATGGATCGCCTGGGGCTACCGGAGCGGTGGCCGCAATCGCGTGCACGCCATCGGGTATCGCTTTACCGGTGGCCGCGACGCGGTGCGCCGGTGGACGGTCGTGGCGGCGCTGAAAGGCCTGCTCGAGCCGTGAGCGCGGCGCCGAACAGTTCGCCGCGCAAGCTGCGGCTCTTCTTTGCCCTGTGGCCCACCGACCGCCACCGGGCCGCGCTCGCGGAATCGGCGGCCGCAGCCGTGGCCCGGGTTGCCGGCCGCGCCATGGCGCCCGGAAACCTGCACGTGACCCTCGCTTTCCTCGGATCGGTACCGGCGCAGACCTTCGTAAACCTGGTCGGGGTCGGCGGGCAGGGGTCCTGGCCCGCGGTCAGGCTCGACTTCACGGGCATCGAGTACTGGGCGAGGCCCAAAGTGCTGGTCGCCATGCCGGCGCAAGTCCCCGCTGCCGGACAGGAAATCATCGAACGGCTCTGGCAGGGCGTGGCGCCGCTCGGTTTCGCGCGCGAGCTGCGACCCTGGCGTCCGCACCTGACGCTCGTGCGGGGGGTCCAGGAGCTGCCGCCAGGAGACCTCGCCATGACGCCCGTGCAGGCAGCCGCCGACGAGCCGGCCTGGCGCCTCGCGCTCGTCGATTCGGCGGCCCACCCGGAAGGGCCCCGGTACAAGGCGCTGGCGGATTGGGCGCTTACCTAGAGGGAAGCGGAGGGAACGCTCACCTTCGCTGAATTGCAGGGCATTACCCAAGGAACGCTCGGCTTGAGTGAAGGTGAGCGTCCCCTCCGTTTCCCTTCACGTAGGTCACCGCCTGAGCCACTGCCGCCCGCATCATGCCGCCCATGACGAACCGGCTACCCGACAATTTCAATGTTGTCGAAACATTTGAGGGCGGCGAGCCGGTCCGGTTATGGAATAATCGGAACAACCCCGGAGGCAGGAACAGCATGGAAGACGCGAATCGCAAGAAGGCGCTCGTTGCAGCGCTCAGCCAGATCGAGAAGCAGTTCGGCAAGGGTTCGGTGATGCGCCTCGGCGAGCACCCGGCCAACAACGACATCGAGGTCGTATCGACGGGCTCGCTCGGCCTCGACGTCGCGCTCGGCGTCGGCGGCGTGCCGCGCGGCCGCGTGATCGAGGTCTACGGCCCGGAATCCTCGGGCAAGACGACGCTCGCGCTTTCGATCATCTCCCAGGCGCAGAAGTTGGGCGGCGTCGCCGCCTTCGTGGACGCCGAGCACGCACTCGATCCCGTCTATGCCGAGAAACTCGGCGTGAACGTCAAGGAACTCCTGATCTCCCAGCCGGATACCGGCGAGCAGGCGCTCGAGATCACCGACATGCTGGTCCGTTCCGGCGCGGTCGACATCGTCGTCATCGACTCGGTTGCGGCTCTGACGCCGAAGGCCGAGATCGAGGGCGAGATGGGCGAGATGCAGCTCGGCCTGCACGCCCGGCTGATGTCGCAGGCGCTCAGGAAGCTCACCGGCAACATCAAGCGCTCGAACACGATCGTGCTCTTCATCAACCAGATCCGCATGAAGATCGGCGTGATGTTCGGCAACCCCGAGACCACGACCGGCGGCAATGCGCTCAAGTTCTACGCTTCGCTGCGCCTCGACATCCGCCGCATCGGCGCGCTGAAGAACGGCGAGGAAGTCGTCGGCAACCAGACCCGCGTCAAGGTCGTCAAGAACAAGGTCGCGCCGCCGTTCCGCGAAGCGGAATTCGAGATCCTTTACGGCAAGGGCATTTCGCGCGAAGGCGAGTTGATCGACATGGGCGCGCTGCACGGCCTCGTCGAGAAGTCCGGCTCCTGGTACGCCTACGAGGGCGAGCGCATCGGCCAGGGCAAGGACAACGCGCGTACCTACCTCATCGAGCATCCGGAAATCGCCGCGAAGATCGATGCGGCGCTTCGCACCAAGCTCATGCCGGTACGTCGTCCGGTCGCGGTCGCGAGTGAGGCTGCGGAAGCGTAAGCCGGTCGTCCCGGAAAGCCAGGACGATACGCTGGCAGCCCGGCTCGCGGCCCTCAAACTGCTGAATCGCCGCGACCACGGCGCCCGCGAACTCGCGGAGCGCCTGGTCGCGCGCGGTTTCTCCCTTCCCGCCGCCGAGGAAGCCGTCGAAGGGCTCCGCAAGGAGCGGCTCGTCGATGACGGCCGATTTGCCGAGCATTTCGTCGCGTATCATGGAAACCGGGGCCGGGGACCGGTCGGCATCGCCCATCGCCTGCGCGAGGCGGGCGTCCCGGCGGAGACGATCGCGGCGGCGGTGAACGCGACGGACCCGGACTGGCGGCGGCGCGCCGCCGCCGTCCGGCGCAGGCGCTTCGGGGCCAAACTTCCCGCGACCTGGGCCGAGAAGGGCCGGCAGGCGCGGTTCCTGACCCAACGCGGCTTCAATGCGGACCAGGTGCGCGCGGCGGTCGGCAACGAACACGAGGACTGATGGCGGCGAAGAAGGCAGCGAAGATGTCGAGCAGCGAGCTCCGGGCGGCGTTCCTGGAGTTTTTCCGCGCGCGCGGCCACGCCATCGTGCCCTCGTCGCCGCTGGTCCCGGGCAACGACCCGACGCTGCTCTTCACCAACGCCGGCATGGTGCAGTTCAAGGATGTCTTCCTTGGCAAGGAAGAGCGCAGTTACAAGCGGGCGGTCAGCAGCCAGCGCTGCGTGCGCGCGGGCGGCAAGCACAACGACCTCGAGAACGTCGGCTACACCGCGCGCCACCACACCTTCTTCGAGATGCTGGGCAACTTCAGCTTCGGCGACTACTTCAAGGCCGAGGCCATCGAGTTCGCCTGGGACTTCGTCACCGGCACGCTGAAAATCCCGGCCGAAAAGCTCTGGGTCACGGTGTTCCGGGACGACGACGAGGCGGCCGACCTCTGGCTCAAGAAGATCAAGATCGACTCGCAGCGCTTCACGCGCATGGACGAAAAGTCGAACTTCTGGGCCATGGGTGACACCGGCCCCTGCGGCCCGTGCTCTGAGATCTTCTACGACCACGGCGCCGACATTCCCGGCGGGCCGCCCGGCTCGAAGGACGAGGACGGCGATCGCTACGTCGAGATCTGGAACCTCGTCTTCATGCAGTTCGAGCGCTCGGCCGACGGCATCCTCACGCGGCTGCCGAAACCCTCGGTGGACACCGGCATGGGCCTCGAGCGCACCGCCGCCGTGATGCAGGGCGTGCACTCGAACTACGACATTGACCTGTTCCGGAACCTGATTGCGGCCGCCGCCGCCGCGTCGCACGCGAAGGACCTCGCGAGTCCTTCGCTGCGCGTCATCGCCGATCACATCCGCGCCTGCTCCTTCCTCATCGTGGACGGCGTGATCCCCGGCAACGACGGTCGGGGTTACGTGCTGCGGCGCATCATCCGCCGCGCAATCCGCCACGGCTACAAGCTGGGCCAGGAGAAGCCGTTCTTCCATGCGCTGGTGCCCGCGCTCGCGGCCGAGATGGGCGCCGCGTGCCCGGAGCTCGTGAAGGGCGCCGATCACGTGGTGCGCGTGCTGAAACAGGAGGAGGAGCGCTTCGCCGAGACGCTCGAGAACGGCATGGCGCTGCTCGAAGAGGCAATCGGGAAGCTGAAGGGCAGGACCATCGCCGGCGACACCGTCTTCAAGCTCTACGACACCTACGGCTTTCCGCTCGACCTCACGGCCGACATCGCGCGCGAGCGCGGGCTCGCCGTCGACCAGGCCGGTTTCGAGCGCGAGATGGAAGCCCAGCGCGAGCGCGCGCGCGCCGCGAGCAAGTTCGGGGTGGACCTGCGCGCCCCGGAGACGCTCGATGCCGTGAGCAAGTTCGGCGGTTACGACCATCTTCAGGGGGAGGGCAAGTTGCTCGCGATCCTGAAGGGCGGGGTCGAGGTCGATGCCGCCTCGGCGGGTGACGACGTGCAGATCGTCCTCGACCGCACGCCGTTCTACGCCGAGTCCGGCGGCCAGGTCGGCGACGTCGGCACACTCACGAATGGTGCGGCGAAGTTCCGCGTCACCGACACGAAGAAGCTCGGCGACGCGCACCTGCACGTCGGCAAGGTGGAGGCGGGCAGCTTCCGGACCGGCGACATCGTCACCGCGCAGGTGGACGCTGCGACGCGGCAGTCAACCGTGTTGAATCATTCCGCAACCCATCTGCTGCACGCGGCACTGCGCAAGGTGCTCGGCCAGCACGTGCAGCAGAAGGGCTCGCTGGTCGCGCCGGACCGGCTACGCTTCGATTTCTCCCACACGCAACCCGTTACGTTCAAGGATACCGAGACCATCGAGCGGATGGTCAACGCCGAGATCCGCAGGAACGAGCCCGGCCACATCCGCCACATGGCCTACGACGACGCGATCAAGTCGGGCGCGATGGCGCTGTTCGGCGAGAAATACGGCGACGAGGTGCGGGTGCTCAACTTCGGCGAGTTCTCGACCGAACTCTGCGGCGGCACGCATGTGGCCCGCACCGGCGACATCGGCCTGTTCAGGATCACGGCCGAGGGCGGCATCGCCTCCGGCATCCGCCGCATCGAGGCGGTGACGGGCGAGGGCGCGCTCGAGGCCGTGCGCGCGACCGAGGCGACGCTGAAGCGCATCGCCGGGTCGCTGCGCGCAACGCCGGCAGAGCTCGAGGGCAAGGTGACCCAGCTGCTCGAGCAGCAGAAGAAGCTCGAGCGCGAGCTCTCGGGCCTGCGCGCGAAGCTTGCCTCGGGCGGCAGTACCGACCTCGCGGCGCAGGCCGTGAAGATCAACGGCGTCAGCGTGCTCGCGGCGAAGATCGAGGGCGCGGACGCACAGTCGCTGCGAGACGCGGCCGACCAGTACAAGAGCAGGCTCGGCGAGGCCGTCGTCGTGCTCGGTGCGCAAATTGGCGACGACAAGGTCACGCTCGTATCGTCGGTTTCGGCGGCGACCTCGAAGAAGGTGAGCGCCGGCGCGCTCATCGGCGAGGTGGCGAAACTGGTCGGCGGCAAGGGCGGCGGGCGGCCGGATTTCGCGCAGGCGGGCGGAAACGACCCCTCGAAGCTCGAGGCGGCTTTGCAGGCGGTGCCGCGGCTCGTCGCCGAGAAGCTCGGAGGAACCTGACCGGTAACTCGCAGTCGGAGGGTACGTGGGGTTCCTGACACTGCCTTTCCTGCTGTTGCTCGCCCAGGCCGAGCCGACTCCGGCCGTTCTCGACGACATCGCCGTCACCGCCGACGAACCGCGCTTCGTCGCCCCCACCCGGCGCGACAGGATCGGCCGCATCTGGGCGCCCGTTCTGATCAACGGTCAGGGGCCGTTCCGCCTCGTCCTCGACACCGGCGCGAGCCATTCGGCGCTCACCCCGCGGCTCGCCGAGGCGATCGGCATCAGCCTGGATACCGCGAGCATGGTGACGCTGCGCGGCGCGACCGGCTCCGCCAGCGTGCCGATGGTGCCGGTGCGGACGCTCGAGTACGGTGACCTCCTGCTCGAGCCGCGCCGGCTGCCGGTGATCCCGGACGCGCTCGGCGGTGCCGAGGGCGTGCTCGGGATGGACGGGCTCGCGAACAAGCGCATCCACATCGATTTCCGCCGCGACAGCATCACCATCATGCGCTCGAAAAACCAGCGCGCCGCCGGCGGCTACGCGACGATACCGGTGAAGTTCCTGCGCGGCCGGCTGCTGGTCGTCGACGCCTATATTGGCGGCGTTCCGGTGAAAGCCATCATCGATACGGGCGGGCAGGCGACGCTCGGCAACGAGGCGCTGCGCACGGCTCTCGCCGAGCGCCGCAGGCGCCAGGAGCAGGCGGCCGTGCTTGACCAGGTGACCGGCTCGACGCTCGACGTCCAGATAGGCAATCGGCTCGATACGCCGGCGCTCGCGCTGGGAGAAATCATGGTGAGAAATCCGGCGATGACATTCGCGGATTTCGCGATCTTCGACCACTGGAAGATGACGCAGGAGCCGGCCATGCTGATCGGCATGGACGTGCTCGGGCTGCTCGACACGCTGATCATCGACTACCGGCGCAAGG
>Ga0105107_10003478_pt1 | contig 10482 bp, 11 predicted proteins | sample PPLLaktember2015_6_FD_79335 | JGI IMG/M metagenome (GOLD analysis project Ga0105107, IMG submission 79335) | Freshwater sediment microbial communities from Prairie Pothole Lake near Jamestown, North Dakota, USA - PPLs Lake P8 Core (1) Depth... | ecosystem: Environmental > Aquatic > Freshwater >...
TGGCGGCACCGCGCCGGAGATGTTTCGAATATATGCTTACATCGGGCACAATGAATCCATAATCGTCAGCCGTCAGTCCATCAATCTGAATAAACCTCCTGTCGTTATCCTGGGCGCCAGCACGGGCAAGTGAAAACGCAAGTATGACACAAATCACAAAAAACTTCTTCAATGGCAGGTAATTTTGCGCTGCAAAGTAAACAATAATGATATTTAATTCTTGATTTTAACTTAACTTTAATCATCTTTACTGTCATCAGACAAGAATATTCGAAAAGCTAAAAATATATGCATAAACAGTTAATGCTTGGTGATGAGGCTATTGCCCAGGCAGCTATGGATGCCGGCATGAGTGGCATGTATGCCTATCCGGGCACTCCCTCTACCGAGATCATGGAGTATGTTCAGGCTTCACCACAAGCGGCTGGCGATAACATACACCGTGAGTGGTCTTCGAATGAGAAGACAGCCACGGAAGCAGCCCTGGGCATGTCATACGCGGGAAAGAGGGCGATGGTCGCTATGAAGCATGTAGGATTGAATGTTGCTGCAGATGCCTTCATTAACTCCGCCGTTACTGGTGTCAACGGGGGTCTTGTGGTTGTTGCCGCTGATGATCCTTCAATGCACTCGTCGCAGAATGAGCAGGACTCACGTTTCTATGGCAAGTTTGCCCTGGTTCCGGTATTTGAGCCCAGAAACCAGCAGGAGGCCTATGACATGATTTTTGACGCATTTGAACTGTCTGAGAAATACCGTCTGCCGGTTCTTTTCCGCATCACCACACGTCTGGCTCACTCGCGCGCTCCAGTGATGAGGAGAGCTGCAAAGGCGCAAAACAACATTCATCTTCCTTCAGATCCCCGTCAGTTCGTGCTCCTTCCAGCCATTGCCAGGAAACAGTACAGGGCTCTCACTTCACTTTTCGGGAAGCTTGCTGATGAACCCCTTCTGGCAGACTACAACAGGCTCTCAAGGGGCAGTGGCCGGGGGACGGGCATTATCACTTGCGGGATTGCCATTAACTACCTGATGGAGAACATAGATGGCCATCAGGATGATTATCATATACTCTCTGTGGCTGCATATCCGTTGAACAGGACCCTTGTCGCTGAGCTGGTTGAAAGCTGTGACCAGGTCCTGGTGCTGGAGGAGGGTTATCCCTTCATCGAGGAACAGCTCCGAGGACTCCTTGACAGGGATGTGAAGGTGCTGGGCCGGATGGACGGCACCGTACCTCGTGACGGCGAGCTAAACCCGTCAATCGTTGCTGCCGCTCTTGGCCTGGAGGCAATCCATGGCAAGGCTGTGCCCGGGATCGTTCGCCAGAGACCGCCCTCATTCTGCAAAGGGTGCGGACATGCAGATGTATACCTGGCATTGGTTGATGTTATGAATGAGTTCGGACCCGGTCGGGTCTTCTCTGACATAGGATGCTACACCCTTGGGGCGCTTCCGCCTTATAATATGGTCAACTCATGTGTCGATATGGGAGCCTCGGTGACAATGGCCGTCGGTGCAGCCGATGCAGGACTGTGGCCGGCTGTGGCCGTTATAGGTGACTCCACCTTCACCCACTCCGGGATGACAGGATTGCTCGATGCGGTGATCAAGGACTCACATGTCACCCTGATCATCTCTGACAACTCCACTACCGGAATGACAGGCGGACAGAAATCCCAGGCAACAGACAGGCTTGAAAGCATCTGTCTCGGACTCGGGGTGAAACGCAATCACCTGAGGGTCATAGTGCCTCTAAGAAAAAATCATGAGGAGAATAAGGCAGCATTAAGGGAGGAGCTGAAGCACCATGGTCTCTCTGTCATACTGGCACGGAGGGAGTGCATCCAGGCTGCTTCAAAAAACAAAAAGAGCGAAGCGGCAGACAAAAGTAAAAAGGGCGAATAAGATGAAATGCGATATCATACTTGCAGGTGTGGGAGGGCAGGGTATCCTCACCATTGCTGCAACAATTGGCCTTGCCGCAGTCGAAGAAAACCTCTTCCTGAAGCAGGCTGAGGTGCATGGCATGAGCCAGCGTGGCGGAGATGTGCAATCTCACTTGAGGCTCTCAGACAGGGAGATCCATTCTGACCTCATACCGCATGGAAAGGCTGATCTGATTATCAGTGTCGAGCCCATGGAGGCGCTACGGTACCTTCCCTGGCTCTCCCCTGAGGGCTGGGTCGTGACCAGTTCCATACCCTACGTGAATATTCCCGATTATCCTGACCCTGCAGATATAATAGCTGAGCTAAGGAAAACCGGAAACACCATAGTGCTCGATGCAGACACAATGGCAAAGGATCTGGGATCATCCAGGTCAGGCAATATGGTAATTCTGGGAGCGGCTTCCTCATTCATTTCTGTCCCTTTTGAAGCGCTTGAGAAGGGTGTCAGGAAGCTATTCGGGCGCAAGGGTGAAGAGGTTGTTGGGCTTAATCTGATGGCTCTCAGTGCTGGTCGTGCCGCCGCGGCCGGTAGCGCAAACTCAAAAATAAGTGTCTGAGGGTAATGCAAAATGAAGATAAGCGCCGGCCGGCCGGGCAAAATGCCAGTAAACTCCTGCCGGCATTGTAAAAGGAAAACAAGCTCCGGTATTTAACCGGAGCTTGCCTGCGAGACTGCCACTCCACACACATCACCCACACATGCCTGCCTCAGGCAATCTTTTCCTTCACCTTGCCTTCCCTGACCTTACCCTCTTTGGGCAAGTCATCTTTGGCAATACCCCCTGAGCTGAGAAGAACCAGATCTGACGCCACTATCTCCGTGATACTTTTTGGCACCCCGTTTTTGTCTGTGTAGGAGCGGTAGCTGATACGTCCCTCGATGCATACCTCCCGGCCTCTCTTCAGGTACTTTGATGTGAGCTCTGCGAGGCCGTTCCAGGCCACGATGTTGTGCCATGTGGTCTCCTCTGTTTTGGAGCCGTCTGCACTCTTGTAGTTCTCGTTGGTGGCCATCGTGAAGTGCGCCACTTTCTTCCCGCTGTCAAGCGTCTTGATCTCAGGATCCTGACCCAGACGGCCAATCAGTTGCACCTTGTTTCTTAAAGCATTCATGATTTTTTTGTTTTAAGGTTAATAATGCTGTTAACGATACAAAGGTGCACCCTCAGAACCACATGACCCGGTTGATAATCATTTCTATCCGCTTAGCAGTCGCTTATATCCGTTTGTAAACGCTTTTTATTATCATAATCAATGTGATAAGCGATTATGCTTAGTAAAATATTTTGTAAATTTGATCAAACATTACGCTGTGGAAAGAGTATGTCTTGACTGCGGAGCCAGGCTCCTGGGCCGGTCTGATAAGAAATTCTGTTCCGATCAGTGCCGGAATAACTACAACAACCGCATTAACCGTGATCAAAACAATTATGTAAGAAACGTTCATGCCCAGCTGAGGCGCAACCGCAAGATCATTGCAGATCTTCTTGACAACGGACACGGCCATATTCACCGTGATGCACTCATCGCTCAGGGTTACAACTTCACCTTTTTCACACACCTGGTTGAAACTCAGGAAGGGATAAAGTGGGCTTACTGTTTTGAGTACGGTTTCAGGGAGGCAGGGAGAGGGTATCTTGAGCTCCGCCGGAGCAGCAGCTACCTGGAAAATTTGAATGAGGAGGAGGATTAGTTGAATTTTCGATTTTCGATTTTACGGACTTTACGGACTTTCGACTTTAAGGACTTTAAGGACCTTCGACTTTACAGACTTTATGACTTTGAGTTGCGACTCACACAACAAAAATTGTATTTTTGGAGCATAAACTAAAAGGGAAATGAAAAAACTAATATTGCTGGCTGCAGCCGCCATGATAACCTGGATGGCATTCTCACAGGAGCAGAAGGTATATGAACACGGTTACATGGTGAAGGTCGGCGACACTGCCCCGGATTTTACCATCAGGGAAGCCGGCGGAAAGACCTATAAGCTGGCAGATCTTCGCGGAAAGGTTATCATGTTGCAGTTCACAGCAAGCTGGTGCGGAGTGTGCCGTAAGGAGATGCCATTCATTGAGGATGAAATCTGGCTCCCCGGCAGGGAAAAGGGGCTTGTGGTGATAGGTATCGACCGTGATGAACCCGAGGCTACGGTGCTCAGGTTTAAAGATGACATGAAGATTACATACCCTTTGGCCCTCGACCCGGGAGCTGATATCTTCGGGCTTTTTGCACAGAAAGAAGCCGGCGTCACCCGCAATGTCATAATCGACAGAAAAGGCAGGATCATCTTCCTGACGCGCCTCTTCGAACGTGAAGAGTTTGATAAAATGAAGGAGGTGATCTATTCCGAGCTGGCAAAAAAATAAGAAAAGCATCCCATTTCTTGACTTTAGTGCAACCTTTGGCCATATTCCTGCGTTAATGAAAGCAACAACTGATTCTATTAACTAAAAACTTGAATAAAATGAAAAAGATCATTGTCGCAGTTCTTGCACTTGTTCTTGCCGCTCCTCTTTTTTCGCAGGTTAAGTTTGGCCTGAAAGCGGGAGTCAGCACAGACTTCACGTTTACTAACCTCGATCTGTCTCAGGCAAACGTTGATGTCGTTCTTCAAAATGCCAAAAACGCTGAGTGGGGCTTTCAGGGTGGAGCTTTTTTGAGAGTATCAATTGCAGGGTTTTACTTGCAGCCTGAGTTTCTCCTTGCCACTGCAACGAATTCGCTGACCTACGAAGGTGTGGTTGACGGGCAACCTGTTGACGAGCTGCTTGAGCAGAAATTCACTAAGCTTAATATCCCTATCCTTCTTGGTTTTAAACTGGGCCCGGTTCGGATTAATGCAGGCCCGGCTGCTTCCATTCTGCTTTCCCAGCCGTCGGATATGGCTGATATTGCAACCTATAAAACCGCTACGTTCGGTTATCAGGCAGGTGTTGGTCTTGATATCTTCAAGAAGCTGACCCTGGATGTTCGATATGAAGGAAACCTCAACCAATTTGGCAACGATATTACAATAGGAGGAGAGACCTTCATCCTTGATGACAGGACCGGAGCACTGCTTCTTCAGGTAGGCTTGATATTCTGAGCCTGAAACAACATAAAAGAACTCTTCCGTTCTTCTGCGGAGGAGTTTTTTTTTATTTTTACGGGAGTATGTGAGGCTAAGGTCTATGCTTCTGGCAGGAAATACAATATTTGTTCTCCGGAATGTGCTCGCGGTTCTTTACCTGATCACGGTCTTTTCAATTAGTCTTATGATCGTGTTTGAGAACAGGAACCCAGTGAAGACTCTCGCCTGGCTACTGGTGATATTGCTTGTTCCCGTTGCAGGTGTGGTCATTTACGTCCTCTTCGGCAGATATTACCGGAAGCAGAAGATCTACAGCCGCAAGGGTATGGCTGATAGCAGACGACTTGCCGCACATGTGAATCGTCAGGTCGGGATGCTTCCCAGGGTGCTGGCCGATGAAAGTGAAGCGGTGAGGTCAAAGAGACACCTGATACACCTTATGCTCAATAACAACAGGTCACTGCTGACACTGGACAATAAGATAGACCTTCTGGTGAACGGGAAGCAGACCTTTCCTGCCATGCTCGACGCCATTGCTTCGGCAACGAACTATATTCACCTGGAGTCTTACCGGATAGAACCAGACACACTCGGAACCGAGTTCAGGGAGCTGTTGGAACGCAAGGCGCGTGAGGGTGTGAAGGTCAGGGTCATCTTTGATGACGTGGGAAGCTGGAACATCCATAAACCTTACCTCAGGGAGATGAGAGCCTCCGGGGTGCAGATCTTCCCGTTCATGCCGGTGCGGTTCCCGAGTTTCTCGAGCAAGATCAACTACCGGAACCACAGGAAGATACTGGTGATTGACGGCAGGGTAGGGTTCGTTGGTGGTCTCAACATAGCAGACAAGTACCTGCATGGCCTCCCTGACCTCGGGCCATGGGTTGATACTCACCTGAAGATTGAAGGGGAGGCGGTGGCGGCACTTGACCGGGTATTCATCTCCGACTGGGATTTCGTGAGCGGGGAGGAGTTGAAGCCGGAGAGTTTCCTGAAGCATGTAATAAAAATCGGGAACCGATGCCTGGTGCAGGTGGCCTCAAGCGGACCCGACACCGACTGGGCGACGATAATGCAAGTTTATTTTTCGGCCATTGCAACAGCAAAGTCTTCAATTTACCTGACGTCTCCCTATTTCAGTCCTGATGAAAGCATTCTGACAGCCCTAAAAACTGCTGCTCTGGGCGGAGTAGATGTAAGAATGATCTTCCCGAAACATTCCGATTCAATCATATCCAACTGGAACACCCGCTCATATATAACCGAACTGCTTGAAGCCGGGGTCAGGATATTCCTTTATGAGCAGGGGTTTATCCATTCCAAATATCTGCTGGTAGACAGCGTTTTCTCATCAGTAGGCTCACCCAATGTTGATGTACGCAGCTTTGACCTCGACTTTGAAGTTACGGCTCTGATATATGACGAAGAGTTTGCAGCCAGACTGGGAGTGCTGTTTGAAGAGGACCTTGAAAATTGCAAAGAGGTGCTCATTCCAGAATGGGTTAAAAGGAGGAGGAGAGAAAGACACAAGGAGTCTATGGCACGCATATTCGGGCCACTTTATTAAGGTCTCAACTGATGAAAAAGATAATACTGACACTCTTTTACACTATCCTCGCGGCAGGAATTGCACTGACAGTGTTTCTATGGGTTACCGTGCTCAGGGATAATGTCGCCGTTGATAGCGAAGTAAGGATTTTCATTCCAACGGGATCATCATTCGATGATCTGACCGTCACCCTCAGGAACCTGGGTGTTCTCAGAAGCGAGCGAAACTTCATCATCACCGCCCGGCTGAAATCCTATGGCCGTAATGTCAAGCCCGGTTCCTACATAATTGAGCCCGGGATGAACAACAACAACATAGTAGATATGCTAAGGTCGGGAAGGCAGGCTCCCGTCAATGTCACCTTCAACAATATCCGAACACTCAACGAGCTAGCCGGCAGGATTGGCGGTCAGGTTGAAGCTGACTCAGCCTCTTTTTCGGCTTTTTTTGCTGAAGAAAATAACTATTTGAACGACGGATTTAACCGTCTGACTGTCATCTCAGCCTTTTTACCGGATACATATCAGCTTTACTGGACCACCGATGCCAGCGGCTTTTATCGCCGCATGCTGCGCGAGTACAGGTCATACTGGAATGAGGAACGCACTGCGCTGGCCGATGCCCTTGACCTGACCCCCGCAGAGGTGTCTGTGCTGGCCTCTATCGTTGATGAGGAAGCCTCCAGAGATGATGAAAAGTCGCGCATTGCCGGAGTGTACATCAACCGGTTGCGGAAGGGGATGCCGCTTCAGGCTGACCCTACCGTCAAGTATGCTGTCAATGACTTTACGCTGAGACGCATATTAAACAGACATCTTGATGTTGATTCCCCTTATAACACCTACAAATTCAAGGGTTTACCGCCCGGACCCATTCGTTGTCCTTCACGTTCGGGACTGGAGGCGGTGCTCAATGCTGAAAAACATGACTACCTGTATTTCGTGGCCAGGTACGATTCGTCAGGTTACCATCATTTCTCAAGAACCCTCGCCGAGCATAACAGGTATGCGGCAGCCTACCGGCGTGACCTGAACAGGAGAAAAATATACAGGTAGAGGCCAGGATTATCTTATCGGGCTGTATCTGTTCAGGAACTCAATAATTTTCCTGGCATTCAAAGCGTTGTCAGCCACTTCATGGAGAACGCGGTCACGATTTGCCCGCATCTCGGGGGTGAAATCTGCCTTCATCAGTCTTTCTGTCATGCTGACCCATTCACCCGGATCGGAGGCGATATTGCACAGGCTCTCCAGGCGGGTGCCAGCAACCACGAGAGCGGATGTGATGACATGCCTTCCGGAGCAAAGTGAGTTAATCAGTTTCAGCTTCATGCCTGAAGGCTGGGAGGCATTCAGAAGGCAGATCTGCGCATTGGTGATAAGTTCACTCATCTGGTTCACTGACGGGTTGGGAATAACCTTCACATGCTTCAGAGCCGAAGCAGCATGCATTAACTCATCGGAAGGCCGTTTGCCGGCAAGTACCGTCTTATGCCGCCAGTTCACGGCTACCTCATCCAATATGAAGCGGGCCGCAGCATTGTTCTCTGCTGTAGAGAAATCTCCGTGAACTAGTATATAATCTCCTCTGCCGTTTGAAGAGCGGCATCCTTCTGCCGGGTGAAAGGGACCCACAAAAACAGCATTGCCGTATTTGGTCCTGAAGTAATCAGTATCACCAGGCGATATGGCAAGCAGCAGGGTTGCCTTCCCCAGCTTCGATTCATAGCGCTCAAGTTTCTTCGCTTCAGCATTGAAAAAGAACTTCCTGAGCGGATTTTTTTCGTTGGCAGCCAGATTGCGGTAATAGATATGCTCTATATTGTGCGTGCGAACCATCCTTATTCTGTCCGCAAGAGCCGGATGATCAAGTAAATGCGTGGTGTGCAGTCCCTCAAAAATCACCGGATTCTTATCGGAAAGGAGATTATTGAGCAGCGATCCATTCTTGCGCGAAAGGACTATAAACGGCTCACGGCGGAACAAGTGGAACAGGTTCAGGTCACGCTTGTAATAATGCACCTGAAGGCATTCGCTTTCAAGAGTGCGTGAGCGGCTGCGACCGTAGCTGAAACAGTGAAGTATCACACCTGCTCCAAGTTGTTTTAAGGCTGAGATTTTGTAGAAAACATCCATAACCCCCCCGTAATCAGGCGGATAAGGTACATTGAAGCTGACCAGGTGTACTATTTTACTTTCTTTAGTTTTGTCCATGTCCGGGATAACAATGCACAAACTTAGTAAAATATTTCTTTTGTATCTTTCGTCCCATTTTATTACCGCAATATTTGGTGCCTGTCATTCAACGAACTAAAAATTGAAAGCCGTAATAGCAGTCATAAGCGATCTTTCAACAGATATGAGAGTGCAGAAGCATGCGATGCTTCTGGCCGGGGAAGGGTACGAGGTGACGCTCATCGGCAGGGAGACGGCCAGCCAGCTCCCCCTGCCTCTTTCAGGGTTGGATATCGAAAGGATATGGATACCCTTCAGAAAAGGGCCCCTCATGTATATCCTGTTCAACTTCTTCCTATTCTGGCGACTGCTGTTCAGGCGATATGACCTCTGCCTGGCATGTGACCTTGACACCCTTGTACCATGTTTTTTGGTGACACGGTTGTCAGGCAGGAGGCTGGTTTATGACGCACATGAATATTTCACGGGTCAGCATGGTCTAGCAGAGCGAAGAGTAAAACATGCCATATGGAAATGGGCGGAAAGAAGGATTCTTCCCAAAGTGCACCACATGATCACCGTCAGTGACTCAATTGCGGATATGTACCACCGTGAATACGGTGTCGTCCCTGTTGTAATCAGGAACGTGGCGCCGTCAGTGACGCATCTGGAGCCTCATGAACGGAGTGCGATGGGGGCTTCTGAGGACGAACTGCTGGTGGTCTTCCAGGGTTCTGGCATCAATGAGGGGAGAGGAGCCCGTGAGCTGATAAAAGCAATGACAATGCTTGAGCGGATCAGGCTCGTCTTCATAGGTTCAGGCGATATCATTGACTCCCTGAGGAAATCGGCACGAGAAAGCGGAGCAGCAGCGAGGATCATTTTCCTGCCCCGTATGCCCTGGGAGGAGATGATGCGGTACACAATGTGCTGTGATGCCGGACTGTCGCTCGATGCCGACACATGCGAAAATCAAAGATACAGTCTCCCGAATAAATTGTTTGACTACATTGCGGCCGGGATTCCGGTAGTAGTGTCACCCCTGCCGGAAGTCGCATCGTTAATCAGCAGGTATGGATGCGGTGTTGTGATCGGAGAGGTGACACCAGGGGCTATTGCCATTGCACTTGAAAGTCTCCGTGATGACCGGGGTTTTCTGCTCTCTCTAAGGATGAAGACTGCTGAGGCTCGCAGGGAGCTTAACTGGGAAATGGAAAAGATAAAAGAACAAGAGTTCTTCAGAACTGTTAATGATTTAAAATCATAAAGATGAATAAAGGTCTTTTCAAAAAATACCTTCCGGAGATTGCCGGAGCCTTTGCCGGAGCGGTGGGGGGATTCTTATACTGGAAGTATGTCGGTTGCCTGTCGGGCACCTGCGCCATAAAATCAAACTGGTACCTGATGATACCCTGGGCAACAGTTCTCGGTTTCCTTGCCGGTTCCGTGGCGGGCGATATCATCCGTAAAAGGAATAAGAAGGCAGAGCAAAAGGAGAGTTGACATAATAGCCTCTCGCGATCTTCAGGAAGTTTGTATATTGCATACATAATTCAATCACTAACCTAACCCTGTCACAATGAAAACCAATCGCCGGAATTTCCTGCGTACAGCAGCCGTTGCCGGAGCGGGAGCACTCACGGCTGGGAGCGCGGCATCATGCTCACGCCGGGAGAAGTCAACGGAGATTATGCCGGAAGTCAGGCTGGCACTCCTGGCTGCTCATTCACAGAA
>Ga0105107_10003479_pt1 | contig 10482 bp, 6 predicted proteins | sample PPLLaktember2015_6_FD_79335 | JGI IMG/M metagenome (GOLD analysis project Ga0105107, IMG submission 79335) | Freshwater sediment microbial communities from Prairie Pothole Lake near Jamestown, North Dakota, USA - PPLs Lake P8 Core (1) Depth... | ecosystem: Environmental > Aquatic > Freshwater >...
ATCATGCGTCGCGTTCTTGCAAGCTCCGCTGTCATTACCGAAAAAAAATCCCCGCTCTGTGAAACATCCGAAGCAAGGCGGACATACATGCTGAATATTTCCTCATCCGACGAGGCCAGGCTGGAATCAATATTGGTGAGCACATAACGAATAAACGGATCCGTCTGTACCGCCTTTTTAAACCGCCTGAATTTGTTTTTATCGTGTGTGTACATTTCTTCCAGAGTGGTACCCACGCCATACCAACCGGTAATATTGAACCGGCACTGACTCCAGCTAAATACCCAGGGGATCGCCCTTAAATCGCCAAGCGTACGTGCACCTGTGCGACGTGATGGGCGGCTGCCGATTTTACTTTGCTCTATGGCATCGATGGGTGTTGCTTTTTCATAAAACCGGATAAACCCGGCCTTTTGCGTCAGCTCCTTATACACAACCATACTTTTACATGCAAGGTAGTTTAAAACGGATGCCTGCTCATGTTCCTTTGCTTTGTTGTTTTTTTGAAGTATTGTCGCTGTCATGGTACCGGCAGTCAATAATTCAAGATTATAAACAGCATTGTTCTTATTTGCATATTTTCTTTCAATTGTTTCACCTTGCTCTGTCAGTCGGATATCCCCATGGATAGAACCGGGTGGCAATGCCCTGAGAAACCAGTGTGTGGGTCCTGCTCCCCGGCTGATCGAACCACCTTTCCCATGAAAAAAGCGAATTTTGATATGATGCTTTGTACCCACTTCAATCAGTTTCGTTTGTGCCTCATACAAATACCATTGGCTGGCAAAAATCCCACCATCCTTGTTGCTGTCACTATAGCCAATCATCACCTGCTGAGTCAGCCCACCGGATAAACTGCGCTTTTGCTGTAACCTCAGACTGTTTATGGTGACGGGATGTGAAAGATATTCATCCAGAATACGGGGACTTTTGATTAAGTCGTCAATGGTTTCAAAAAGAGGAACAACAGGTATTATGGAGGCCATGCCTTCTGCTGTATTCTGCAGTAAACCAGCCTCCCGTTCAAGGAGATACACAATCAGCAAATCCGACACATGCCGGGTCATACTCACAATGATAGATCCCACTGCTTCTTCGCCAAAGTTTTTAATGTGTTCACTGACGGTTCTCAATGTATCCACGGTTTCCCTGGCTTCTTTTCCGAATTGGGTGTTTGGATGAGCAAAAGGCCTGCTTGAATTCAATTCCTTATTAATGAACTTCAGGCGTTCCTCAAATCCCTGCTTAAGGAATAATTCACCGCCCAATTGGGCAGTATGCATCAGCTGGGACAGCGCCAGCTCATGAAAATGGCTATTCTGGCGAATGTCGAGTTTGGCCAGGTGAAAACCAAAGGTATTTACAATCCGGATGGCATCATTCACATCGGCAAAGGCAATTTCTGAAGCTCCGTAATCAATCAGTCCTTTCTGAAGGATATTCAAATCCAGGATCAATTCGGCAGGTAGTTTATAACTGATGCTTTCCCCTTTCAATTCGGGAATGGGACCATCAAACACAGGGATATGTATTTTCTGAATAACAAATTCCAGGAACTGTCTGAACGGCTCATTCGCATAAATCAGCTTCATACTTCCCCGAAATGCTTTGGATTCAGCCTGGAGCTTTCCATATCGCAATCTGAAAGTGGGAGATAGCTGATCAGGTGAAACATTAAAACTGAGATTTTTTTGCAGCGTCACCAATTCATTTTTGATGATTTGAAAGGCATTAAGCCTGAACTTTAACAAAGTGAGCCGTGTCACTTCCGGAGTCACAAGCGGATGACCATCCCTGTCACCCCCTACCCAATTTCCAAAAGTAATTCTGGGGAACTGCTTTGCATCCCTTAATATAGCCGGATCAAACCCTTCTTCCTGCCATGCCTGGATAAGACGCCGGTCATGTAATTTAATGACTTCCGGGAATACCTGTGTTAAATAATGGGAGATATTGTCAAGTTCCGAGCTTACATCGGGTTTTTCGGTATACACATCTGAAGTTCTCCAGATCCGGTGTAATGCAATTTTTATATTATTGCGGATCTCATTCTGTTCCATCCTGCTGTATGTCTGGTTTTCTCTTTTTACAACAAGCAGATAAAGATTGCGGAGATGTTCGAGCATGACAGTCCGCTTGGCTTCTGTGGGATGGGCTGTTAAAACCGGCTCAACATGAATATCCGCCAAACTGCTTATTATGTCTTCCGGGGTAAACCCTTTCTCTTTGAGTAAATGCAGGTTATATGACCACAGGCCGTTGATTTTTGAAAGGGATTCCTGGTCTTCCGTTTTCCTGCGATTTTGAACAGCGCCGTTCACTTCAACAATATTCAACAACTGAAAGCATGTAGAATAGAGCTGGAGATGTTTGTCTGAAAATACCCTGTTTTGGTAAAGGGTGGATGGGGTAATCCAGGGGATATCCTCAGCCAGTTCAATTTCACCTGATTCCACCAGAATATCCTTTAAACAAAGCAAAAGAAATTCAAGGTCTTCATAGGGTTTTCCCAGGTTATGTTTTACGAGGTCTAAGGTATTCATGTAAGCAGGTAATTCCGGAATGGGTCAATACAATGAAAAACACTTCATGGAAAGGATTGGTTCATTCCGTTCGGTTTCATGTATACTTTGTATCCATTTCTATTCATGACCTGCCATGCTATGAAACTCTGTTAAATCACCAACAACTTTATATCAGGGTATCCCATTAGCTTGAAAATAAAATAGTTAACTGCTGCTTCACTGGGATCGTCGGAGTAGCAAACAAGTTCTGCATATCTCGGGATTCCGGCCTTGGCCAGGATGTTCCAGATATCTTTCGCGGCTTTAGGCGTACCGTTGGAATTCAGGAGATCAGTGTAGGGGACGTGAATTACTTTGCCGTCCTGAGTCTTAGCAGGCACATTCTTGCCCGAAGCAATAAATACCTTGGGAAAAAGTCCATGTGCGTTCTTTAAATCGGCAAATATAACTTCTTTGCTAACATTCACGGGATAATTCGCAGGAAGTATGGATAAGTTACCTGGGGTCTTTTGTGGCCCAACAATGGTTGCATCCTTTGTTAAGGTGAATCCTAGTTTGTTCCATTTATCAATGGGATCCACGAAGACAGAAACCTTTTTTTGACCCAGTTTTTCCAGCATAATAAACGCCAGGGCCGCATCCTTAGTCAACCCTAAACCTGAAATTACAATTGCTTCGTGTGAATAATTGACACCAGCAGTACCCAGAATTTCAGCCAGTTTGCCGGGGTTGGTAATATTGCTTTTAAATACATCTGCTGGAATATTAAGGGCAAAAGGCACATGTCCCTCATTGAATTCAGTGGCAGACCGCACATCAATGATAGTAACATGCGAGATTCCATACATCCTTGCCCTTTGCCCGCCCCAAAACTGTAACCACTGTGTCTCTCTCATGAGGAACGGAGAATCATAAGTCCATATAGGGAGTTCTCTTTGATCGGACACCCATTCCAACTGCGAGCCCGGATAAAGTTTTACCATAGGATAGTCCAGTAGAAACTTAAGCGCGAAGAATGGTACGCTGGCGGCTATTCCGCCCCCGCAATGGGTGTATATCTTCTGTTCAGGTCGAATGCCCAAGTAGGTCAGCATGTTCCTTATATCTTCAACTGATTTAAAGGTCTTGTCCGGTTTGTAAAAGTCTGCGCTTGGTAACATGATGGCGTTTGGGATATGGCCAGCCCTGCTAAAGAAGGGAAGTCCTCCAAAATGCCAATCAGGATCAAGCGCCTCAAGTAAAACATTGTTGCGTGTGTCCCCGGATGCAGTAAGGAATTCCGGCAACTCAACTTTTACATCTTCGTTAAGCTTCGTGATGGTGAAAGAACCTTTTTTCGGTGTGGGAGTTATTTCGGCTGTTACAGGCAATCCTGCCTCCTGCCATTTGGAAAGTCCACCGTCCAGAATTAAAAGATCTTTTGCCGGGAACCCATAAAAATAGAGGGAGAAAAAGAGCCTGGTGGCCAGCATTGTACCACCCTGATCGTACATGACGATCTTTTTACCGGAACTAATTCCCCAGGACTGGTAACGCTTTTCAATCTCATTGACCGGCATTTCCTGAATGCCATAGGTGAATATGTCGTAGTTGATGGCTCCGGGAATGTGTTTTGAAGTATAGATTTGAGAGGGGGATGCGTCGAGTATCTGGACATCGGCATTCTTGAGATTTTTCTCAAGCCAGTTGACACTGACAAGATTTCCTTTGACTCCTTCCTGTGCCATCAAGGGCTCCACACGTAGAAGGCTTACTCCAACGAAAAGAAGAAGGCAAACCCTCAAAACTTTAAGAAGAGCTAGCTTCGGAGTTGAAAGCTTCATTTTTGCATTGATCTTCAGATCATCTGAAATTCTTGCGGTCTTTTTGTTTGTGTTCATTTTTTTCCTCATTTTTTATTGTCAAAATTCACTTTTTTGAAAACAATTTCTATTCAGGCAGTGTAGAACTATAAATTCCAAACAAGTCATATGGTTTTTTACTAAAATGATCATTAAGTAATAAGACTGTAAGGAAAATGTATGCAATAAATCCCAGGATAATAAGCATTTGCACACTGGATATTTTTTGAATATCATGTTTTGCTTTTGTATCGCAAACTTCGCCGGGACAGTATTGGGCTTTTTCTTTATAAAAAATGGAGTAAAATTTGCATCCCAAACAGATACCAAATGCGGTTTCAAAGAATAAGAATATAAGACAGATCAGGCAGAGAATGCCTGTGATTGGGCTATATGAATTTACCACCACCAGAAGAGTGAACATGATAGTTGCCAATGCAACACCAATTAGCCAGGCAAACTTTTTTTGGCGGGCACCAACATATTCGGGGACTTGATTCCTGACAATCAAGCGCCCGATTATTAATGATGGAGAATATTTAGGATTAATCAAGACACGTATTACTAAATCTGTCAGGAATATTGTTACAGCATACTTTAGCATTAAAAAGTCCTCCTTAAAAATAACTACCATAATGGATATAAACATAAATAAAAAGAGTAGCCCGGCTGATGCCCTTACTTCCCGTTCATTTAAAACGGGGATAGCAAATTCTTTAACATCTTCTCCAAATTTTATTATTTTATTCCCTTTATCTTGCTTTTTTGTATATACATCCTTTTTATTCATAATAGTTTTGATTTAGTTATCTATTTTGATGTTATCATATCAATTTTTGTCATAATCATCCTGGTATTTCAATCCAATATTAACCAATTTAGTTAAGCACTTTGGCCTGTGTCAATAGACAGCGGTTTATGGTATATTAACATCAGAATAGGGTCAATCAAGAAGACGGACGGGTAAACAAATAACAAGTAGTTTTATTGAAGGATAGGATGTTTCAATTTTTTTTGATCGACTTTTTCACGTTATTTGTGTACCCAAGAATCTATAAAATAGCATTCAAAATGAAAAGGGAGGGATTTGCCCTGAATTTATTTTATAAATAGCAGGATGAAGACATTAATTAAACCAGAACGGTTTAAATTATTTCTATGGATTGGACTCGCTTATTTATCTCTATGGCTGCTCATAGATTTACTAAATTATACCGGTCCATTGCTTGCCGAGATTTTCAATAATGTTTGGCGATTTATTTATATTGTTGCTGTCAATTATATTTTTTTCGAGTTCACCCTGCCTCTCATAAATCGGAAAAGAAAATATTTCCTTTTCAATATTCTTCTTTTTCTTTTAGCATTATGGCTTCAGTCGATGCTATGTTCTTTTGGCATGTATGCATGGAGACAAATTGGGATTCAGTTGCATATTTATACTGCTTTACTAAAATTCTCCTCTTTGTCACAAACAATTTCTGCCCAGGCTGCATACGGCATACCGTCTTTAATCTTTTTTGGAGTTCTCAGGCATATTTATGATTACAGAAAATTAAAAGAGGTAACCCAACGGTTGCGCATAGAAAAACAGGAAGCAGAATTAAACTATCTCAAGTCACAAACAAACCCACACTTTTTATTCAACACATTAAATAATATTTATTCCCTGGCAAGAGATAAGTCTGATTTGGCTCCTGAATCAATTTTACGTCTATCGCAGATATTGCGATTTATGCTGTACGAAACAGGTGGAGCGTATATAGCCATTGAACAGGAACTGAAAATTATCAGCGACTACATTGCCCTAGAAAAATTGCGTTACGATGATTCGTTACATGTCAATTTTAATTACAACATTGAAGATATGAAACAAGCCTTACCTCCTCTGTTGCTGATCCCATTGGTGGAGAATGCATTTAAGCATGGTGTTTCTGAAACAAGAAATCATCCCTTTGTAGATATACATCTTTCGGTTAACAAGAGACAGATGGCTTTTTTGGTAAAAAATTCTACCGAAGCGTTTTTCGGAGAATTGATTGTAAAAGAAAATATCGGTCTTTCGAACTTAAGACGACAACTGGAATTGCTCTATACCGATTTCAATCTATCTGTTCAACAAGGCGAATCTGTGTTTACAGCTACTTTAAATATTAATCTGACAAGCCATGTCTAAAATCAAGTGTATTATAATAGAAAACGAGCCATTAGCCGTAAAAGTTTTATTGGATTATATTTCGAACGTACCATTTCTTGAATTACAGGGAGAATTTAAAGATGCCATACTGGCAACTGATTACTTGCGAAACAATGTGATCGACCTTATTTTTTTAGATATCCATCTGCCTAAATTAAAGGGTATGGCTTTTTTAAAAACGCTGACCAATCCTCCTGAGGTAATTATTACGACCGCTTATCATCAATATGCAGTGGATGGGTTTAATTTAAACGTGACAGATTATTTACTAAAACCGTTTGATTTTGAACGATTTTTAAAAGCAGTATCTAAAGTCAAAACAGCAGAAAGTGAAAAACAAAAATTAAGTGAAGGTACGGAGTCAAAGAATTTTATATTTCTAAACGTGCAAAAAAAGAAAGTAAAAATATTTTTCTCCGAGATTGTTTATATAGAAAGTCAAAAGGAATACATTAAAATCATTACTACAAAAAAAGAATATATTTCAAAAATGAGTACGCATGAAATAGAGGCACTTTTACCTGCGAATCTCTTCATACGGATTCACCGGTCATTTATTGTATCAAAAAGTAAGATTGAATCCTACACAGCCGAAAATATAGAGGTCAATGGAGTATCAATTCCTATTGGCAGGGGTTACAGAGATATTTTAAAAACCAGTGAATTTTGAACAGTCAGGTTTATATAAATCCAGGCTCTTTTTTGCTGCACATCTTCCAAATTCAATTAAAGACACATGATAAAATCAAATGTTCCACAGGATTTTCTGCTTCTTAATTCGGGGTCTGACCAAACTATAATTGGCCAATGCCAATGGATTTTTACTTAATTCGGTTAATTCGGGGTCGGACCAGGCTCTTATATAGAATATGGTGGCTTTGCCCCCAGAACCCCCATAGCCGTCAATCTAATGTTCCAATGTATCAAATAATCAATAATATATGAGTAATAAATCTAATTAGGAAGAGCAAAAGCCCCAGCGGGGCAAAATCTTTGTAGAAACCGCATATGTCTGTTTTATATCAAGCAGCGTAGCTGCGAAATAAAATATAAAGAGATGTCACCCCGCTGGGGCTGTTCGAAATACCAGAGAATCGTATACTACAAAGATTTTGCCCCTAAAGGGGCTTTGGGAGCTAACCATTACCTCTTCATAGAAATTTCCCAAAGTGTTATTCCAGCAAATGAATATCAATGCTTTACAGAAATCAAGCCTGGAGCATTTTCGCATAAAACAATCATATTCTATATAATAGCCTCGGACCGAGATATGTTATTGTATATCTCTGTTATAAATTAATAAATAGTCACTCTTTGGACCTTAAACCTATATTTTAAGGCTCGAAAAGTTGCTTATAAGGAATTTCAGCTTCGGCTAATTCATAGCCTCCATATTTCCCGATCATGGAAACCAACAATCAAGCATTCCACTCCAGCGGCCAACTATTCATACCTCAGCGCCTCCACAGGATTCCTCGAAGCAGCTCTCCAACTTTGCAGGCTAATAGTGATTATAACAACCGATAAAACAGCTCCACCTGCGGTAATAAATATCCACCAGCTTAGGGTTGTTTTATAACTGAAGTTCTGTAACCATTGATGCACGGCATACCAGGCTATAGGACAGGCAATAACAAACGACAGCACAATCCATTTTATCAGATCCGTATTCATCAAGGCTATAATTTGCAGTATATGTGCACCATTGACCTTCCGTATACCGATTTCCTTGGTACGTCTTTGAGAGTAATACATGATCAGACCCAATAAACCAAATAATGATAAGGATATGGCCAGCAATGCGAAAATTCCTACAATCCGGGAAATTCGTTTTTCTTCTTCATAGTTTTTATTATAGGTTTCTTTGACTTCAAAATGATCAAACGGTGTAGCGGGAAGTATCTTTAACCATTCTTTTTTCATAAAGGTCAAAGCAGCTTCTGCATGGTCAGATTTAATTCTGAAGGTCAAAAATGCAGGAAAACTATTATGTTGTCCGAAACGATAGACCATTGGAGCAATGGGCTCTTTAAGGCTGGTAATATGAATGTCTTTCATTACACCAATTACCGGAAACGCTTCCTCCTCATGTTTTAGTTTCAGGTATTTTCCTTCTATATCTTTCCATCCGATCTTATGCATGGCTGTTTCATTGATGATGAAGGCCTTTCTGTCGGTTCCATAGCTCTCTGAAAAAAAACGCCCTAGTGTTATGTCTATATTGAAAACCTTTGCAAAATTATCATCAACAGCTGTTGATGTAGCAAGACATTCTTCAATTGTTGCGTCAACAGGTTGTACAGTAAATATATTCTGGTAATAGTAACCGGGAATGTTTTCAGTGATGGTCCCTTCGTAAATTCCGTACTGTGAACCTTTATTTTCAAGTATTTCTTTGTAAAGCTTGCATTTGGCGTACCGCTCCTGATAAACTTCTTCAATTTGCGTCAGATTGATCGTAACCAGATCATTGTTGTCAAATCCGAGATCGGAATTTCTCATGAACGATATCTGCTTAACAATAAAAAATTGGGCAATGATAAGGGCAATCGCCAATGTAAATTGAAAGACAAGTAATGCATTATGGGCTTCTTTATGAGCCCTGACAAAAGACCCTTTACTTTTAATGATCAGAGCCAGATTCACTCTGGAGAATATTCTTCCAGGAATAAACCCCGATACCAACGCCACAATAACCAAAGCGGAAAGCATAAGCAGCCACACATTGATATTAGTCATTTGACTGGCTAACGGCCGCTCGGCAAGTCTTTCGAAGAGTGGTAAGCATAGTTGACATAACGGTATGGAAAGGATGAAGGCGATAACAATGCTTAGCGAAGAAAAGAGAATATGCCGGGTGACAATTTCGTGTGGCTTGGCCCCGGTTATCCTTCTTATCCCTGCATCAATATTCATTTTAAAAGCTCTTGCAAGCGTGAGGTTCACATAGTTTATACTGGCGATCAAAAGAATGATGAATGAAATGCTTCCAAGCAGCATTAAGTAAGTGTATGATATGGCAGGATGATTATAGTTCAGTATTGAAGTATCGAAATGTGCTTTCTTAAAGGGAATGGTAAAATATGTACTTCTACCTTTAAGAAAATCCGGGTAATATTTCTCAGGTATACTTGAAAGATTTTGGTTAAAATCATCTATAGATGCATTATCATCAAGGATGACATAGGTAATCAGGCCACCATTCCACCAGGCAAATTTATAGTCGGAGTTGATTTTTTCACGGATCTGGTCTGAGAATAGCAAATCAAACTTGACCCCGGAATTCGCGGAGAGGTCTTCAAAAACATGGGAAATAACATAAGAATAATTTCTGATGCTGATTGTCTTGCCGACAGGGTTTTCCTTACCAAATATTTTCGATGCCATGGATTGTGAAACAGCAATATTCTCAGGTGTTTTCAGTACATTGTCAACATCTCCAAGAATGATCCTGTATTTGAATATATAAAATAGATCGGGTTCAACAGAGGCACCTGTAAAACCTGAATACTCTGAATCTTCATATTTAATATAGGTTTCCTTATTCACCATTTCCCATAAGCCGACTGCATATTTAACTTCAGGGAAATCGTTCTTCAAGGTTAAAGACAAAGGTAATGCTGTGTATGCTGTGCGTTCACCTGATTTCAAATCCTTACCGCAAACCTGCAGGATCTTGTTTCCATTCGGATGAAAATTGTCGAAGGACAATTCATATATGAGCAGAAAAGAAATAAGTGAAAAAAGGGTTATTCCAATGACCAACCCGAGTATATTCAGGATAGTATAACTTCCGGCTCTATATAGATGCCTGAGGGCTGTTTTTAGTTCATAGAATAGCATTTGTTTATCTGTTTATAGCTAATTGTACTGTTCCATGTAGATTTCTGCTCTTGTAACTATTCGTATCGGAGCGCATCCA
>Ga0105107_10003480_pt1 | contig 10481 bp, 9 predicted proteins | sample PPLLaktember2015_6_FD_79335 | JGI IMG/M metagenome (GOLD analysis project Ga0105107, IMG submission 79335) | Freshwater sediment microbial communities from Prairie Pothole Lake near Jamestown, North Dakota, USA - PPLs Lake P8 Core (1) Depth... | ecosystem: Environmental > Aquatic > Freshwater >...
AAATACAATCGCATTCATTTTTCAGCCTTAGGAACCTTTTTGACGGAAGACCCTTTTCGCGATAAGGTACTGCCGGAAGGATATTTCTTAGAGGCGACACTGGTCGGATGTCAATTGTCAGCCTTCCTGAGTGTGTGTTCGAAAAATCCCATCATCCTCCTTGGCGTCTTCTATCCGGGACGGCCAATTGAACTTCGACGCAAATTTATAAGCGACAGAGACGCCAACATATCCGGCCGAAACGACGTTCCGAATCCACTTACGCATGTGGGATTTGCGCCATATGAATTCATCTGCTCTCCCCAGGGTGTTCATGACAAATCTCATTAACTGTCTCGACGAGAGTCATTTCTATCGTGTTATATCCTTGATAAATTTTGCATTCATTGCAGGTTTCAACAAGTCTGGCATTTTTATCATGGTTAAAAAGTTGACTAAGACCAGGTTGCTTTCCGGCAGAGCGAAGTGCAAACGACAGTTCTCAACGGCGTGGACGGTTTCGCCGGTGATGTATTTCATCAGCACAAGAGCACCTGCCCTTGCTTATTACTCATTGCTTTTTATCATGTTGACGGTTTGGCCTTCCCGCCAATCCTCGGCGCAGAATACCTTATCCCTGACACTGGAAGAGGCTGTTCAACTGGCGTTGGCGAATAATCCCGAGGTCGATATTGCGGCAAAACAAACAATAAGTTCGGAAATTGCTATTCGCGAGGCCAGGGGAAATTTTCTTCCCAAAGTAACGCTCAATGGCACCTATACAAGAAATATCGATAAACCGGTCATATTCTTTCCGGAAACCTTTGGGGGCGTCAGTCCTATTCAAATAGGATCAAATAATAATTTTGTTACTTATCTCGATCTCTCGGTTCCCCTTTATTCAAAATTCAATCTGACAACACGGCATGTAGCCTATCGCAGTCTTGGTCTTCAGCAGGAGGTCTTGACTGGCCAGCAGCAGAATGTAGTTGCCAATGTCAGGAAAGGGTATTACAGCTACCTTGTTTCGCTCGAAGTGGTCAGGGTTCGTGAAAAGGGTTTGGAGAATGCCATAGAAAATCTGGTCAATACAACGGAGAAGGCTGCGCAGGGTGTGGCAACGGAATTTGATGTAACAAGCGCAGAAGTTAAAGTTGCGACGGCGAGGAACAACTTGCTGGAAGCTCAAAGTCAGGTGATCCCTGCTGCTGACAATCTCAGGTTATTGCTTGGCCTTAATATGGAAACCTCCCTGGCGCTGGAAGATTCCCTTTCTCTGACTGAAGATGAATTAATGATCTCCGAAAATCCGGATGACCTGCTCAATAACAGCAACCTGAAACAACAGGAATTGAAACTTGAAATTACGCGGGAACAGACTTTACAGGTGAAGTCTTCCTACTATCCCGTTCTAAGCGGTGTCGGTACGTATCAATATCAAAGCCAGCATAATGATTTTAATTTTTCAAAATACAGCTGGGTTCAGACAAGTTCGTTAGGACTAAGGTTGCAAGTTCCCTTGTTTAATGGAACTGTTACGCGAAATAAGGTTCAGCAGTCCGTGATGAACGAAGAGATTGCTGAGGTTCAGAGGGAGTACACCGAAGTTCATAATCAGTCGAAGTACCGGCAGCTTCTCTCCGAGCTCAGATATATCCGGCAGCGCATCTCCGTTCAGTCCGGGAATATATCACTGACTGAAAAAGCCCTCTTACTCGTAAAGGAACGTTTCCATTATGGAAGGTCAAGCATGCTTGAAGTTAACAGCGCCGAGCTGGACTACATCACGGCGAGGTTGAATTACCTGCAGGCGATTGCCGATTACAAGGCAGCTTATTACGATTATCAATTACTAACCGGTCAATAGATTGAAAAAGAAAACAATTTGGTGGGTTATATTACTGATTGGCGGCCTGGGAGTAGCATACCTGCTGTTCATCAGACCCAGGATCCGAGCCAGAAAACTTGAGTTCACGTATACTCAGATACAGCGGGGTAGCCTTGAATCGACGATCTCCAGTACGGGATCCCTGGAGGCCATCAATACGATTCAGGTGGGAACGCAGATCTCCGGGACGATCAGTAGAATCTATGTGGATTATAATGATAAGGTAACCGCCGGGCAGCTATTGGCACAGATCGACACGAGGCTTTTGTCATCAGCGGTATCAAATGCAAGCGCCAATGTTTCAGTGCTGGAAGCCCGGTTGCATCAGGCTGAAGATGAATACAGGAGGAATACTGTTCTTTTCGAGAAGAAAGTAATTACTGAGAAAGAGTATAAGGATTCGAAATATGTCTATGAACAGGCGTTGAGCAACAAGAATGCGGCATTCGCTTCCCTGAAAAGTGCGCAGGTGAATCTCGGTTATGCCTATATTAAATCTCCCATTTCAGGGACAATTACGGAACGGAGCGTGGAAGAAGGACAGACAGTGGCCGCAAGTTTTGCAACCCCTACGTTGTTTATTATAGCGGAGAATTTATCAAACATGCAGATCCTTGCAGATGTCGACGAGAGTGACATCGGATACGTTTCTAAAGGTATGAGGGTGAGGTTTACAGTGCAGACCTATCCCGAAAAGAAATTTTATGGAGATGTAAGCCAGATCAGACTGGAGCCTGTGCGTATTAATAATGTGGTCAACTACAAGGTTGTCGTCCGGGTAGGGAATAAAGACGGATTGTTGCTTCCCGGTATGACGGCGAGCCTGGATTTTATTGCCGACACGGTGAACAATGTACCATTAATTAACAATTCAGCCCTGCGCTTCCGGCCCAACGAAATAATGCTGGAGAAGATCAAACCTATGCTGATATCAAAAGCCTCGGCGCTTCCCGACTCCTTGCGTGAGAGATTTCTGGCAGCTGTTTATGATGAGGAGAGTTTTGTCAACGGGAATTTCAGGAAAGCGCTTCCTTTAAAAGTAACGTTAATATTTTATGAAACTGCCCATAAGGAACTTGGTTGTGATTTTGTGCAGTTGGGAATAACGACTGGTCTGCAATCCGAGATCAAAACCTTTATGACGGGTGAAGAATTAACTGAAGGAACAAGGATCATCAATGGAATTAAATCTGAAGGCAAATGATGACTATGCCATTCCCGGTGATTGAAGTAAGAAAAGTATCTCGCGTTTTCAGGAACGGCGACATTGAAGTACAGGCATTGAAGGATGTCAGTCTGACAATTCAAAAGGGTGAGTTTGTTGCGGTGATGGGTGCATCCGGATCGGGTAAGTCAACGCTACTGAACATCCTTGGGTGTCTTGATATGCCGACGTCCGGCGATTATTACCTGGATGGTATCCATGTGAATAAATTGGATAAGAACGAACTTGCCGATATCAGAAATCAGAAGATTGGCTTTATTTTTCAAAGCTATAATCTGTTAGCACGGACGACTGCCCTTGAAAACGTTGAACTGCCGTTGATCTACAACCGCACCGGCCGTTTTTCCAGTGTCAGGGAAATTGCCAGGCGCGCCCTTGAACAGGTGGGCCTTGGTGACAGGTTGGAACACAGACCGAATGAAATGTCGGGTGGCCAGCAACAGCGGGTGGCCATTGCCCGCGCGTTGGTAAATGATCCTGCGATCATACTTTCGGATGAGGCAACGGGAAATCTCGACAGTAAATCGAGTTTTGAAATTGCCGATCTCTTCGTTCAATTAAATGATCAGGGAACCACCATTCTGATGATCACCCATGAGCCCGACATCGCCAGGTTTGCAAAACGTGTGATTACTTTCAGGGACGGACAGATGCTAAGCGATGAGCCTGTCAGCGAGAGGAACTCGAAAGCGGAAGCGCTTCGAACATTACTGCCTTTGACTTCGAAGAAATGAAGCATTTCATTAAAATATTGAAAGTGGCCTTTCAGGCCATCAACAGGAACAAGATGCGAAGCTTCCTCACCATTCTCGGAATTATCATTGGTGTGGGAGCTGTCATCATGACGATATCAGCCGGTGAAGGGGCTCAGCAGGCGGTGCGAAACCAGATATCAGGACTTGGCAACAATTTGTTGATGGTTTATGTCAAGAGTGAACACCGCGCCGGTGTTGAGGTGAGAATGGGCAAAGAACTGGACAAAAGAGATCTGGAAATACTCAACAAAAATTCAGTATGGATGCCGGAGGTTTCACCATTGGTGGCGATGGGCGTACAGGCAGTGGGTGGAACGGGTTATAAAACAACAACCATATACGGCACTTCACATGATTATTTCAACATCATGAGCCGTACAATCGTGATGGGAGAAGGGTTTACAGAGCAGGACGTCTCTTTAGCCCGGAAGGTCTGCCTCATCGGAGAGACTATTCGTAATCTACTTTTCGGTGGGGAGGATGTCCTTGGCAGGCAGGTGACGATCAACAAAGTCCCATTCACAATTGTAGGCTTACTCGAAGAGCAGGGCGAGACCGGAATGGGCATGGATCAGGACGATCTTATCATCGCGCCATATACGACGGTTCAAAACAGGCTCTATGGAAGTGTCAATTATAATATGATCGTCGCAAGTGCCGTAAGCGAGGAACACGTCGACGATGCCAAAGCCGAAATAATTGAGCTGTTAAGAGAATCGCATCACTTGTTGCCCGAGGAGGAAGATGACTTTGAAGTGCGGACACAGGTTGAGCTTCAGGAGATCACAAGCCAGGTTACCGGTACACTTACCATATTACTGAGTGCAGTGGCCAGTATATCATTGCTGGTAGGTGGCATAGGCATCATGAATATCATGCTTGTTTCTGTTACCGAGCGGACACGCGAGATTGGCACACGTCTGGCCGTGGGCGCGCGTGAAAGTGATATCCTCACTCAATTTTTAATCGAAGCTGTTACATTGAGCGCTGCTGGAGGTATCCTGGGCATTGCCTTTGGTCTGCTGGGTAATTTGTTAATTTACAAGGCAACGAATTTTTTCGTGCCAACAGTACCGTATTCAATCCTGATCGGATTCGGGTTTTCGGCGCTTGTCGGCGTTGCATTCGGTTATTTCCCCGCCCGAAAAGCCGCGCGGTTAAATCCTATACAGGCCCTGCGATTTGAGTAGGGATGTGTTGATGTGTTAATGTGTTAATGTGTTAATGTGTTAATGTGTTGATGTGTTGATGTGTTAATGTGTTAATGTGTATTGAGGTTAAGATGACTTGGAGGTCTTGTGTATATTATTTTGGTGAGGATGGACCTGCGAACCTTTCCATTACGGAAAAATATTTAGAAAGGTGGATTTATCAGGGACCAATCAAGCTTCGGGTAGAGTTTTTTTTTGCACGCCTCCCTGCCAATTCTATCAAATTGTTTGCTTTGAAAAAATGAAAGGTGGAACAGGAATTCACCGATATTTCAACAGGAATATCGGGTGGATAGGTTTTCAATATCATTTCGGTGAGACGGTTTTGTGTCATCTGGTAGACGGACGAGGAGCTCTGTCAAAGAAAGTTCCGAAATGGGTAAATAGTTTTTTTCTTCATTTTTGCTTTCCAAGAGTAATCTTAGGCGTTTCCAAAGTATTGTAATTGATTCACTGCCGTCATGGTCTTGCGGAGGCGCGGTGCTGTTTAAATTATTTTGCAATTCGCGCAGACACAGGCCTTTCAATTATTGAAACGGAGCCCGGTTTCTTTGAAATGAATTATCCTGGTTATCTTCGGATCGATTTTCAGGTTTTGGCTTTGCGTCCAGTATGAATAGATTTAACCGGGATTTCTTAACAAGCTTATGAGTACAGTTCAAAAAAACGTCGTAATAACCGGTGCAGCCGGGAATCTGGGAAAAGCTGCCGTACAAAAATTCTCGCAGGATGGCTACCATGTGATCGCCACAGTCGAAGAAGGGGGGACGCTGGGTTATGATACCCCGAAGGATGTAAGTGTTTACCCTGTCGATCTGCAGGATGAGGCCAAAGCCGGCAAATTTGTTCAGCAAGCGCTGAATGACTTTCAGTCGGTTGACGTTGCGTTGCTTCTGGTGGGCGGCTATTCGGCTGGCGGTATCGAAGACACAGCAGGAGCCGACCTAAAGAAAATGATCGGGTTGAATTTTGAGACGGCATACTATGTTGCGCGTCCGGTGTTCCTGCAAATGCTTCGGCAGGGGAGAGGAAGAATCGTTTTCGTCGGTGCGAGGACCGCGCTGAAACCGGAAAATGGAAAGAGTTCCATGGCATACAGTCTTTCCAAGGGTCTTTTGTTTCATCTCGCCGAGATGCTGAATGCTGAAGCCCGCGGTAAGAATGTCGTTGCTTCGGTTATCGTACCAGGTACCATCGATACCCCCCAGAACAGGGCCCAGATGCCCTCGGCTGATTTTTCAAAATGGGTTGCGCCTGAACAAATTGCGGATATTATTGCCTTCACCACATCTCCGAAGGCGAGTTCCCTGGCTGAGACAGTGTTAAAGGTTTACGGGAACTGATGCTCGGACTTATCCGGTTGAAATGGATTCAGGCCGATCGGCAAATATCGTGATAACAGGCGAACAAACTGGAATGCTACTCCTGTTGAAAATAGAAAACGCCGTTCTTGTTTGAAATGATGATATCCGGCTTTCCGTCGTTATTCATATCTTCCGTAACGAACTGAATTCCCACACCAGAGTTATCATCGATAAGGTGTCGTACCCAGACTGGCTTCTGCTTTCCGTCCTTCAACAGTTCAAACCAGTAAAGCACGGCCGGCTCCAAACCACCGGGACCCTTGCCCTGGTGCGAAAAATATCGCTTCCCCGTCACAAGATCCGGCAGCCCATCGAGATTTATATCTTCGAGTACCAGGCTGTGTGATTCTGAGAAAGTGCTGTCAATGGTGTGGGTTATGAAAAAACGCCTTCCGCTCACGTCAACAGACTGTTCGTACCACCACATCCCATACTCGTGAGCGGAGGAAGAAACAACGTCATTGTCTCCATCACTGTCAAAATCGAAGGTCATCATTTGCGCACAAGATTCGCCCAGGTCTGCTTCATGGAATTTCCAGGGAGATGCTTTCATGTCTTCAGGCGCTTCCCACCAACCACCCCTGATGATAATATCGTTAATGCGATCGCCGTTGATGTCGCCCCAGCCAAGGCCGTGTGAAAACATTCCTATTCCCTTTGCATTCTTTTCACTGACGGGGGTTCTTTTCCAGCTTACCTGGTTCGCTTTCACAGAGGAACTAAACCAGGCCATCTGTCCGATCTTTTCATTTCCAAAGACCAGGTCCTTTCTTCCATTGCCATCGACATCCACCAGCATGGGCGATTCATTCGAGGCAACCGAATCGATCAGGTATCTTTTCCACAACGTGTCCTTTCCTTTGGGATTCTCCAGCCAGTATACTTCCCGACCGGGGAAATCAAAACAGATGAGATCCGTCCAGCCGTCGTCATTCACATCCATTACAAAGTTCAAAAAGGAATCGCTGTATCCTTTGGTATAGTCAAACTTCTTATGTTTCCATATATCATGCGCTTTCCAATCAGGCGCTTCAAACCATCGGGCTCCCGCGACAATATCCGTTTTCCCGTCTTTATTGATGTCCGCTACGTTGACGCCTTCCGAATAGAATGCATCCCAAAGATGATACTTCCTGAATTTAACATCCTTTCCTGTTGTTTGAGAAATAGCCTCTATGGGTAACAGCATTGCAATGACGCAGAAGAGCAGGTGACAGCTTTGAAATGCCCGGATCATAAATGTTAATCGATTCATCATAAATTGCTTTTGAATGTCCTTCCGGTCAGCCGGTAATGCTTCTTTCTTTGCAATGTTGTGAACGGATTTCCGATACGGCTGTAGACGGAGGGAACCCTGAGGTGCACGACTTCCCGCATTTCCCCGGACAAACGTTTCATGGAATTTAAGGTATGATAATTTCTTTTCTTTTCCGCGGAATAGCAACTTTTCCCGGATGATATCAGCGATTCGAGTGTAATAACAGGATCTTTACGCAGTCAAAACGCTCTGACAAGCGGCATACTTCATTCAACGAATGGCATCAGACGATCATTCTACTCCTGCCCTGAAAAGTGCCAATTGCCCCAGGTGATAGGCCACGTGACTTGTCCTGTTCAGCAGGACACTTAACTTGTTGCGGGTTGGTTCTTTGATCAGGTCTTCTTCCGTCATGGACGTGTGTTTCCCGAACCATTGTTCCGCTGTCATGCCGGCAAAAAATGAGGAAAGTTGCTCATTCGATTTTTTCCAGTATTGCCTTAATGTCGCGACATCGGGCATGGGAAGGCCCGACCGGTCCGGTTTTTTGACAAATGCATCATCCAGCTCGGCGTACGAACGATTGCCCAGAGAGAACAAGGCGATCATGTTATCATTGACAGCGATCAGGTGCCCCAGCAAATACACGATGCGGTTTTTTCCGGGAGCGATCTCATTTAAATAAGCGTCGTCATCGAGCGAGTTAAAAAATTTGTCAGCCCGGCCGATCTGGATATCCCAGGCCTTAATGGCCATACCAATGAATATTTTCGGTTTCATAGAGATTATTTTGGAATGTCAAGGTAAACCGGGCAAATCTAATAAGTAAAAGAGTATCCATACTGGTAAACACGTCTTTTGTTTTTCACCGTGCCGGGATCCCTGAACATCAAACGTTGCCGCACCCGCGGAATGACACGGGCTATAGCGAAAATACGGAGAAGTCAGATTTGTTTTTGGATAAATAGTTTTCTAACATCGTCATATCAAATTATGGATCCGGCCCCGTTGGAGATGACAACCCAGTTCATTTTGCATTCAATGATCACTTGCCCCCATTGCGGCCATCAGAAGGAGGAGCTGATGGCTACCGATGCCTGCCAGTATTTTTACGAATGTGAAGGTTGTCACAGGGTCTTAAGACCGAAGGCCGGTGATTGTTGTGTCTTTTGCTCATTCGGGACAGTCAAATGCCCGCCCAAACAAAAAGATCTTTCCTGTTGTGAGTAATCCTGATTTACGTGACGCGGAATGACTGCCGATATTTTCACATCCATCCTTGCCTTCGCGTCAACCGATATTGATGATATCTTTTTGCTCACTGTTTGCACTTCTTCAACAGTCTGGTTTGCACTGCGGCCGACCCAGATTAATATTTCCGAGGGGAAATCCGGGCCAGTTTTTTTTAATTGCCGGCATTTTCCGGATCATTCAATGCAAAATTGCGATTGGCAGGGAGAATGATGGTGGTATTAGTCATGGCGTCACAGACTCATTGATGACGGTCTTCATCGTGCAGGGCATTATCATTTCTTTCTTTTGACATATAATAGACGATAGGAACGACAAAGATATTCAACAGTGTGGAGCTTAAGAGTCCTCCAAGGATGACCTTAGCCATGGGACTTTGAATCGCATTTCCGGGAAGGTCGCCGCTGATCGCTAAAGGTATTAAGGCTAATCCCGCCGTAAGCGCGGTCATTAATATCGGACTCAATCGATCCCTGGATCCCTGCACGACTGTTTCAAGGGTATTCTTACCTTCTGATTCAAGTGTTTGATAACGTGATATCAACAGAATTCCGTTGCGGGTCGCGATACCGAATAACGTGATAAATCCGATGATGGCCGGAATACTGATCACGCCTGATGTAAACCAGATACTGAGGACGCCGCCGATCCATGCCAGGGGGAGGTTCAACAGGATAATACCTGAGATTTTGGCGTTTCTGAACTCCATGAATAACATCAGGTAAATAGCCAGCAATGACAGGATGGAAGCAGCGACCAAAGTCCCGGAGGCTTCTGATTCCGCATTGAATTGGCCGCCATATTCAATGTGGTAGCCGTCAGGAAGTTTGACAGATTGTTCAATCGTCGTTTTGATTTCTTCTACGACCCTTCGCTGATCACGGCCGGAAATATTAGCCGACACTACGGTCTTTCTTGCTACATTTTCCCGGTTAATCGTGTTCGGACCGCTTGCGGAGACAACTTCTGCAACCTCTGTCAAAGGGATTTTACGGCCGTCGCGGGTATCAATCCATGCGTTTCGGATATTATCAATTGATCCTCGATTGTTATTATCAAAACGGAGTATAAGATCAAATCGTTTATCTCCTTCGTATATGTCACCAACACGTTCGCCTGTAAAAGCCACGTCAACGAAGCTGGTGAAGTCCCCTACCGTAATCCCATGCAAGGCGAGCATTTCGCGTCTTGCTTTAATCTGAACCTGAGGTATGTCAATTTGCGGTTCCACACTTAGATCGACCAATCCTTCTGTTCCTTCAATAGATGATTGTACCTGTTTGGATAAGGTGAACAGCGTGCCCAGATCAGGCCCGAAGATTTTGATAGCAATATTTGCCCTGGTCCCTGAAAGCATGTGGTCAATACGGTGACCAATCGGCTGCCCTATGGTGATGTTCGCCCCTACAATCCCGGAAAGCTTTTCCCTCACCTCTTTCATAAATTCCCTTCGATTTCTGTCGGTGAGTTGGAAAGGTGCATCTATTTCCGACCCATTAACGCCCTGCGCATGCTCATCCAGTTCTGCCCGACCAGTTCTCCGCGTGGTG
>Ga0105107_10003481_pt1 | contig 10481 bp, 11 predicted proteins | sample PPLLaktember2015_6_FD_79335 | JGI IMG/M metagenome (GOLD analysis project Ga0105107, IMG submission 79335) | Freshwater sediment microbial communities from Prairie Pothole Lake near Jamestown, North Dakota, USA - PPLs Lake P8 Core (1) Depth... | ecosystem: Environmental > Aquatic > Freshwater >...
GATTAAGCACACGAAACGTTCGAAGACGATTCTGAAAAGTTTAAATCAATCCTGGAAAGAGAGTAAGCTAGTTATTTCGGCATTTACCTCGTGAACTGAAATGAATTCTTCGGAAGTCCTTATAGAAGCACACAATCTGACGAAGAAATTTAATGATTTCGTGGCAGTGGATCATATAGATTTTGAGGTCTATAGGGGCGAGTGTGTTGGTTTCTTAGGACCTAATGGTGCAGGAAAAACTACTACGGTGCGAATGATTTACTGCTTTCTGCCCCTGACCGAAGGTTTATTATACGTGGCTGGAATGGACGCTCCCACAAAGTCTCGTGACATCAAAAAAATAGTCGGTGTAGCCCCTCAAGAGGATAACCTAGATCCAGACTTCACCGTGATCAGGAACCTTGAGGTTTATGCGCGTTACTTTGACATCCCGAAAACTGAAGCCGCAAGAAGAGCCGCTGATTTGCTGAAATTCTTTCAACTCGAAGAGAAACAAACAAAGTTAATTCAGGAACTCTCCACAGGTATGAAGCGACGGCTAATCATAGCACGAGCATTGATTAATGAACCCCAGATTCTTCTCTTGGACGAGCCGACCACAGGATTAGATCCCCAGGGCAGACATATCGTGTGGGACGAAATTCGCTTCCTAATGAAACGAGGTGTGACCATTATTCTAACCACTCATTACATGGAGGAAGCGGCTACTTTATGCGACAGAGTTCTAGTAATGGACAACGGCAAGATAATCGAAACAGGCTCGCCTAAAAAGCTCGTTAAGAAACATGTGGGCGAAGAGGTTTTGGAAATGGCATTTGATGAAACCACGTTGCATACGCTCAAAGACGAATTACCCGACGCTCGCATCGAAATCTACGGTGACCAAATTCGCGTGTTTACCAATCAACCACGTGGCAGTTTTGAGAGACTAGCAAATAAATTTCCAGGTCTGCCGATAAGTATTCGCAATGCCAACTTGGAAGACGTCTTCCTAAAGTTAACGGGGAGAAAATTGCGGGAATGACAACAAACAACAACCGCATGTCAAACCGTCCCCTGTTACCCCAGCTCACGTACCGAGTTTGGAGGGTTTGGCGGAGGAATTTTGATGTTTTCGCCAAAACAATCTTTGTCAATTTTCTGCCAGCACTCCTGGAACCAATCTTGTACCTTGCGGCATTTGGAGTTGGTTTGGGCACTCTCATTACGGGCACGATTGAAGGAAGCTCATATATTCAATTCATTGGCCCAGGTTTAATCTCAATCGCCATAATGTATGGCAGTTTCTATGAATGCACGTACGCCTCTTTTGTGCGAATGTATTTCCAGAAGACGTTTGATGCAATAATTGCCACACCCATCAATTTGGACGAAGTCATAGCCGGTGAGCTATTGTGGGGTGCAACACGCGCGACTATCAATGGAACAATAGTCCTCGCAATAGTTGCAGCTTTTGGTTTGGTTTCGAGTCCGTTTGCAATCTTAGTGCCAGTACTTGCATTCTTAGGTGGACTGTTGTTTGCTTCTCTGGGCATGTGTTTCACCGCACTTGCAGCGAACATTGACTTTTTCAACTTCCCATCGTTCTTATTCATTACGCCCATGTTTCTGCTCAGCGGTACTTTTTTCCCTTTGACGGTCTTACCCAGTGCACTTCAGACTGTAGCTTTAGCCGTTTTGCCACTTACTCACTTGGTTAATTTGACAAGGGGGCTTGTGCTGGGAAGAATGGATTCTTTCCTAGGTCTCAGTCCTGAAGTGCTGGCTGGTCTAAGTGTCGTTTGGATGACCTTTGTTGCACTGTTTTTCTTTATCTTGTCTATTTTCTTAATGAGAAGGAAACTCATCAAATAGATAATCAGCTGAAACTGTACTCTGATCATATGTGCAATGATAGCTCAGTACGTTGCTATTCCCTTTCACTTTCCCCCAAGCAGCAATTTTCTTCTTAACTCGTGGCCCGCGGTGACAAATCAATGTCCGCGAAATTGATTGTAAGGCTTTTAACCTGATGATTTCGTATTATAGACACAGACAATTAGAGAGGATGTCCTTGCGCATAGTGCTAAGAATCGGCGGTTCTGTTGTAGCCTCACCCGTCAATACGAAACTAATGAGGGAGTATGCTGATCTAGTGAAGAAACTCAGAGCGCAAAACCATGAAATCTTGGTGGTTGTTGGCGGGGGGTCACTTGCTCGAGAGTTTATTTGCTTCGCAAAAGAGCTGGGACTTAACATGCAGGCGCAGGATGAAATCGCGATTTCAGTTTCGCGACTTTTCGCTCAGCTTTTTCTTGAAAAACTTGGAGAATTTAGTTGCGAAAAGGTAGCAATAACACTTGAGGACACAGCCAATTGTTTGAAAGAAGGAAAAGTAGTGGTCATGGGTGGTCTGAAACCGGGAATTACAACAGACGCAGTTGCAGCTTTAGTTGCTGAACACGTGAATGCCGACTTGGTTGTCAAAGGCACAAATCAGGAAGGTGTGTATGACAAGGATCCGAGAAGTCATGCAGATGCGGTAAAGCTTGACCGTTTGTCTTATAATGATTTGGCAAAGGTCTTTTCCGAAAGCAAGCATAAAGCGGGAATTCATCAAATCATAGATCCCGAAGCTGTCAAAGTTTTAAGTCGCAAGCCCATGAAATTGATTGTTGTAAACGGTTTTAGAACTGAAAATATTCTTGAAGCTCTCGAAGGTAGAAGTGTTGGTACAACGATAAGTTGAGCGGCATTCAATATGTTCCGACCTCCAAGTTTAAATATCACATTTGATATCATAGTTGAGGTCAATGGTGATATTTGTGTTTGCTCAAAAGAAATGGTTACGGCACACTGCCATGGTCCCTAAAGGCTTCATACGTTATCATGTTCTCGAAACGCTTAACGAGAGGCCCAGGTCGGGGTCTGAGATAATGAGTGAAATCGAAAAGCACACAGGCGGATTTTGGAAACCAAGTCCTGGTTCAATATATCCGCTGTTGGCGCGGCTCCAAGAGAAAGGTTACATAAACGAGTTGTCTGCTGAAGATGGACTGAAACGCTACGAGCTAACAGAGCATGGAAGATTGCTGCTCGATGAGCAGGAAAAAATCAGAAGAAAATTCAGGCAGGAAGCAGGTTTTCTTCCAGGTTCCTTCTTCGATAGCTTTCTCATGAAAATTCCAGCGGAAAAAACTATTGAAATTCAAAGTTGTATGAAGCGTTTAGGCATAGCGATATTTCACTTAGGCAGTACACTGGAAAAAAAGTACTCCGAGCAAATTCTGGATGAATCTCTCCGTGTAGTCAACGAGACTTCAAGCAAACTGGAAAGAATGAATGAGAAATTAAAAGGTGAAATGAATGAGTGAAGATATAATCAGGGCTGAAGGATTAACTAAAGTCTTTGATCATAATCTAGTGGCCGTTGACAACATAAACTTCAGCGTCAAACATGGTGAAATCTTCGGATTTTTGGGCCCCAACGGCGCCGGAAAGACCACCACGATAAACATGCTGATAACTGTCCTGAAACCCACAAAAGGTCACGCATACATTCTCGGATACGATATAGCAAAGGAAAACATGGAAGTGCGAAACTCGATTGGTGTCGTTCCCCAAGAATACACTGCGGACGAAGATCTAACGGGATGCGAAAACATACTTCTATGCGCTGACTTGTACGGAATCCCTCGCGAAATTTCGCAAAAGCGTGCAACGGAGCTTCTTGATCTTGTTGAACTTACAGAGTTTAGGGACAAAAGAGTTGAGACGTACTCAGGAGGCATGCGCAGAAGACTTGAACTTGCCTGCGGCTTGATTAACCGACCTAAACTTCTTTTCCTCGATGAGCCAACTTTGGGCTTAGATGTTCAAACGAGGGCAGCTACATGGAATTATGTCAAGACCTTAAAGAAAGAGTTCGGCATGACTCTTTTCTTAACCACTCATTACCTGGAAGAGGCTGACGCACTTTGCGATCGCATTGCAATAATTGATCATGGAAAAATAATCGTTGTCGGAACACCAACAGAATTGAAGGACAGTCTAGGGGGAGACATAATCAATCTGAGCATCCAGAAAGATGCCGATATCACAGAACTTGTTAAGAGAATTCCACACGTTAAAGAAGTCACAAAAGAAAATGGTTCATATTTGATCAAGTCCGAAAACGGCGAAGTAACAGCACCACTCATAATTGAAGCTTTGAGGAAGCAGGGTCAAGTCGTTACGAAGCTTTCGCTCGCAAAACCATCGTTAAACGAGGTTTACCTACAGTATACTGGAAAGGCAATGCGTGACGCGGCAGACGAATCAGGGGAAGCCAAGTTCGCTCGGAGAGCAATGTTGAGGAGGGCACACAGTTGAGCGCAACGAACGGTGTTTCAAAGAATAAACTGCATGGCCTATGGGCTTTGACAAACAGAGAGCTGAAAAAATGGTATAAGGCACCTGTAGTTTTCGCTCTTACTCTAATTCAACCCATTATCTGGTTGGGGTTGCTGGGCAATGCTCTAAACCTAAGCAGCTTGATCAGTGCAAACGAATTTGCTCTCCCGGTTATTGATCCTCCCTTAAACCCCCAACAACTAATGCAATTGGGGACGTATTTTTCTGGATTGCAAAATCAGATAATGCAGGGAACCTTTGGAACAACGAGTTACATTTCGTTTATGGCAGTAGGAATGATCGCTTTTACAGCGCTCTTCACAACAATGTTCAGCGGTATGTCCGTTGTATGGGATAGGCGCTTAGGCTTCTTGAACAAGGTACTCAGCACCCCTGTATCCCGAGCTGTGATAATTGTGTCTAAGGTTTTGTCCGCAACTTTGCGGTCAATGTTCCAGGCTGCTGTCATCCTGGTAATTGCTATTCCATTCGGCTTTCAGGTTGGAGCAAGCTTTACTCCACTCAGCATTCTCGGAGTGTTCGCGATGCTTTTCCTGATATGTATGGGTTTGTCTTCTTTGTTTATCGCTGTCAACATTAGATCAACGAGAGTCGAAACACCAATGGCCGTTATGAACCTGCTCAACTTACCTCTGACATTCGCAAGTAGCGCTTTCTTCCCAATCGATAAAATGCCCGGCTGGTTGCAAGCAGTAGCTAATGTCAATCCAATGTCATACACAATAGACGGCATGAGACAACTCTTGATTTTCAACACAGACTACATGAAACTTGCCTTTGACTTCGCATATGTTGGCATTTTCGCCGCGATATTGACCACCATAGGAATAGTGCTCTCGTGGCGTTATCTGAACAAATAATTATGGATGCATGAACTGAAGAATGGAAGAGATGTTTATGGCGCCTGTTGTTGAAGCAATAGATTTGAAAAAAACGTATATGCTTGGGAAAATTCCAGTTGAAGCACTTCGAGGCGTAAACCTAAAAGTCGAAAGTGGAGATTTTCTCTCTATTCTCGGGCCTTCAGGAAGCGGAAAGTCAACCCTCCTGAACCTGGTCGGAGCTTTGGACAAACCGACCGCAGGAAAGCTATCGATTGATGGTGTGGACGTTTCTACCTTAAATGACAATCAGTTGGCAGACCTCAGGCTTCGAATAGGCTTTGTTTTTCAATTCTTCAACCTCATTCCCAGGTTCACCGCTAGAGATAACGTAGAACTTGCTATGTCAATAAAGGGCATAAATAAGAGTGCAAGAACAAAACGGGCCCAAGAGCTCCTGGAGACCGTAGGCTTGAAAGACCGAATAAATCATAAGCCCGCCGAGCTTAGTGGGGGCCAGCAACAAAGAGTAGCGATCGCCAGAGCCTTGGCGAATGATCCTCGTTTTCTTTTGATGGATGAACCCACGGGCAATATCGACTCCAAGACGGCCCGCGAAGTCTTGAATTTAATCCAAAGGATCAATGGGGAGGGTGTGACTATTGTCATGGTAACACATGATCAGCGTCTGGCCCTTGAAGCCAAGAGAACCGTGCAGATGTTTGATGGCGTTATTGCGTCGGACTTGGTGAATTAGCATGAGAACATCTGATGTTTTCTCCTACTCCTTTAGCGCAATCAAACTCCGTAAACTGCGGGCAGCTCTAACAACTTTGGGCGTCGTCATAGGAATTGCAGCCATAGTAGCTTTGCTTTCTATCACTCAAGGATTACAAACGACCATTACTGATCAACTTGAACGAGGGCTTTCCGCAGACACACTCATCGTTGTTCCTGGCTCAAGCGCCTTGGGCGGTGGCGAAGGAGGAGGATTTGCAGGTGGAGGATTTGGCGGCTCCAGTTCAAATGCACCCCTTCACATCAACTACACTGATGAAATCAACAATTTGTCTCCCGACATAATAACGTCCTTTGCGGTTGTCCAAAAAGCGGGTTACGTTCAAAATGGCTCAGGCGTCATTAGAATAGTTACCACAATTACCGGTGTCAACTTCTCTCAGTACGCGAATGCTTACTCTACAACGTTTGTTGCTGCGACCGGCAGCATACCTTTGAATCCTTCCAATGACGAAATAGTGGTCGGTGCGCGTTTAAGCGACCCTCGATTTAACGGCACATTATTCGTTCGAGCAAACGATGAGGTCAACATTACTTGGACAAATAACACCGTGATTCCGTTTGTAAACAAGACCTATACAGCGCACGTTGCTGCGGTGCTCGATAGGATAGGGGGTTTCGGCATTGGCGGTCCCTCCGACACGGGTATTTATGTTCCGCTGACTCGAGCAGAAGAGTTCTTCGGTACTGATGAGGCGGATGTCATAATTGTGAAGTTGAGGAGCAGTGATGCCGCCACGATCAACAGCACATCCATAATCATCACGGATTATTTCGGGGACCAAGTTTCCGTAATTTCCGCTACCGCTGTGCAAAGCCTGCTTACCACAATCTTTTCGACTATATCCCTGTTTCTAGGAGGGATAGCGGCTATTTCGCTTCTTGTCGCGGGCATAGGCATAATGAACATTATGATTGTTTCCTTGATAGAGCGTACGCGGGAAATCGGAATTCTTAAAGCCATTGGCATGAAGAGCAGAACGGTTCTGTACATTTTCTTGACAGAGTCGGTGATAATAGGTCTGATCGGGGCCGTAATTGGCATTTTATCTGGCTGGGTTCTCGCCAACGGTGTGGCATTGTTCCTAGGAAGAGGCGGAGTCATAGGCAGTGCCCTTACAATAACACCTGTCCTGACAGTAGAAGTGATCCTAGGCGCGTTGGGCTTCGGAATAGGAATCAGCGTGATCTTTGCGTTATATCCGGCTTGGCGTGCTTCGAAACTCAAACCTGTGGAAGCACTGCGGTATGAATAAGCTGAACGTGCCGAAGGTGAAAAGACTCTATCCAAGCCAACCAATTGTTGGTGTAGGTGCGATAGTAGTCAAGGGCCACCAGATATTACTTGAGAAGCGGAAAAACTCACCTGGGAAGAACAAGTGGAGCATCCCAGGCGGCTTAGTGGAGCTCGGTGAAGACCTTAAGAAAGCTGCCATCCGCGAAGTCAAAGAAGAAACCTGCTTGGACGTTGCAGAAGTCAGCTTGGTTGATGTGGTAGATGACGTAGAGCTAGATACAGAAGGAAAAGCGAAATACCACTTTGTGATAATCGATTACCATGTCAGAGTAAGAGGTGGTATACTGAAAGCCGCAAGCGATGCTGGCGAACTGAAATGGGTGCCATTCGACGAAGTGGAAGCGTACAATTTAACCAGTTCTTTTCGACTTTTCTTTCAGCAAAATAGGGAAAAACTGGAAAAGCTTAATTCATATTCTTAAAGAATAGGCGCGTCTCCCCCATCGTTTTTAAGTCCAAAGTTCGAACTCTGGCAACAATCGGGAAGTCATGCACTACTCGTCCGAGCGTGAGGCAGTGATGCGGCGGCAAGTCCCTCGCGATGCTTCGGACAGTTTCAGCGTCCACTCGTGCGGCTCGGCTAACAACATCTAGATCGTGCTCGTTCGTGAAATTGAAGAGAAAAATGTTATCAGCTTGTCGGTAAATGTTTTCGCGAATTGTATCTGGCTGGTTTGTTACGAAAGTCGTGAATAGTCCAAAGTGACGCATACGTGTGACTATGTCATCCCAATATGTTTCGCGAAGGTAAAGGTGTGCTTCCTCAGCGAATAAGAAAGCAGCTTTGAGTTTCCAACTGCTTAGTGAATCCACAAGTTTGCCTAGAACGTATTCGACCACAATCTGTCGATCTATTGTGCTTGTGTTTTTCAGGTTTATTATTATGGCACCTCCTTCATCGTTTGCTTTCAACAGGCATTCCTCTAGAAGTGTAGCTTCTGCGGGCCTGTCAGTGAAGAAACCTGAGTTGACCAGGGAATGGTAGCGGGAGGAAAGTGCATCTCGAACATGTTGATTACAGTTTAGGTTGCGAATTGCTTCACCAAGACTAGACAAGGAAAGATTGTCTTTCTCTTTCAGTTGTTTCCAAATGCGCCTGAACTCGCGAGCACTTGTTCCCGGAAGATGAAGAGCGTGAACAAGAATACCCATAATCACGTTGAGGTGCAATTGGCTTACAGCAACTTTGAAGTTCTGAGATGGCGCCAAAGCATGAATCTTGTCGAAATACATGTTTCTTTTTCCATCTGCGGATAATCCCAAACTCGAATATTCGCCATTAAGGTCAAAAACTACCACAGCTGCTCCGTAACCCAAGAGACTGACCATGAGGAGCTTACTCAAATGAGATTTGCCGCAACCCTTCTTTCCTGTGATGATGTTTAAGGTGCCATCTATGGCTGAGGCGTCTATTGTCAAGAGCGACGCATCTTTTGTGCCGCCAAGGATTATTGGAAGTTTTCCTTCAACCTTGGCAAGTCTCAGCAGAAGTGGGATTGAAAGTTTTTTTATTAGAGATTGTGAACGGGATGGAAGCCAGCTGCTGCTTGGACTAAGCAGCTCATTTTGGAATGTGGCACGAATTTTGCAGATGAGAAGGCTGGCATCTTGGATGTAGGTGATATGCGGCGCTATTTCCATTGGATCTATGTCTTCGCCTTGTATGGGTTCGCCTCCGTCTGGAAGCGTACGCAATAGTTCCTCGAGAACGCCGGGAATAGCTGCGAACTGTACGTCAATTACTTGTGCGATTAAAGCTTTTCCAGCTTCTGTGTCTTCGATCATCAGATAATCACCTTTTTCAGCGTTTTCTGTTGGAAAGCATAAGACTTGGATGATGTTGCCTTCTTTTTTGTAGAGTTTCATGCGTAGGTTTCTCCTTTGCCGAACGGGCCGAAGAGTAGACGGTGCATATCTGGTCTGTTGATTATCCGTATGCCGTGCTTGTGAGTTATGAAGTGCTGCATCGCCAGGACTTCGTTTGCTGTGAAAGTACAAAGAATGTGTGATAAACGAAGAGTTTCGGGATAATTTTGATTGTAGAGATCGTTTCCAACGAGTTTTTCGACGGCTTCTACTCGTTTTTGAGTCTGGATTTCCTTGTCGATATCTAACCTGAAGGCGTAGTTTGATTTGCCTAGTCTGGCCACGTAGACATCGCCTAAAATTACGGTAGGCGGTTTGGGTCGCAAGCCGGAAGTCTCTAGTAGGTAAGGTGGATCGCTACTTGGGAGTTGGTCGGTTATGAGATAGCCGTTTATCCGAAGCATGGTCATCTTGCTGAACGCGAGAACTATGTTCTGATTCTTTCTTGCAAGGTCAAGTATTTCCTTCAGTCTGTAGACGGGCGTGTCGATAGTGCCAGAGGTTAGGCTTCCATCGAGCAATATGAGTCCGTTTGTGACTGTTTTGGCTATCATAGTTTGCAGCCACCTTTCGAGTAAGCTCGCCAAACGCGTAGGCATCTGCAGCAAGCTTGGTGCGTAAAAGTGAGATGTATCGTATCGGTTGGTGAAGTAAGCGCGTTCAAGCGTGTTGTAGACTTCTTTCTTGTTATCTTCAGTGATGTGAAATATGAAAGGCCCAAGCCGCGTATAACGATACGCTCGATCTTGTTTCCATACAGTTGCACCTCGAATTGCGACTATGAGGCCTGTGCTTGTTTCCCCTATTTTTATCGTAGAGGTGTCTATAGCAGCGATTGTTGTTTCCTGGTGGTTTGATTTGAGTTGTATTGGTGTGCGGTTCAATTGCAGGTTCGTTGGCTCTTGATCGTAAGTGTTTTGTTGTTGAAAGGGCTGTTGATTTAGTTGAAAAATTTGATGATGCACTTGTTTGAGTGAATGGATGCTTTGTTCAAGGAATCGTTGGGGCAGTGTTGTGTCCATAGTGGGTTGTGGAAAATTATATCTCGGGGTTGTTGTTATAGTGTATTGTTCAATCACCAAGATTCACCAATAGCCAATATGGAATGATTGGAATATTTAAGTGTTGTGCATGTACATCTTGTACAATACAATAATCAACAGGTGAGGGCTTGACAGAAAAACCGCAAAGACCACCAATACGGGTCAAAATGAAGATAGGCGACATAGAATTTGAAATTGAATCTCAGGAAGACCAGATACAGACAGCCGTAGACAGGATACTTGCAACAGTAACCGAACGTATGA
>Ga0105107_10003482_pt1 | contig 10479 bp, 8 predicted proteins | sample PPLLaktember2015_6_FD_79335 | JGI IMG/M metagenome (GOLD analysis project Ga0105107, IMG submission 79335) | Freshwater sediment microbial communities from Prairie Pothole Lake near Jamestown, North Dakota, USA - PPLs Lake P8 Core (1) Depth... | ecosystem: Environmental > Aquatic > Freshwater >...
CGAGGAACAGCGTGCCGCCGCGCGCCTCGCGGAAGCGGCCGGGCCGTGCCTCGACGGCGCCGGTGAAGGCCCCGCGCTCGTGGCCGAACAGCTCGCTCTCGAGCAGCTCCCGGGGGATCGCCGCGGCGTTCACCGCGACGAAGGGCCCCTCGGCCCGCGCGCTCGCCTGGTGGATGGCCCGGGCCACGAGCTCCTTGCCGGTGCCGCTCTCGCCGGTCACGAGCACCGGCACGTCGCTCGCCGCGACCCTCCCGATGGTCTTGAACACCTCGAGCAGCGCCGCGCTGCGCCCGACCAGCCGGTCGCCGGGCACGCTCCGCCTCCCCACCTCCCGGCGCAGGCTGCGCAGCTCGCGCTCGAGGGCGCGGGTGCGGAGCACCTTGGTGACGAGCGCCTGCACGGCGTCCATCCCGAAGGGCTTCACCAGATAGTCGAGGGCGCCGCGCTTCATCGCCTCGACGGCGTTCTCGAGGGTGCTCTGGGCGGTGATGATCACGACGGCGACGTCGCTGCCGAGGGCGCGCACCTGCTCGAGCAGCTCGAGGCCCGAGGGCCCGGGCATGCGGATGTCGAAGAAGGCGACGTCGAAAGGCTGAGCCGCGAGGGCCTGGAGCGCGGCCTCGCCGCTCGCCGCCTCGACCACCTCGTGGCCCGCCGACTCGAGGGTCTCGCGCAGCACGAAGCGGATCGACATCTCGTCGTCGGCCACGAGCACGCGGGCGGCCTGGCTCATCGCGCCTCCTCGCCGCGCGGGCGGATCGGGTCCTCGCGGCGCCGGAGGGGCAGGGTGGCGCGCACCCGCGTGCCGCGGCCGGGCTCGCTCTCGATGTGGAGGGCGCCGCCGTGGCGGGTCACCCAGTAGTCGGCGACGGCGAGGCCGAGCCCGGTGCCGCCGGTGCGCGTGGTGAAGAAGGGCGTCGTCGCCTGGCGCAGCACCTCCGCCGACATGCCCGGCCCGCTGTCCTCGACCCAGACGGCGAGGGTGGGCACCAGGCGGCCCTCGGGCGTCGTCACGCGGTGGTCGAGGGTCATGCGCGTCGTCACCGCCAGAGTGCCGTCGCTCCCCTCCATGGCCTGGACGGCGTTCCGCACCAGGTTGAGGAAGACCTGGGTCAGCCGATCCGGGTCGGCGAGGAACTCGGGGAGGGAAGGGTCGTAGCTGCGCTCGACCTTCGTGCGCGCCCCGGCCGGCTCGAGGGCGACGAGGGCCAGCACGCCGTCGATCACCTCGTGGATGTTGATCGTGGCGAGCCGCAGGCCGTCGCCCCGGGCGAAGACCATGAGATCGTCGACGAGCGCCGCGATGCGCGTCGCCTCGCGCACGATCAGCCCCGCCGTCTCCCGCGCCTTGTCGTCCGCGGCGCGGCGCACCAGCAGCTCGGCGGCGCCGCGGATCCCGGCGAGGGGGTTCTTGATCTCGTGGGCGAGGCCCGTCGCCATCTGGCCGATCGACGCGAAGCGCTCGCGCTCGCTCTCGAGCTGGAGCAGGCGCTTCTGGAGGCTGCGGTCGCGCAGCACCAGCACCGCCCCGTTCGGCTGGCCGCGCTCGTCGAAGAGCGGCGAGGCGGCGACGTCGACGGTGGCCCGGGGGGCGTGGCGGCGCTCGATCTCGAGGTCGCTCTCCTGGGCGGAGAGGCCCGAGGCGAGCACGGTGCGCGCGAGGCGCGCCATGGCGTGGTCCGCCCCCAGCAGCCGCTCGACGGGCGCGCCCTTCACCGACTCGAGGGGCAGCTCGAGGAACCGGCTTGCCGGGGCGTTCAGCTCCTCGACGCACCCGAGGTGGTCGAGCACGATGACCCCCGCCTGGATGGCGTCGAGGACGTGCCGGAGATCGCGCGACAGGGGGACGCTCCGCGGCGGTTGGGGCGCCGCCCGGGGGGTCTGCTCAGGTGCGGCGTTGCCCATTTTTTGGGCACGTTAGCGGCGCGGGCCCGGGGCGTCGAGCCACGGGGCGCGACCGGGTAGCCTCCTCTGCGATGCGCACCGGAGTTTCCGTCGCCGAGGCCCGCGCGCTGGTCCTCGAAGCGAGCCCCCTCCTCGAGGCGGAGCGCGTGCCCGCGGCGGACGCCCTCGGGCGCGTGCTCGCCGAGGCCGTGCACGCCTCCCGCACCCTGCCGCCGGCGGATTGCTCGGCGATGGACGGCTACGCCGTGCGCGCCGCGGACCTCGCCGAGGCGTCGGCGAGCGCGCCGGTGCGCCTCGCCGTCGCCTTCGAGGTGCCCGCCGGCGGCCGCGGCAGCCGGCCCCTCGCGCCGGGGGAGGCGGCGCGGATCTTCACGGGAGCGCCGATCCCGGCGGGCGCCGACGCCGTCGTGATGCAGGAGGACGTCCTCGCCGACGGCCAGGGCGCGCGCTTTCGCCGGCCGGCAAGGGCCGGCGAGCACGTGCGCCCCGCCGGCGAGGACGTGCGCGCCGGCGACCTCGTGCTCACGCCCGGCAGCGTGCTCGGTCCCTCCCAGCTCGGCATGCTCGCCGCCCTCGGGCGCACGGCGGTCCTCGTCCGCCGCCGGCCGCGGGTCGCGATCCTCTCGGGCGGCGACGAGCTGATCGAGCCCGACGGGCCCGTCGGCGAGGGGCGCATCGTCGCCTCGAACTCCTACGCGATCGCCGCCCAGTGCCGCGAGGCCGGCGCCGAGCCCTCGCTGCTCGGCATCGCCCGGGACGACCCCCAGGACCTCGAGCGGCTGCTCCGGGCGGGGCTCCACGCCGACGTGCTCGTGAGCAGCGCCGGCGTCTCCGTCGGCGAACACGACTACGTGCGTCCGGTGCTCGAGAAGCTCGGCTGCCGCCTCGTCTTCTGGGGCGTGCTCATGAAGCCCGGCTATCCCCTCGCCTTCGGGCGCATCGAGGCGGAGCGCGGGCCCCTCGTGTTCGGGCTGCCCGGCAACCCGGTCTCGGCCCTCGTCACCTTCGAGCTCTTCGTGCGGCCGGCGCTGCGCAAGATGGCGGGCCGCCGGTCCTGGTTCCGGCCGACTCTCGACGCGACCCTCGGCGAGACGCTGCGCAAGAGCCCCGGCCGCACCCACTTCGTGCGCGTCGAGCTCGCGCGCGAGGGCGGCGAGCTGCGCGCCGTGCCGACGGGCAACCAGAGCTCCGGCGTGCTGAGCTCGATGGTGCTGGCCCAGGGCCTGCTGGTGTTCCCCGCCGAAGCGGCCGAGCTAGCGGCGGGCGCGCGCGCGCGGGTGCACGTGCTCGATCCCGAGTTCTTCGCCGCGGAGCGCGCCGATTGAGCGAGGGGCGCTTCGCGGAGATCGCGGGGGCGCTGCTCCTCGGCGGCGCGTCGGAGCGCATGGGGAGCGACAAGGCGGTCCTCGAGGTCGCGGGAGAGGCGGCGGCGCGGCGCACGGCCCGCCTGCTCGCCTCGCTCTTCGAGGAGGTGCTCCTCGTCGGCGGAGAGCCGACCGAGGGGACGCCCGGCAGGCGCGTCGCCGATCCCGCCGGACCGCGCTGCGCCTTGCGCGGCCTCGTCGGCGCCCTCGAAGCCGCCCGGGCGCCGCGGGTGCTCGTGGTGGCGACGGACCTCCCGGGGCTCACGGCCGACCTGCTGCTGGCCCTCGTCGCGCTTCCCGAGGCCGACGTCGTGGTGCCGCGCACCTCGGGCGGTGGCCTCGAGCCCCTCTGCGCGCTCTACCGCCGGGAGAGCGTGCTGCCCCTCGCCCGCGCTCGCCTCGGCGCCGGCGAGCTCGCGCTCCACGGGCTGATCGGCGCGCTCGCGGCGACGACCCTCGCGGGCGGTACCCTCGCGGCCTTCGATCCCGACGGCGCGGCCCTCGCCAACGCGAACACGCCCGAGGACTGGGCGCGGGCCCGTGCCCGCCTCGAAGGCGCGGCGCGCCGATGAGGCGCCTCCTCGCCCGCGGCGCTGCCGCGCTCCTCGCGCTGCCTGCGGCGGCGGGCGCCCTCGAGTGTCCCGAGGGCAGCGAGCTGCGCGGCGCGGCGCCGCCCGCGGGCCGCAAGGAGTGGTGCGAGCGGCCCGACGGCGTGCAGCACGGCCCGAGCCTTTCCTACCACGCGGGAGGCGAGCGCCTCGCCCTCGCCCACTTCGCGAACGGCGAGCTCGAGGGGGACTACCGCGAGTGGCACGCCAACGGGAAGCCGGCCCTCGAGCTGCACTACCGGGGGGGCCGCAAGGAAGGCGCCGAGCGCCGCTTCGACGCGGCGGGACGCAAGCAGCAGGAGACCCTCTGGAAGGCCGGCCTGCGCGAGGGCCCCGAGCGGAGCTTTGCGCCGAACGGCCGCGAGATCGGCGTGATGCACTGGAAGGCCGGCAAGCTCGAGGGCCCCGCGACGGCCTGGTACGAGAGCGGCGCGAAGCGCGCCGCCGGGGAGTTCCGCGGCGGCGCGCGGCACGGGCGCTGGACGAGCTGGCGCGAGGACGGCTCGAAGGAGAAGGAGGCCGACTTCGACCACGGCCGCGAGCTCTCGCGGCAGGAGTTCCCGCCGGTTGGGGACGGAGTCAACTAATCAACTTGCTGCCCCGCGGGTTTCCGCCGGCGGTAGATCGACCGTGATGCTCGTGCGCCCGCGGGGCAGCAAGTTGATTAGTTGACTCCGTCCCCTTCCGGCTAGTGGATCCCCTTCGCCGCCGCCTGCTGCTTCACGACCTCGCGCACCTTCGCGTCGAAGCCGTCGGCGGGGCGGTCGGCCTCCTGCTTGCGGAGGTAGGCGTCGCGCTCGGCGGCGAGCTCCGCGATGCGCGCCTGGAGCTCCTTGCGCTCGCCGACCTTCTTGGTGACGAGCTCCCGGCGCTCGTCCGCCGAGAGGGCCTGGAGCGGCTCGGGCAGGGCCGCGGGGGCGAGTGCTCCGGGGTCGACCTCGCCCGCGGCGGCGGCGTCCACCAGGTCCTTGCGCCCGAGGTTCGCGACGCCTCCGCGCTTCACGAGGTAGGAGAGCCGCGAGGCGGCGGCCTCGGGCGGCGCGTCGAGGGCGCGCTCGCGCTTCGCCGCCACCTCGGCCTGCTCCGCCGCGTCGCCGTAGGGGATCACGGTTGCGGCGAGGCGCCGGTTCAGGTCGGCGAGGCGCTCGTCCTGGGGCGTGTGCACCGCCAGCATGGCGCCGTCCTGGTCGATCGCCGCGAACTGCCCCCGCGCGAGGCGGGCGATCTGCTGCCAGACCGGCGTCGTGTCGGGGAGGCTCCCGCACTGGACGGTGTTGATGACGATGTCGCGGTTCGCGGCGGCGGCGGCGCTCGTCGCGAAGGCGACGTCGTCCTGGTAGTCCAGGTGGGGCGGCGCGTCGCCCACCAGGAAGATCACGCGGTAGACGCCGGGCCCGTCGCTCCAGCGGATCCGGGTCACGGCCTCGTGGAGCGCCTGGTTCACCGACTCGGGCGTGTCGCCGCCGCCCTCGGCGCGCAGGGCGCGGAGCTCGCCCCAGATCGTGTCGAGATCCTCGGTCAGGTCGTGGCGGAGCGTCACGTAGGCGTCGCCGCGGTCGCGGTAGGCGACGAGGCCGATGCGCACGGGCACGCCGCCGGCGCCGCCGGCCATGGCGTCGGCGATGGTCCAGATCTTCCGCTTCGCGCCCTCGAGCAGGCCCGACATCGAGCCGGTGGTATCGAGGACGAAGACGGCCTCGATGGCGCGGCCCTGGGGCGGCAGCGGACGCCGCGCGAGGGGCTGCGCGCCGCCGCTCGGGGACCGGTCGGCGCTCTTCGCCGCGGCGCGCACGAAGGGCGCCGCCGCCGTCGCCGCGACGAGCAGGGTGAAGAGTGCGATGCGATGCACACGGCCGAGACGAGGGAACCGGATCATGGCAAACCTCCCGTTGGGGTACGCGCCGGAGCCTATGCGGCCCCCCGCCGGCCTGCTGTAAATTGGCGGTAAATCGGCCCGTCCCGCCCCGGCGGGCCGCAGCGAAGCGCAGGAGGCACGCTTGACCGAAGCAGCGGCGGCCGAATCTCCGGCGACGGGGTCCCTTCCCGCGCGGGCCCTCGCCGAACGCTACCGCGCGGTGCGCGCCGCGACCGAGCGCCTGCGCGCCCCCCTCTCGCCCGAGGACTGCGCGGTGCAGTCGATGCCCGACGCGAGCCCCACCAAGTGGCACCTCGCCCACACCACCTGGTTCTTCGAGACCTTCGTCCTCGAGCGCAAGGGCGGCGAGCGGCCCTTCGACCCGAGCTACCGCTTCCTCTTCAACTCCTACTACAACGCCGTCGGACCCCAGCACCTGCGCGCCGAGCGCGGCCTGCTCTCGCGCCCGGGCCTCGAGGAGGTACTGCGCTACCGCGCGGCGGTCGACGAGCGGATGCTCGCGTGGCTGGAGGGCGCGGAAGCCGATGGCTCGAGTCTGCTCTCCGCGGTCGAGCTCGGCCTCCACCACGAGCAGCAGCACCAGGAGCTGATCCTCACCGACGTGAAGCACGCCCTCGGCGGCAGCCCGCTGCGCCCGGTCTACCGCGAGCTCCCCGAGGCGCCCGGCGGCGCGGCGCCGCCGCTGCGCTTCGAGCGCTTCGAGGAAGGCGTGCGCTGGATCGGCCACGGCGGGCGCGGCTTCGCCTTCGACAACGAGGGGCCGCGCCACCGCGCCCTCGTGCCCGCCTTCGAGCTCGCTTCGCGCTGCGCGACGAACGAGGAGTACCTCGCCTTCGTGGAGGACGGGGGTTACGAGCGCCCGGAGCTCTGGCTCTCCGACGGCTTCGCCTGGCAGCGGGCCGAGGGCGTGCGCGCGCCGCTCTACTGGGAGCGCGACGGCGGCGCCTGGCGGACCTTCACCCTCGGCGGGATGCGCCCGCTGCGCCCCGAGGAGCCCGTCACCCACGTGAGCTACTACGAGGCCGCGGCCTTCGCCGAGTGGGCGGGGGCGCGGCTGCCGAGCGAGGAGGAGTGGGAGGTCGCCGCGGCCCCGGCGCCCGTCGAAGGCAACTTCGTCGAGAGCGATCGCCTCCATCCGGCGCCGGCTCCCGCGGGCCCCGGCCTCGCCCAGCTCTTCGGCGACGTCTGGGAGTGGACGCGCAGCGACTACGCGCCCTACCCGGGCTACCGCCCCGCCCCGGGCGCCCTCGGCGAGTACAACGGCAAGTTCATGTGCAACCAGCGCGTGCTGCGCGGCGGCTCCTGCGCCACGCCCGCGTCCCACGTGCGCGCCAGCTACCGGAACTTCTTCCCGCCGCCGGCGCGCTGGCAGTACAGCGGCATCCGGCTCGCGCGGGACGTCGCCTAGCCCGGACTCGCCGTCGACGGGATTGTGCTTTGTAGACTCGGACGCCCGCCGCGTCGGCGGCCGCATCGCTCCGGCATGCGACGCCCTTTCGCGCTGGCCCCCTTATTGCTTTCGAAGGGGCCACACGAAATCCGACGTCCGACGGGGAGGAAAATGAGCCAGAGGGCAGAGACCGAGCTGCTGGAGCACCTGCTGACCGAGATGGTCCAGACCGAGGAGTCGGCCCGCGAGCACCCGCGGAAGGAGGCGGCTCGCTTCGTAGCGGGCGACCCGCCGGCCGTCGCCATGCTCGCGGTGGCGGACCACGCGGAGCGGGCGCTGCCCGCTCTCGAGCGGCTCACGGGACCTCCCTCCCGGGGCCTCGGGAAGGCGATCGGAAGCACGTTCTCCGCGGTGCGCGACCTGCTCGGCGACCGGCTGATCTCCAGGGAGAAGAGCTACCGCGGGACGCTGCTCGGCCTCCATCACGGGATCGATTGCGCACTGCTCACCCAGGCCGTCGCCTGGGCCTGCGGCCGCACCGACGTGGTCGCCTTCTGTTCGGATTGGGTGGACCAGCGACGGCCGCTCGTCGCGAGGTGCCAGCGGGAGATGACCTGGTTCGCCGCCCACCCGGATCTGGCAGCGCAGAGAGCCGGCTGACGCGGACTCCCGGCCCGCTCGAGCAGGTCGCGAAGCGCCTGCCGCCTAGATTTCGGCGAAGAAGTCGTTCCCCTTGTCGTCCACCACGACGAAGGCGGGGAACTTCTCCACCTCGATGCGCCAGATCGCCTCCATCCCGAGCTCCGGATACTCGACCACCTCGACCTTCTTGATGCAGTCGCGGGCGAGGATGGCGGCGGGGCCGCCGATCGACCCGAGGTAGAAGCCGCCGTGCTTCTTGCAGGCGTCGGTCACGGCCTTCGAGCGGTTACCCTTGGCGAGGGTCACGAAGCTGCCGCCGTGGGCCATGAACAGGTCGACATAGGAGTCCATGCGGCCCGCGGTGGTCGGGCCGAAGGAGCCCGAGGCGTAGCCCTCGGGCGTCTTCGCCGGGCCGGCGTAGTAGACCATGTGGTCCTTGAAGTGCTGGGGCAGCCCCTCGCCGCGGTCGATGCGCTCCTTCAGCTTCGCGTGGGCGATGTCGCGGGCGACGATCATCGGGCCGCTGAGCGAGAGGCGCGTGCGCACCGGGTAGCGGGAGAGGCTCGCGCGGATCTCGTTCATCGGGCGGTTGAGGTCGATCTCGATCACCTCGCCCGGCAGCTCGCCCTCGGTCACCTCGGGCAGGAAGCGCACCGGGTTCGTCTCGAGCTGCTCGAGGAAGACGCCCTCGTGGGTGATCTTGCCGAGGATCTGGCGGTCGGCGGAGCACGAGACGCCGAGGCCCACCGGGCACGACGCCCCGTGGCGAGGCAGCCGGACCACCCGCACGTCGTGGCAGAAGTACTTGCCGCCGAACTGGGCGCCGATGCCCATGCGCTGGGTGAGCGCGTGCACCTTCTCCTCGAGGGCGAGGTCGCGGAAGGCGCGGCCGCCGGCGCTCCCCGTGGTCGGCAGGCCGTCGAGATAGCGCGCGCTCGCGAGCTTCACGGTCTTGAGGGTGAACTCCGCCGACGTGCCGCCGACGACGACGGCGAGGTGGTAGGGCGGGCAGGCGGCGGTGCCGAGGGTGCGGATCTTCGCGTCGAGGAACTTGAGCAGCGCCTCGGGCTCGAGCAGCGCCCGGGTCTCCTGGAACAGGAAGGTCTTGTTCGCCGAGCCGCCCCCCTTGGTCACGAACAGCAGCTCGTACTCGTCGCCGGGCTCGGCGTAGAGCTCGATCTGGGCCGGCAGGTTCGTGCCGGTGTTCTTCTCCTCGTACATGGTGAGGGGCGCGAGCTGGGAGTAGCGCAGGTTCGTGCTCGTGTAGGTCTCGTAGATGCCCCGGGAGAGCGCCTCGGCGTCGTCGCCGGAGGTGAAGACGCGCTGGCCCTTGTGGCCGATCACGATGGCGGTGCCCGTGTCCTGGCAGGAGGGCAGCACCATGCCGGCGGAGACGTTGGCGTTCTTCAGCATCTCGCGGGCGACGAAGCGGTCGTTGTCCGAGGCCTCGGGGTCGCGGAGGATCTTCGCGAGCTGGGCGAGGTGGCCGGGACGGAAGAGATGGGAGACGTCGCGCACCGCCTCGGCGGCGAGGCGCACGAGGGCGCGCGAGTCGACCTTCAGGATGCGCTGGCCTTCGAAGGTTCCGGCGGCGACGAAGTCGCCGGCGAGCTTTCGCCAGGGCGTCTCGGCGGGATTCAGCTGGAAGAGGGGCTCGTAGTGGAACTCCGGCATGGGGAGGGAATCTAGCGCCCGCCGGCGCGCCGCTCCTGCAGCCGCGCGATCGCCGCCTCGACGGCTCGGAGCTGCGGCGGCGCGCCGCCCGGCGCGAAGCGGGCGCGCTCGATCTGCGCGAGCAGCCGCGCGGCGTCGCGGAGCGGACCGGGCGCGTCCTCGAGGCCCGCGGGCGGCGCCGCGGCGCCGCGGGCCGCGGCGAGGGCGAGCTGCAGCGCCTGCGAGGCGGCGCGGGCGGACGCGTCCCCGTCGCCCCGCGCCGCCGCGGCCCGGGCCTCGGCGAGGAGCCCGGCGAGGTCGTCGCCCGGCGCGCGGCGCCGTCTCCGGCGCAGGAGCAGGAGCAGGCCGGCGGCGAGGGCGAGGGCGCCGAGGCCGGCGGCGAGGGCGACGAAGCGGGCGAGGCGGGGCGCGGGGCCGCGCGACGTTCCGGCGGGGGTCGCCGGCTGCCCCGGGGCCCGCGGTCGCGCAGGGGTCTCCACGACCCGCAGCGCCGGGAGCTGCGCGGTCGCCTCCTCGTACCTCCCCGTCGCCGGGTCGAAGTAGGGCACCCGGAGAGCAGGGAGCGGGAGCACGCCGGCCTTGCGCGGCACGAGATCGAAGTGGAAGTAGCGCCGCAGCGCGAGCGCCCGGCCCGCGTCCCGGGCCAGCTCCGCCGGCTGCTCGAAGACGTCGACGTCCGGGACCGCGGCGAGGGCCTCGCGGGGCGACGGCATGCTCCACAAATTGGTGTAGCCCTGGGCGATCACCGAGAGTCGCAGCGAGCCGCCGAGGGCGACCTTCTCGGGCGTCAGGCCGAAGGAGAGCGCCAGCGGCCCGAGGAGACCCGCGAAGCCCGGCGGGCGTCCCTCGGCGGGGAGCTCCTGCACCTCGAGGACGAGGGGCGGGATGCTCGCGATCTCGCTCCCGTCGGGCGACGTGCAGCGCAGGCTGGCCGAGGGGACGGTGAGGCGCCCCGGATGCGCGGCGAAGAGGGCGCGGCGCTCGAGGAACACGAGGTAGGTCTCGCCGCCCTGCGCGGCG
>Ga0105107_10003483_pt1 | contig 10478 bp, 5 predicted proteins | sample PPLLaktember2015_6_FD_79335 | JGI IMG/M metagenome (GOLD analysis project Ga0105107, IMG submission 79335) | Freshwater sediment microbial communities from Prairie Pothole Lake near Jamestown, North Dakota, USA - PPLs Lake P8 Core (1) Depth... | ecosystem: Environmental > Aquatic > Freshwater >...
ACACGAACGCCCTTCAGGACGGATTCCTGAGCATGTACTGGTTCCATCCCGATACGGGCTTCGTCGTGGGGCACAAGCTCGCCGGCACCTCGAGCCGCGATGAGGTCATCTGGAAGACGGTCGACGGCGGCGCGAACCTCACCGAAGTGGTTGCCGGCACCCTGCCGGGCACCACTGCCCTGCAATGGAACGGCGTCGAGTTCGCACTGACCAACCGCAATATCGGCGCGGTCGTGGGAGACGACAACTACATCTTCTACACGATCAACGGGGGCGCGAACTGGAGCCAGGCGACCGAGAACATTGCGACCGCAACGCTCGATCTCGAGGATCTCGTATTCCTCAACCCGAGCGTGGCCTTGGCAGTCGGCGACGGCGGAACGCTCGTCAGGTCGGCCGATGGCGGCGCGACCTGGACGGTTCAGGCCGTTCCCTGGGGCACGGCGAACCTTTTCGACATCGCGGCCGAAACGCCGAACCGGGTCTGGGTGACGGGCGTGGACCAGCTCCTGTACTACTCGACGGACGGCGGCGCGAGCTGGACGAGCGCGGCTGTGACCGTCGCCTCCGCGACGAGCGACGTGAAGACCGTCTTCTTCCAGGGGACGTCCGGCATTCTCTGGGCGGGCTGCGAGAACAGCTACGTGGCGACCCGCACCGACGGCGTCGCGGGCACCGATGCCCCGAAGAGCCTGCCCTTCGTTCTCAACCAGAACTTCCCGAACCCGTTCAATCCCTCCACGACGATCGAGTTCGCGATCGTGAGCGACGATCATGTGAGCCTCAACGTCTATGACGTGAGCGGCAAGCTGGTCGCGACGATCATGAACAAGGATCTCAAGGCGGGCAAGTACACGGTCGGGTTCAAGGCGGATAACCTCGCGAGCGGCGTCTATTTCTACAAGCTCTCGACGAGCACGTTTGAAGAGACCCGCAAGATGGTTCTCCTCCGTTAGTTCCGGCTGAGCCGATTCGTTGATTGAGGGAGAGGCGGCCCCCCACGCCGCCTCTCCCCGAACCTCTACACCCCCATAGCTCTTGTGATTTCATGCGCCGGGTGATAGATTTCAAAACAGGAAATATTTCAATTCGTGGTTTCTCGTATGCCCGGAAAGAAAGGTTCGTGATGAGAAAGACCGTTCTCGTTTCGCTCGTGCTCGTTCTGGCGGCGCTCGTCTGCCCGGTGCACGATATCGCCTCAAGCACGGCGGGGGATGAGCCGATCCGGCTCATGCGCCGGCCCGACATCAATGGCGGCAGAATCGTATTCGCGTGGGGGGGAGACCTGTGGCTCGTCCCCGAGGAGGGCGGCGACGCCCGCCGCATCACCGTGCACGAAGGCACTGAGGATTTCCCGAAATTCTCTCCCGACGGCGCGTGGATCGCCTTCTCCGGCGATATGAACGCGCGCTCGAACAGCATCTGCCTGATACCGGCGGATGGCACCGGCGCGCCCGTGCAGCTCACCTTCCGGGCCGCGGGGGGAAATCCCGTCTGCTGGACCCGCGACGGAAAGCACATCATCTACTCCTCGGTTCAGGAATCGTTCGTGCGCTTCTTCAAGAAGTTCTTCCGCGTTCCGGCCGCGGGCGGATGCCCCGTGGAGCTTCCGATCGGCAAGGGGAGCTTTGCCTCCTACTCGCCGGACGGCTCGAAGCTCGCCCTGAACCGAAGCTCCGACTCCTTCTGGTGGTGGAAGCGATACAAGGGGAGCGCGAATCAGGACATTTGGATCTACGACTTCAAGGCCGACACCTTCACGAAGATCACCGACTGGGAAGGGAACGACACCTGGCCGATGTGGACGGGGGAGCGCATCTACTTCGCCTCCGATCGCGTGGGCGGCGTGAACAATATCTTCTCTTACGATCTCGGCTCGAAAGAGACGAAGCAGGTTACGAAGTTCGACAAGCGCGGCGTCACGTTTCCCTCGATGAGCGCGGACGGCGCGAAGATCGTTTTCGAGCGGGACGCCCGGCTCTACGTGCTCGATATCGCCGCGGGAGAGTACCGCGAGGTAGTCGTTTCCGCGCCGCTGGATGCGCGGAGCGACATGGTGAGCTACGTGAGCCCCGTGGACCTGCTCCAGAGCTTTGATATATCGCCATCGGCGAAGCGGGTCGCCTTCGAGGCGCGCGGCGATATCTATACGATGCCCGAGGAGCACGGCGACGTGAGGAATCTCACGCAGTCTTCCGGCGCCCGCGACGTGAGCCCGGCGTGGTCTCCCGACGGCAAATGGATCGCCTACATATCCGACAAGAGCAGCGACGACGAGGTCTATCTCATCGATCAGATGGGGAAGGAGGAGGAGAAGAAGCTCACCTCGACCGGGCACTTCAAGACCTACCTCACCTGGTCCCCCAAGAGCGACAAGCTGGCGTACACGACGGAAGAGAACGCGCTCTACCTTCTCGGCAAGGACGGGGGCGATCCCAAGCTCGTCGCGAAGAACGAGCACCGGGAGATTTCGGGCTACGCATGGTCCCCGGACGGCGCTTGGATCGCATACGATTTCGCCGCGCGGAACCGCAACCGCGATATCTACTTCTATAACGTGAAGTCGGGCGAGAACCACCAGGTCACGGCCGATCTCGGGGACGACTGGGAGCCGACGTGGACCCCCGACGGCAAGTATCTTCTCCTCATGACGGCCCGGATCAACGACGCTCCCGCGCTCGCGCGCCTGAGCCTGCTTCCCGAGGATAAGGCGCCATTCGAGTTCAAGGACGACGAGGAGACCGGCGTGACGGAGGAGGAGAAGTCCGGGGACGAGGAGGACGCGGACAAGGAAGAGAACGAGGACGAGGACGGCGACAAGGACAAGGGGAAGGCCAAGAAGGACAAGGCGGGGAAGAAGGATAAGAAGGAAGTCGTGGTGAAAATCGACTTCAAGGGTATCGAGGACCGCATCAGGCGGCTTCCGAAGGTTGCGGGTCTCGGCATCCACAACATCCAGGCGACGGAGAAGTACTACTACTACCTCGTCCAGGGCGCACGGATGATGATGTTCCGGCCGTCCTACGATCTCTACATGTTCAACACGGAGAAACTGAAGAGCGAGAAGATCGCCTCCTCGATCGTCACCTACGGCATCGCCGCGAGCAAGGAGAAGCTCGTCATTTTCGACGGCTCCGCTTTCAGCTTCGTCAAGGTCGGGGGCAAGATGCCCGCCGCGAAAAAGGCTGACGGCGAAGGCGAGGACGTGAAGGAGAAATACGACTTCGCGAAGCGCACCCGCATGGCGCTCGACCGTAAGGCCGAGTGGCGGCAGATATTCAACGAGGCGTGGCGCATGGTGAAGTACAACTTCTACGATCCGAAGCTCCACGGCGTCGACTGGGACGGGATCAAGACGTACTACGAGGGGCTTCTCCCGTATGTCCAGACCCGCGGCGAGCTCAACGTTCTTCTCAACGAGATGGTCGGCGAGCTCAATGCCTCGCACCAGGGCGCGAGCGGCGGCGATGAATCGGCTCCGCGCCCGGCGTCGATGGCGCACCTCGGCGCCAAGATAGAGCTCGACGAGAAGACCGGCTACCCACGGATCATGAAGATCTACCACGGGGACAAAGCCTCGATTTCGAACACAGACCGCTCGCCGCTCGAGAACGACTACGTGAAAGTGAAGCCCGGGGACTATCTTCTCGCGATCGACGGGCATGTGATCAAGCCCTTCGAGAATTTCTACCGCTATCTCGTCGATAAGACGGCGAACAAGATCACCATTACGACGAACAGCGTGCCGGAGATGAAGGGCGCGGTAGAGACGACCATTATGCCGCTCTTTTACGATTCGAAGCTCCAGTACAACGACTGGGCGTGGGAGAACGAGAAGTTCGTCGACGAGAAGAGCGGAGGCAGGATCGGCTACATGCATCTCGCGGATATGGAGGCCTCGGGCCTCGGCGAGTTCCGCGAGAAGTTCGAGAAATACCGCTACAAGGACGGGATCATTATCGACGTCCGCTACAACGGCGGCGGGAGCATCGACGAGCGGATCATCGATTACCTCGAACGGAGGCCGTATCACATCGAGCGGACCCGCAACCAGTCCCCCGAGCCTCGGCCGACCGAGGTCTTCATGGGGGATATCGTCGTGCTCATCAACCAGTACTCCTACTCCGACGCGGAGGTGTTTCCGAGCGCCGTCAAGGAGCGCGGCCTCGGGACGCTCATCGGCGTGCCGACCCTCGGATTCGTGATCGCCGTGACGGGACATCCCCTCATCGATGGCGGCCAGGTCCGGAAGACCTTCATCGGTATCTGGGAAGTCAGCACCGGCGCCCAGCTCGAAAGCCGCGGCGCCATCCCCGATATCTTCGTCGAGAGCCCGCCCGAGATGGAGAAGATCGGGCGCGACATGCAGCTCGAGAAGGGGATCGAATTCCTTCTGGAGAAAGTGGCGACGAAGGGCACGATCTTCGACCACGAGCCGACGATAGAGAAGCGCTAGCGCGGGTCCTGCCGGCGATTGCACCCCGCAACAACGCGGGTCCTGCCGCCGCCTGCACCCCGCACGTGCTCGCGCGCAAAGCGCGCTGCGCTGCGTGCGGGGGCCCCGTCGGCGTCACCCGCTACTCGTGCCCGAACAGGGGCCCCGTCGGCGCTACCCCGCCACCAGTGCCAAAGAAGAAGGGAGCCGGAGCGAATGCCCCGGCTCCCTTCTCGTTTTCGGCCCCCGACGAGGCTATTTCTTCGCGCGTCGTGCCGTTTTCCGCGCGGGGCGCCGCGGCGCCTTTTTCGTCTTGCGCGCGCCGGCAGGCGACGCCGCTTTCGTCTTCCGCGCCATCATCGCGGCGTAGTCCTTCACGGCCTTCCACTGCCCCTCGCCGTGGAGCCCTGCCTCCTCGAGTACCTTGTGCGCCTGGCCGCTTCCGAGGTAGTGCCCCTTGGCGAAGGCGTGGAGCGTGCGCTTGCGCCCTTCCTTCGAGGTGATCCAGCGGTACATCGTCGGAAGCGTGAAGCCCGAGATCCCCATCGCCTCGGCCATATGTGCCGCCGGGAAGATCTTCTCCTGCTCCTTCTCGGGCAGCAGCGAGAAGAGCTCGGCGCTCGCGACGTAGTAGATGTTCATGTTGTAGCCCGCCTCATCTATTTTCGGCAGCACCTCCGCCATGAAGGTGCACGTGATGCCGCTCCCCTGGAGGACGAGCGTGCCGTGGTAGGGCTTCTTCGCCGATTTCACGGCCTTGCGCAGGGCGTAGACGCCCTTCACCGCGGCCGTTGCCGGCGGCACCTTGAGCTTCGCGCGATCCATGACGAGCTCGTTCGGCCGCGTGACGAAGGGGGCGATGATCGCGGGGCGCCTCTTCAGCGCCTCGACCGTCACGGGATAGAGCTCCTGCGGATCCCACGGCGTGAGCGTGATCATGACGTCGCCGGGGAAGTTTTCCTGGAGAAGCTGGAGCGCCTGCGGGTCGGCGTGCGTCGGCCCGTCCTCCCCCGTCTTGAGCCCCGCATGGCCGCAGACGATCATGAAGGGGTTGTAGGGAACGCCGAGGTAGTGGTGCCGCGCCTGCTGGCCGATCCCGTGGAGCCGCGCCGCGATGTGTTCGAGGGCCGCAATGAAAGCCCCGTAGGAAGATCCCGCGCCCACGTTCGTGCCGTAGGCTGCCACTCCCGCCATGAAGGCGCCCATGCAATCCTCGCAGATGCCGCCGGTGGCGATGAGGCGCGCGTTCGGATTCGAGACCGCGTTGTAGAGCCCCTCGGGAAATCCCTTCGCGAGATTCGAGATGCTCGTCGATTCGAGGAGATCTGCCGCGGCGCCGATGAACGCGCCGTTCGAGGCCTTGTTGAGATAGTTCAGGGCGTCGCCGAGAGCGCCGCGCAGGGTCACCTGCGAGCCGATCTGGTAGGTGCACTCGCTCGGGATCGGATCGGCCTTGATCGCGGCCGTGTAGACCACGCCGAGGTTCGGGCAGCCCGGGCGCTTTGCGCGGTTCGCCGCTTTGAGGCGCCTCTTCGCCTCATCGAGCCTTCCCGCGAAGAACTCGCAGAGCGCGCGATTTCCCTCGAGCGCCTTGCGGACGACCATGAGGGTTTCCCAGAAGTTCTGCTCGACCGCGACCGGCGCCGGCTTGCCTTCGAACTTCGGGAACTTCACGCTGAACCGCTTCTCGAAAGGCTCGAGCGTCTTGTAATACTCGGGGGAGCAGAACTTGTGCCCCGCGCCGTGCGATTTGCGCCCCTCGATGCCGTACTGCCATCCCTTCGTCGTCCGGTACACGATTGCGGTCGGCTGATCGTTGAGGCGCTCCTTCGCCAGCTCGATGGCGGCGAGCACGTGCCGGAAATCGTGCCCCTTCTCGACGTAGATCACGTTCCAATCATGGAGGAACGCGAATTCGACCGGATCCCACTGGACATAGTCGCCCGGTTTGTCTCCCTCGCGGCAGACCTTGTTCGAATCGATCGAGGCCTGGTTCCAGTCGATGTGGAACTTGATGTTCCAGAGCTGCGCGGCGGATGCCGTCGCGAAGGCCTCCGCGACGCGCCCCGGCGTCATGCCCCCTTCCCCCTCGGTGATCTGCACGAGAGGGGCGGACCCTCCATAGGTGTCCATCGCGCCGAAGGCGAGCCCGAAGCTCGAACCGACGCCGACCCCCGAGGCGCCGGTCGAGAGCTTGATGAACGGGGTCGCCGGCGTCGGGTGCCCGTCGAGGGGCTTCGCGCGGTACTTCGCGAAGAGCGGCGTCTCCTGGGTCGGATTGCGCCTGAATCCGAGAAGGTCCTCGAAGCGGAGCTGGAACTTCTCTTCCTTCGGGAGCAGGCTCGCCTTGCCGATGCGGGTGACTTCGTTCCGAAGCGCCCACATGCCGTAGAGCCCCATCGCCTTGTGGCCCGCGGCGTAAGAGAAGAGATCGGCCTCCGGGCATTCGGGATCGCCGATGTCGTAGTCGAGGGCATGGAAGAGAACGCCCGCGACGTGTCGTCCCGACGAGATGCTTCCGCCCGGGTGCCCGGAGGTCGGCACGAAGTTGTAGAGGATGCCGCACAGGGTGCGATAGACGAGGTCGTAGTCCTCGTACATCTTGATCGTGCTTTCGGGGATTTCGAACTTGCCGATCTCGGGGGCGATGTCGATATAGACGCCGCGCCGCGGCCCGAAGTCGAGCTTCTTCATCGTGACCTTTTCCTTCGCCATGCTCTACACTCCTCCTCGCTCTGAAGACGAAAGCGCCGACCCTCTCATAACCCCTTCGCCGGGCGGCCGGCGGGGCGGGATTTCCAAGATAATTTAAGGATTAGTATATAGGAAATGGCGAAGGCGTGTCAACCGGGGAACGCGTTTGGAACCTCCCTGGATTTCATATGGCGAAATCCAGGGAGGCCGCCTTTGCTCTTACGAAGGAAAGACCGCCGAGCGCAGCTCAGACCCGGTACCCGCGCGAATAGAGATTCGTGAAGATGAGGGCGATCGCGCTCGGAAACGTGCGATAGATGTATTGGAAGTTCTCTATCGCCTTCGGCGGCCGAAGGTAGAACCCCGCATATGCCTTGAAGAGAAACCGGTTCAACCGCTGCGGCGTGATCTTGTCGAGCTTGATCGTCGGGTGAAGGCCCGAGTACATAGCCCAGTTCTTCGTGAGGAGCTTCTCCTTGACCCTCTCGAAGAGCTTCGTGCCGGGATAGGGGGTAAGGAGCGAGAACTGCGCCCTGCTCGGGTTGAGCGACTTGGCGAAACGAATCGTCTCGCGCATCGTGCGCTCGTTGTCGCCGAGGGCGCCGAGAATGAAGGCGCCGATGATCTTGACCTTGTTTTCATGGAGAATGTCGACCGCGCGGCGCGCGTCCTCGACGCTCGACTTCTTGCCGTATTCGTTCAAAATTTCCTGGCTTCCGCTCTCGAACCCGAGGAACATCCATTTGAGCCCCGAGCGCGCCATCGCTTTCACCATGCCGGGATTCTTCACGACCGTCTCCACGTGCGACATCGCTTCCCAGTTGAGATCATATCCGCCGGAGATTATTCGTTCCGCAATCTCCGTGGTCCTGGCGGGATTCAACGTGAAGTTGTCATCGATGAAGTTGATGGCCCGGTAATTGTATTTATTATAGATGAGATCGATCTCGTCCATAATGCCGTCGACCGAGCGCGGGCGCCAGCGCACGCCGGAGAACTGCGACGAGGAGCAGAAGTTGCAGTTGAAGGGGCAGCCGCGCGAAGTGATCATCGTCGTCATGGGGCGCCCGTCGATCTTTTCCTTGTAGCTGCGCAGCGGGAGGAGTTCCCGCGCGGGGAGCGGCAGCGCATCGAGATCCTTGATAAAGGGCTCGTCGATCGTCCGCATGACGCGGCCTCCGCTCAGGTAGGAGAGCCCTTTCACGTCCTCGATCGATCTCTCGCCGGACAGGTGCTTCACGAGCGCGAGAAACGAGAGCTCTCCCTCGTTTCGTATGATGTAGTCGACGGCACCGCTCTCGAGGGCGCCCTCGTCGAAGAAGCTCACGTGCGGGCCGCCCATGACGACGGTCGCGCCCGCGTCCTTCGCGAGACGCGCTATCCTCATCGAAGTGGTGTATCGCGCCGTGTCGGCGGAAACCCCTACGATGTCGTAGCGCCCATAGGGGAATTTCTTCCAGCTTTTCCTGTTGATGTTGAAGTCTTCGATCTCGACGTGGTGGCTGTCCGTGAGATGCGAGGCAAGGTAGGCGAGACCGAGAGGGGGCCGGCTGAGCCCCATGCTGTAGTATCCGAAACCTACGGGCGGGTTGACGAGTAGAATTTTCATTATCCTTCTTTCATCTAAGATACCTCGCAGGGATTACTTGTTTGGAAATAATAGCACGGGGTATTTTAGCGGCTTAAGCCGTTCAATTATTTACTGTTGCCTTAAACTATCATTTATCTGAAAACAAGTCAAGGGTATTAAGAGGGATTCTTGCTGAATGCGGTTTCATGTTGTTCCCCCCCGGGCAATAAAGTACTTTAGTTCATTGGCGATGAGCATCGAAATCTGGCATAACCCTCTGGCCTCGGGCGGCGCTCCGGCGAAAGAGATCTTTCTTGGGCATTTTGGGCTCCCTGCGGGGGACCCGGCGCTCGAGATGCTCCGTCACATCGTTACCTGCTACTCGAATCTCCCCTACGAGAATCTCACGAAGATCATCAAGAAATACACGGCGCATTCACCGGAGGAGCGTCTGCGCGGTCCGCTCGAGGTGGTGAGGGGTTACGTCACGCATCACACCGGCGGGACGTGCTTCTCGCTGACCTACTGCCTCGGTTCGATTCTTTCGAGCGCCGGCTACCGCTGCCACCCCGTCATGGCGGATATGAAACGGGCGAACATCCACTGCGCCCTCGTTGTCGAGATGAACGAGCGGCGGTACCTCGTCGATCCCGGCTACCTCGTCGGCGAGCCGGTGGAGCTCTCGGGCGGCCCCGTGCGGGTCGAGACGACGTTCGGCGTCGTCGAGCTCAGGCCGCGGCAGGGAGAGCGTTACGACCTTTTCACCCTCGACGGCGGCGAGAGGAAATGGCGCTATACGGTGAGGACCGCCCCCATTTCGCATGGCGCCTTCATGCGGTTCTGGCAGGATTCATTCGCGCTCCCGATGATGAATAACCTGCTGCTGACACGGCTCACGCCGCAGGGGCATCTCTATATAAAGAACCATCACCTGCGCATGAAGGGGATGCAGGGAAAGATCAACGAGAATATTCGCGCGGGGTTCGAGGCGCGGATCTCGGAGGAGTTCGGAATTCCGGCCGACATAACGGCGGAGGCGCGCGAGCATCTCGAAAGGCTGAAACGGACGTGGCGCGCGAAACGGCCGCCGGAGCCGCAGGAGCTCGAACGGTAATGGGACACCCGAAGGCAGGGAGGCCGGCGGAAGCCGCGCCGGCGAAGCTCATCGCGGCGATTCTCGCGCGCGGGGACTTCGATTTCGAGGGATTGCTCTTTCCCGGTCTCGAGGAGCGGTTCGGGCGGATCGATTACCGCGGGCCGGCGCACGCGTTCGACGGGACGGATTACTATGCAGATGAGATGGGCCCGGCTCTCACGCGCCGCATCATATCATTCGCGCCTCTGCGATCGCCGGCGGATATCGTTCAGGCGAAGCTCGATACCGCCTCGATCGAGGAGGACCTGTCAGGGGAGGGAGGCAGGCGCGTGAATATCGATCCGGGCTACATGGACTATTACAAGATAGTTCTCGCGTCGTTCAAGGAAGGCCCGCAGAAAATATATCTCGGCAGCGGCGTGTATGCCGATCCCGTTCTCCTCTTCTATGAAGGAGAATACGCGCCGCTTCAGTGGACATTCCCCGATTTCCGGGCTGGAATCTACCGCGAGGATTTTCGGGCCATCCGGGCGCTCTACAAGAAGGCGCGGCGGGAAGGCGGCGGAACATCATGAAGCGTGAAGGCGGCGGGACGGCATGAGGCAAGGAGCCGGCTCTTGACCAGGGTAACGCTCTCGGGCGATCAGTTCATCCTCTTCGTCCTCGTTCTCAAGATGGGGATC
>Ga0105107_10003487_pt1 | contig 10474 bp, 5 predicted proteins | sample PPLLaktember2015_6_FD_79335 | JGI IMG/M metagenome (GOLD analysis project Ga0105107, IMG submission 79335) | Freshwater sediment microbial communities from Prairie Pothole Lake near Jamestown, North Dakota, USA - PPLs Lake P8 Core (1) Depth... | ecosystem: Environmental > Aquatic > Freshwater >...
GGGGCGTTGGCGTCGGGTTCATTTTTTGAGCTTCGTCCCCTAGCACTCGCATCGGTAGTCCGATTCGAGGTTCGGGCGCAGCCGCCGCCGATACCGGCATCTTGAGTTGCGCGCCGCCGGAACCTATAATCGGGGCATCCGTCCGGAGGAGGCCCCGCCATGACATTCCGTGCGCATCGCCCGTCCCTTGTCGCCCTCATCGCCGCCGCGCTCGCCGTCGCTTTCATCTTTGGGCCGGCCGCCGCAGCCGCCGGCCAGGACGCTCCCGGCCGGAAGCCGGCCGCAACGGTGCCTTCGTCCCCCGTCCCGCCGCGCTCGCTCACGGCGCACCTCGTCGGCCACGCCCACATCGACCTGAGCTGGCTTTGGCGTTGGGAGGAAACGGTGGCCGACATCGCCCGGTACACCTTCAAGGGGACCCTGGCCCAGATGGACAAGATGCCCGGCCTGACCTTCGCCCAGAGCCAGGCCGCGCTTTACGAGGCGATCGAGAAGGACCAGCCCGAGCTCTTCGCCGAGATCGCCCGCAAGATCAAGGCCGGGACCTGGGTCCCGGTCGGCGGGACGTGGGTCGAGCCGGACGCCAACATGCCCGACGGCGAAGCGCTCGCCCGCCAGTTCCTCTACGGCAAGCGCTACTTCCTCGACAAGTTCGGCGTCGACGTCAAGGTCGGCTGGAACCCCGACACGTTCGGACATAGCTGGCAGATGCCCCAGATCCTGCGCCGGGCCGGGCTGGACTCCTACGTCTTCGGCCGGTGCGCCCCCGGGCCGGACCCAACGCACTTCTTCTGGTGGGAAGGGCTGGACGGCTCGCGCGTTCTCGGATACGTGCCGGCCGGCTGGTACAACGTCGGCCTCCAGAACGGGACGCGTCCGATCCTGGAAGCCGCGCGCAAGAACACCGATATCCGGGACTTCATGCTCCTCTACGGCGCCGGGGACCACGGGGGCGGGCCTCGCGACGCGGACCTCGCCGCCATCCGGAAATTCGGCGAGGACCCGAACGAGCCGCGGCTCGTCTTCGATCTCCCCGAAGCCTATCTCCGGGGGATCGCGGCGGCGAACGGCCCGGGTCTCCCGGTCGTCAAGCGCGAGCTCAATTTCACCTTCCCGGCCTGCTACACCACCCAGTCGGCGGCCAAGAAGTCCAACCGCCAGCTCGAGAGCCTGCTCGTCACGGCCGAGAAGTTCTCCGCGATCGCCGCGGCCTCGGGCTACCGCGACTATTACCCGGAGCGCGACATCGACGAAGCCTGGAAGATCGTCCTGCGCAACCAGTTCCACGACATCCTCGACGGCTCGTCGATCGGCCCCGTCTACGACGAGGTGGCCGGGTTCTACCGGCAGGCGCGGACGCGGGGCGAGCGGGCGCTCGATTTCTCGCTCGAGACGATCTCCAACGCGATCGACACGCGCGGCGAGGGCTTCCCGGTCGTCGTCTACAATCCTCTCTTCTGGGAACGGACGGAGCCCGCGTTCGCCGACGTCGTCGTCCCGCCGGACGCGAAGACCGCGAAGCCGTGGGCCGGCACGCTGCGCCTGACCGACGGCGAAGGGAAGGACATTCCCGTCCAGGTCGTGGAGAAGCGCGTCCAGGGCGAGAACTCGACTTTCCGCATCGTCTTCATGGCCGAGGGCGTGCCTTCGCTCGGCTACAAGCTCTACCGCGCCGTTCCCGTGGAGACGGAGGGAGCCGGCGCGGAGGGTGTCAAGGCCGCGACGGGTGAGCTCGAGAACGACTTCCTCAGGGTCCGGCTCGATCCGAAGACGGGCTGGATCGTTAGCCTATATGACAAGACGGCCCGGCGCGAAGTCCTGGCCGGTCCCGGGAACGTCCTCGAGGCCATCCTCGACGAGCCCAAGGAGATGTCGGCCTGGGAGCTGGGGCTCAAGGACACTATTGGCCGGGCCGGCGAGAACGGCGCCGCGATCGAGCTCGTCGAGAGCGGCCCGGTGCGAACCGTTATCCGGGTCAAGTCGCGCTTCCGCGACTCGAGCTTCACGCAGGACCTGATCCTCTACCGGGGCCTGCCGCGGCTCGATTTCCGAACAAGCCTGGACTGGCGCGAGCGGAATGTCATGATCAAGGCGGCCTTCCCGCTAGATATCAAGACCCCGGCCGCCCGGTTCGAGATCCCCTACGGCTCGATCGACCGGCCCGCCGACGGAACGGAAGTCCCGGCCCTGCGCTGGATCGACGTCTCGGCGGGATCGGGCGAATACGGGGTGGCCCTTCTCAACGATTCGAAGTACGGCTTCGACGTCACGGGCGCCGTCATGCGCATGTCCGTCGTCCACGGCGCCACCTACCCCGACCCCGAAGCCGACCGCGGCCGCCAGGAGCTGCTTTATGCGATCATGCCTCATCGGGGCGACTGGAAGGCCGCCGAGGTCACGCGGCGCGGCTTTGAGCTGAACAACCCGCTCATCGCGCGCGTGCCGATGGTCCACGCGGGCGCACTTCCCAAGGTCCACTCCTTCGTCAAAGCCGGGCCGGCGAACGTCGTCCTCTCGGCGCTCAAGAAAGAGATGGGCTACGCCGAGCCGGGCCTCGTCCTCAGGCTCTACGAGATCCACGGCGAAAAAGCCGCGGCGAAGATCGAGCTCCCCTGGGCCGTCGAGGCGCAGGAGGCCGACCTCATCGAGCGCCCGACGGGCAAGTCCCTCGGTTCGGGCCAAACGATCACCGTGCCCATGGAGCCCTATGAGATCAAGACGATCCGCATATTCCGCAAATGAAATTCCGGCGCCTTAGAACTTTACGGGCCCGGTCCCCGTCTATCACAGGGAGGCGCCCTGTTGTACCGGGCCGCGCTCCGGATGTATGATGCGGGCAATATTCCCGTGAGGAGGGCCCCATGAAGCCGTCGACTCTCCGGAAGGCCTGGCTCGTCTCCCCCCCGCTCGCCGCGGCGTTGGCCGTCTGCCTGACCCTGTCCGCATTCGCCCAGCCGCCTCAGGCCCGCGCCCGCGAACAGCGCGACCCGGCGCTCGTCCAAGGCGCTCAGCCGACTCAGGCACCCGGCGTACAGGCCCCCAAAGAATATCCCAAGCTCCCCGAGGAGAACGTCTCCGTCACGAACCACACCGTCACCGTCGGCGGCAAGCCCCTGCCCTACACGGCCGTGGCGGGCACGCTCCTGCTCAAGGCCGACGACGGCCGTCCCCGAGCCAACGTCTACTTCACGGCCTACTTCCGCGACGACGTCAAGGACAAGGTCCAGCGGCCCATCGCCTTCGTTTACAACGGCGGCCCCGGCTCGGCCTCGGTCTGGCTGCACATGGGCGCCTTCGGCCCGCGCAAGGTCGTCCTGGCCGAGGACGGCAACGCCCTGCCCGGCCCGCCCGGGCGCCTGGTCGACAACGAATACACCCTGCTCGATGCGACCGATCTCTGCTTCATCGATCCGGTGGGCACCGGCTACAGCCGCCCCGTACCCGGAGAGAATCCGGCCCAGTTCTACGGTTACACCGAGGACGTCGCGGCCGTCGGCGACTTCATCCGGCTGTTCGTCACCCGCTACGAGCGCTGGGCCTCGCCGAAGTTCCTCATCGGCGAGAGCTACGGCACGCCGCGCTCGGCCGGACTCGCCGGATACCTCCAGGGCCGCTCGGCCAGCCTGTACCTCAACGGCATCGTCCTCATCTCGGCCATCCTCAACTTCCAGACGGCCCGCTTCGCCCCGATGAACGACGCCGCCTACATGCTGTTCCTGCCGACCTACACCGCCGACGCCTGGTACCACAAGAAGCTCCCGGCCGACCTCCAGGCCAAGCCCCTCGCCGCCGTCCTCGCGGAGGCGCGCGCCTTCGCCCTCGAGGAATACGCGCTGGCCCTGCTCAAGGGGAACACGCTCGAGCCGGCCGCCCGGGACGCCGTCGTCCGCAAGATCGCCCGCTTCACCGGGCTCTCGCCCGAATTCATCGTCCACTCCAACCTGCGCATCCCGCTCAACCGCTTCGTCAAAGAGCTCCTCCGCGGCGAGCGCCGGACGATCGGCCGGCTCGATGGCCGCTTCAAGGGTTTCGACCTCGACGCCGCGGGCGAGACCTACGAGTTCGACCCGGCCAACGCGGTGATCAGCGGCCCCTTCCCGGCCGCCCTCAACGCCTACGTCCGGACCGAGCTCAAGTACAAGAACGACACGCCCTACGCCGTCTCGGGCGACGTCCGGCCCTGGAGCTACGGCAACGTCGAGAACCAATATCTCAACACGGCCGAGACCTTGCGCGGGGCCATGGCCGCCAACCAATTCCTCAAGGTCTTCGTCGCCAACGGCTACTACGACGGCGCGACGCCGTTCTTCGCCACCGAATACACCTTCTTCCAGACCGACCTCGCCGGCGATCTCGGGGACCGCGTGAAAATGGGCTACTACGAGGCCGGACACATGATGTATATCCACAAGGCGTCCCACGCGAAGCTCAAGGCCGACCTGGCCGAGTTCATCCGGGACGCCGCCGGGATCAAATAGGGAGGAATGACATGAACAAAGGGATCAAGTTCGCCGGACTTCTCGCGATCGCCGCGCTTCTCGCGGCCGTACCATCGCTTGCCGCGGCCGACAAGCCGCTGCTCGCCCAGCATCCGTCGCTCAGCCGGACGCAGATCGTCTTCGCCTACGCGGGCGACCTCTGGCTCACGGGCCGCGACGGCGGGCCCGCCGCGCGCCTGACGACCGGCGTCGGCGCCGAGAGCGAACCCTCGTTCTCGCCCGACGGCTCGCTCGTCGCCTTCTCGGGCCAGTACGACGGCAACACCGATATCTACGTCGTCGCGGCCGCAGGCGGAGTCCCCCGCCGGCTGACCCACCATCCGCAGCCCGACACCGTCGTCGGCTGGACGCCCGACGGCCGGCGCATCCTCTTCAGCTCGGCGAGGTCGAACTCGAACGGCATCCCGATGCTCTTCACGGTGGATCTCGACGGCGGCATGCCCGAGGAGCTGCCCCTGCCCACCGGGGTCTCCGGCTCCTACTCGGCCGACGGGTCCCGCCTGGCCTACGTGCCGACCATGCAGTGGCAGATCGCCTGGAAGCGCTACCAGGGCGGCCAGACGACGCCCATCTGGATCGTCTCGCTCGCCGACCTCAAGGTCGAGAAGATCCCCCGCGAGAACTCCAACGATTCGAATCCGCTCTGGATCGGCGACAAGATCTACTTCCTCTCCGACCGCAACGGAGCGATCTCGCTCTTCGTCTACGATCTCGCGACGAAAAAGGTCGCCGAAGCGCTGCCGAACGACGGCCTCGACTTCAAGTCCGCCTCGGCCGGGCCGGGCGGCATCGTCATCGAGCAGTTCGGTGCCCTCCATCTCTTCGACCCGGCCAAGGGGACGGCCCGCCGAATTTCCGTCTCCCTCGAGGGCGATCTGGCCGAGGTCCGGCCCCGCTACGATAAAGTCGGACCGCGCATCGCCTGGGCGTCCCTCTCGCCGAACGGGGCCCGGGCCGTATTCGAAGCCCGCGGCGAGATCCTGACCGTGCCGGCGGAGAAGGGCGACATCCGCAGCTTGACCGGGACGACGGGGGTCATGGAGCGCTCTCCGTCCTGGTCTCCCGACGGCAAATCGGTCGCCTACTTCTCGGATGAGTCGGGCGAGTACGCCCTGCACGTCCGCGACCAGGCCGGGCAGGGTCCTGTCAAGAGGATCGCGCTCGGCGAGCCGCCGTCCTTCTTCTACCGGCCCGTCTGGTCGCCCGACGGCAAGAAGATCGCCTACAACGACAAGCGTCTGACGATCTGGTACGTCGATCTCGCCAAGGGCGTCCCGACCAAGGTCGACACGACCTACTATTACAATCCGGCCTTCACCTTCGACTTCGACTGGTCGCCCGACAGCCGCTGGCTGACCTTCGGCAAGCAGGTCCCGAGCCACATGGGCGTCATCTGCGTCTATTCGCTCGAGACAGGCAAGGTGAGCCAGGTCACCGACGGCATGAGCGACGCCAAGTACCCCGCCTTCGACCGGAGCGGCAAATACCTCTTCTTCACGGCCAGCACGGACGTCGGGCTGACGCCCGGATGGCTGAACATGTCCAGCATGGACAGGCCCGTGACCCGGAGCGTCTACGTGGCCGTCCTGAGGAAGGACCTGCCGTCGCCGCTCGCGCCGGAGAGCGACGAGGAGAAACCCAAGGAAGAAGAGAAAAAGGCGGACACGCCCAAGGCCGACGCCAAGAAGGGCGCGGGCGACGCCAAGGACAAAGACGATAAAGCGAAGGACGCGGCCAAGGAGCCGGAGAAGGTCGTGATCGACCTCGACGGCATCGGCCAGCGCACCCTGGCTCTGCCCGTGCCGGCCAGGAACTACACCACGCTGGCCACGGGAAAGGAGGGCATCGTCTTCCTGCTCGAGGCGCCCCAGGCGCTCGTTGCCACGGGCGGCGGCCCCGCCGCGAACATCCTCCACAAATTCGACCTGGCGACGCGCAAGGTCGATAAGTACGTGGACGGGATCGGCGCCTTCGTCCTGTCGGCCACGGGCGAGAAGATCCTGTTCAATCAGGGACCGCAGTGGACGATCGCGGCGACGGCGGGGCCGGTCGAGCCCGGCAAGGGAGCGCTCAAGACCGGCGAGATGGAGGTCCGGATCGAGCCGCTCGTCGAATGGAAGCAGATGTACCGCGAGGTCTGGCGCATCGAGCGGGATTTCTTCTACGACGCCGGCGCCCACGGCCTCGACCTGAAGGCGGCGGAGAAGAAGTACGCCCCCTACCTCGAGGGCGTCGCCAGCCGCCAGGACCTCAACTATCTCTACGAGGAGATGCTCGGCGAGCTGACCTGCGGCCACGTCTTCGTCGGCGGCGGCGATCAGCCCGAGGTGAAAAGGGTCGGCGTCGGCCTGCTCGGGGCCGACTACAAGGTCGAGAACGGCCGCTACCGGTTCGCCCGGGTCTACGACGGCGAGAACTGGAACCCGCAGCTGCGGGCGCCCCTGACCCAGCCGGGGATCAACGTCAAGGCCGGCGAATACCTGCTGGCGGTCAACGGGCGCGAGGTCACGGCGGCCGAGGAGGTCTACAAGCCGTTCGAAGCCACGGCCGGGAAGCAGACCGTGATCAAGGTCGGGCCGACGTCCGACGGCAAGGGCGCGCGCGATGTCACGGTCGTCCCGGTCGGCAGCGAGTCCGGCCTGCGCACCCTGGCCTGGGTCGAGGACAACCGCCGCAAGGTGGACAAGCTGAGCGGCGGACGGCTGGCCTACGTCTGGCTGCCGGACACGGCCGAGGGCGGATATTCGAATTTCAACCGCTACTACTTCGCCCAGATCGGCAAGGAGGGCGCGGTCGTCGACGAACGCTTCAACCAGGGCGGCCTCATCGCCGATTACATCATCGACTACATGCGGCGGCCCCTCATGGGCTACTTCGCCGCGCGCGACGGCGCCGACTACATCACGCCCGTGGGCTCGATCTACGGGCCCAAGGTTATGGTCATCAACGAGTACGCCGGCTCGGGCGGCGACATGATGCCCTGGCTCTTCCGGGCGGCCGGGGTCGGGCCTCTCGTCGGAAAGCGGACCTGGGGCGGCCTTGTCGGCATGGCCGGGGCGGCGCCCTTGATGGACGGCGGATTCACGGGCGCGCCGCAGAGCGGCTTCTGGAATCCCGACGGGACGTGGGACGTCGAGAATCACGGCGTCGACCCCGACTTCGAGGTCGAGATGGATCCGGCCTCGGTCAAGGCGGGGCGCGATCCGCAGCTCGAGAAGGCCGTGGAAGTCGCGCTCGAGCTTCTGGCCAAGAACCCGCCGCCGAAGCACAAGAAGCCGGCCTACCCGGATTACCAGAAGAAATAAGGCGGCGGTTCGCTCAGCGGTCAAGGAGTAGCTGGTCGATGCGGTAGCCGGCGGCCAGAAAGAACTGCAGGTCGAAGGCGTTGTCGTCGAGGTCGATCGGGGTGGTGCCGGTCAGGCCGAAGAAGCGCTTCTCGATCTCGCGGGCGAGGCCGCTCGGCCGCGGCCCGTCCTTGGGACCGTAGGCCTTCCAGAAGGCGTCCCACTCCTCGCGCGCTCCGGGCGGGAGGTCGTCCAGGCTGACGAAGGGCTCGCCCGCCGCGTCGAGCCGGATCCAGTTCTGGCGCAGGGCCCGGACGGCCGGGTAGAGATGCGGTTCGCCGGGGTCGTCGAAGAAATAATGGAAAGGGACGCTCGCGTCGACGTAGCCGTAATAGATGTCCCAGAGGGGCCCCTCCGAGCCCATCCAGGCCGTGCCGAATTTGGCCGTGAGGTCGATCGGTTCCGAGTAGCCGACGAGCGTCAGGTCCGTCGGGTCGAGCGTCCGGTCGCTGAAATAGAAAGGTATGTAACTGTCGGCGAGGGCCCGCAGGGACGGATATTCGGCGGGGCGGCCGACGAGCCCCGGGTAGCGGGACTGGGCGTTCGCCCCCCAGAGGCCGGTCCGCGGATCGCGGCAGACGACGAGGTTGTGGTCCGCGTCCTGGCTGGCCTCGAGCATCAGCAGGCGCGGCTCGTGGCCGTGGAGGAAGTTCACGGCGTAGGCGAACATCGCCCCTTCGAAGCAGTGCGCCATGCCGGTCCGCAGGACGAGCTTCGGCGGCATGGCCGTCTCCTCCTGGTCGACCGAGGCGTGATCGTCGTTGTAGTAGAGGTGGGTGTCGAGGAAAACCTGGACCTTATCCGGAGAATCGAGAGCGGCCAGGACGGCGAGCTCGCCGGCGTCGAACCGGAGCCCGAGCGCGGCGCAGTGGGCATCGAATTGAGCCAGCGCTTCCGAGCCGACGGCGTCACGAAACAGCCCGGCGAAGGCCGCGACCTGCTCGTCCGGCGGCAGGTGAACGATGCCTTCCTTCGGGATCGGCTTGCTCATGGAGGCCCTTGACGGCGTCTTGTATAGCACAGGCTCCCGCTGAAGAAAAGGCTTCTCTTCAAATTCCGGGAAGGCCCTCTCTCCGGCTATGCTCGCAACGGGGATCGGACAATACGCTCCCAGCCGCTCACCCGCCTCGAGAGGGCCTTTGGCAAATGGGAAATTAGCCTTAAGCTGCGGCCCGATTGCCGGGGGTTCCCGGTCGTGCTATTCTTTCCGCCGAACATGCGCAAACACGACGTCTCCGGGAACGCCCTGACCGCAGGCCGCGTCGCCCGGTTCTGGCTGCCGCTCGAAGCGACCTGGCTGATGATGGCCGCCGAGGGCCCTTTCGTCGCCGCCATTATCGCCCGCCTGGCCGACCCTAAGGAGAACCTGGCCGCGTTCGCCGTGGCCACGGCTTTGGCCTGGATCGTCGAATCGCCCATCATCATGATGCTCTCGGCCTCGAACGCACTCGTCCGCGACGGCGTCGCCTACCGGAAGCTGAGGAAGTTCTCCACGGTCCTCAACATCGCCGTCACCGCGGTCATGGCCGCCCTGATAGCGCCGCCGGTCTTCGACCTCATTGCCCGCGGGCTCATGGGCCTCTCGCCCGACGTGGCCGGGCTGGCCGGCCGGTCGATGATCTACCTCCTCCTCTGGCCGGGCGCCATCGGCTTCCGCCGGTTCTACCAGGGCATCCTCATCAGCGACGGCCGGCCCCAGGCCGTGACCTGGGGCACGGTGATCCGCCTGGCGGCCATGGCCGCGACAGGCCTCATCTTCGCCCTCGTCTTCCGCCTGCCCGGCGCGAGCGTCGGAGCGGGCGCGCTCGGGATCGGCGTCATCGCCGAGGCCGCGGCCAGCTGGTTCATGGCCCGGCCGTCGGTCCGCCGCCTGCGGCATCAGCCCGATGCCGAGTGCGACTTCGGACGCGGCCTGACCCAGGCCTCGGTCCTCCGCTTTTATGTGCCGCTCGCGCTCACCTCGATCATGTCGTTCTTCATCAATCCCCTGACGACCTTCTTCCTGGCCCGCGGCCGGATGCCGCTCGAATCGTTGGCCGTCCTCCCGGTCGTCACCGGCCTGGCTTTCGTTTTTCGGACGGCCGGGATCGCCATGCAGGAGGTCGTCATCGCCCTTGCGGGCGAAGGGGAGTCGAACCTCCGGCTACTCGAGCGGTTCACGCTCCGGACCGGCGCGGTTGCGACGGCCCTCCTCGGCCTGTTCGTGTTTACGCCGCTCGCGACCGTCTGGTACGGAACGGTCTCGGGCCTCGCGCCGGAGCTCGCCGCCTTCGCCCTCCTGCCGGGCGCCCTGCTCGTCCTCCTCCCCTTCCTCGAATCCGTCCTGTCCTACCAACGCGGCGTCCTCGTCCGGTCGCGCAAAACGACGCCCATCAGCGTCGCCGTCGCCGTCCAGCTCGCTGTGACCTGCGCGATATTCGCGGTGATGCTTCTCATCCTCAAGATGGTCGGCGCCATCGCCGTCGGGCCCGCCCTGACCGCGGGCTACGCCGCCGGGGTCGCCGTTCTCGTCTGCAACGCCCACAAAGCCTCGAACCTTCGGTAAACGAAGCCGGTCTTCCGGACGGCCACGGATGGAGGCACACGATCGCCCCCGACCGGTCGATCGTGTCCGCAATTTCTCAAAGGGAA
>Ga0105107_10003488_pt1 | contig 10472 bp, 7 predicted proteins | sample PPLLaktember2015_6_FD_79335 | JGI IMG/M metagenome (GOLD analysis project Ga0105107, IMG submission 79335) | Freshwater sediment microbial communities from Prairie Pothole Lake near Jamestown, North Dakota, USA - PPLs Lake P8 Core (1) Depth... | ecosystem: Environmental > Aquatic > Freshwater >...
GGCCTTGTTTATCGAGATGGCGGTCCTGCTTGCCATCCCGTTGCTGACATCGCTCAAGAGACCGCCTGGCAGGGGCCTGGTGCGTTTCCTTATTTATCAGACCCTTTCGATGCCATTCATTTTATTGGCCGGATGGCTGCTTGCGGGCGTGGAAGCCAGTCCCGGTGACCTTGCACTGGCCGCACAGTCGGCAGCCATGCTCGGGTTGGGATTCGCTTTTTTGCTGGCGATCTTCCCGCTTTACAGCTGGATACCATTGCTTCTCGAAGAAACATCGCCCTACATCGTTGGTTTCCTGTTATGGATCCTGCCAACGATTACGATCATCTTCGGCGCGGGATTCGTCGATCGTTACTCCTGGCTGCGCTCCTCACCGGAATTGATCGTTGCGTTACGGTCCGTCGGCCTGCTGATGATTGTCACAGGCGGAGCGTTTGCCGCGTTCCAGCGCCATCTCGGGCGGATCATGGCTTATGGCGCAGTCGTGGAAACCGGCTTCTCCATCCTTGCCCTCAGCCTGGACTCTCGACTGGGTATTCCCATTTTGTTTTTATTGATCCCCGCGCGCGCCCTGGGGCTTGCAGTCTGGTCGCTTTCCATCTCGATCATTAGAAATAACACGGAGACGCTGCGATTCCGTTCCGTGCGCGGCATCCTGCGCCTCACGCCTTTTGCCGGCGCGGGCATGATCATTGCCACCCTCTCGACGGCTGCATTTCCTCTGCTGGCTGGTTTCCCGGCCAGGCTGGCCCTCTGGGAAGGTCTGGCCCGTGTTTCGATCAGCGCGGCGCTCTGGATGGGGATCGGGATCGTGGGCCTGCTGACCAGCGCGTTTCGATCGTTGGCGGTCATTAGCATGGCGGAGGAGCATACAGACTGGCAGCCACGCGAAAATCTGACCCAGATGCTCATGCTCGGGCTGGGGATGATCGGTCTGTTTGTCCTGGGCCTGTTCCCACAGTCGGTACAATCACTCTTAACCGATCTACCTCTCATGTTCGAACATTTGGGGCGCTGAAGCCGCGAGTCAGGCACAGCGGTATAATGCATCCCAAGTGGCGCCCCCGCTAGCGCGGGATCTTCGACAAGGCGCCATCGAAGTGCTATCTGCCGGAGGAAGTCATGGAATTTGAACAGATCGTCAAACGCCTCGAATGGCTGGACGAAGAGCACCGCAAGACCCGCTCATCCATCATTACCCTTGAAGAACGAATGACGGCGCTGGAGGGGAATATCGAAGCGGTCGCCAAACAGATCAAGCCGCTCGGCAAACAGATCGCTGATATCGCAAATACAACCGCGCGCCTGGATCAATTCGATGCCATCTTCGCCAAACAACGTACGGACCTGAATAAGGCACTCGAGGATATCGAGAAGAGGCATCAAAAGAGTGAAAAGGAAGTCACCAAACGCCATTATGAAGCTCTGGAGCCGATTAACAAAGCGCTGGAGGACCTAAAGAAATCCATCGCAAGTGAATTTCCGCCGATCAAACGCGATATCAAAGCCCGGTTCACGGAGGAGGCGCGGCTGCGCCAGGAAATCCAGGAGCTAAAGCCTCCGATCGACGCGGCCAAACGCATCGCCGAGGAAGCGATCCTTGCCCAACGCGCCTTTGATGAGGGCCGCAAACAGGAAGCCAAACGTGTGGCAGACATCCACGGGGAACTCGCCGCCTTACGCGTGCGGATCGAAGAAGCGCGCGCCAAAGCCGACCTGAACGCCGACAGCTTCAAGAACATGGATAACCGCATCAAGGAAATGATGCTCTCCGAGTCCGAGCGCAAAGCCGCGCAGAAGAACTTTATCGACCAGCAGTCCATCGTACACATCGACCGCGAGCGCTCGTACAAGGAATGGAAGGAAAAGTTTGACTCCATCAAAGTGCAGACCCATACGTTCGATGCACAGGTCCAGGTCCTTGAGGAAACGCTGCGCTCGGCGAAACGCGCCCAGGAAAGCTACGGCGAGCTCAATGTCAAACTGGAGCGCCGCATCAGTGAAGTGACCGAAATGCAAAGACTGACGGAAGAACGCCTGCGACAGGAATGGGTCACGTTCAAAGCCGACGATCAAAAACGCTGGACAGGGCATACGCTGACACAGGATGAAGGGACAAAGGATGTCCGCCGTTCTGTGCAAAAACTGGATGAACGCATCGGCGTACTCGATGAATCAATACAGATCCTGCAGGATCAAATGCACCAGACCTCAGACGCGACAGAACAGCAACTCCAGGAATTGATGAACGTGGCACATGAGTGGCTCTCGGCTTATGAACGGATCATGGGCCATAACAAGATGACGACCAAGAAGAAAGTAAAATAGATCTTGCCCCATCGCGGCCGTTCATCTCCAAAAGATTTCGGAATGAGACACGGAGACTCAGTGCCTCCGTGTCTCTACGGTTAACAGGAAGAGAAGGAAATGCGCGTCATAGGCACGGCTGGTCACGTTGACCACGGGAAATCGACACTTATCGCTGCGCTGACAGGAATTCACCCGGATCGTCTGAAAGAAGAACAAGCGCGTGAGATGACCATCGAGCTGGGCTTCGGCTGGATGACGCTTCCCAACGGCGAAGAGATCGGCATCGTGGATGTGCCGGGTCATCGCGACTTTATCGAAAATATGTTATCCGGCATCGGGGGAATTGACGCCGCCCTGCTCGTCATCGCGGCCGATGAAGGTGTGATGCCACAGACCAGAGAACATCTCGCAATTTTGGATTTATTGCAGATCCCTGCGGGCATCATCGTCTTGACGAAGACCGATCTCGCCCCGGACTCAGCCTGGCTGGATCTCGTTGAAGCAGACATTCGCTCCGCTGTGAATGCCACCGTTATGCAGGACGCACCCATCGTGCGCGTTTCCGCCAAAACGAAAACGGGACTCGAATCTCTAGTCTCTAATCTCACAAGTCTGCTCGAAAACAAACCTGCTCGACCAGACCTGAATCGTCCTCGCCTGCCCATCGACCGCGTCTTCAGCATGAGCGGATTCGGCACGATTGTCACGGGCACATTAAGCGATGGACATCTCAAGGTGGGCGATGAAGTCGAGATCCTGCCCTCCGGCCAAAGCGGTCGTGTGCGCGGCCTGCAAACACACAAGAAAAAGGAAGAGAGCGCCGTGCCAGGTTCACGCACGGCGGTAAATATCTCCGGCGTTGAGACCGAATCCATTCGGCGCGGTGAAGTGGTGGTACATCCGAATCAGTATCAGCCGACACGCCGCATCGACGCGCGCCTTCGTCTGCTGAAGGATGTCTCATCATCACTCAAACACAATAGTGAAGTGAAATTCTTCGTCGGCGCGAGTGAGACGATTGCAAACCTGCGCCTGCTCGGCATGGAAGAACTTGATCCCGGCGAGGAAGGCTGGATCCAGCTGGAATTGCGCGATCCGGTCGTGGCTGTGCGCGGAGACCGGTACATTCTTCGTCGGCCCTCACCCGGCGAGACTCTGGGCGGCGGTGCGATCGTCGATCACCAGCCCAGTGGACGCCACAAGCGCTTCAATGAGGCCGTTTTGAAATCGCTGGAGTCACTGGCGCAAGGAACGCCCGCCGATGTATTACTCGAGGCCGCGCTGGCCTTGAATGCAGCCGGCATCAGGGAGATTGTCAGCCGTTCCAGGCTTGACTCCATCAATGCTGAATCCGCCCTGCAGGAATTACTGCGTGCCGGCTCGCTCATCACCCTTGAAGAAGGCACGCCATCCATCACCAGCGATCTGCTCGTCGCCGCTCTCCCCCACTGGAATACATTACGCGAGAGGACTCTGCAAATCGTCGAGTCGTATCACAAAACGTATCCGCTACGGCGTGGCATCCCGCGTGAGGAGCTGAAGAGCAGACTCAAAGTATCGCCGCGCGTCTTCAACGCCGTCCTGAGAAAGCTGCTTATGGAGAACACTATCACTGAACACGCGGCTGCGGTGGCGAAGCCTGAACACAGGATCACGTTCGATCACGGCCAGCAGGCCAGGGTCCAGGCCCTGATCCGGAAGTTCGAGCAGAATCCATTTAGCCCGCCAGGGGTCAAGGAAAGTCAGGCCGAAGTCGGCGAAGAGGTCCTGAACGCATTGGTCGAATTGGATGAGCTGGTCATGGTTTCATCCGATGTCATTTTTCGCAGAGGGGATTATGATGTAATGGTGGAGCGCATCCGGGAAACGATCCAAAAAAAGGGCAGCATCACGCTCGCCGAAGCGCGCGATCTTTTCAATGCGAGCCGAAAATACGCACAGGCTTTACTGGAACATCTGGATGCGATTGGCGTTACGGTCCGCGATGGTGATTTTCGGAAATTGCGAAGATAAGATGCTTTTCGTGAAAAGACTTCTCACCCCTCCGGTCTTCAAAGATGAGGAAAAGACTCATCAGGCCTATTTTTTACATGTTATTCTATTGGCGCTGATGTTCATCCCGGTTCCTTATGCCATATATGTACTCATTCAGGGGCCCGAAGAATCAACCAGGGCCCTGATCTTCATTGCCGTTGCGGAAATTATTAACACCATTCCCTTCATTATGCTCAGACGCGGGTACGTCCGTCAGGCATCTGTGATCCAGATCGCCGCCATCTGGCTGTTCCTGGCCGTCGCGTCGATCACCAGTTCAAGTGTGTATGGAATAGCATATCTGCTGGGAAATGGACTGGTCATCACGGTTGCAGGTATTCTATTGGGCGGACGCGGGGCGCTGATCATGGCCTTATTGTCGGCCATCGAAGGCGGGATCCTGGTATACGCCGAATCGCGTGGCTGGGTCCCACCGGATATTCTGGACGCCGCATTCTCCACATGGATCGTCGCCTTTGTGATCTTCGCAGTCCTGGCAAGCCTGCAAAACCTTGCCGCCCGCGAGGTGCGAGCCGCGCTCCAGCGTGCGCGCGCCAGTGAGGAACGGTATCGTCTGATCTCAAGGGTGGCTTCCGATTATACGTTTTCGACCGATCTGGATATCAAGGGCAACATGCGCCTGAACTGGGTGGCAGGCGCATTTAAGGAAATCACAGGATATACATATGACGAGTATGTAGCCAAAGGCGGCTGGCTGGCACACCTGCACCCGGAGGATGTGGAAAAAGACGCGCAAGCACTGGCGAGATTAAAATTCAGGCAACAAGTGATCCATGATATACGCACGCACACCAAGGCAGGAGAAGTCCAATGGGTTCGCGTCTACGCGCACCCGGTTTGGGATGATGAGCAAAACAGGCTGGTCGGGATTGTCGGCGCGGTGCAGGATATTACGAAGCAGCACCAGATCGAGGAACGCGAACAGCGCCGTCGCGTCATGCTCGAAAAAGTAGTACAGCTCGGAAAAGTTGTCACCGAAGTAAAAGATCTGCGGACAACGCTTGAAAGGATCTGGCATGGGGTACGGGAAGACCTGGGTTTTGATCGAGTGGGGATCTTCGTCTATAACCCGGAACGCCAATCCATGGATGGAACATTAGGCACGGATAATCTGGGGCAAATGTCGGAAGAGTTGGATCGATGGTATCCACTCTCTGGAATTGCAATCTTCACCCGTCTGTTGGAGCAACCCGATGGATTATATTTTACACACAACTATGATATTGAATATCAAATCGAAGAGGACAGCGATATGTATGGTGTGAAAGATTATGCTGCTGTCGCTGCCTGGTTGGGAGATAAACCCATTGCCATACTTTGTGTCGATAACCTCATAACCGATCGTCCGATTGAAGATCAGCAATTGGAGGCTCTACGATTATTCGGAGGCTATGCCGGTCTTGCCATTGAAAATGCCCGGTTGAACGGCGCTCTGCAAAACGAACTGGTCCAGCGACAGGCTTTTATTGATGAACTCGAATCGAAGAACGCTGAACTGGAAAGATTTACCTACACGGTTTCGCATGATCTTAAGTCGCCGCTGGTGACCATTACCGGTTTTCTCGGCTATCTCGAAACGGACGCGCTGGCAGGTGATACGGAAAAGATAAGAGGCAGCATTGGTCGCATCACAAAAGCCGCTGAAAAAATGCAGACCCTGCTCAACGACCTTCTTGAGCTCTCACGGATTGGGCGCATGATGAATCTGCCTGAAAACGTCCCCTTTGAAGATGTTGTCAGGGAAGCGCTCGACCAGGTGCGCGGTCGGTTGGATGCCAGGAACGTCCAGGTTCAAGTGCAAAGCGGCCTGCCGGTTGTTCATGGAGATCGCGTCCGATTGGTGGAGGTCATGCAAAATCTGATAGACAATTCTGCCAAATATTCCAAACCTCAATCCAGCGCATGCATTGAAATTGGAACTCAAAGGGATGACCAGCAGCAGACTGTTTTTTTCGTGCGTGATAACGGCATCGGCATCGATCCAAAATTCCATGAACGGATCTTCGGCCTGTTCAATAAACTGGATGCGCACGCGGAAGGCACGGGCGTTGGATTAACGCTGGTAAAAAGAATTATCGAAGTACACGGTGGAGCAATTTGGGTAGAATCAGAGCTGGGCAAGGGCGCCACATTCTACTTTACCCTGCCGAATGCAACAACAAAGGAGTAATCATGTGTGGACGATTTACATTGACCGTTGATCCCGCCGACTTAAAGCAGGAATTCAGCGAATATAACTTCCCATCGAAATTTGCACCGCGCTTCAACATCGCCCCGACGCAACCGGTGCTCGCCATTCCAAACGATGACAGGAATGAAGCCGACTTCTTCGTCTGGGGACTCATTCCGATGTGGGCAAAAGACCCGGCCATCGGCAATCGTCTGATCAACGCGCGGGGAGAAACGCTCGAGGAAAAACCTGCCTTTCGCGGCAGTCTGAAATACAAGCGTTGCCTCATCCTGGCGGACGGTTTCTATGAGTGGAAGAGCGTTCCCGGCAGAAAGTCCAAGACTCCGTTTTTCATTCACATGAAGGATCGCAAGCCGTTCGCGTTTGCCGGCCTGTGGGATTCGTGGAACAGCCCGGATGGATCGCTGATCAAGTCCTGCACCATCATTACCACCGAGCCGAATGACCTGATGGCGATCATCCACAACCGGATGCCGGTCATCCTTCATCCGCGCGACTACGCAAAATGGTTGGATCCGTCGCCTCAGACTCCCGATCAGTTGAAACCGCTGATCAAGCCTTTCCCCGCCGAAGCCATGGACGCGTATCCGGTCAGTCCACTCGTCAACAAGCCCTCGAACGACGCACCTGAACTGGTCGTCCCCGTACAATAGCTCAATGCAAAGAATTCAGCTTTCGATCGCCGGGCGCTTTCCGGCCCTGGCCTCGCGCGACTTTGTCCTTTTTCTGATGGGACAGTTTATCTCGGTGATCGGCACATGGATGCAAAACACTGCCCAGCCATATCTGGCATACCGCATCTCGGGCCGCCCGCTTGACCTGGGGCTGATCGGATTCGCATCCACCTTACCGACACTTCTTCTGGCGTTGCCGGCAGGCGTCCTGGTTGAACGCTGGGATAAGCGCCGGACCGTCATCATCTTCCAATCCATCATGTCGCTTCAGGCGTTTGGGCTGGCCGCGCTGACGTTTACGGGGCATATTCAGATCTGGCACATCGGCGTGCTGGCACTGATCTTTGGGACAGCCAGCGCAGTGGAGATCACCGCACGGCAGGCCATGCTGATCGAGTTGGCGGGACGCGAGGCACTTCCCAGCGCCATCGCACTGCAAACCACGGCCTTTAATGTGGGACGCGTCATTGGTCCTCTAACGGCTTCCTGGTTATTAACGTCGACCGGCACGGAAGGAAGCGTTTTCATCGTCAACGGGGTGAGCTTCCTGTTTGTGATTGCCGGATTGATCATCGCACAAACGCGCTATAAAATCCCGCGCGAACTGGAAGCAAGGAAAAGCCTGGTCATGGAATTCCGTGACGGGCTGGGCTATATCCGCAGAAACTCGCTGGTCGCCTCCATCATTTTGATGTCTGCCCTGGTCGGATTCTTTGGGTTTCCCCTGATCCAGCAGATACCCGTACTGGCACGGGATGTGTTGAAGACAGCCAGTGACACCGAAGCCATTGTGGCTGCGCGCACCAGTCATCTGTACGCGGCACAGGGAGCCGGCGCTCTGACCGCGGCCATTCTCGCCGCCTACATGAGTGCATCTCGAAATAAGGGGTTGATGGTCACACTTGGACAGTTTGCTTTCATCATCCCATTGATCGTGCTCGGATACCTGCCCAGCTTCGGTCTTTTGCTTATTTTGTTGGTGTTGATTGGATGGGGTACCGTCACCCAGCTTGTTTCGATCAACACATTGATCCAGGTGGCTGTGCCCGATGGGTTGCGCGGCCGCGTCTTCAGCGTGTATCTGTGGGCGCTGCAGGGTGTGGCGCCCTTCGGAAGTCTGCTCATCGGCTGGCTTGCCCAGAATTGGGGTGTACCGCTGGCCGCGCTCACCGGTGGCCTGGTATCGCTGCTTACAATAGGGGCCCTGCACCTGGTCAACCCGGGCGTACGCCGCGCGCAGGCTTAACGTCAGGTTAGCGTCAAGAAATGCAGGTTGACGCATATTTTTTGCCCATGTTATGATGCTCGTTCGGAGAATGCAAATTCATGGACAACAAACCGCCATCGAACCAGAATAGCGATTCACCCGGTGTAATTGCCCGCCTAGTGGATACGCTGCTCGGCATCGGCTTAGGCGAATTTTTATTAAGGGCGGGAACAACGATCCTTTCCATCCTTTTACTCGGTGCAGTCATCTGGCTGCTGAAAATGTATTACACACAGTCGACGGAGGCTGTAAACACAGTCAACGCCGCGGCTGCGGCGCCAACCATGGCTGTTTCAGAGATGAGTGACCCGATTCTGGTGAATGAGGAAACATTAGGCGGGATCCCACGTCTGGCCCAGGTTCATACCACAATTCCCTCCCGGCCGCGCCAGGAAGTGACCAAATATACCGTGGTGGAAGGCGACACGGTGTTCGGGATCGCTGAAAAATTCGGGCTTCAGCCCTATACCATCCTATGGGGCAATTACTTCGTGTTACTCGACGATCCGCACGCATTGAAGGCGGGGCAGGAGTTGAACATCCTGCCTGAAGACGGGACATACCACGAATGGCAACCGGGGGAGGGCCTGAATGCCATTTCAAGCTTTTATGGCGTCACGCCAGAAGACATCATCAACCATCCCGCGAACAATTTGGACCCGGCTACCATTGGTGATCTTGCAAACCCGAACATTGCGCCGGGAACCTGGCTGGTCGTGCCAGGAGGTCACCGCGAATTCATCTCATGGAGCGCGCCGCTGGGTGTGACGCGCGAGAATCCCGCCTCCGCGCGTGTGCTTGGACCCGGTGCATGTGACGCTGTCAGCGGCGGCGCGGTGGGATATGGCACATTCATCTGGCCGTCGAATAACCATTTGCTCTCCGGGTTCGATTACGCGCCCAGCGCCAACCATTGGGGTATTGATCTTGCAGGCAACACGGGGGAAGGAGTATACGCAACGGATGCCGGCGTGGTTGTTTATGCAGGCTGGAACAATTATGGCTACGGTAATATGATCATGGTCGATCATGGGAATAACTTCCAATCACTGTATGCTCACTTGAGCGGGATCAACGTCCTATGTGGTCAGAGTGTCGGCCAGGGAGATGTGATCGGCGCCATCGGCAACACAGGACGTTCCAGCGGATCGCATTTGCATTTCGAGATTCGGGCAATCTCCTCCTGGGTCAACCCCTGGGATGTTCTGCCATAGTCATCCATCGCTACGAAGCGATGGTAAACGCTTGCGGAAGAAAGTTATCTCGGCTATAATCTGCGTCACCCGGGCGCGTAGCTCAGTTGGTTAGAGCGCTACTATCACACAGTAGCGTCTTATGTGAGGTCTTGTAGTTCAGTTGGTTAGAACGCACCGTTCACATCGGTGAGGTCACAGGTTCGAGTCCTGTCAAGACCACAAAAATGGGCACTATTGCCCAAAAATAAGCAAAAAATGCCCAAATTCGGGGCATGTTGCCGAAACCCTAAAAAGCCTCCCGCTAAATCGGGAGGCGGTTCTTTTTCTAAAATGTGTCAGGTGTTGCGAAAGTGTTGCAATCACGATGGACGTATTAGACAAAAAGAGGCGCAGCAATGGGCATTCTCGATGACCGAGAAAGGCATAAAGCCAACAAAGAAGCTGCAAGACAGAGAGGTAGAGATTATGTTGCGAATTATTTCGCAACACGTTCTTGCGCCGACTGTGGAGAAAGCGACCCTGTAGTTTTGACCTTCGACCATATTCGCGGTACGAAGCGAGCTAATGTCTCTGACATGGTTCGTGACGCTCTAGGACTTGAAACCATCAAGGCAGAGATTGAAAAGTGTGATGTTGTCTGCTACAACTGCCATAGCCTGAGAACGCAAGAGCGTTCCGGCGCGTATCGTTGGCGCATGGGAAAGGTTGGGAGGGAGTGATGACACGCTATTACACTTTCCACAATCAATTATCCCACCCCGACGAATGGTTTTGCTCGA
>Ga0105107_10003489_pt1 | contig 10467 bp, 11 predicted proteins | sample PPLLaktember2015_6_FD_79335 | JGI IMG/M metagenome (GOLD analysis project Ga0105107, IMG submission 79335) | Freshwater sediment microbial communities from Prairie Pothole Lake near Jamestown, North Dakota, USA - PPLs Lake P8 Core (1) Depth... | ecosystem: Environmental > Aquatic > Freshwater >...
AGATCCCGTCTCAGTGTCTATCGCCTCTTGAAAACCTCCCCGGAGTAGTCGGTCCATTTATCCTGTCCTTACAGCCACTTTCACCCTGATCACCTCTTGAAATCGTCTCAAGAGGTGTTGAACCAGATACTCAAGGATGACGAGAGGTTGAAGGCCGATCACTTCTTGAACAAAGACCAGGGGGAGTCCCGACTTAAAACGGCTCTTGCACACAAGAGTCGCCTCCAGCTTCTTTTGCAGATAGTTGGACTTGAAGTAATCGGCATTGTCTTTGTTCCATCGGGTACACTTCCTTCTGTGCCATTCCCTTTTGCACTGAGCGTCAGCACAAGTCTTCTGGCGATCTTTTAGCCGTGGGTGAGGCGTAAACCAGCGGCCACAGATCCGGCACGGGCGTTTCTTCCATCCCAGGTCCTTCTGCATGGCTCTCTCCCCCTGATCCCGTGATGAGAAACCATCCCTCACAAGACACAGGGATTGTGCCATAGCTCCGACATTTACGGATGAACAGAGACCTCTATGCGCAGGGATCAGAGTCCGGATCGATATAGGGGAATCACATTGGAGAGGAATGAAAAGAAGTAAAAGGATCCTTCAAATAGGATGGATGGAATAAAACGGATCGATCTATAAACATCATAACCAATCTCGCCACATAACCAAATGTAGTTCAACGAGCTGCTAGGTATACGGTCAAGCGAGACTTCCCGACTATTCAAACCCCACCATCAAAATCATTGTCTGACCAGATCGAAAGGTACACCTAAGAACTGCAAAATCGTCTCTCGGTTTACACACATAAAGCTGGACCAACCTCTTTATAGTCCCCAGACCCAACCCCGTACCTTTTCAAAGGAACGAGACCGCGATGACAGCGTTTTCATGACAAGGCTTTCTTGAGAACTTGAACATAGCTTTCGCATGGGAGACCGAGCGGCTTTTCCATTAGGTCGAAGTGCGCATCTGCATGGAGAAGAACCGCACCCGCTTGAAGGGCGCAGCTCGCTATCAGAACATCCGTGGAGGGTATGGTAAGGCCTCTGCGCCTCATCTTGAATCCGTGTTCGCAAGCATTTCGCCAAAGCTCGTCGTCCGTTTCAAGACTCTCCAAGGCATCGAAGCGGCTTTTCAGCCGTCTGTATTCCTTCTCGGTCTTAGCGCCCGCAAGGATTTCAAGTTTAATAATGCCCGTTATGATAACGGTGTCTTCCTTTAGCAATGAATCAATCCGATCTTTGATTTGCACAACCGGCTCTTTTCTGAGTGCGAAAATCCACACTGAGGTATCCACCAGGAAGAGTTTATTCGGCATTTCTCAATCTCTTCAATTCCTCAAGGGACAGATCGATGTCAAACGTGCCCAGCTCATGCCTTAGCGCTTCTCTGTTTTTCCGCTGAACAAGGTATTTCAGCCCGGCCTCGATAGCTTCTCTTTGGGTTTTCGCGCCGATGGCCTTTATTGCCTCTGCGAGTAAGGATTCATCAATATGGACGGTTGTTTTCTTCATAGCCATCTCCTAAATACATATCAGGAATATGTCGATAGTATACATATTCCTTACCCTTGTCAACCCCTTCTGCGCTGGGCCTTGATCCGAAGAAGACCGGGGCTCAGGTGACAGTACATCAGGGGGCTTTTGAGGCCTGCCTGCAGAAAAAGCTCTTCCAGTTCATCAAAGAGGATGGGCTTGTCCGGCCAGGTGAATTGCTTTTCTTTCAGCAGGAGGCCCTCCCAACGGTCACCGAGATTTCTGTCTTTGTCCAGCACGGTTGCTTTTGCGCGGTCGCACAAGAACATTTCACACACAATCGGCTTGAGACGCCACAGACAGCCCTTTTCGCCGAGATAGACGCACTTGAAACCACCGGGATCGTTCTCCAGGGCTACTCTAAGAAGAGTAAGATCGTCGACTGAAGAGAAAAGCGCATTGATGACCACCTCTGCGAAGAAGATCGCAATTCCGTCCCTGTTGCAGCATGCGCTTTGGCGGGTGGTGAAACAGGCTTGAGTGCAGATTTCAGAAAGGAATTCTCTTTGAGACAGGGAGACCTCGGATCTGAACTGAAGATAAGGCCCGACGGATGCCCGGAGCCGCTGGATCTCTGAAGCAGGAAGCCCTTCAAGATGGCGCTGAACCATCAGGAGGGCTTCCCACTGGTCACGATTGTATTCGCTCATCCCCACAGAGCATGGGCTAAAACTTGAAGAGATCTTGGATTTTCTGGGCAAGCATCATGTTGCCGGTGAGTTTCATCTTGCCGCCCATAAAAGCCTGGATGGCGTTAACCTGTTTGTTCACGATGCCAAGCCATGTGTCGCTCGCCATGGTCAAGGTCACGGTGGGTGAGGCGTTCTTTCCCTCCTGCACTTGGCAGGCGCCTTCCTTCACGTTCACATTCCAGGAACCGCCGCCTTCGCCTGTGATCTCGAACTGGAAGATCGCATTGATCCCCTTGGCCGCAGCGGCATTGAAGGCCGCCGGCATGCCACCAAAAACGTCTTTTACACTGCTAATAGCCATTCCCGCTTCTCCTTTCGTCTGATATTGGTTTGCATGAATCCGCAACATCCGCTCCTTTGATCGGTACCCAGTCGGAAACAGAAAAGTCCTGGAACGAGCTTTCAGCGGTCCGGCTTCAGCACTCAGCTTAAGGCTGTCTCCTGTGCGCCATTAGCTGACCGCTGGGAGCTGATCGCTGGCCGCGCGAATCCGAAAAAACCCATGTCCGGATGGGGATCAGCTGAGCCAGAGTATTACTTTACAAGACTTGCTAAGCCCAATCAATCATAAAAGAAATGCCTGATCATCTCTGGAAATGGATGTTCTTGCCAGTCTGCTTAAAGGGACTTATATTAGGCATATTTCACTCCTGGGAGGTGAACCATGAAAGCCGTCAAATGGATCGTCGGTATTGTGGTGGGGCTCATTGTTCTGGTGATTGCCCTCTTGCTGATTGTCCCCCAATTTATCGATATCCAGAAATACAAGCCGGAGATCGAAAAACAAACCGAGCAGGTCACAGGGCGGCCTTTCAGTATTGGAGGAGATCTGCGCCTATCCTTATTCCCTTGGGCCGTTATAGGTCTATCCGACGTTCATCTTGGAAACCCGCCTGGCTATAACGAAAAGGATCTTCTATACGTCAAATCCTTCGATGTGGAGGTCAAACTCCTTCCTCTGATTTCCAAGGACATACAGATCAAACGTTTCGTTGTGGACGGACTCCGGGTGAACATTGAAAAGAACAAACAGGGACGCGGAAACTGGGAAGGGATAGGAAAAACGCCGGACAAAGCTCCACCTGCTCCTCCCAAAGATACGACCAGAAAACAGGAAGAGAAGACAGAAGGCTCTTTCCCGTTGAAGGCTCTGGAGGTAAGTGAGTTCACCGTCAAGAATGCCTCTTTTATTTACCTGGATCAGGGAACAGGAGAGAAAAAGGAGATTTCCGGGCTCACGCTTACCCTGCAAGACGTATCGCTAGACCGGCCGATCCGTTTGATGCTCACGGCCATTGTGGACAATCAGCCCCTGTCGATTGAAGGGTCTTTGGGTCCTGTGGGCACGGATTTTGGAAGTGCAAAAATCCCTCTGGATGTAACCCTCAAAGCCTTTAAAGAGGTGAACGTGAATTTGAAGGGAAATGTGGTGGCCTCCACCCAGCAATTTGATCTTGGTCTCCAGATAAGCGCTTTTTCTCCCCGCAAAGTCTTTTCTGCCATAGGAAAGCCTTTTCCTCTTGCCACAAGCGATCCGGAAGCTTTGACCAAGGTGGCCTTGAGAGCGAGCTTGAAGGGAAGTCCTGACAGTGTCTCCCTCTCCCAGGGGGCGCTGGACTTGGATGAGTCGAAACTGAATTTCTCGCTCACCGCCAAGGAGTTCTCAAAGCCGGATGTGACTTTTGACTTGAATCTGGACAAGATCAACGTGGATCGGTATCTGCCGCCTTCTTCTCCGAAAGGCACGGCCAAGGAGGAAAAAGGAAAGGCGGCCCCGGCTGCCTCGAAGAAAACAGACTACGCACCGCTCAGAAAAATGATCGTCAATGGCACAGTCAAGGTCGGGATGGTGACGGCCATGGGGGCCAAGGTCGAGGATGTGAACCTGAAGGTGACAGGGAAAAACGGCGTCTTTCATGTCGATCCTTTGACGGCCAAGGTATACCAGGGAGGAGTCTCCGCGAAAAGCGCGTTGGACGTGCGCCAGGATCTGCCTAAAACCACGGTGGATTTTCAGACCAAGGGGGTACAGGCCGGGCCGCTTCTGCGGGATGTTTTGAAGAAAGATTTTCTTGAGGGCACAGCAAATGCTGACGCTTCCATCCAAATGGAAGGAGACGATCCAGAGGTCATCAAGAAAACTCTGGACGGCAAAGGCCAGTTTCTGTTTACCAATGGAGCTATTAAGGGAATAGATCTGGCCGGCATGGCCAGAAATGCGAAGGCCGCTTTCGGCTTGGCCAAGGAAGGGGAACAGAAACCCAAGACCGACTTCTCTGAACTCAATGCCCCTTTTACCATCACCAAAGGTCTTGTGAACACGACCGGCACGACCATGAATTCCCCTTTCCTCCGAGTTCAGGCAACCGGTAAGGCGAACCTGGTCGATGAGTCGCTTGATTTTCGTGTTGAACCCAAGGTGGTGGGAACTCTCAAAGGCCAGGGAGACACCAAGGAGCGGGAAGGGATTACGGTTCCCATCTTGGTCACGGGAACCTTCAGTTCGCCGAGTTTTGCGCCTGACATGAAAGGAGTTCTCGAAAAGACGATTCAGGATCGTCTGCTCGCACCTAAGGATGCTTCCAAGGGCGGGACACCGACGACGCAAGACAAGGCCAAAGATATACTGAAGAGCCTTCCGTTTGGAAAACAATAGGACGGCGTCAGGTAAACTCTTTCATGAAGCCTTCCGATTCAAGGAAGGTTTCATGGTTTTTGGGGCGGTAACTGCTTGACATCAAAAGCGCTTCCCGTCTATTCTCTTCATGAAACGCGACTCTTTTCCCGGGGGTTCCGCCATGTTTAAGACTAAAGTGACCGAGAGATTGGGCATCCAGTACCCGATTGTGGGCGGAACCATGATGTGGGTCACCACACCCAAGTTCACGGCAGACATATCGAATGCGGGAGGTCTTGGAGTTCTTGCCTCTGCCCTTTACAAAAGCGCAGAGGACTTTGCAGAGGCCCTGGACCGCCTCATGGATCTCACAGACAAACCGTTTGCGGTGAATCTCAATTTTTTCCCCGTGCTTCGCCCCATCGACAACAGCGAGTACTTGGACGTAATGATAAAGAAGGGTGTGAGGATCGTGGAAACCTCCGGTCACTCTGCGCCGGATGATCTTTGCGTCCGTTTCAAGGAAGCAGACCTCACATGGATCCACAAGTGTGTCGGTGTCCGATATGCCCTCAAAGTCCAGGACATGGGTGCGGACATGATCACGGTGGTGGGATACGAAAACGGCGGGGCCACGGGCAAGCTGGACATCGGGACGATGGTGCTTGTTCCAAGAATTGTGGAAGCGGTCAAGGTGCCTGTGATCGGCGGCGGAGGCATATCGGATGGAAGAGGATTCCTGGCCACCCTTGCCCTGGGGGCGGAAGGGGTGATTATCGGGACCCGACTTCTCGCCACCCGGGAAGCGCCCATCCATGCCAAGGTGAAAGAGGCGCTTGTGGAGGCCAGCGAACTGGACACCATGCTGATTCTGAGATCCCTGGGCGCCACTCACAGGGCCTGGATCAATGCGGCGGCTAAGAAGTGCCTGGAACTGGAAAACGCGCAGGCGGACGTTGCAGAGATCTTGAAAGTGGTAGCCGGAGAGAATGCAAAACGGATGTATGACACCGGAGATGTGGATGCAGGGATCCTGCCCTGCGGACAGGGGGTCGGCCTGGTCCATGACATTCCCACCATCAAAGAGCTTTTCGAGCGCATCGTGAAAGACGCGAGCGATCTTGCCCGAAATCTTGCATCAAACTAACAAAGAAAGGAATTCACTGAAACACTTATGAAAGCAAAAGCACTGTTTATTCTATTATCGTTTTCTCTGTGGGTCTTCACGGTTGGGACGATCCATGCCCAGAAAGCAGAACAAAAGACACCCACGGTCGGAAAAGCGGCCGTTGTGAATGGAGTTGTCATCCAGGAAGAGGAGGTCAATCGGGGACTCCTCTATCACCAGCAGCGACTTCTCGCCACCTCGGGCCAGGTCGTCAGGCCGGAGATGATGATGGAAGCGAGAAAAATGATCGTGGAAAACCTGATAAACAGGGAACTTCTTTATCAACTGAGCCAGAAGAAGCTTATTGTCATTGATGACGCTCAAGTGAATGAACAACTCGATCGCCTCAAGAAACAATATCCGGATGAGCAAGCCTATCAGGACAGTTTGGCGGAAGATCACCTTTCAGAAGACGCTTTGAAATCCCAGATCAAAATGACTCTGGCCGTCCAGCAAGTTGTGGAGAAGGAATTCGGTGGAACCCTGGATGTATCAGAGAGTGAAGTGAAGGCTTTCTACGACGGGAATCCCCAATACTTCACAGAGCCTGAAGCGATTCGAGCGAGCGAAATCCTGATCAAGGTAGATTCGAAAGCGGAGGCGGCGAAAAAAGAAGAAGCCAGAAAAAAACTGGTGGACATCCAGAAAAGGCTGCAAAAGGGAGAGGACTTTGCCATCCTGGCCAAGGATTTTTCGCAAAGCGCCAGCGCGACTCAGGGTGGAGATCTGGGCATGCTGCCCAGGGGAAGCATGCCTAAAGCATTTGACGACGCGGCGTTCTCCCTGAAGCCGGGCGAAGTGAGCAATGTCGTGGAGACAGAACTGGGATTCCATTTGATCAAGGTTCATGAGAAAAGGCCTGAAAAAATTGTTCCCTTCAAAGAAGTGGAAGAAAGAATCCGGCAGCACCTGGTGAATCAAAAGCTGAAACAGCGGGTGGATGAGTACCTTAACGAGGTGAAAAAGACTGCAAAAATAGAGAGGATTTCGACCAAGGGAGCGAATTGAGCGGCACTGAAGTTGCTAATAATGTTTCATTTTTCGCTTGACCTGTGGAAGTAGCCTGTCATATGTTTTTTCCAAAATAGGGCCCGGCGCTCACAAGGGGTCGGCATTCCTTTTGAAGGGCCTTACCCCTTTGCTCGAGTGACGACCGGACGCTTGGGACTACTGTTAAAACCTTGAAAGGGGGTCAAGGGCTTTGGCAGAGGGAGTTGTGAAGTGGTTTAATGCGAACAAGGGGTATGGTTTTATCAAGAGGGAAGAGGGGCAGGATCTTTTTGTTCATTTCTCTTCCATCAACATGAACGGCTACAAAAGTCTTACTGAGGGGGACAAGGTGAGCTTCGAGGTGGAAGACACCGACCGGGGCCCACAAGCGAAAAACGTAGTCAAAGTGTAGCACAAGTCTTTTAATGGCACCTCCTAGGAGGTGCCTTTTCTTTGACGCCCAGGTGCCTTTCGATATGAGCTGCCTGGAGCCTTCCGCAACAATCCCGCGTACTGATCAGGGAAAAAGGATAACCTCCATCCTGAGGGCGCCGGACAAGGGTGGCCTATGCTCCTTTCCTGGCATGGCTCCCACATGCCCTCTGATGTTTCCTGATTTGAATCCGACAGAAAAAGCACTATATTCACCCATTGATTTTGTAGAGAAAGGGAAAAGGTAAGGGCATGAACCGAAGAGAGTTTCTAAAGAGGTCTGCTCAATGCGCCGCCCTTGGGGCGGCCAGCGTGAGCATGCCGGGAATGATCGAGCGCGTTTACGCTGCTGAGAAGGAGCCGCAGATCGTCGTTGCCAACGGCGGTCCTGGTCCTGCCACGAGGGCCGCGGTTAATGCTTTTGGGGGCATGGGCCGCTTTGTCAAACAGGGTGACAGAGTGGTGATCAAGCCGAACATGAGCTTTCCTAATCCTCCGGACTGGGGAAGCACCACTCATCCGGATGTGGTGCGGGAACTCACCATAATGTGCGTTGAAGCAGGGGCATCCTCCGTGCTGGTCCTGGATAATCCCCTCAGGAGCGCCGAGCTTTGTTTGGTGCGGTCAGGGGTGCGAAAAGCGTGCGAGGACCTGGCTCACGCTCAGGTGCAAGGACCGACAAACAAGAGCTTCTATGAAGAGGTACGGATCCCGGAAGGAAAAGCGCTCACGTCCACCATGGTCATGAAGAAAGTTTTGGAAGCGAATGTTCTAATTGCAGCTCCAGTGGCCAAGTCTCACAGCGCCACAGGGGTCAGCATGGCCCTGAAGGGAATGATGGGGCTGATCTACGACCGGAAGGATTTTCATCTGAACCTGGATATCGATGTGGCGGTCGTGGATCTCTGCACCGTGCTCAAACCGAAGCTGACCGTCGTCGATGCATCGCGCATTCTCTCAGAAGGAGGGCCGAGCGGGCCAGGCAAAGTGATCCCTATGAATAAGATCATTGCCTCCAAGGACATGGTCGCTGCCGATTCCATGGCCGTGGAGCTGGGAACCTGGTACGGCCGGAAATTCAAAGGACACCAGGTCAAGCACATCCAGATCGCCAACCAGAGGGGACTCGGCAACATGGACATTTCCACTCAGACCGTCAAAGAGGTCAGCGCCTGATGAGGTTCCAGCGCCTCCTTCAACTCCCTCTTTTCTTCCTGTTCCTGTCCCTCCTTTGGCTCGCAGCCTACCCGCTTCCCGCATGGTTCGAGGTGGATTTGTTTCTCCGCCTGGACCCCTTGATCTCCCTTGGGTCTATGGCGGTTGCCCGGACTTTTATCCCGAAAGCGGCGTGGGCGTTCGTGATCCTGGGATTGGCCCTTTTCCTCGGCCGCGTTTTCTGCGGCTACCTCTGTCCCATGGGCGCCACCATTGACTTATGGGATTGGGCCAACCGCAAAACGGGGAAGCGAAAAGGCGAGAACAGCTTTGAGGGGGTGGGTCGATTCAGGAATGTGAAATACCTTGTCCTTATTGCTCTCGCGGGCTCTGCGGTGGTGGGCATCTCGTGGATTTTTCTTTTTTCGCCCCTGTCTCTCATGACGCGATTCTACTCCTTTGTATTGTATCCCATGAGTCTGATGATCAGTAATTTTTTTCTCGACTTTCTAAGACCGCTTTTCCCTCACCTCGGTCTTGAAAGTCTTTACTACGTGCGCTACTCCGTCCCCCTCTTCGACACGAACCTCTTTGTGGCTTTTCTGGTCCTGAGCATCCTGCTCCTCGGCAGGGTCCGATCGCGATTCTGGTGCCGCAACCTGTGCCCTGCAGGCGCCATTTTCGCTCTGTTTTCACTGAGGCCTCTTTTTCGAAGAAAGGTTTCTGAAAAATGCACGAGCTGCGGCCGGTGCGTGCGCGCTTGCCCTATGGCAGCCATTGCCGAAGATTTCGTCAGGACAGCCCACTCGGAGTGCATCACCTGTCTCAAGTGTCAGGAGGTTTGCCCGGAGAAAGCGATTACCTTCAAAATGGGCGTGAAAGTCCCGCGTCCCTCGCCGGAGGTGAATCTGGATCGCCGCAGAGCCCTGAGTGCAGGGGCTGCAGGCCTGGCCGCTGCAGCCTTGACCATGACAAATCTTCACCACCTTCATGGAGGCGAAACCCCGCGGGCGTTGCGGTCATCCGGCCTGATCCGACCGCCGGGAGCCCTTCCTGAAACGGAGTTCCAGGCCCGGTGCGTGCGGTGCGGGGAGTGCATTAAAGGATGCCTTACCAATACGCTCCAGCCTGTGTGGTTTGAGGCAGGCCTCTCGGGAATGTGGAGCCCCAAAATCACGGCCAGGCTGGCCGGCTGCGAGCAGGGGTGCAACCTCTGCGGCCAGGTATGCCCTACGGCAGCGATCCGGCCCCTCAGTCTTGAAGAGAAATCCTTTGCCAAAGTGGGGACAGCTAGAATCGACAAAACACGGTGCATTGCCTGGGAGCAGGACAAGAAATGCCTCATCTGCGATGAGATCTGCCCGTACAATGCGATCGTTTCCCAGTTTGTGGCGGGGCACACCATTACTGTTCCGGTGATCGACGAGGACAAGTGCAACGGGTGCGGGTATTGCGAGTGCAAGTGCCCTGTCGCAGGCGAATCGGCGATCATCGTTGAACCTTCGGGAGAGTTGCGGCTGGCCTCGGGTTCCTACAAGGAAAAGGCCAGAGAGCTTGGCCTGGTGTTTCATGCAAAAGACAGGGTCGAGGACCACACGATTCTGAACAGGGACCTGCAGGAAGGAAGGGGCCAGCCGGAAGCACCAACCGCTAAGGAGGAGAAAGAACTGCCGGCAGGATTCACCACGAATTAGCAGGTCGCTCAAAAACGGCCAGATCCAAGGCGCCCGAAATTCCTGCCTGCGGCAGGCAGGCCGAGGAGTGAGACGTACACACCAGTCCTTCGCAACGACGAGGGGTGAGGGCAACGCCGTAGATGTGCGTTTTTCAGCGAGCTGCGAGAAACAAAAAAAGCAGGAGGAGCAACTCCCCCTGCTTTATTGA
>Ga0105107_10003490_pt1 | contig 10467 bp, 9 predicted proteins | sample PPLLaktember2015_6_FD_79335 | JGI IMG/M metagenome (GOLD analysis project Ga0105107, IMG submission 79335) | Freshwater sediment microbial communities from Prairie Pothole Lake near Jamestown, North Dakota, USA - PPLs Lake P8 Core (1) Depth... | ecosystem: Environmental > Aquatic > Freshwater >...
AAAATGGGGCTTGGTAATATGAAGCTGGACAGCCTTAATATCAAAAGAATAAAAATGTAATTGCTGATGAGGTCACCTAACCTTAGAAGATTCCGTATCCTGTTTTCGGTACTTATATTCCTCTGTTTCTTCGTTCTCTTTGCAGATTTCAAGTATCTGATACCACCAAAATATATAAACATCCTTCTGTCATTTCAGTTCATACCTTCAATCCTGAAATTCTACGACCTTGGGACCATTATAACTGCAGGATTTGCTGCTGTGCTGATACTTACCGTGCTCACCGGAAGATCTTACTGCTCATTTCTGTGCCCACTTGGGATTGGCCAGGATATTTTCAGCAGGATTGGGGGCCGGATAAAAAGGAAATTCAGAAGATTTGGCTTCAAGAAACCGTTTACTGTGATCAGATATACGCTTTTGGCCGCAACTGTATTGGTTACTTTGATATGGGGAATTTATTTACTGACCCTTCTTGATCCATACTCGATCTTCGGACGATTCATGACCTCCTTTGGCAAGCCTGTGGTGATTCTTATCAATAATTTTATCGGAGGAATACTCGGAAAATTTGATATTTATAATGTCAGCCATGTAAAGGTTCCCGGATTCCAGCTTCTCGCATATTCAATTCCAGTTGTTTTCCTACTGCTTGTCGGCATTCTGTCGCTTACGAAGGGACGCCTGTATTGTAATATGATATGCCCAGTCGGCACATTACTCGGGCTTCTTTCAAAAGTGTCGTTGCTGAGAATAAAAATGGACGAAACCAAATGTACCAGATGTGGAAGATGCTCAATCGGTTGTAAATCCACCTGTATAGATTTCCTCCAGCATAAGGTGGATGTATCAAGATGTGTTACCTGTTTCAACTGTATTAATACATGCCAGGATAAAGCTATTTCATATGGAATTCCCGGCTTGAAGAAGAAAAATTCTGAAACAGCCGATCCCGGAAGAAGAAAGTTTGTGGCAGGTTCAATTTTATTGCTTCTTGGTATTGGACAATCTGCAAGAGCTCAGGATAAGCTAACCACCCCGGTACCAACGAAACCTTCAACTGTAAAGGAGAACAAGACTTTCCCTGTTTGTCCTCCGGGAGGGATATCCATTTCCGATTTCAACACTGACTGTACTGCATGTTCACTTTGCATATCTGCATGTCCGAACAATGTGCTGGTTCCTGCACTTCTTCAGTATGGAGTCGCAGGCATGATGCAGCCGGTAATGGATTACCATAAAAGTTTCTGTACCTATAATTGTACAAGGTGCACCGAGATATGTCCTACTAATGCCTTGCAACCGCTTGTTCTTGAAGCTAAAAAGCTCACCCAGCTGGGAAAGGTCAACTTTATAAAGGATAATTGTATTGTAAAAACTGAGAAAACTGCCTGCGGAGCCTGTTCAGAGGCATGTCCCACAAAAGCTGTTTATATGGTACCCTACGAGGGGAACCTCGTTATTCCTGAAACAAATGATGAAATATGTATTGGCTGCGGACATTGTGAATTTGCCTGTCCGACAATCCCTTACAAGGCTATTTTCGTTAATGGCAACGAAGTTCACCAGGCTGCAAAAAAACCGGTGAATGTGCAGTCGGAAATGAAGACACCTGTTGAATTTCCTTTTTAAACGATGAACAATGAAACCATCACATATTGAACATATAGGCATTGCAGTCAGTAACCTTGAATCGGCGATCTCCCTGTACGAGAAGATCTTTGGCCTTAAATGCTACAATATCGAGGAGGTCGCGGAACAAAAAGTCAGAACCGCTTTCTTTATGGTCGGGCAGACCAAAATTGAGCTTCTGCAATCAACCGATCCGGAAGGGCCTGTTGCTAAATTTATCGCAGCAAGAGGAGAAGGTGTCCACCATATTGCCCTGGCCGTTGAAAATATTGAGGATAATCTTAAACACGCCGGGGAACAGGGAATAAGGCTGATCGATGCCAAACCAAGAAAAGGCGCTGAAGGATTTGACATTGCATTTCTCCATCCCAAATCAACAGCTGGAGTGCTGATTGAGTTGTGTGAGAAAAAGGAAACATGATCAAACACAAATATCAGGTGATATGGGCAAAAAGATCGCTGTCACAGGTTATTCCGGACCAAAGGTGAGGTCAGATTGTGAAGTCACTTTGGAGCTCAGGATCAAGGGCGGAATAACTATTGATCTTACTTCAAAAGTCAGGGTTCTTTACGGGGAGTCAATAAAAACCCTGTGCCGGGAAATGATGGATTTTTTCAGGATACGGCATGCAAAAATAACCATCAATGACACTGGTGCTCTTCCATTTGTTATAGCTGCCAGGATAGAAGCTGCGGTTAACATGCTTCAGGTAACAGAGGAGTATCTTCCTGAAATGATCCGGGAAAATACATATTCAACGACAAAAGACAGGTTTCGTTTTTCAAGACTTTATCTGCCGGGAAATAGTCCGGGACTTATGATCAATGCGGGGCTCCATTCCTCTGACGGCATCATCCTTGATCTTGAAGATTCTGTTGCACCGGTAAAAAAAGATGAAGCAAGGATACTGGTGAGAAATGCCCTCAGACAGATAGACTTCCGTGGTGCTGAAAGAATGGTAAGGATAAACCAGGGAGAGGAAGGGATCAGGGATCTCAGATCGGTTATACCACACAATGTCAATATGATCCTAATCCCCAAATGCGAGTCACGCGAACAGGTAGTGAAGGTCAATAACGAAATTGGCACTATTCGTAAGAAATATAAAATAAAGGATCAGGTTCTCCTGATGCCCATCATTGAAAGCGCACTTGGAATTGAAAATTCATTCGAAATAGCAAAAGCCTCTGAAAATGTGGCTTCTCTGGCAATCGGACTTGAGGATTATACAGCTGACCTTGGCGTTCCCCGGACAATCGAGGGGAAAGAATCATTTTATGCCAGGACCAGACTGATCTCTGCTGCCAAGGCTGCAGGGATACAACCTGTTGATTCTGTTTTTTCAGATGTTTTGGATATGGAAGGCCTCAGACAAAGTGTCCAGAATTCCAAAGCCCTTGGATTTGAGGGAATGGGGTGTATTCATCCGAGGCAGATAGCAATCATTAATGCGGGCTTTACTCCTGATACACAGGAAATTGAAAAGTCAAAAAAGATCGTAATTGCCTATGATGAGGCGCTGAAGCAGGGGCTGGGCGTTGTAGCACTGGGTTCAAAAATGATTGATATGCCGGTTGTTACCCGTGCCCGGAAAACAATTACACTCGCAGTCAGGACGGGGAAGCTGCCGGCGGACTGGAAAAACGAATTCATAGCATCAGGGAATTAAGAAACCATTTCAATTTATCATGGCAATCAGGACTGTTATAAATGCAGCCGGAAGGCAGGTCCCCCTCGAAATTAACGGACAACGCGTAATTCCTTTCAGGGGAGTTGGGAAACATCTTCCTGATGGAAGGAAATATGCACCTCCTATACCGTCATGCATTAGCTACCCGGCCGACGGAAATAAAGTTGTAGAATCCCTGGAGGAAGCCCTCGTTAAGTGCGGTATCCGCAATGGAATGACAATCTCAACACATCATCATCTCCGCGACGGTGACCTGATCAGCAACAGGATTTTTGATATAGCATCAGCACTGGGCATCAGGGATCTTGTCTGGCTGCCATCCGCTTCGTTTCCATGCAACGATCCTGTTATTAAATATCTGGAAGACGGGACCATTAACAGGATTGAAGGTAGCATGAACGGTCCTCTGGGACGATTTGTTTCGGAAGGGAAAATGAAGGGTACTGCAGTCCTTCGTTCTCATGGAGGCCGGGTACAGGCAATCCAGGATGGCGAGGTGAAGATAGATATAGCCGTACTGGTTGCCCCTTCTGCAGACTATTTCGGGAATGCCAGGGGTACCGGAGGAAATTCTTCCTGCGGTGTGATTGGATATGCAAAGACCGACAGCATGTATGCGTCGAAGGTAATCGTGGTTACCGATAACCTTGTGGATATGCCATGCTTCCCGATGGAAATTGAAGGTAATTATGTCGATTATGTAGTTGTTGTGGATAAGATCGGCATCCCCGAAAAAATCATTTCAGGTACCACCGAGATAACCAGAAGTCCTGACAGGCTACTGATTGCAGAACTGACAGCTTCATTTCTCGAGAGGTCAGGAATTCTTAAGGACGGAGTTACTATGCAGGCTGGCGCAGGGGGAACGTCCCTCGCGATTGCTGTGTTTGTTCATGATATAATGAAGAAAAAAGGCTGGAAATCAAAATTCGGCTTTGGAGGAAGTACAAAATATATGGTGAAGATGCTTGAAGAGGGTCAGATGGATTATATTCTTGATGCCCAGGCCTTTGACCTTGATGCTGTCCGTTCAATTGAAAAGAATCCCGGCCATATTCCATACCCGGTCTTCAATGCCTACAATTACCATTCCAAGGGTAACCTTACAAGTATGATGGATATTATGATACTTGGAGCAACAGAGATCGATATTGAATTCAACGGGAATGTGGTCACTCATTCTGATGGATATCTTCTGCACGGTATCGGAGGCTGGCAGAATTGTCTTCAGGCGCGTAATGTGATACTTCCTGTTCCCCTGTTCCGTGACAGGATCCCGGTGATCGTGGATCGTGTTACAACACTTTGCGGTCCGGGTGAGCTCATAGATGTGATTATAACAGAAAGAGGTATTGCAATAAATCCTCTGCGTAAAGATCTGATAAAGAGCGTAAAAGGAAGTGGCTTACCATTAAGGACCCTGAAAGAGCTGAAAGATGAGGCTGAAAAGATATGTGGTAAGCCGGAAAAACCTGAGTTTGATGACAGGATTGTGGCAGCAATAAAATGGATCGACGGAACTGTAATCGATGTTGTGCGTAAAATTCATACAGAATAAAGGTAGATTATATGGAGAGATACAAATGCAGCGTTTGCGGGTACATTTATGATCCCGTGGAGGGAGAACCAGAAAATGGAATTGCACCCGGTACCCCTTTCAGTGAACTACCGGATGATTATATGTGTCCTGTTTGCAGTGTAGGAAAGGATGATTTTTTTGTTGAAGAATAAACCCGGTAAAGAATCCTGATCAGGCAAATCCTTTTATTTTTCAGGAATGTTATTTATAACATCAATCAGAAGATCCCAGAACATTCTGGCGGTTTGTATCTCTATTTTTTCTTCCGGTGTGTGCGCTCCCCTTATGGTCGGCCCGAATGAAATCATATCGATTCCCTTGAATTTTTCAAAGATCAGACCGCATTCCAGTCCTGCATGTATGGCCCTTATATTCGGATTTCTTCCGAATAGTTTTTTGTAAGAATTAGTGGTTATTTTCAGGATCTCAGAGTTCATATTAGGTCTCCATCCGGGGTATCCTTCGGAATGGACCACTTCGGCTCCGGCCAACCTCATGCATGTCTCAACCATAACGGCAACATCCTTTTTTGAGGATTCAATAGAGCTTCTCTGTGTGGTGACTATCTTAATTTCATTATTGTCACTGAATTTAACTGATGCAAGGTTTGTTGATGTTTCAACCAGGTTCTCCATCTCTTTCGACCAGGCTATTGCACCATGAGGACAGCATGTAAGTGCTGAAAGGAGGCGTTTCTGACTATCCTTATCCATTACGAATGAAGGGAGAGTAGTTTCCTTGTATGTAATCCTGAGATCTTTTTCTGTTTCCCTCAATTCCTCAATAATGATACCCGAAAAATCGTCTATCGATTGATGAATTTTATCTACAGAATGTTTGTCAGTAACAAATGTAGCAAATGCCTCCCTGGGAATAGCATTGCGAAGGTTACCTCCATCAAAGCTGTTAAGCGAAATATTAAAGCTGTTCGAGAGGTTCCAGAGAAGGCGGTTCATTATCTTGACGGAATTGCCGAATCCTTTATGTATTTCATCTCCCGAATGTCCGCCATGAAGGCCTGTCAGTGAAATATTCATAGCTGAGGATCCCTTTGCAACCTGCTCCGGAGAGTATATCATTGTTCCGACACTATCCATTCCCCCGGCACAACCTATATATAGCACTCCTTCGTCCTCGGAGTCAAGGTTTATAAGTATCCTTCCTGAGAAAAAATCAGGAGTAAGGTTAATTGCTCCGGTCATTCCTGATTCTTCATCAACGGTGAAGAGGCATTCAATCTTTCCCGCTTTCAGCTCCTTATCTGTCAGGATCGCCATCTGGGCCGCGATCCCGATACCGTCATCTGCACCTAGAGTTGTACCCTTTGCAGATACCCATCCGTCATTGATAACAGGAATTATCGGATCACTGCTCCAGTCGTGCGGATAATCTGCATTCTTTTCACCCACCATATCCATATGGCACTGGAGGACAAGTGTTTTCCTTTTCTCCAATCCGGGAGATGCCTGCTTGATGATCAGGATATTACCGGCGGAGTCTTCTCTTGCTTCAAGATTATTTTTTCTGGCGAATTCAAGAAGATATTGCCTTATCCTTCCCTCATTTTTTGACAGCCTTGGAATGCCGCATATCTCCCCGAAATAGCTCCAGACAGGATAAGGTGTTAACTTAGTGAGAATGTTCATCCGAAAGAATTAGTGACACGAAATTAAGCGACAAAAGTACTGATTTTTTAATTCTCTCCTACCTCTGGTTTAGAAAAAAACTTGTTACAATGGACCATTGAAATTTTAACTATATTTACTTTAATCATAATTGATAACTTAATGAAATGTCCAGGAATAAAATAGTAGCTCTCCCGGGCGACGGGATTGGAGCAGTGGTACTGAAAGAAGCTGTAAGAGTGCTGGATGCAGCCGGATTCGAAGCAGAATATATTTATGGAGATATAGGATGGGAATTCTGGAAGAGGGAAGGAAATCCTTTGCCTGAAAGAACCCTTGATCTCATTAAACAATACAGGATTGCCCTGTTCGGTGCTATTACTTCTAAACCGAATGATGAGGCTACGGCAGAATTGGATCCTTCATTGCGGGGCAAAGGTTATGCTTATTCGAGCCCGATTGTCGGTTTACGTCAGTATTTTAACCTTGATATCTGTGTCAGACCATGCAAATCCTATAAGGGGAATCCGCTTAATTTCATACGGAGGGGAAAAGGAAATACAATCGAGGAACCCCTGGTTGATGTGGTTATCTTCAGGCAGAATACAGAATGTCTTTATTCAGGAGTTGAATGGACAAATCCTCCGGAAAAAGTATATCAGGCCTTGCTGACCCATCCGAGGTTCAGGGAGAATTTCGGCAAAGTACCTGTAGAAGAATTATCCGTTTCTGCAAGAATATTCACACGCAATGCGACAATGAGGATACTCGAAGCTGCATTTGAACATGCTGCAAAATATAACTATAAATCGGTGACTCTCTGCGAGAAACCCAATGTGATCAGGGAAACATCAGGATTAATGTGGAAGCTGGCAAAGGAAATACAGAAGAATTCTTATCCTGGCATAAAACTCTTAAATACTAATATAGATGCACAGATGATGTGGCTGACCAAGAATCCTGAAGAGTATGGTGTTATCGTCGCGGGTAATATGTTCGGCGATATAGTGTCTGATGCTTTTGCAGGACTGATAGGAGGTCTGGGATTTGCCTGCAGCGCCCAGTTTTCATCCGACGGAATTGCTGTATTTGAACCGACACATGGCTCCGCACCAAAATATGCGGATTATGATGTTCCTATAGTGAATCCAATTGCAATGATCGAATCTGCCTGTATGATGCTGGATTTTGTCGGCGAAAAAGAAACCTGCAGCAGGATAAGGAAAGCAATCGCTTCAGTTATTGAGGAGGGCAAAGTACGGACATACGATATGATGAAACTCCAGGGAAAGCCTGAAGTAATAAAGTACGGTGCTGCCTCAACAATTAAAATGACGGATGCAATAATTGAAAAGCTAAAGAAAAGATAAATGACAGAACGGGTGAAAAAATTATGGCCGGAGTTGGAATGGATTAATGATTTGCAGCTCAGGGAAAAGACCGCAGCAACATGGGAGAGAGCACTGGGAAAAAGTATTCTTAAACCTGAGGATCTGGATAAAATACCTTTTACATTGCTTTGCGGACCTGATCTGAAGGTGAGCTTTATGGCTCATAAGAGATGTGTGGTCCATATGGCCAGGGAGTGTGGTGAAAAAATGTCATTATTTTTTGGCAGCAATCTACCGGTAGATATGGATGTTCTTATTGCAGGCGCCATACTTGCCGATGTCGGAAAATTGCTCGAGTATGAACCGGATGATAATGGAAAACCTGTTCAGGGAAATTACGGCAAATATCTCAGACATCCCTTCTCCGGCGTGTCTCTTGCAGAGGAATGCGGTGTGCCTCCCAGGGTCTGTCACATTATTGCAGCTCATGCTCACGAAGGAGACCTTGTCAAAAGGTCGACAGAAGCCTGGATAGTCCACTATGCAGATTTTATGGCTTTTGAACCATTTAAAAACAGGTTGATCTAGCCCCTGAATCCCCCCTAAGGGTTGGGGGCCGTTAACCCAGCTTCATCTTCTCCATCTGCTCAATATTCCTCTCGTTTGTAACTACCTTTGCTTCAGGAGTATACAGGAAATCAATAAGATCCTGGTGTCTGTCCATTATTTTGCCACGGACAATCTTCATTGACGAGTTCATCAGCCCATTGTCCTGGTTAAAGCCTTCTTCAAGAATTCCGATTGCAACGGGAAGCCACCTCTGAGGGAACATCCTGCCGAACTTCCCGCTGGTACGGTATTCATTTACTTCGTTCTCAAGAAGGTTCAGAACAGCCCTCTTCCCTTCATCCGAATCGGCTGTCAGATTCTTTTCCTCCAGATGGACTTTCAGCGCATGCTGATTAGGCACAATCAATGCAACTGTATATGGTTTCTGGTTATTATAAAGCATACACTGATCAATATACTTTGATTGCTCAGAAATTGCTTCCTCAATGCCCTCAGGGCTGAATTTTTCGCCGTCGTCGGCAATAAGCAGGCTCTTGAAACGGCCAAGCACATAAAGGAATCCATCGCTGTCCATATAGCCCATATCTCCTGTATGGAGCCAGCCATCCTTGATGGTATCTTTTGTGGCTGTCTCATTTTTCCAGTATCCGTGCATCACGTTTCCACCCCTGATCACGATCTCCCCTTTTATACCCGGAGGCAGTTCCTTTCCATCCTCATCACATATTATAAGATCCATGTTATTGACAAGCGGTCCCGAGGAACCCAGCTTATGCTTTGCTGTTGAATTTGAAGATATCACCGGCGAAGCTTCGCTCAATCCGTAACCCTGATACATTGGTATTCCAAGGGCATAGAAGAATCTCTGGAGCTCAATATCAAGAAGGGCGCCTCCTCCAATTATATAATCGAGTTCTCCACCATAACCTTCACGGATCTTGCTGAAAAGGATTTTATCATAGAGATTTAACAAAGGTTTCTTTAACTTCTGCAAACCACGGCCTTTGTTCCATCCCTCTTTATTATATGAATAGGAGATCTTCAGAGCATGGTTAAAAAGCATTTCTGTCATTTTCCCTTTTTCCTTAATTGCTTTTTCAATATTTTTCCTGAAGTTTTTTGCGATTGCCGGAACGCTCATCAACAGGTTGGGTTTTATTTCCTTAATGTTTACAGGGATATTGCGCAACGCTTCCATTGGAGTTTTACCTGTTTTTGGAGATGCGATGCTGGCCCCTTTTCCCATAAAGGCAAAAATTCCGCATGTATGAGCGAACGAATGGTCCCATGGAAGGATAAGAAGCGTCTTATAAAAGGGAGGTATGTCCATGAGGCTGTATGCCTGGTAAACATTTGTTACATAATTGCCATGAGTGAGGATGATACCTTTGGGATCCGCTGTAGTTCCTGACGTATAACATATATTTGCAAAGTCGGCAGGAGTGATACTTTTTGAGATCTCTTCAAACTTCGCCATATTTCCCTGGATTTCAAGCCACTCCCTTCCCAGTTTTCTAACCTCGTTAAAATGTATCTCATTGGAAGCATATTCCTCCTGGGTATCAAAATGTATGATCTTTTCTATCTTTGGACAATCCTTAATGACCTCTTTAACCTTCACAGCCTGAACTGAAGAGACAAGTATCATTCTTGATTCTGAATGGTTAACTCTGAATTTAATTTCTTCGGAACTTAGCCTGATTGACAGCGGAACATTAATTGCTCCTGTGTACAGAATTCCCAGCTCTCCAACAACCCAGCTGTTGCGGCCTTCGGCAACAAGACTCAATCTATCGCTTTTCCTGATACCAAGCGTGATTAATCCGGCAGCGAATTCATAAACCTGTTTCTTTGTTTCGCCGTATGTGGTCCCCTCATACTTATCCTGGGGCTTTTCCCACATATAAACGTTACTGTCGAACTTTTCGACACTCTCTTCGAAGAATTGTATTATTGATTTCATTTATAAGGTTTTAGGTTTACCAAATGATATTTGAAGAATCTAATATACGAAATATGTTGTATTTGGAGTGGCATTT
>Ga0105107_10003491_pt1 | contig 10466 bp, 7 predicted proteins | sample PPLLaktember2015_6_FD_79335 | JGI IMG/M metagenome (GOLD analysis project Ga0105107, IMG submission 79335) | Freshwater sediment microbial communities from Prairie Pothole Lake near Jamestown, North Dakota, USA - PPLs Lake P8 Core (1) Depth... | ecosystem: Environmental > Aquatic > Freshwater >...
CATTGCATGAAGGTTTGGAGCGAATATATATGCGTCTTCGTATATGGTGCGGTCCTGAACGATGGTGTTCTTTGCCTTTTTGATTTCAAGTACCTGGCTGAAGCGGGAGTTGAGGAAATAGATCTGGAGGTTGAATGACCATCTCTGCATGTCTTCATAGAAATCATTGAGGTAGGGATTTTCGTCAACATCCTCATAATGAGCCTGCCATCCGTAGTGTTTGGAGAGCAGACCGGCCAGAGTTGTCTTGCCTGATCCGATGTTGCCTGCTATTGCTATATGCATAAAAATGAGGGTTTAAATCTGAGTTTAAATATATGAAAAAGGGAGGGAGAAGTTCTGTCTGTTGATAAAAAGATTCAGTAGCCGGCTGTTTTCAGGACACTTTCAACATACACCCTGGAGTTCGACAATCTCGGCATTTTATTCTGCCCCCCGAGCTTGTCTCTCTCCAGGAACCATTTATAGAAGGTACCCTTTGGCACAGCCTTCACTATTGGCTTTCCAAGGGTCAGGTCCTTGTACCGTTTGGCCTCGTAGTCAGAGTTAAGATCTTTGAGTGCTGTGTCAAGCAATTCAATGAAATGGTCAGGATCATCCGGTTCCCTGTCAAATTCTATCACCCATTCATGAGAGCCCCGTGTGTCATTACCCATGTATACCGGTCCTGCCGTATATTCGCTGATGTGTGCACCGGTGCCGAGGCATGCCTTCTCAAGCGCCGTTTCGGCATTGTCAATGATAACCTCCTCTCCGAAGGCATTGATGAAGTGTTTGGTACGGCCGGTTATTTTTATCTTGTGCGGGAATAGGCTGGTGAATTCAACCGTATCGCCAATGGCGTATCTCCACAGGCCGCCGTCGGTTGAAATGACGACGGCATAATTCACGCCTTTTTCAACCTCTTCTATGGTCAGGGTACGAGGATTGTCAGAACCGGCCTCCTCTGCCGGGATGAATTCATAATAAACGCCGTAATCGAGCATCAGCAGCATTGCACTGTCGGAGAGGTCATCCTGGATGGCGAAGAAACCTTCGGAAGCATTGTATGTCTCAATGTAATTCATCGCAGGGTCAGGAAGCAGTCTCCTGTACTGCTCACGGTAAGGGCCGAAGTTGATGCCGCCATGGAAGAAGGCCTCAAGGTTGGGCCAGACCTGGTGGAGGTTTTCCTTCCCTGTGGCTTTAAGGATATGACGGATCAGAACAAGGTTCCATGAGGGTACCCCCGAGATGCTGGTGATATTCATATCCACCGTTCTTTCGGTGATCATTTCCATCTTCTCCTCAAAATCGGGGATCAGTGCTATATGGGCAGGCGGGGTACGTAAAAGATCAGTATAGGCGGGTGCATTATCAATCAGGATGGCAGAGAGGTCGCCATATATTGAGTTGTTGCCGAAGTTGCTGATCTCCTGGCTTCCTCCCAGTGTCAGGCCTTTTCCACGGAATATATTTGTTTCAGGATTTTGCGAGATGTATAGCACCAGGCAGTCCTTTGCCCCGCGGTAATGTGTCCCTTTAAGCGATCCCCCCGTAATGGGGATGAATTTGCTTTTAGTGCTTGTGGTGCCTGATGATTTGGCAAACCATCTGACCTCGCCGGGCCACAGGAGGTTTTCTTCTCCGGCTCTTAGCTTTTCCACCCACGGAATCAGCTCCTCATATGTCTGGATGGGTACGTTATTACAGAATTGCCCGTGAGATTCAATGGAAGCATATCCGTGTGCCTTCCCCCATACAGTCTCTCTGCCGCGGGCTATAAGCCTTGTCAATACCTTCGCCTGGCTCTCTGCAGGATATTTCCTGAAAAGATCGATCTGTGATAGTCTTTTTGTGTTTATCCACTTTATGAAAGAAGGAATGAAAGGCATCGATCGTACTTTGCTCCAAAGATAATCAAAGCCGTTCTCAATTTATCTGAAAATTTCCTTCAGGACCTGTAGTGACCTTATCTGCCTGATACCGGTAAGGTGAAGGTTATAATACTTGAGTATTCTGGCAAGCAGTTCCGTGCGTTCTTCGCCTGATAGCTGCAATGACGCAATCTCTTCAGCCGGCATCTTCAGCAGGTGGTTAAGCAAAAAGGCGTCGCGTGGCCCTAAGAAATCAGGGTGCATAGGTTGCTGGGCAGTGAACTGCCCGGTGAGCATGTCAAAATAGCATTTCTGCAGCGTGGTGAGGGTTGGTCCGATGCCGGCATATGCCATGAAAGCCACCAGGAACCAGAGGTGGAAGTTGCTTAATCCGGCTGTCATTGAGTCAAGTGTGACTACAGATGATTCGATGAAATCAAAGAGCATCCTGTTTGCGTCTTCCTCCCTGATGACATTGTAAAGGATCTCGCTGATAAACAAAGCCACGGTGGTCCGGTGAATATTGCCGGGGATCTTTTGAGGGATGAAGGCAAGGTTTATCTCCCTGAGGTTGTGCAGCTCCCTGTTTTCGTAATGATATAATTCAAGGTTGAAAATATTAAGCGGCTGGAAATAGTTGAACCTGGCACCACCCTTTCGAGAAGAGATGCCTTTTACCATAACGGAGAGCCTCCCGTACTCCTGTGTATAAAAATGCGCGATCAGCGAGTTGTCGGAATACCTGACATGATGGATCAGTATGGCTTTGGTCTTTACAAGCATCGGGTGCGCTACTTTTCCAAATGTATTAAAGTTTACTGACAGCCGGCTTAAAAAGAGCTAGGTTAAATTTGTATCTTTACCCGTCAATTTCTGAAAATGGATTCACGATCAAAGGATCAGCTCCTCATGCGCATCGCGCGGCTTGCCCGTCAGAACAAGGAGCTTGATGAGCAGGTGAAGAAACTTGAACGTGAAAAGGGGAAGATCCTGGAAATGAACGAAAAGTACAGGCTTCTCCTTGAAAGGAACGAGCTTCCCGGTACAAGGACGGTTGAGGAGGATAAGTCGTTCAGGTATAACATGGTCACGGTCCTTTTTGCTGATATCCATGGCTTTTCAAAGCTTGTGGAGGATATGGACTCTGCACGTGTGATGGACGAGCTTGATGAGATCTTTTTCGAGTTCGACAAGATTATCGGAAAATATCATGTAGAAAAGATACGGACCATCGGTGACACTCTGATGTGTGCCGGCGGTATACCGGCGAAGAACATTACCAACCCGGTGGAGGTTGTCATGGCTGCAGTTGAGCTGAGACATTTCATGAAGGAATATGAAGCCATCAGGAGGTTTGATGAAAGAATCTGGAATCTGAAGGTAGGTATTCACACTGGTCCTGTTACTGCTTCCATTTCAGGGAAAAACAAGGTGTCATACGACATCAAGGGGCGTGCCGTCAACACTGCAAGCCGGATAGAGGCCGTCTCCGATAAGGACTCGATCCTTATATCTGTAATGACTTATGAACTTGTAAAAGAGTTCTTTATCTGTGAATATATTGGTAAACTGCCCGTTAAGTATACCGGCAGTATCCAGATGTACCAGGTAAGGGGTCTGTTGCCGGCTTTATCCGTTGACGGACTGGGTGTAATACCGAATGAGGGCTTCAGGATCAAGTTCGGACTTATACAGTTCACAGACATTCAGGAAGTTATCCTTGACAAGCTTGAGAAAGAGTTGCCTGAGTTCCTCTTTTATCACAATGTTAAGCACACTGTTGATGTTGTGACTGAGGTGGAGCTGATTGGATGGGCTGAAGGGTGTAATGATGAAGAGATACTGTTGCTGAAGACTGCTGCTCTTTTCCATGACGCCGGGCATACAAAGTCATATGATGATCATGAGTATCAGGGTACGCTGCTGGCCCGGGGGATGCTACCCGGATACGGGTATACCGATGAGCAGATTGACCGGATATGCAAGATCATCATGTCTACCAAGTTGCCGCCCATGCCCACCGACCTGCTGGAAAAGATCATCTGTGATTCCGATCTCGATTATCTTGGTCGAAGCGACTTCATCCCCGTCTCAAATACTCTTTTTGAAGAGCTGAAGGCTCAGAATAAGATTACCAGACTGAATGACTGGAACAGGATGCAGGTGAAGTTCATTTCAGGTCATCAGTATTTCACAGCCACCGCCCGAAGTCTAAGGGAGGTGAACAAAAAGTTGCAGATAGAGCGTATTCAAAGCCTGATAACGTCAGACTGATTACCTGATCACCAGCATCTTGGTTACTTTGGCAAGACTGCCGTCTTCATTGGTGCAGAAGACCAGGTAAACACCGGTTGCCACACGTGCCGACCGGTAGTTGTGCAGATCCCATGTCACCTGTCCGCCCAGCGAGGTTGTCTCGTATACCAGGTTTCCACTGACATCCGTGATCTTTACCGATGAGTCCTCCACGAGGCCGGTGATGGTGACCACGCCTTCATAATCCTCCCTGACAGGATTCGGGAAGACATATATTCCGGAATAGTCTTCGTTTCCTGAGGTGGCATCTCCGCGGAATGAGACAATTCCTTCCGAGGTGCCGAACCAAACCTCGCCGTTGGTCCCGTTTACAGCTATCTTTACCACATTGTCAGATAGGATGGGGCTGTTAGTGCTGTTGAAGTGTATCAGCTGTTCCTTGCCGTCGTCTGACATCAGGTATGCTCCGGAGCTCATTGTTCCGAACCATTTTCTGTTTGCCCCGTCAATGGCAATGGTGGTCACCGTTTCAGTTCCAAGGAGATAATCAGCCAGCCCGGAGCCGTCATTTCTCGGAATCTTTATCCTGGATGCTGTCAGCCCGCCGGAAAATACTCTCCCCGGATTATAGAAGACAACCGGTCCCATATCGGTTCCGACCCATATGTTTCCGTCAAGGTCTGTGGCGATGGAAAAGAGATTGTTCATCACATGGCCTTCGGTGTCTTCGACCTGGAGCCTGAGATACCTGTCGTCAGAGGTTATGTCAGGTGTTCCAGCCGGGTCATAGACAAGTAGTCCGTATCCCCGGGGCAATACCACCCATATATACTCATTCCGGTCTGTGATCATGTCGCCGGCAACAGGCACATTAAGGTTCAGCGAGGTGGTTATCCAGTTTCCTTCGGGGGTTAGTGCCTTGAGGTTACCGGGCACACCCGACTGTGTCATCCACAGGTTGCCTGACTTGTCAAACGCCAGTCCGCAGATGCGGGAATAATTCTCACCGGGCCTGATGCTTGACAGGGGAGAGTTATACTGATTGTAGTTTTTTTCCATCGCACCATCTCTGAACTCATAGAGGCCATTACCCCATGAGGAGACAAAAAAATGGCTTTCATCATCCGGATCCGCGATCACTCTCATTGCATCCCTGTCGGCTTCCCCGTAAAGAATATGGCTGATCCAGGTGTTGCCTCTGCCGGTGAATACCTGCAGCGGACGATAGACGTTGCCCCAGGCATTATCAACGGTTCCTCCGGTAACATAGAAATTGGCTCCCTCAAAGCGGATGTCTGAGACATTGTTTGTATAGGGCCCTGCGATGGTGTGGCTTGTGAAGGTGCTGTAATCTGCTGTGGAAACAAGGCCGGCCGATGCATCAGCAATCCAGAGTGTCTGACGGTAGCTTGTTACCCCCGACGGATTGGGAGAGGTCCAGCCGTATCCGTTAATCTCCCTGGTGACTGTACCCTGGGATGAGAAAATGATGATGGAGGTGGTCATCGACATGAAGACGGCACTGCCGTCATCGTCGAGCGATCTGATGCTTCCTGCAGGAGCCGTGGTGATGAGGCTGGCACTCTGTCCGGGTACAATCCGAAACAGGGAATCCGGGGAAGATGGCGATCCGGGTTTGCTCAGGAACAGTGCCGGACCGGCAGCAGCCAGATTGTCATAATCTGATTCCGGGGCGGGCAGTCCTTGAAGAAGGTCCCAGTTCCCGAAATAGGAGAGGCCGGGGCGGTTTAAAGGAGCTGAAAATACCCCGCGGGAGGTGGCGGCATAGACCCGGTCATTGAGCATGGCCGTTTCATGGACCTCATTGGTTTCGCCGTCGGGGCCGGGCCTCCAGGTGTCAGCAACATATTTTCCCCTGACGTCAATAACTACAATGCCGAAGCTACCTGACAGCAGGGCGCGGCTGCCTGAGACGGTTACACCGTAGATCTCTTTTATGCCGGGAATGTATTTGTTCTTTATATCAGGGATATTGGTAATAATGCCTTTCCTGACGAGATCAACACCGGTATTCCTGTAGACGATTATCAGTGTCTCTTCCTCATCACACCATGCAACATGACTTATAGCAGTCTCATTCAGTCCTGACACCCTTGAGAGAGGTGATGATGATGCTGAAGGGATATCATAAACAAGCAGGGAGGCTACTGCAGAAGAATATATCTTCTCTCCGCCTGCTGCAAGTGAAAATGATGAGCTGTACGAGAGTTGATCCTTCCATGATCCTACCGCTCCCTGTCCGCTCAGGAGCATAGAAGCAGAAAAGATGGCCGTAAATGAAATGATCCTCTTCATGATTCTGTTGTCTGCATCTCGTGAACCCGGAGGTTCTGATTTAGCCCTGTCCTGTCATCCCTTCCACTCAGCCAGGAAAGCAAGCAATTTTCTCATAGCCCGTGCCCGGTGTGATATCCGGTTCTTTTCAGAGAGGGATATCTCGGCAAACGTCCGGTCATACCCGTCTGCCAGGAAGACAGGGTCATATCCGAACCCTCCGGTTCCCCGCCTCTCCCTGGTGATCACGCCCTCAACCGTCCCTTCAAACTGGTATTCGCTTCCGTCAAGTATCAGGGCGATGACCGTCCTGAACCTGGCACATCTGTCTTCAGCATCTGCCATCTGCTCCAGCAGTTTGTTAATATTGTCATCAAAGCTTCTCCCCTCACCGGCGTACCTGGCCGAATATACACCCGGAGCACCGCCGAGGGTGTCAACCTCGAGCCCGGTGTCATCTGCAAAGACATTTAATCCGGTCCTGTCATGCACGAACCTTGCCTTGAAGAGAGCATTCTCAGCAAGGGTCTCAGCATCCTCCCGGATATCCTCCGTGATATTCACATCAGTCAGACCAAGGATTTTGAAGTTGTTATCGAGGAGATCGCTTATCTCTTTGATTTTATGGTTATTATTGGTGGCGAATACAAGTTCCATTGTGCGGTCTTATGAAAAGGCAAAAATAGTCATTGCATCGTGACATGGCGATGCCGGCATACCAAAAGAGTAAAATATTAGTTTATTTTTGTATATATCAGGTAATCTCAATTGTGTATACGGATATCAGCTTTTTCCGCCGGTTCGTCTTGTCAGGGGCCCTGTTCTGTGCTGCAGCCAGCATGAACACTCTCCCTGCGATGGCAGTGGAGATAGCAGCAAGTCCGGATGAAAGCAGGATTACCGGTGTCTGGTCTTACCGTACCGGAGAGTCGATTGACACCTCGGGTGGCACACCTGTTCTGAAGTTTCGTGAGGGAATAACATTCAGGATGGTGAAGGGAGAGGATGCTGAATATTCGTTTTACATGGAAGGTCCCGACAGAAACTGGACTGTCTGGAGTGACAGGAGCTACAAGGAATATACTAACCTTGGCCGGGGCAGATATATATTCATGTACAGATATCGCTACGGCGACGGTGAATTAGCCGGAGAGGGTTCATTCATCTTCAGGGTAAAGGCACCGTGGTACTTCTCACCTCTTGCCTGGATAATCTATCCCCTTCTCCTGGTACTGGCAGGGATGATGCTCCGTATCCGCACTCACCGTCTCTTCATGGAGAGGCAGAAGAGGCTGGAGGAGCTGATCGCGGAGCGGACTGAAGAGCTGCAGCACGAGAAGGAGAAGTCAGACAACCTCCTGGCAAACATGTTGCCAAAAGGTACAGCCGAAGAGATTATGTTAAAAGGCAAAGCGGCAAAAACGAAATATAATTTTGTAACGGTTCTCTTTTCGGATATACAGGGGTTCACCAGGATAGCCGAAGAGATGAACCCGGAGGTACTGATTGATGAACTTGACCGCTTCTTCTTTCACTTTGATTCTCTTGCCGAGAAGTACAGGATTGAAAAGATAAAGACCATAGGGGACGCATATATGTGCGCCGGGGGAATCCCCGAGAAAAACAGGACAAATCCTGTTGAGGTGGTACTTGCTGCCCTGGAGATGCAGAAATACATGCAGTTCATGAAGAATGACCCGGCTAAAACTGCAGCACGGTTCTGGGATATAAGAATTGGAATTCATACGGGCACTGTTATTGCGGGGGTTGTCGGGCACAAGAAGATAACCTTTGACATCTGGGGCGACACCGTGAATACAGCAAGCCGTATGGAATCATCAGGAGAGCCGGGCAAGATAAATATCTCGGGTACCACTTATGAGTTTGTGAAAGACTATTTCATCTGTGATTACCGCGGGAGGATGCCGGTCAAATATAAGGGCGACCTCGATATGTATTTTGTCACCGGGATCAGGCCTGAGTTGAGTGAGCCAGATGGTTCGCCCGGCAGGAAGTTCTTCACGAAGATTGAGATGATTCGAATTCTCGATGTCGAAGAGCATGTATTCACAAAGTATTCAGAAATAGCATCACCGGATCTCTTCTTCCACAGTGTTGAGTATATACGCAGTGTGAGTCTTCAGGCTGACCTCCTTGCCAGGGCTGAGAAGCTTGAAGATCAGGATTATATTCATATCAGGCTGGCATCGGTGTTTATCTTTTTCGGGTATGTTTTTGATTACAATGACCCTCAGGCGGCTGCCAGAAAGAGGGCAGGGGAGGTACTTTCGGTTTATGGTTTCGGACCACAGACACTTGAGGTGGTGACCGGGCTGATGGATTCGGTATTTCGGCCTGAGCAGGAGAGCATTGCCGGAATGGTATTGCATGATGCAGTATATGAATTCACCGGCAGGATTGACTTTATAACCATGATAGACAGACTCTACAGGGAGGAGATGGCTTACGGGAAAATTGATGACCCCAAAATATGGTTCAGGAATATGGCCGTAAAAATTGAAGAAAACCAATTCCTTACGGAGACAGCGCGGAAGCTGAGATCAGTATCTTTGCAGGACCAACTCAATGCATTCCAGTCTTTTGCAGGCGAGAAGCTCAACAATATTTAAAATCATTTGGTACATTGGTTTTAAAGAGTACATTTGAAAATCCTAATACATTCAATCATGGTAAATTTAGACTGGAACAATCTGCCTTTTGGCTATGTCAGGACCGATCACAATGTTAGATCTCTCTTCAGGAATGGAGAGTGGAGTAAGCTTGAAATAACTGATTCAGAGTATATTAACGTTCATATAGCCGCTACCGGTCTTCATTACGGTCAGGAGTCGTTTGAAGGGCTCAAGGCTTACAGGGGGCGTGACGGGAAGGTCAGATTATTCCGCTGGGATGAGAATGCAAAACGGATGATTTCCTCAGCAAAGGGAGTGATCATGGAGCCGGTGCCAATGGAGCTGTTCAGGGAGGCTGTATTCAAGGTTGTACGTCTCAATGAGAAGTTTGTTCCGCCTTATGGCTCAGGGGCATCGCTATATATCAGGCCATTGCTTTTTGGCAGTGGCGCCGAGGTGGGAGTGAAGCCTTCCGCAGAGTACACGTTCCTTGTTTTCGTGACACCGGTGGGGCCTTATTTCAAGGGCGGAGTGAAGCCGGTCAATATGATGATCTGCCGTGATGTTGACCGCGCTGCACCACTGGGTACCGGAAACATAAAAGTAGGGGGCAACTATGCCGCCAGTCTCAGGGCCATAGTGAAAGCACGCGACGGGGGATTTGGAAATGCGCTCTTCCTCGACGCACTGGAAAAGAAATACATCGATGAATGCGGTCCCGCTAATTTCTTCGGGATAAAAAACAACACCTACATAACCCCGCTTTCAAAGTCGATCCTTCCATCAATTACCAATAAAAGCCTCATCGCGATAGCTGAAAAAATGGGAATAAAGACAGAGAGACGCCCTGTTCCTATTGAGGAGCTTGAGGAGTTTGAGGAGACAGGTGCATGCGGTACCGCAGCTGTTATCAGCCCTATCGCGAAAATCGTGGATCCCGATACAGGTAAGATTTATGAATACTGTAAAGACGGCAAACCGGGACCTGTTACGATGAAGCTTTATAACAAGCTGATAGGGATTCAGTACGGTGATGAACCGGATGAGTTCGGGTGGATGACTGTCGTGGAGGTCTGACAATCATTTAATAGAAATTCCATCATTCAGCGCTGTTTTGAAAAAATTGCCTGCCGGTTGAAGGAATTGGCGGTTTGTGTGCTATTTTTGACGCAAAGTCTCAGCAGTGGCAAAAACAGTCGGAGGAATATCCAGGTACAGATTAGGCAGTTCTTACATAACCCTGGTTGTGAGTGTTTCCCTGGTCCTTTTTTTGCTCGGAATCCTTGGTATGGTGCTTATCAATGCCCGTCAGCTTTCAGACTATTTTCGTGAGAGCCTCTCATTTACGATTATGCTGAAGGAGGATGCGCGCGAGGCGGACATCAGGATGCTTCAGAAGGAGCTTGATGCCAAGCCCTATGTCAAA
>Ga0105107_10003492_pt1 | contig 10465 bp, 12 predicted proteins | sample PPLLaktember2015_6_FD_79335 | JGI IMG/M metagenome (GOLD analysis project Ga0105107, IMG submission 79335) | Freshwater sediment microbial communities from Prairie Pothole Lake near Jamestown, North Dakota, USA - PPLs Lake P8 Core (1) Depth... | ecosystem: Environmental > Aquatic > Freshwater >...
GACGACTCGCCCTCGCGCACGAGTTCTTCGCCGGCGGCGAAGCGCCAGTACTTGCGGCGCACGTTGACGTTGGCGCTGAACGCGGAGCCGCTCGACTTCCGGCAGCGCGAGCAGTGGCAGTAGACGAGGGGGCCGACCTTGCCGAGGACCGAGATCGCGATGCCGCCACAGAAGCAGCTCGCGGTGAGCGCGCCGGGCGCACCGTGCGCCTGCTCGGCGGCGGCCGGCGCCGGAGCCGCATCCGCGGGCACGAGAGGGCTGCCGATCGCCTCCGAGTGGCGTGGCAGCGAGCCCGCCATCTCGTACCACGGGCTCTTCGAGCCGACCCAGACGTGGGCGCTGATGCGAGCGTCCAGCGGGCCCGCGAAGCCGCCGAGACGCACGCGGACGTGCTCCGGCTCGCGCGCCACGCGCGCGTAGACCGGCGCTCCGCAGCCGCCGCAGAAGGCGCGGGGGCCGAGAGGCGCTTCGTACTCCTGGATGTCGCCGCAGCCGGCGGTGACCTCGAAGCGGGCGGCCTCGACCTTCGCGTTCGCCGAGAACGCCGTGCCGGTGGCGCGCCGGCAGCGGGAGCAGTGGCAGTAGCGGACGTCGCCGAAGGACCCGGCGAGGCGGTAGCGGACCCGGCCGCAGAGGCACTCGCCCTCGCTCATCGTGCCCGCTCGTCGGCGCGCGAGGAGGCGGCGCGCCCGCCGGGGCGCCTACTTGCCGGCGAGGGCGCGGTGGACGGCGCGCTTCAGGCGCGCGGCAGGATCGGGGAGCCTGGCCTCGTCGGAGGCGAGCAGGAAGGCGTCGATGCCGCCGGCCTTCTGGACGCTGCGCACGGCGCGGGTGCTGATGCGCAGCCCCACGTCGCGGCCGAGGGCGTCACTGTGGAAGCTCACCTTCTGGACGTTGGGGCGGAAGCGGCGCTTCGTCTTCCGGTTGGAGTGGGAGACGTTGTTCCCGGTCTGGGCGCGGATTCCGGTGAGCTCGCAGACGGGCATGGCTACTTCTTCTTCTGGCCGTAGCGCTTGCGGAAGCGATCCACGCGGCCCTCGCTGTCGAGCTCGCGGGACTGGCCGGTCCACAGGGGATGGCTCGCCGAGGAGATCTCCAGCTTGATCACCGGAACCTCCTCGCCGTCGACCTTGCGCGTCTCCGAGGAGGTGAGCGTCGAGCGCGACAGCCACTCCTGGCCGGTCGCCGAGTCGACGAACAGCACCTTGTGGTAGTCGGGGTGGATGCCTTCCTTCACGGCGGCTCCGCTACCAGCTCGCCTTGCGGACGCCGGGCAGCTCGCCGCGCAGCGCCATCTCGCGCATCGCGATGCGCGAGAGGCCGAACTTCCGGTAGTAGCCCCGGGCGCGGCCGGTCACCCGGCAGCGGCGCTTGAGGCGCGTCTTGCAGGAGTTGCGGCCGAGCTTCGCGAAGCCGCTGTGGGCTGCGAGCTTGTCCTCGAGGGAGGCGGCCGGGTCCCGCATCACCTTGCGCAGCTCGGCGCGCTTGCCCGCCTTCTTCTTGATCTGGTCGGCCCGCCGGTTGTCGCGGATCCGCTGGGAGAGCTTCGGCATGGAAACCTCGTGGAGAGACCTGGAAGGCCGCGGAATCTACCGGCGACCTGCTCCCGCGGCAACCGAGACCCCGCGGGGGCAGGGCCCGGGCCGCGTCCTCAGGGCGTCAGCACCACCTTCCCGAAGGTCCGGCGGCTGCCGAGCTCGACGAGGGCCTGGCCGGCCTCGTCGAGGGGGTAGGCCCGGAACACCACGGGACGGATGCGGCCCGCCTCGTACAGGGCGAAGAGCGCCCGGAACACCTCGGGAATCGTCTCGGGCTGGTGCTGGGCGTAGGCGCCCCAGTGGAGGCCCGTGACCTCGATGTTCTTCAGCAGGATGCGGTTGGCGGCGACCGTCGGGATCGTCCCGCCCGCGAAGCCGATTACGACCAGGCGCCCGTTCCAGGCGATGCACTTGAGCGACCCCTCGAAGATCTCGCCGCCCACCGAGTCGTAGATCACGTCGGCGCCGCGGCCGCCGGTCTCCTGCTTGACGCGCGCCACGAAGTCCTCGCGGGCGTAGTCGATCGCGACGTCGGCCCCGGCGCGGAGCGCGACCTCGCACTTCTCGGGGCCCCCGGCGGTCGCGAGGACGCGGGCGCCGAGGGCCTTGCCGATCTGCACCGCGGCGATCCCGACGCCTCCCGCCGCCGCGTGCACGAGCAGCGTCTCGCCCTCCCGGAGCCGCCCGCGGTGGACGAGCCCCGCGTAGGCCGTGGGGTAGACGATCGGGAAGCCGGCGCCTTCCTCGAAGCTCATGCCCGCGGGCATCGGGTAGGCCCCCCGGGCGCCGACGACGGCGCGCTCGGCGAAGCCGCCGAGGCCCGACGAGGCGAGCACGCGGTCGCCCGGGGCGAAGCCCGAGACGCCCTCGCCCGCCGCCCGCACGACGCCGGCGACCTCGGCGCCGGGGATGAAGGGAAAGGGCGGCTTCACCTGGTAGCGCCCCTGGAGCATCAGGATGTCGAAGAAGTTGCAGCCGGCGGCCTTCACGTCGACGAGCAGCGTGCCGGGCAGCAGCCGGGGCTCCGGGGCCTCCGAGACCTTCAGGTCGCTCGGCTCCATCCAGCGGTCCACCACGATCGCGCGCATGCGCATCCTCCCGGAGGTCGTCATTCTAACGTGGATGTCCTCCCCTCGGCTCGGCGTGCCGGCCCTGCTGGCCGCGCTCCTGCTCTCGGCCTGCGCGGCGCTGCCGAGCGCGCCCCGCGCCCCGCGCGAGAGCGGCTCCCTCGTCTTCTGGGAGGTCGAGAGCGGCTCGCGCGCCGGCGGCCGCGCCTTCCTGCTGGGGTCGGTGCACGCCGGCACGCCGGACCTCGCCTTCGACCCGGCCATCGAGCGGGCCTTCGGAGCGTCCCAGGCCCTCGTCATCGAGGCGGACATCGCGGCGTCCCAGGGCAAGGACGCCTTCGGCTTCGTCCAGCGCCTGCTCGCGATGTCCACGCTGCCGGAGGGCGAGACCCTCGATCAGCTGCTTCCGCCGCCCAGCTGGGCGCAGCTCACCGACTTCCTGCGCGAGCGCGGCCAGCCCGTGGAGCCGATCCGCCGCTTCGAGCCGTGGCTCGTGATGACGATGGTCACCTCCTACCTGTTCGCCGAGGCCGGCCTGCCCGCCGAGGGCGGGGTCGACCTGCGCTTCGTCGCCCGCGCCGAGGGGCGCATGCCGATCGTCGCCCTCGAGACGCCCGAGTTCCAGCTCTCGCTGCTCGACTCGCTGCCCCTCGAGGTGCAGGCGCGCATGCTCTCGGAGGTGCTGGCCCGCCAGGGCGAGACCGCCGCCTACTCGACGCGGATCTTCGACGCCTGGCGGCTCGGCGACCTCGACGCCATCGAGGCCGAGACCCTGGCGCCGGGGCTCGGGGACCCGAAGCTCCGCGAGTTCCACGAGCGCGTGTTCCTCGAGCGCAACCGGGCGATGGCCGCGCGCATCGACGGGCTGCTCGGCGAGGAGAAGACCTGGTTCGTCGTCGTGGGAGCGGGCCACATGGTCGGCGACGAGGGCATTCCCGCGCTCCTCGGCCGGCGCGGCCACCGGGTCGCGCGCGTCTCGAAGACCGCCGCGGCGGCGCCGGCGGCCGCCCCGGAGTAGGCCGTGCAGGAGATCCACGAGAGCGTCTGGATCGCGCCCGGGGCCCAGCTCTACGGGCGCATCGTCATCGGCGCGGGCTCCTCGGTCTGGCCCCAATGCGTCGTCCGCTGCGAGTGTCACGAGGTGCGGATCGGGCGCATGACCAACCTCCAGGACTTCGTGATGATCCACGTCGGCTACGACGAGCCGACCCGGATCGGCGACTTCTGCTCGATCACCCACCATGCGACGGTGCACGGCGCCAGCGTCGAGGACGACTGCCTGATCGGGATCGGGGCGGTGGTGATGAACCGGGCCGTCGTCGGCCGCGGCTCCATCGTGGCGCCCGGGGCCGTGGTCACCGAGGGCACCGTGATCCCGCCCCACTCGATCGTCGCCGGCGTCCCCGGGCGGGTGATCAAGACCCGCGACTCGAGCCGCGAGAACCGCCTGAACGCCTTCGCCTACCACCGCAACGCCGAGGCCTACCGGCGCGGAGAGCACCGCGCCTGGGAAGGCGAGGAGTACCGGCGCTGGCTGGCGGAGCAGCTGCGGGAGGTCGCCGGGGAGCGCTGAGCGCGGGACGGCGGCGGCACGTCCCGCCGTTCCCCGTCCCGTGGACGACAGGAGCCCACGCGGCCCGGGAAACCCGAGGCGCGGCGCGCCGTGCCGGCGGCACCGGGATTGCACCGGCGGCCGCCCGTGTCCGGCGCCCCCTTCTCCTCCGCCCTCGGCCCCCTGCAGCTCGTCTGCACGGTGTGGACGCTGCTGCTCCTCTCGGCCCTCGCGGCGCCGGCGCTCGGCGACGCCGCGCGCTTCGCGGGCGTCGGCCTCGCTCTCGCTCTCGTCGCCGCCACGCGGCGGCCCCGCTTCGCGCGGGCGGGCTTCCTTTCCGCGCTCCTCGCCGGCGCCGCCGGGTTCGCCAGCCTCCCCGCTTGGCTCGGCGGCCTCGCGCCGGCGGGGAGCGCCCTCGGCCTCGATCCTCGGCCTCCCCTCGCGCCGGCGCCGGGCGCCCTGCCCGCGGCCTGCGACCTGCTGCTCGGCCCGGCTCTCGAAGAGCTCCTCTACCGCGAGCGCGTGCTGCCGGTGCTGCGCGCCGCCTGCGGCGCCCCTCTGGCCGTGGTGCTCTCGAGCGCCCTCTTCGCCCTTCCCCACCGCGACCCCTGGCTGGTGCTCGCCGCCTTCGGCGTCGGACTCGCGCTCGGCGCCGCCTTCCTCGCAACGGGCTCGACCTCGCTCTGCGTCGCCGCCCACGTCGGGCTGAACCTCGCCGCCCGCGCCTGGCTGCGCGAAGCAGGCGAGCTCGGGCTCCCGGCCTCGGCGAGCGCGCTGGTCGCGCCGGCGCTCTTCGCGGCGGCGGTCGCCCGGGCCCGCGCGGCGGCGGGGCCCGCGTGACGCCGGCCGGGCGCAACCGTGCGACGAGCGGCGCCGCCGTCGCCTGCTACCTGCTCGCCGCCCGCGCCGCGCTGCCCGGCGAGGGAGAGCGCGCCGCCCTCCACTATGCCGTGGTGGCGACCCTCGGCTACGGGCACCTGCTCGGCGCCGCCCTCCGCGCGGGCCGCGCCGGCGCGGGGCGAAGCGTCCTGCGCTCCACGTGCCTGCTCGTCGCCGGGGCGAACGCGGTCCTCCTCGGCGGCCTCGCCCTCGAGCGCTGGCCCGCCCTCGTCCTCGTGCTGCTCGGCGTCTCCCTCTGGCACGTGGTCGAGAACGACCTCGCCCTCGCCGGCGCTTACGCCCGCGGCCACCGGCCCGGCCCGCACCCCCGCAGCCTCGACAGCCAGCTCGGCTGCCTGGGCGCGACCCTCCTCGGCGTCGGCCTCGCCCGGGGCGCCCTCGCGCCCGCCGAGCTCGGCCCGGCGCTCGCGGCCAGCCCCCTCGCAACGGCGGGTCCCCCGCTCTTCGGGCTCGCCGCGGCGGCGGCCGGCGTCGCGCTCCTCGCGCGGCGCCGCCGGCTCGGCCTCGGAGCGGCCCTCGCCGCGGGGGGCCTCGCCCTCGCCGCCGCCGGACGCGCCCCCCTCTCCTTCGGCGACGTCTTCGCCGCGTCCACGCTCCACCATCTCGTGTCGTGGCTCGTGCTCCTCGCGGATCGCCAGCGGGCGCTCGCGGCGCGGGAGCCGGCGGAGGCGCGCGCCTTCGCTCGCCGCGTGCTCCTCGCCCATCTCGCCCCGGCGGCGCTGCTGCTCGCGCTGCGCCTCGACCCCTCGGGCTCCGCGCTTCGGGGGGTGCTGCTCTCGCCGGCGCTCTACTTGCTGCTCTCGACGCTGCACGTGGCGCAGACGGCGCTCGTGCGGGGGCTCGCGCCGCCCGCCCGATGAGCGGCGCCCTCGCCCAGGCGCTCTGCCTCGGTGCCGCCTTCTGGCTGGCCGTCGCCCTCGCCGAGCGAGCGTCGGGCGGAGGGTTCGCGAGGCGCGTCGTCCTCGGGCTGCTGCTCGGCGCCGCCTTCGCCCACGCCGGCTGGGCCGCACTCCACGCCGGGGCCCTGCGCTCGTCGCCGGGAGCGCTCCTCGATCCGACCCGCGGCTTCTGCGTGCTGTTCGTGCCCCTGGGCCTGCTCGCCGCCGCGCCCCGCGGCCGCGAGGCCCGGCAGCGGTTCCTCGCGGCGACTCTCGGCAACCTCCTGCTGCCCCTCGCCCTCGCCCGCCTCGGCTGCCTCGCCGCGGGGTGCTGCCTCGGCGCGCTCTCGGACCTGCCCTGGTCGCTCGCCGACCTCGGGGGGAGCCGCCGGCACCCGGCGGCCGCCTACGACGCGGCGGGCTGCGCCGCCCTCCATCTCGCGCTTCGTCGCCTGCCGAAACACCTCCGCGCCGCCGGGGCCCTCGCCGGGCTGGGAGCGCTCCGGCTCGCGACCGAGCCGCTGCGCGCCCCGCCGCCCCTCGGCGATCCCGCCGTCGACCCGCGCTGGCTCGCCGCGCTCTGGATCGGCGTCGGAGCCGCGGCCGCGCTGCGTGCGCGAGGCCGCGGGCCCTAGGCCCGTGGCGAGGCGTCCGGTGCTTCCGTAGCGTCGCCCCCGTGGGCCCCGCCGGTCTGCACGCGACCGCGGAAGAGAGGCGCCGCGCCTTCGAGAGCGCGCGGCTCCGCCTCGCGCGGCTCCGGGTGGCGGGCGGCGCGTCCCTCGCCGAGGTCTTCGAGCAGGCGAGCGAGCTGTCGGCGCGCACGCTCCAGGTCGACCGGGTCGGCATCTGGCTGTTCGTGGAAGGGCGCCGTGCGATCCGCTGCTACCACCTCTACGAGCGCGCCGGCGACCAGCACTCGGAGGGCGCCATGCTGCGCGCGGCGGACTTCCCGGAGTACTTCCGCGCCCTCGAGGAGGTGCGGGCGATCGCCGCCAGCGAGGCCCGCAGCGACCTGCGCACCTCGGAGCTCGCGGAGGCCTACCTCGCGCCCCTCGGCATCCAGTCGATGCTCGACGCGCCCCTCTACCGCGAAGGCGCGGTGATCGGCGTCGTCTGCCACGAGTCGCGCACGCCGCGCACCTGGAGCGCCGAGGACCGCGAGTTCGCCGCCTCGGTCGCGGACCGGGTGGCGCTGCAGTTCGAGGAGGCGGCGCGCAAAGACGCCGAGGCGGTGGTGGACGCCCAGGAGGCCCACCTCGCCGAGCTGAACAAGATGGAGGCCCTCGGTCGGCTCGCCGCCGGGGTCGCCCACGACTTCAAGAACGTGCTCACGGTGGTGCTGGGCTGCGCCTACGAGATCGCGCGCGCCCCCGGCGCCACGCCCGCGATCGCCGCGGCCGCCGGCGAGATCGGCCGGGCGGCGGAGCGCGGAGCCGCCCACGCCGACGAGCTGCTCTCCTTCGGCCGCGGCGACCCGCGCCCCGCGCGCGTGGTGGACGTGGCGGAGGTCGTGGGCGCCCTCGCTCCGATGCTGCGCAAGGCCCTCGGCGCGCGCCACGAGCTGGCGCTCCGCTGCGGCCCCGCGACCGGCCGCGTGCTGATCGACCAGGCGCAGCTCGAGCGGGTGGTGCTGAACCTCGTCCTCAACGCGCGCGACGCCATGCCCCTGGGCGGGAGCGTCGGCGTCTCCGTCAGCGAGCAGCCGATCGAGGGCGGCCCCCTCCACGTCGTCATCGAGGTGAGCGACACCGGCGTCGGGATGGACGCCGAGACCCGGGCGCGCCTGTTCGAGCCGTTCTTCACCACCAAGGCCGACCGCGAGGGAACCGGCATCGGGATGGCCGTGGTCTACCAGGTCGTGGAGCGGGCCGGCGGCTTCGTGCACGTCGAGAGCGAGCCCGGCCGCGGCACCTGCATCCGGGTGGTGCTGCCCCGGGTGGGGGCGGGCTGAGGCCCGTCACACGCGCCGGCCCTGGCCCGTCACACGCGCCGGCCCTGGCCCTCCCAGAACGGCTCGCGCAGCACGCGCTTCAGGATCTTGCCCGAGCCCGTGCGCGGGAGCTCCGGGAGGAACGAGACGGAGCGCGGGATCTTGTAGCCGGCCAGGTGCTCGCGGCACCAGGCGATCACCGCCTCCGGCGCGAGGGTGTGGCCCGGCTGCGGCACGACGATCGCGTGCACGCTCTCGCCCCACTCCTCGCTCGGGATCCCGATCACCGCCACGTCGTAGACGTCCGGGTGGCTCTCGATCGCCGCCTCGATCTCGGCGGGGTAGATGTTCATGCCGCCCGAGATGACCATGTCCTTCTTGCGGTCGCAGATGTAGAGGTACCCCTCCTCGTCGAAGTACGCGACGTCGCCGACGGTGTGGAACTCGCCGCGCCGCTCGGCCTCGTACTTCTCCTGCGCCTTGTGATAGGTGCTGAACACGCTCTTGCTGCGCACGAAGAGCTCGCCGGGGGTATGGGGGCTCGTCACGTGGCGCCCCTCCTCGTCGACGAGCTTGACCTCGACGCCGGGCGAGGGCCGCCCGCAAGAGCCGGGCTTGCGGAGCTGGTCCTTCGGCTCGAGGATCGTGTTCACGCCCAGCTCCGTGGAGCCGTACACCTCGTAGAGCGAGTCGCCGGGGAAGTCGGCCAGGTAGGCTTGCTTGAGGGCGAAGGACCAGGGCGCGGCGTTCGCGATCATGCGCTTCATGCTGCTGCGGTCGTAGCGCGCCTTCTCTGCCGCGGGCAGGCTGCACACCATGCGGATCGGCGTCGGCGCCGAGAACGTGGTGGTCACGCGCCAGGTCTGGACCAGGCGGAGCCAGTCCTCGGGGTCGAACTTGCGCTGCAGCACCACGGTGTTGCCGAGGGCGAAGGCGATGCCCATGAAGCCGCCGGGCCCCGAGTGGTAGAGCGGCCCGGTGCTCAGGTAGACGTCTTCGGGCTGGTAGCCGATCAGCCCGATCAGCGCGCGGAGCTGCTCCGGGTCGCCGGTGCCGCGCCGCACGGCGCCCTTCGGATGGCCGGTGGTGCCGGAGGTGTAGATCATGGTGGCGGCCTCGACGGCCTCCGGGGGCTCCGGCTCGGCGGCGTCGCCCTCCTCGAGCCAGCCCGCGGCCGCGAGCTGGCCCGGCGCCGGGGCGCCGCCGTAGACCGCCACCTCGCGCACCTTGGGGATCTCGCCGCGGATCTGCGCGAACAGCGACCCGTGGTCGGCGTCGACCCAGGCGAACACGGCGTCCGAGTTGTCGACGACGTAGGCCGCCTCCTCGGGGGTCAGCCGGTAGTTGAGGGGCACCGCGGTCGCGCCGATCTTGCGCGCCGCGTGGGTCATGGCGACCACCTCGAGCGAGTTCATGCCGCACCAGATCACGCGCTCCCGGGGCCGGATGCCGAGGGCCAGCATCCGGTTGGCGAGGCGGTTCGAGCGCGCGTTCAGCTCGGCGTAGCTCCAGCGCGTGACGGGCGCGCCCGGGCGGTCGTCGACGACGGCGAGCTTCTCGGGCCTTGCGGTCGCGTGCAGCGTGAGGAGATCGGGAACTCGGGGCTCGGGCATCTCGGTCACCTCTCCCTCGGGAACGGCTTCTCAGGCGGATCGCGCTTCGATGCCCGCGAACAGGAGGTCCACGGCGGAGGCCACGGCCGTGCGGCAGCCTTCGGCGTCGAGCAGGCCGTTCGCCCAGGCGATGCGCGCGCCGTTCGTGACGAACACGACGCTGCGCGCGGCGGCGAGCACGTCGGCCTCGCGGCGCAGCTCGCCGCGCAGGCGGCCGGCCTGGAGGATCTCGGTCAGCACGCCGATCGTGCGGTCCTGGAGCGCCAGCACGTGGCGGGCCACCCGGGCGCCGGGGTGGGTGGTGGCGCGCACCGCGATCGTCGTCAGGTCGGGGTCGGCGGTCAGCAGCTCGTGCTCCGCGTCGAGGAACTCGCGCACGCGCAGGCGGGCGGTGAGGTCCCGGTCGCCGCGCCGGCGGATCTCCCGGGAGGCGCGCTCCTGGAGGTCGGCGAGCTCCTCGACCAGCAGCTCTTCCTTGCTCCGGATGTGCCGGTAGATGCTGCTCGCGCCCATGCCGGCGCGCTCGGCGATGGCGCGCAGCGTGGTGCGGTCGAAGCCGTGCTCCCGGAACAGCGCCCGGAAGGCGTCGCGGATCTGGGCGCGACTGCGGCGCCCGCGCAGCAGGCGGCCGTCGTCGGGCCGCAGCGGTCGCAGGGCGGCGCGGGGGCCGTGGGTCTGCTCCATGCCCTCCCATCATACTACGGGACGCCGGGGTGCGGTGCGTCCCCTACGCCAGCTTCTCGGGGTTCTCCAGCAGCTCGCGCAGGCGCTCCAGGGAGCGCGCGCAGTAGAGGCCGTCCTCCACGCGCTCGTCGTAGGTCCACTTGAGCGTGACGACGCGCCGCCCGGCGGGGCCCGGCCGCACGCGCCCGATCACGCAGAAGATCGGACAGCTCCCGTACTCCCAGAGGTGGTGGAAGCCGGCGTCGAGGCCGACGGAGCCGAGGTTCGCGACGAACACCGAGCAGAACATCGGGTCGCTGTCGA
>Ga0105107_10003493_pt1 | contig 10465 bp, 6 predicted proteins | sample PPLLaktember2015_6_FD_79335 | JGI IMG/M metagenome (GOLD analysis project Ga0105107, IMG submission 79335) | Freshwater sediment microbial communities from Prairie Pothole Lake near Jamestown, North Dakota, USA - PPLs Lake P8 Core (1) Depth... | ecosystem: Environmental > Aquatic > Freshwater >...
CAGATGTCGTGCGTGCCGTCGGCGTTCCGGTACCACCCCTCGTAGATCGGGATCACCGGCTGGCCCCGCGGCCGGAGCACTTCCTCGTTGAAGACGCGGTCTGCGAACGGGATGCGCTGCGCGTCCGCCGCGGAGCCGAAGCCCGCCACCAGGATGGCGGTGAAGATCCCGCGCACGGCGCTCGGGCAGGAGATCATGAGGACAGTGTGAGCCTCGGCACCCCGCCGTGGCAACACCGGACGCGAGGCGCCGATTGACGCGGCTGCCCGCCGCCGCTCAGAATGGCTCCGTGGCGTGCCCTGGAGGATGATCATGCTCCGTCTCGCAGTCGCGTTCGTCGCGGCGTCGCTGGTTGCCGCCCCCGTTGGCATCCTCCACGCCCAGCAGCCTCGAGCCACGTCCGTCCCCTACACGATCGAGCAGGCGGACGACGGTGCTGGCGTCTACGCCGCGAGCTGCGCGGGCTGTCACGGTCGGGCGATGCTGGGATCGTTCGAGGCGCCGGAGCTCGCAGGCACCAACTTCCGCCGCACCTGGGGGGCGCGTCCGCTCGCGCAGCTGGCCAGCCGCATCCAACGGACGATGCCGCCCGAGGAAGCCGGAACGCTCTCCGCGGACGAAACCACCGCCGTCGTCGCGTACATCCTGCGGGCCAACGGGATCGCCGCGAGCGGTGCGCCGCTCACCATGGCCGCGACCGAATTGCTCGTTCCGGGAAGCGCCGCCGCGGGCGTGGCGGCGACGGCCGTCACGCCGGTACCGGGCCGGCCGGGAACAGCCCGCTCGCCCGAGAGCGTGATGGGACCCCCGGCCATCCTGGGGACGCTGTCCGAGACGCCGACCGGCGTGACGGAGACATTCCGCGACGTGCCTTCCTTCTCGGCGGTCCGCGCCGAGGACCTCGCGAGCCCGCCAGCGGGTGATTGGCTGCACTGGCGCGGATCGCCGGGCTCGCTCGGCCACAGCGAGCTCGCGCAGATCGACCGGGGCAACGTCGGCCGCCTCCAGCTCGCCTGGGTTTGGGCGCTCCCCGACGACAGTCGCTACCGCACCGCTCCGCTCGAGCGCGACGGGATCCTCTTCCTCACGACGGCGGGCGGCGCCGTGCAGGCGCTCGACGCGGCCCAGGGAACGCTGCTCTGGGAGTACCGCCGCAAGGACGTCGATTCCGCGGAGCGCGTGCAGAGCCTCGCCCTCTTCGAGGACATGGTGATCACGGCCACGCCCGATGCGGCCATGGTGGCGCTCGACGCGCGCACCGGCACCGTGCGTTGGGAGACGCGTATCGCCGATCCCGCGCTCGGCTACACCAACACCGCCGGCCCGATCATCGCCAACGGCAAGGTCATCAGCGGTATCACAGGCTGCACGCGCCTGGTCGAGGAGAGCTGCTTCATCACCGGGCTCGACGCGCGCACCGGGCAGGAGCTGTGGCGCACGTTCACGATCGCGCGCCCGGGCGAGCCGGGAGGCGACACGTGGGGCGACCTGCCTTTTGCGCTGCGCGGTGGCGGCGACGTGTGGAACGGCGGCAGCTGGGATCCGGAGCTCGGGCTGGTCTATTACGGCGTCGCGCAGCCGAAGCCGTGGATGGCGTGGAGCCGGGGCCTCACCGTCGCCGACTCGGCGCTGTACACCAGCTCCACGCTGGCGCTCGACGTCGAGACCGGGCGCATCGCCTGGTACCGTCAGCACGTCCCGGGCGAATCGTTCGACATGGACGAGGCGTTCGAGCAGGTGCTCGCCGACGTCGGCGGCGAGCGGGCGCTGCTCACCATCGGCAAGCACGGCGTGCTCTGGAAGCTCGACCGCCGCACCGGCCGTTTCCTCGGCCACCTCGAGACCGTCTTCCAGAACATCCTCTCGATCGATCCCGAGACCGGCGCCGTCCGCTACCGCGACGACATCCAGAATGCTCGGGTCGGCGAATGGATCTCCGTCTGTCCCTCCACGGCCGGCGGTCACAACTGGCAGGCCTCGAGCTATTCGCCGGACGCGCGCGTGCTGGTGATCCCCCTCAGCCAGAGCTGCATGGAGATGGTGGGACGCGAGGTCGCGCTGGAACCGGGCGGCGGGAGCACCGGGGCGGACCGCGCATGGATCGAGATGCCCGGCACGGGTGGCAACTTCGGCAAGCTGGCCGCGTTCGACCCGCTGGGTATGCGCGAGATCTGGAGCGTCGAGCAGCGCGCGCCGTTCCTCACGGCAACGCTCACGACCGCCGGCGGGCTCGTCTTCGCGGGTGACTACGACCGCTGGTTCCGCGCCTACGACATCGGCACGGGCGAAGTGCTTTGGCAGACTCGCCTCGGCACGTCGGTCCAGGGTTTTCCCATGACGTTCGAGGTCGACGGCGTGCAGTACGTGGCGATCACCGCGGCCCGCGACGGCGGCAGCCCGTGGCGCGTAGCCACGTTCATGGCGACGGAGTTCGTGAGCCGCGGCGCAGCGAACGCCCTCTACGTGTTCAGGCTGGGGCCGAGCTAGCGCGTCACTCCGGCGCCTCGCGCAGGACCGCCAGCGGTGCGCGCCGCAGCAGATCGCGCGAGCCGAGCAGGCCCACCACGACCGTGAGCGCCACGACGGTCGCCCAGATAGCGGCGAGCGCGCCAGGACGCGGCACGTAGGTCAGCTCGAACACCGACGGCACGACGATCGCCGCGGCGGCGACCGCCAGAACCAGCCCACTCGCCGTCGCCACCGTACCGAGGGCGATGTACTCGGACAGCAGCACGGTGAGGATCTGGGGACGACGGGCTCCGAGCGTCTTGAGCAGCGCGCCTTCCCTCATGCGCTGCACGCGCGACGTCGCGAGCGCGCCGAGCAGCACGATCACGCCGGCGAGCGCGCTGAAGGCGGCGAGGAACGCGACCGCCTGGCGAACGCGCGAAAGCACCGTGTCGATCGCCTCCTGCACGCGCGAGAAGTCCAGCGCCGACACGTTGGGGAAGTCGCCGACGAGCGCGCGCTGCAGCTCGAGGCGCTGGCTCTCGTCCGGCAGGCGCGCGAGGAGCACGATCGTCTGGGGCGCCTCCTCCAGCACACCCGGCTCGAGCACCGCGAAGAAGTTCGGCTCCAGGCGTTCCCAATCCACACGACGCAGGCTCGTGACGACCGAGGGCACCTCGATGCCGCTCACCTCCCACGTGATGGTATCGCCGAGACCCACGCGCAGGCTGAGCGCCACGTCCTCTTCGAGGGAAAGGCCCGGGAGGTCGCCCGTGTCGATCGTGGTGTCGTCCTCGGATCCCGGCGTGCCGTCCCACCACCGCCCCGCGACCAGGGCTTCCCCGCTGCCGATGAAGTCCCGGTACGTGTTGCGGTACTCTCGGCGTACCGCCCAGCCCTCCGGTCGCTCGTCGCGGTCGGGGTTGTCCCTCAGCTCGTCCGTCGTCACTCCGTTGATGCGGGTGATGCGCGACGTGACGAGCGGCGTCACTTCGACCGATGCGCGCGCCGAGACCGGGATCAGTTGGGTCAGCCCCTGCACCTGGTCCCGTTGCACGTCGAACAGCAGCACGTTCGGCTGACCCGACCCGAACGACAGCGTGAGCTCGTCGATGAGGCTGCTCCCGACCTCGACGATCGTCCCGATCACGAAGGCGCCGAACCCGAGCGCGATGGTCACCGAGAGCGTTTGGTTGTGCGGCCGGAACAGGTTCGACACGCCTTGCCGCACCGGGTACGGGGCACGGGCCGGGAACCAACGCTGGGCGGCGCGCGTCAGCATCCAACCGACACCGGCCACGGCAGCCGTCGCCGCCGCCAACGCCGCCGCGAACCACACCCCCACGGCCGGCTCGGGCGCCTCGATTACGCAGAGGAGGAGCACGCTCCCCGCGGCGAGAGCATACACGCCGATCTCGAGCGCGTCCCGCCGCCGGCGGCGGGGCTCGAAATCCTGACGCAGCGCGGCGAGCGGAGGCACGTCGCGGACTCCGAGCAGAGGGATGAGCGCGAAGACGAGCGCGACCCAGATGCCGATCCCGAGGCCGGCCGCGGCCGAGCCGAGCGAGAACGTGGTGGCGACGCTCACCGGGAGGACGTCGGCGAGAAGGATCGGCAGAAGTGCCTGGACGATCACACCGACGATCACACCCGCCAGCGCGCCCGCGAACCCGAGCAGCGCCGCCTGGATCAGGTACGCGGCGAACGCGCTCCCCTGGTGGGCGCCGAGGCAGCGAAGCACCGCGATCGTGGCGCGTTTCTCGCGAATGTAGACGTGAATCGCGCTCGCCACCCCCACACCGCCCAGCAGGAGCGCCCCGAGGCCGACGAGCCCGAGGAATCGACCGAGGAACCGGACGCCGTTCGAGAGGCTCTGCGCCTGCTCCTCGGCGAGCGTGTAGTCGACGTCCGCCGCGTCGAAGAGCGAGTCGTACCGCTCGCGCACGTTGCGGCGCTCATCGAGCTGCGGCATGCGCAGGAACGTCTCGTAGCGCGCCAGGCTGCCCGTGATGAGCAGCCCGGACTCGGCCAGGGTCGCCTGCGACACGTGCACGCGCGGACCGATCGCGGTCTGGTACGCGAGATCGGTGGGCAGATCGACGACCGTCGCGGCGATCTCGAGCGACGTGCGGCCGACGACGAGCGTGTCGCCCACCTGCACGTCCAGCTGCGTGAGCACCGCCGGATCCACGAGCACGCGGCCCGGCTCCAGGTGCTCACCCCAGCGGCCCGAGGGACTGGTCGTCACCTCGCCGTAGTACGGGTACCCTTCGTCGAGCGCGCGCACCTGGAGCAGGCGCACCAGGTCCGACGATGGCGCGTACACCATCGAGGTCGCGGTCGTGACGCGCGCGACACCGACACCGCCGTCGCGGAGGGAGTCGAGCACCTGCTCGACCTCGCGCGGATGGGGGCGATCGTCGGACAGACGCGCGTTGGCACCCATGAGGACGTCCGCTTCCTCCTGGACGGAGCGCGCGACGTCACCTCGGAACGAGTGGATGGAGACGAGCGTCGCGACGCCGAGCGTGATCGAGGCCATGTACACGCCGACGCGCCGCATGCCGTGACGCAGCTCACGGAAGGCCAGGCTGATCGCGAAGCGAATGTTCACGCGTGCATTCCGGTCATCGCGCCGTTGCCGCGTGCCGCTGTGCCCGGTCGGTCGGAGGCGACGACACCTCCGGAGAGGCTGATCACCCGATCCGCGCGTTCGGCGAGCGCCGGATCGTGCGTGACGAGCACGAGCGTCGTGCGCGCGTCGCGGTTCAGCTCCTCGAGCATCTCGACGATCGCGCCTCCGGTCTCCCGGTCGAGATTTCCGGTCGGCTCGTCGGCGAAGAGGATCTTGGGTCGGTTGGCGAACGCGCGCGCCAGGGCGACGCGCTGCTGCTCGCCGCCGGAGAGCTGCGCCGGATAGTGATCCATCCGCTCGCCGAGACCGACCCGGACCAGCAGCGCTTCGGCACGGTCGCGAGCGCCGTCGAGCTCACGCCTCAGCTCGAGCGGGACCAGCACGTTCTCGAGCGCCGTGAGCGTCGGCAGCAGGTGGAACGTCTGGAAGACGAAGCCGACGTTGCGCGCTCGAAACTCCGCTCGTCCATCCTCGGTAAGAGCGAAGATGTCCTGGCCGTCGAGACGCACCGATCCAGCGCTGGGCTCGTCGAGGCCCGCGAGCAGTCCGAGGAGCGTGGTCTTGCCGCTGCCCGAAGGTCCGACGATCGAGATGAACGCCTCGGGCGGCACGTCGAGATCGATCCGGCGCAGGACGGGTAGTGGCCGGCCGCCGGACGTATAGCTTTTCTCCAGGCCTTCGGCGACGATCATCGATGACACGCTTCCTCGTCCTCCCCCTCGTGGGGCTCACCCTCTCGGTCGGTGCCTGCTCGGTTCAGGCCCCGTCGCGCGACACCGAGCCCCGGCCGGGCGACGAGCCGGCAACCTCCGCGCCCGCTCCTGCGGATGATCGTCCGGTCGTGGTCTTCCTCGGCACGAGCCTCACCGCAGGACTCGGGCTACCCTCGGACGAGGATACCTACGTCGCGGGCGTCGCGGAACTCGCCGACTCCTCCGGCACGCCGATCCGGGTCGTGAACGCGGGCGTGTCGGGCGAGACGAGCGCCGGGGGGCTCCGCAGGCTCGACTGGGTGCTGCGCGAGCCGCTCGACGTGCTCGTCGTGGAGCTCGGCGCCAACGACGGTCTGCGCGGTCAGGATCCGTTCGCGCTCCAAGACAACCTCACGCAGATCGTCCGCCGCACGCGCACGCGCTACCCGGACGCGCAAATCGTGATCGCCGGCATGGAGGCGCCTCCGAATCTCGGGCCCCTCTACACAGCCGCCTTCCACCAGGTCTTCGTTTCCGTGGCCGAGTCCGAAGAGACGCTCCTGGTTCCGTTCATCCTCGACAGCGTCGCGGGCGTGCCGTCCCTGAATCAGAGCGACGGCATCCACCCGACACCCGAGGGCCACCGCATCATGGCGCGTCACGTCTGGTCCGTGCTCGGGCCGCTCCTCCCCGAGCTCGCCGAGTCGCCATGAGCCGCACTCCGTTCAGCTTCGGCACCCTCATCCTCGGCGGCGGCGGGGCGCTGCTGATCCTCTTCCTGCTCGTCGGCTGGCTGCTTCCGCAGAGATGGGAGGCCGAGGCGACCGCCCACATCGCGGCACCTGCGTCCGCGGTCTATCCGCTCATCGACTCTCCGGAGGGATGGCGGCAGTGGACGCCCTGGCCGGAGTCGGGCACCCAGCGCTCGGGACCCGATCGCGGCACGGGTGCCACGCTGTCCTGGGACGATCCCGAGCTCGGGGCGGGTTCGTTCGCCATCGTCGGCGGCAGCGAGCCCGCCCGCGTGGACTACGCGGTGCGAGTCGACGGCGGTGCGATGCGCACCGACGGCACGCTCAGCCTCACGCCCGAAGCCGGTGGCGTGCGCGTGGACTGGCGCGAGGAAGGCGATCTGGGCTGGAACCCGCTGATGGGCTACTGGGCTCTGTCGCTATCGCGCGCGCAGAGCGAGGAGCTCGCGAAAGGGCTCGACCGACTGCGCGCGATCGTGGCGGACGCGTCGGCTGCGCCAACGCCGCCCGCCAGCGCCCCACCGGGCACCCCCTAGCTCCAGTTCGTCAGCTCAGTCCCTCGCGCGGTTCCGCACGAAGTCGATCAGCTCGCGGTTCGTCTTCGTCTTCCGCATCGCGTTGAGCAGCTCGACCATCTGCGCCGGTGCATCGCCTCCGGCGAGCTGACGGCGCATCGCCCTCGACAGCCAGAGGCTGTCCTCGTCGAGCAGCAGCTCTTCCTTACGCGTCGCCGAGGCCTGGAGATCGATCGCGGGATAGACGCGGCGATCGGCGAGCTCGCGGTTCAGCACGAGCTCGCTGTTTCCCGTGCCTTTGAATTCCTCGAAGATCACCTGGTCCATGCGCGATCCCGTGTCGACCAGCGCTGTGGCGATGATCGTGAGCGACCCGCCGCCCTGGTTGGGCGCGATCTTGCGCGCGCTGCCGAGGAAGCGCTTCGGCTTCTCGAGCGCATTGGAGTCGAGACCGCCGGACATCGTCCGTCCGCCGCCTCCCTCCAGCGTGTTGTACGCGCGACCGAGCCGCGTGATCGAATCGAGGATGATCACCACGTCCTCGCCCTGCTCCACACGGCGGCGCGCACGCTCGAGCGTCATCTCGGCGACCTGCGCGTGCCTCTCGGCGGGCCGGTCGAACGTCGAGGCGATCACCTCGCCGAACCCGCACGACTCCATCTCGGTCACCTCTTCGGGACGCTCGTCCACGAGGAGGATCATGAGATGGCACTCCGGATGGTTCTTCACGATGCCCTCGGCGACGGCCTGGAGCACCATCGTCTTACCGGCTTTCGCCGGCGCCACGATCAACGCGCGCTGACCTTTGCCGAAGGGACAGAAGAGGTCGATGACCCGGTTGGTCATGTCCGGTTCGTTGCGAATCGTGCGGCCGCACTCGAGCACGAGCTGCTGATCGGGGTGCATCGCGGACAGCTTCTGGAACTCGGGCCGCCGCTTCATCTCCTCCGGCGGGTGATCGTTCACGAGCGCGAGATAGGCGAGCGGCGGACTCTTCCCCGCCCTGGCCTGCGTCGCGACGATACCCATGAGCTCGTCGCCGGTGCGGAGCCCGAAGCGCTGGATGATGCGCGAGCTGACGTAGATGTCGTCGTTGCCGGGCGTGTAGCCGGACTCGCGGCGGCGGACGAATCCCGATCCGCTCCCGAGCACCTCGAGGAGACCGAGCGGGCGCGACATCGCCAACAGCTCCGCCGGATCCTGCGGCAGATCGGCCATGAGCTCGGCTTCGTTACGGATCTCGGGCTCGCGTTCGCGTGGCCCCCGTCGACGGCGGCGACCGCGGCGACGAGGCCGCTTGCCGCGCGGCCCCCTGCCGTCCTGACCATCGCCACCTGACGACTGCGGTTGCGGCTGCGGATCTGTCGATTCCACTACGTCCCCTTAGGCCTTCTGCTTAGGCCGTTCTGAGGCCTGCTGCGAGGCGGTCTGCCTGCGGTCAGGCCAGCTGCGCGAAGCGAGGTGCTCCGTACAGCCGACTGCTCGATGCGCACGGCGCGAGTGCCATGCGCGTGGTGCAACTGCATTCCCGCTGCCGCGCCCAACGCGTCCTGTCCACGAAACCGGCTGCCGAGCTACGTGGCGACCTGCGTGTGGACGGTGCGGCGGCTACTGCAAAGTCCGAAGCATATCTCGGACCCGTCCGGTGATGCCCCGCGAGTGGGACGTTCGCGGCTCGGGCGACCTGGCCGGCCATCGAACTGAATCGGACCCGATCGAACCGACTGGGCCGGCGCCGACGACGAGCATCGGCTGGACATAGGAAATGTTCCACGTTCTACCCGCGCTAGCAAGCCGCCCGGTCGCCTCCGTTGGCGAGCCGGCCGCCGGCGCCCGCAAAAGCCCTGTCTCCTGGCGAGCGCGAGGTGTGTCCCTGGCGCCGGACACCACCGGGTGGGAGACGGCTCCGTTCATGCCGCATAAGTCCATGTCCTGCCGATGGTTAACAGCGTCGCATCGATGTGGCACAGCGCCTGCTCTTACATGCATCGGGTCGTTCCAACCAAGGAGGACACCGTGCGTAGCAGAGCGCGAGTGACATGGGCACTCACAGCGGCGGCGGCCCTCGGCGCAGCTCCGGCCGCGGCGCAGAGCAGCCTTTTCGTGGGGGTGGGGTTCGGCATCGGGTCGGGAGGCTATGACGCCGGTGCGCTGTTCGTCGGAACGTCGTTCGGGCTCGGCTATCATCACGCCGAGCCGTACGGCATCTACTCCACGACCTACGACGGTTGGGGCTACGGATACAGCGGCACGCGGCACTACCACTACAGCCGCGACTACTGCTGGGATCGTTACTGGGACAGCTACTGGGATCCCTGGAGTGGCTGGTACGCCGACTGCGTCGTGTACGGCCCGTATCGTCACAGCTCGTTCCGGGCTCGCAGCTGGCGTGATCGCTGGTACTACCCGAGCACGACCTACGTCTACATCAGCGACCCCTACTTCCCGCCGTGGGGCCCGTACTGGGCGTACGATCCGTGGGATGCGTACCGGGACGGCTATCGTGACGGCTTCTGGGACGGCCGCTTCGCGGGTTGGGACGGCTACTACTACGGTGGTCGCGCGCGCACCGTGTATGCTGCGGGCGGACGGCGCGGCGTGACGTACGTGCGGCCGTCGCCGCTGGCGCTCGGCGGGCCGACCTACAAGGAAGATCCCCGAGGCTCCGTCGTCCGCACGGCGGTGCGTCGGCCGACGGCCGCGACGGCCGCTTCGCCGGCGGTGGCTTCGGCTCGTGCGGGTGAGTCCACCCGCACGGGTGCGCGCCCTCAGGGACGTCCCGCGATCGACCGGTTGCCCCCCAGCGCGTCAACACCGCGCGCGGCGAGCACTCGCGCCGGAGCGGTGGACCGTGCGTCGGAGAGGCCGTCCGAGAGACTGGGCGGCGTGGCGGGTTCCGCACGCACCACGCCGCGCACGCCGAGCGCCGCATCACCGACCCGCACGCCTGCGGCCGAGCGCCCGAGCGGACGTGAGTCGCCCGCCGTGGGAAGAGCTCCCACGAGCGAGCGGCCCGCTGCCGGTCGCCCCAGCGCGAGGGTGCCCAGCGATGCGGCAGAGCCGACGCCGAGTCGTCCGAGCGCACGCACGCCGAGCGCGGGTGCGCGTGCGCCCGCGACCGACGGTCGCGGCGAAAGCGCTCGTCCTTCCGAGCGGCTCGCTCCGCGCACGCTCGCGACGCCCGAGCGGCCGAGCGCGTCGAGTCGCGGCTCGGCTGCGGGTTCGAGCGAGCGGAGTGAACCGCGCGCTCCGTCGAGACCGTCCGCCAGCTCTTCGCGCGGTTCGTCTGGCGCCCCTTCGGCTGGAGCCGAGGCACGACCTTCAGCGCGTCCTTCGGCGGCGCCCCGATCGGAGTCGAGCCGCCCAGCGGCGAGCCCTCGGTCGAGCGGATCACCGTCGGCGCGCGAGCAGCCGACGCGGAGC
>Ga0105107_10003494_pt1 | contig 10464 bp, 8 predicted proteins | sample PPLLaktember2015_6_FD_79335 | JGI IMG/M metagenome (GOLD analysis project Ga0105107, IMG submission 79335) | Freshwater sediment microbial communities from Prairie Pothole Lake near Jamestown, North Dakota, USA - PPLs Lake P8 Core (1) Depth... | ecosystem: Environmental > Aquatic > Freshwater >...
GGCCGGTTCTCCTCCTCGGCGACTGCAAAGCAGTCCAACAGCTCGACGGCATAGGCGGCGTGCGCCAGGCGGTTGAGATCGGTCTGCAGCGTGGGAAACGTGTCGGCCGACTCGGCTTGCGTGACGATATCCAGCTCTCGGCCGCGCGCCAGCAGCAGCTGGGCACGTGTGAACAGCTCCAGGTGACCGGCCTTGCGGGAGCGCGGCCGGCGCACCCCTTTGGCGACCACGCGTAGCTTGCCGTAGTGCGGCGTCAGGATCGTCATCAACCGGTCGGCTTCCCCCAGCTCATGCCGGCGCAAGACCACGGCCTCGGTCCGATAGGCGCGCTCGCGCGGGCTCATGCGGGCATTATACTCCACGGGGTTTGCGCGCCCACTTGCGCAGCGCGGCCTGTGGTAACCTCAATGCATCAGCCGGATAGCCATCCTGCACGGGGTCCAGCCGAGGTGCCTATGCCATCGCACGACATCGCCTTGATCGGATTGGGAGTCATGGGCCAGAACCTGGTCCTGAACATGGACCGGCACGGGTTCGCGGTCGCGGTCTACAACCGGACGCGCAGCGTCACGGAGCAGTTCATGGCCGAACGGGCTGCGGGCACGGCGGTCATTGGCTGCTTTGAGCCGGCTGAACTGGCCGCGGCCCTCAAGCCGCCGCGCCGCATCCTGCTCATGGTCAAGGCCGGCGGACCGGTCGACGCGGTCATCCAGCAGCTCCGTCCGCACCTCCAGCCCGGCGACGTCCTCATCGACGGGGGCAACTCGCACTTCGCCGATACGGCCCGCCGATCGAAGGATCTGGAAGCGGACGGCCTGCGCTATCTGGGCGTGGGCATCTCCGGCGGGGAAGAGGGCGCTCTGTACGGGCCGAGCATCATGCCGGGGGGTCCGCCGGCGGCGTATGAAACGGTCCGGCCGATCTTCGAGGCCATCGCCGCGCGCGCCGACGACGGCGCGCCATGCGTGGCCTACCTGGGCCCCCTCGGCGCCGGGCACTACGTCAAGATGGTTCACAACGGCATCGAATACGCCGTCATGCAACTGATCGCCGAGATCTACGACCTGCTGCGCAGAGGACTGGGCACGCCGGCCGAGGCGCTGGCGCGCACCTTTGCAGAGTGGAACCGCGGCGAACTGGCCTCCTACCTGATGGAGATCACCGCTGCGGTCCTGCGCCGGCAGGACCCGCTGACCGGACAGCCCATCACCGAAGTCATCCTGGATTCGGCCGAGCAGAAAGGCACCGGCCGCTGGACCGTTCAGGAGGCGCTCGAGATGGGGGTCCCTATCCCGACCATCAGCGCGGCGGTGGAAGCGCGCGGGCTGTCGGCGCTCAAGACTCAACGCCTGGCCGCCTCCCGCCTGCTGCATGGGCCGCAGCCGGGAGAACCGCCGGCGCGGGAGGCTGTCGAGGCGGCCGCGCGGCAGGCGCTGTATGCCGGGACGGTCTGCGCCTACGCGCAGGGTATGGCGCTCTTGCAGCGCGCTTCAGGCGAACGTGACTTCGGGATCGACTTGGCCGAGACGGCGCGCATCTGGCGGGCCGGCTGCATCATCCGCGCTGCGATGCTCGAAGACATCCGCCGCGCGTATGCCGCCGAATCCAGCCTGAGCAGCCTGCTCACGGCCTCACCTTTTCGAGAGGCGCTGGGGGAGATGAACGCTGGCTGGCGGCAGGCGCTCGAGACCAGCCTGCGGCTGGGTATCCCCACCCCGTCGGGCAGCGCCTCGCTAGCGTACTACGACGCCATGCGCAGCGCGCGCCTGCCGGCCAACCTGACCCAGGCTCAGCGCGACTACTTCGGAGCGCACACTTACCAGCGCCTCGACCGCGAAGGGGCTTTTCACACCGACTGGCTGGCGGAGGGCTGAGGACGGAGCACGGGTCTCCGCCGCGGACACTGCCGGCGAGGAGATTGCTTCGTCGGGCTTCGCCCGCCTGGCAAGGACACCCCTGTTCAGATCACCGAAAGCCCCGCGCGCCTGCGCGGCGCGGACAACGACCACCCGTGACGGAAGAAGCCATGAGGGAGAAGCGAGGCCGAGCCTCAGCGTCCGAGCTTGCTCGGCCCGAAGGCCTCCGGCAAGAGCCCGGCCACCGTCGTCTCCAGGACCACCTGACCGTCGGCACGGGCGATGACCACCAGCGTATCCAATCCAAACTCGGACAGCACCTGGCGGCAGGAGCCGCAGGGGGTCCCGCCGTTCTCAGTCGCCACGGCGAGCGCGCGGAAATCCCGTTCCCCTTGCGCCACCGCACTGTAGACGGCCGTCCGCTCCGCGCACATCGAGGTCGGGTAGGCGGCATTCTCGACGTTGACACCGGCGATGACCTTGCCCGAAGTCGTCAACAACGCCGCACCGACGGCATAGTTCGAGTAGGGAGCATAGGCGCGCTGGCGCGCTTCGAGCGCCCGCTCGACCAACATGCGCCGCTCCTCAGCTGTGATCTGCACTGTCGTCGCTCCTCGCCTCGGACTCCGGTGTCCGGACGGCCCGCACCCGACGGATCCGGCGGCCGGTCACCTGTTCCACCGTCAGCCGCAGCCCGCCGACCTCAACCGTTTCCCCCAGCGCCGGGACGCGCCCGGCCAGGCTGAAGATCAGACCGCCCAGCGTTTCCCCGGCGTCCTTGGGCAGCTGCGATCCCATCACTTCATCGACGTCGTCCAGGCTCAGGTGGCCGTTGAAAACGGCGGAACCGTCAGGAAAGCGTTCGTAGGGCAGCTCCTCGGCCTGATCGTACTCATCCAGAATCTCGCCGACGATCTCCTCAACGATGTCCTCGATCGTCACCAGGCCTGCCGTGCCGCCGTACTCGTCGACCACGATCGCCATCTGCACCCGGCGGCTCTGCATCTCGGTCAGGAGGTCATCCGCCTTCTTGGCCTCGGGGACGAAGTAAGCCTTGCGGGCGATCTCACCCACCGTCACGTCTTCCCGGCCCTGTCGCATCGCCGCCAGCAGATCCTTGGCATAGATCAGGCCCACGACGTCATCGATCGAGCCCGCGTATACGGGCGCGCGCGAGTGTCCCGCCTGAAGCAGCGCATCGGCCGCCTCACCCAGCGGCGTCGAGCGCTCGAACGCCTGGATGTCGATGCGCGGCACCATCACCTCGCGCGCCAGCGTGTCCCCCAACTGGAAGATGGAGAAGATCATGGCCTTCTCCTCCTCCTCGATCACCCCGCCCTCCTCCCCGGCGTCGACCAGGGTCATGATGGCTTCTTCGGTGACCAGCGGGTGCCGTCGTCCCTCGGCCGGGCCGGCCAGTCGGCCGGCGGCGCGCTGCAGCACCCATCCGATCGGTGAGAAGACCCAGATCGCCGGCGCCGCCAGCGGCGCCAGGCGCCGGGCCCACCTCTCGGGCGAGCGGATGGCCACGTTCTCGACGATGAACTCGCCCAGGCTGAGGAGCAGCCCCGATCCGATCACCCAGGCGATCACCGACGCTGGCCGGACCGCCGCAGCGCCGCCGGACATCGCCTGTGCCGCGCCCAGCCCGATCACAACCAGCCGCAGCAGGCCCTGGCCTGCCCGCAGGGAGGACATGAAGCGCGAGGCGTTCGAGGCCACGCGCAGCGCCAGGCCCGCTCCCGAGACATCGGCGCGCTCGAGCCGCCGCAGCGCTTCCTGATCGCTGTTGAGCAGCGCGCTGCGCGCCCAGGCCAGGCTCAGATCGAGCGCCAGGGCCACCACCATCCAGACCAGCAACGCAGGCGACTCAATCAACGGATTCGAGCCTTCGAATGACACGCGCCGGGTGGCCGACGGCCAGGCTGTTGTCGGGGATATCCTTGGTGACGACCGAGCCGGCCCCGGTCACGGCCCCGCGGCCGATGCGCAGCGGAGCGACCAGCATGCTGTCGCTCCCGATGAAGGCGCCCTCGCCGATCTCGGTGTGATGCTTCGTGCCGTCGCGGCCGAAGTTGCAGGTGATCGTCCCGGCGCCGATGTTCACGCCGGCGCCGACGGTCGCATCCCCCATGTAGGAGAAATGCCCCATCTTCGTTCCGGGTCCGAGGGTGCTGTTCTTGACCTCCCCGAAGTTGCCGACGTGCACCTTCTGCATCAGGTGCGCCCCGCGCCGCAGATGCGAGAACGGCCCGACGTCGGCGCCGTCATCGACTTGGGCCCCCTCGACGACCGAGGCCTCGATCCTGACCCCGTCGCCGAGCACCGAATCGCGCACGATCGCGTTCGGACCGAGGCGGCAGCCGGCGCCGATGCGCGTGTGCCCCTCGAGGTGCGTGTTGGGCAGGACGACCGTGTCCTCGCCCAGCTCGACCTCGGGGCCGATGAAGGTGCTCAGCGGATCCACCAGCGTCACCCCGGCTAACATCCAGCCCCGGTTGATCCGCCGGCGGAGCGCCGTCTCCGCCTCCGCCAGGTGGACGCGGTTGTTGATTCCGATCAGCTCGTCCGGATCCTCGGTGTGCAGCCACGCCACACGGCCCGCCTCGCTGGCAGCCATCGCCACCAGATCTGTCAGGTAGTACTCGCCCTTAGGCGATAACGGCAGAAGGGAGACGTGTTCCCACAGCCACGCTGCACGGAAGCAGTAGATGCTCGAGTTGAGCTCGGTGACGGCCAGCTGCTCGGGCGTGGCGTGGGCCTCCTCGACGATCTCACGGATCTCCCCCTCCGCGCCGCGAATGACCCGTCCAAAACCACGCGAGGTGTCGGATACCGCCGCCAGGAGCGTGAGGGGACCGGAGTTCGCCTCCTGGATCTCAATCGTCCGCCTGAGAGTCTCGCCCCGCACCAAGGCCATATCGGCGTTGACGACCAGCACCAATTCGGACTTGCCCTGCAAGTGCGGGCGGGCCTGCAGGACCGCATGCCCTGTGCCGAGCCGCTCACGCTGTTCGATGAACTGCGCCCGGTCGCCGAAGGCCGCGCGCAGCGCCTCGCCCTCCGGACCGATCACCACATGCGGCGTCCGTCCGCCGGCCTGGCGGCAGGCCTCCAGGCTCCAAGCCAACATCGGCCGGCCGCCGAGCGTGTGCAGCACTTTCGGGATGCGGGAACGCATGCGCGTCCCCAGCCCGGCGGCCAGGATGATCGCTTCACAGTTCATGGGACTCTCCCAACGGATCTCGCGGCGTGCATCACCGACGTAGACAAAGTCATCCGGGGCGTCGGGTGCAGGCCGGTCTCAAGGGGCCGCTGCAGGGTTCGTTGAGCCACACGCTCATGGGGCCGTCCGGCGAAGGAGGCTGGGGCGCCAGGATTCGAACCTAGATCCACGGCTCCAAAGGCCGGTGTGCTGCCATTGCACTACGCCCCAGGGTCCGCCGCGAGGGGCGGTCGAGGAAATTGTAACACAGCCGTCGCGCACAGGCCGCGCGCCTCCGGGTCGGCGCATGTGCATGCCCCGCCGGAATCGACGGCGGCGGATCGTGATCCGCCGCCGCAAGCCGGCTCTGGTTCGGGTCAGGCTGAGGGTCAGTCGACGCGCCAGCAGGCCGCCCAATGGCCCGGGCTGACCTCGCGGAACTCGGGCTGCTGCACGGCGCAGTGCTCGAGCGCCACCGGGCAGCGCGGGTGGAAACGACAGCCGGAGGGCGGGTTGACCGGGCTGGGCACGTCGCCGCTCAGAAGGATGCGCTGACGGCGCAGGTGCGGATCGGGGATCGGGATGGCCGACATGAGCGCCTGCGTGTACGGATGGAGCGGGTTGCGGAAGAGCTCCTGCCGGCCGGCCAACTCGACGATCTTGCCCAGATACATGACTGCCACGCGATCGGAGATGTGCTCGACGACCGACAGGTTATGGGCGATGAACAGGTAGGTCAGGCCGAAGTCGCTCTGCAGGTCGCGCAGGATGTTCAGGACCTGCGACTGAATCGAGACGTCCAGCGCCGAGACCGGCTCGTCGCAGACGATGAACTTCGGCCTCAGCGCCAGGGCCCGGGCGATGCCGATGCGCTGCCGCTGGCCGCCGGAGAACTCGTGCGGGTAGCGGCGGGCATGGTATTCCTCCAGTCCGACGCGCCGCAGGGTGTCCACGACCGTTTCGTGGCGCTCGCGCGCCGTCCCGATATGGTGGATCTTCAGTCCCTCGGCGATCGATTCGCCTACCGGCATGCGCGGATCCAGCGACGAATACGGATCCTGGAAGATGATCTGCATATAGCGCCGCAAAGCCTTCAGGCCGCGTCCGCGCAGGCTGAAGACGTCGGTGTCGTCGAAGCGCACCTGCCCGCCCGTGGCCTCGATCAGGCGCAGGACGGTCCGTCCGACGGTTGTCTTGCCGCAGCCTGACTCGCCCACCAGACCGAGCGTCTCGCCCTCTTTGATGCTGAAGCTGACGTCATCGACGGCCTGCACCCAGGCCACGACGCGCTGGAACACGCCGCCGCGTACCGGGAAGTACTTGACCAGGTTCTTGACCTCGACCAGGGACTTCTTGCCGTTGCTGCCGGATGGTGTCTGGATCATCGGGTCTCAACCTCAGGGACGGGTGCCGCGCCTATGCGGCCCGCAGCGGCGCGCGATGTCCCTCGGCGCTTTGAAACAACCAGCAGCGGACCAGGTGGTTGCTCTGGATCGGCAGCAGGTCCGGTTCGCGTTCGGTGCAGATGCTCAGCCCATGATCGACGCGCGCCTTGCAGCGCGGGGCGAACCGGCAACCGGCGGGCATGTCGATCAGATCGGGGACGGACCCGGGGATGACCTCCAGGCGGTCCTTGACCTGGCCCAGGATGGGGATCGACGCGATCAGCCCCTGTGTGTACGGGTGGCTGGGGTGATCGAACAACTCACTGACGGTGGCTTGTTCCACGATGCGCCCGGCATACATGACGGCCACACGGTCGGCCAGCTCCGAGATGATGCCCAGATCGTGGGTGATCAGGATGATGGAAGCATTCGTCCGAGTTCGGAGGATGCGCAGCAGGTCGAGGATCTGCGCCTGGATGGTCACGTCCAGCGCGGTGGTCGGCTCATCGGCGATCAACAGGGCCGGCGAGCAGGCCAAGGCCATGGCGATCATCACACGCTGCGCCTGGCCGCCGGACAGCTCGTGCGGGTAGGCGTGGGCGCGCTGTTCCGGATCGGGCAGGCCGACCATCTGCAGCAGCTCGACGGCCTTGCCCCAGCCTTCCTGACGCTTGAAGGACTGGTGGATCTGCAGCACCTCGGCGATCTGTTCGCCGACCTTGAAGACCGGGTTGAGACTGGAGAGCGGCTGCTGGAAGATCATACTGATGCGGTCGCCGCGGATACGGGTCATCTCGGATTCGGACAGGCCCATCAGTTCCTGCCCGTCGAAGACCATCTCGCCGCCGACGATCTCCCCCGGCGGCTCGACCAGCCGCATGACCGAGAGCGAGGTCACACTCTTGCCGCAGCCGGACTCGCCGACCAGCCCGAGCACCTCGCCCCGATAGACCTCCAGGTCGAGGCCGTCCACCGCTTTGACCAGTCCGGCGTCCGTGTCGAAGTAGGTCTTCAGATCCTTGATCTGCAGGAGCGGACCGGCGGCGTAGGAGGGTTTGACGGCTGCTTCCATGTCGATGCCTCGGAGGCGGAGCGAATGGGCTGCGGAGCTCCCCGATTATACTGCCTCAGGCGACCGCCCAACGCCTCGGCTGTGCTCGAGGAACCATCTTCTTTTCTACCCCACCCCCTACACCCTCCTCACCGACGACCGCCGTTCCTGACGAAGGACCATGGCGGAGGGGGGATGGGATCGAGATCATCCTCCCCTACCTTAGCGTCATTCCGTGATCAGCCACGCTCCGGCCACGCCTGGGATGGGGCAAGCGCTGCGGGTCGCCTGAGCCAAGCTTCGTCCTGCAGCGCCCTAGCCAGGCGAGGCTGTGCGCCCCGCCTTGCGGGCCAGCCATGCCAGCCCGCCGGCCGTAGCCAGCAATCCGGCCGCGCCGACCAACAGGACTACCGCCCAGCGGGGATCTCGGTTCGAGGCGGGCTGTTCGGGCGCAGGCGCGGTCGGGGTCGCCGCGCCGCTGGTCAGGCCCAGCGCCGCGGCGCTCTCAGGACCGAGCAGCACGGACTCCGGCAGGCGGCCGTTCTCCCGGGCGAGGTAAGCAACGACCTGCCAGTAGGTCTCCTCGGGCAGACTGCCCGGGTCGTGCCAGGGCATGGCCGCGCGCACGAAGGCAAACAGGGCCTGGGCGTCGGCGAAGCGGACGAGCGCCGGCGAGCCGATGACGGGCGGGATCGCGGTCGGCAGCGTGAAACCGTCCTCGTACGGGCGCGCCCCGTGGCAGCCCGACTCCCAGCAGTTCTGGTCCTCCGGCGGGTACTGGGCCCGGAATTCGGGCGTCAAACCCTGACCGCGGTCGCCGTGGCAGGGCATGCAGTGCAGCCAGAACGCCTGCGCGCCGAGGTCGGCCTGCGAAGGCGCGGCCGGCAGCGTCGGCTCCGCCAGTCGATCACCGGCGGGCCGCGGCATGCCCGGGGCCGGCAGCGTGGGCGTCGGGGTCGCCGCCTGGAAGGCGGCCGCCGGCCGCGCGCTGGCGGCCAGCCTCCAGCCGGCCGCTGCCAGGCTCAGCCAGGCGAGACCGACGCGCCACCAGACGGATCGAAGGCTGCGAGCCCTTTCCAAGTCCCCGGCCTCCATTAAGCCCCCCGCGAGCCATAGGCTCGCGGGGATTTGCCATTGGATGGACAGACGGCGGCGGCAGGCGCTAGGCGCCTCCCCGGCCGCGCATGCGTGGATCGAGGATATCGCGGACGGCGTCGCCGACCAGGTTCCAGGACAGCACGTAGAACAGCAGCGCCAATCCGGGGAAGACGACGATGTACCAATAAGTGTCCAGGGCAGTGATCCAATCCCGGGCGAAGGAGATCAGCTGGCCCCAGTCGGCATAACCCACGTCGACGCCCACGCCCAGGAAGCTCAGGGCAGCGAAGGTGATGACGATATCGCCGATACTGAGCGAGGCCACCACCAGCGTGGGGAAGATCGCGTTGGGCAGAATATGGCGGAACATGATTCGCCGGTCTTTGGCGCCGATGACCTTGGCGGCGGTGACGAAGTCGCGTTCCTTGATCGATAGGATGTCGCCGCGAATCAACCGGGCGAAGCCCATCCAGCCGAAGACGACGATGGCGACCATCGCCGGCCACAGGCTACGGCCAAACAACGGGGTCAGGATGGCCGAGAGGGTCAGGGCCGCCAGCAGGAACGGGAAGGTCATGAAGACGTCCGTGATGCGCATCAAGATCATGTCGATGGCGCCGCCGTAGTAGGCGGATACGACGCCGACGATGATGCCGACCAGAAGCGTGATGCCGGTGATGACCAGACCGACATAGAAGGCCGTACGCGTCCCCCAGACGATGCCGTAGAAGATGTCCCATTGACCGGGCGTCGTCCCGAACAGATGGATCCACTGCTCCGAGCCGGTCAGCGGCCGGAGCCAGAAGGCCGTTTCGGGCGTGCGGCGCGTCCACTCGGTGCCCGGCCCGCGCGGGTTCTCGCTGAAGCCTTCGCGAGGAATGGTGTAAGGATCGTCGGATAGCGGCGGGGCGATGGCCGGCGCAAACACCGCCACCAGGATGAAGAGCGCCATGATGAACATGCCCAGGATCGACAGCGGATTGGTGACCAATCCGCGTAGCAGACGGTACACCTCCGGGCCGAGGACGCGTTCCAACCAGGGGATTTCCCTTTCGGGCAGTCCGTCCAGGGTGCCCTCGATGCCGCGCCGCGCCTTGACTTCAACCGCCATGGGGACCTCCGCTAACAGCTTCCCGCGGGCTTGAAGCTCGCGGGAAGCTAACTGCCTTCTACTCAAGCGTCACACGCGGGTCGATGAACACGTACAGGATGTCGATGATCAGGTTGGCGACCACCAGGATGAGCCCGTTGAACAGGATGAAGCCCAGGACGGTGATCACGTCCAGCTGCAGGGCCGCCCGGGCCGCCGCCGAGCCGATCCCCGGATAGTCGAAGATCGTCTCGGTGATGACCACGCCGTTGAGCAGCGAGACCACCGTCGCCCCGCCGATGGTGGCCACCGGGATCAGGGCGTTCGGCCGGGCGTGCTTGTTGATCACCGCCCGCTCCTGCAGGCCCTTGGCCCGCGCCGTGGTGACGTAGTCCTGCCGCAGCGTCTCGAGCATCGACGAGCGCGTCACCCGCAGCAGCAGCGCCCAGGACAGGTAGGACAGGGTGGTGATCGGCAGGACCAGGTGGCGCAGGGCGTCCAGGAAGATGTCGAAGCGCAGGTTGAGCAGCGCGTCGACGGTCATCAGCGCGGTGTACTGGCGGAAGGCCGGGTCGAAGACCGCCGCCGAGGCCCAGTCCGAGAGCCGGCCCGGCGGGAACCAGCGCAGTTTGGCGTAGAAAGCCATCAAGACCAGCAGGCCGAAGACGAAGACGGGAAACGAGTAACCGACGATGCTGAAGACGCGGGCGACCTGGTCGATGGGTTTGTTGTGATTGACGGCCGAGAGCACACCCAGCCACACCCCGCCGCCGACGATA